>OBLQ010000881.1_pt1 | contig 11388 bp, 8 predicted proteins | sample 1519881 | NCBI WGS metagenome assembly OBLQ01 (sample SAMN01911456, study PRJEB22533) | soil metagenome | biome: Soil | place: Malaysia | collected 2012-04-30 | depth DG_metagenome m | reverse complement strand
TAAATGCTTCAGCGACAAGCTGGTTTGTTCGAGTAACGTCCTGTCCGGGGAGCCACTCTAACTTCGTCTACTTTGGGGTTTCCTCACCGCGCACCAGCGGGGAGTCGAGACTAACCCACCACACATCTTCACTCGGCATGTCGTAACCGCGCCAAAAATAGAAACACTTGTGGGTGCCTTTCAGAACGTGAAAGGTGTAGATTAAGGACCCGTCCTTCTCTTTGGCTCCAGCGCCCGTTTCCTGGAGTTCGAAATGGTTGGGCAACCCTTCAGGACAGCGATATAGACGCCCGCCCACTCGACGGATGTTGGAAAGGGCTTCGTTCCTCGGCCGGACGGTGACTGTGATTACCGAATAGAGCCAATGGTCCGAACGCGTGAACTTGAATTCGAACGATTGAGACTCTACGTTGTTCTTTGTGAGCTCAAGGATGTTGCTGGCCGCCCACGAGGGGCCGACAGCCAGGAGCAAGACGGCAGCTGCCAGTCTGAGGACACGCATGGCGTGAGTCTAGCACGGTAGCCCTGTCGATAGAGCGTGGCTCACTTCCGCCACTCTGGGGAGCCATTCTAACTTCGTCTACTTTGGGGTTTCCTCACTGCGCAAGGAGCCCTGGTCGGCCGTTCTTCCCGGATCTTCACCGATGCCTCTCGTGAATGTAATTAAGCGCCTCCGCTTCGCTTTCGAATATCCGCCACGGTAGCCCCCCCACAGGGGGAAGTATCTGAAAGACAGATTTCATCGGGCTGGCAACGATGATCGGGACGGGTCCATCGAGGCTAGTGATAATTCGCCACAACGATCCTAGAAATCGCGGCGAAGGGTCAGCAACGCCCCGGATATCCAGGATCACATCGGATCTGCGCTCTCCCAGCAGACTGTCAACCGATTCGAAGAGTGGGGGGCCGTCGTGCGGTTCGCCGCCATCAATCACCACGATCGTGGTGCCTTGAACCGCTCTGCTCATCGCCTGTAACAAACAATCCGCGCCTTCCTGCCCGAAGCCATACTTGGGCTGAATTGAGACTTGTGATCGCGTAAGAGTTTACCATGCCGCCCTTAGTTGTAGGGCGCGCCTGACTTCAGCCACTCTGGGGAGCCATTTCTTTTTTGTTGCTTCTTCGCTCGCGCCCGCCGCTTTCATCTCCGCCTTTCTTTCGCAGTTCCATCTGCAGGGACCGCAAACACTTCTTTGAGTTCGACGTGTGGGACGCCGTCCTCCAAAGTGCAGTGGGCTAGATGGGAAGGAAATGACTGCGAAACCTTGTGGCCTATCAGAGCATGTGTTACCCTTGCGGCCACAACACAGGTTCAAGAGGAGGCCGCGGAAGGTAGCACATGCTCTGATATGTCCCACCTCCTATCGTCCCACCGCCCGTTTGCTCGCCAGTTCAACAATACGGTTACCGAGCGCATCGAAGCCGACCAGGCGCAGCGGCTGATTGCGGTTTTCGATGTGCGCCCGGTCGCAATCGCGATCAACCGTCTCAATGCTTCCACGCTCATCCAAGCGTTCGGGCAGCACCCAGGGAGTCAGCCGGAACCGGTGCGGCAGGCGCTGACTCGGATCTGGGCCTCTACGCTCTATGGCGTTGGCTTTCCCGATAAGGAGTCCTCGACACTTGTCCGCACATGAGTGCGTTCGACTCGTTGAGTAAGTTCACAACTCTTCCAAAAAGGAGGACCAATCGTGAAGACGCAATTGACTCTAGAACGCGCGCTGCGCGCCGCGTTGATTATGGGGCTCTTTGCCCTCTTGCCGGCGTGGAGTGGAACCACCAGCAACAAGGCCGCGGCAGCGCTCGATGACGCCCAAATAGAGAACCTCGTCCGGCGTTCCTATCAGTACGTGGCGATGTACAACGTAAACCAGAAGATGGCACTCCAGAAAGAAGGAGTGAACACTCATGGTTACAACAAGGGAATGAAGAATACCCATTTATTCGATCATTCAGCGAGGTTTATTGCCAGACCCAATAACGATGTGCTGTACCAGCTGGCTATGCTGGATCTGCGCAAAGATGCCATTGTGTTTGAGATGCCGGCCATTGACTCAAAATACGTTTCGATGATGGCAACGGCCTATGATCACTACGAGAATATCCCCATGTCTACCACCGATGAGGATGGAGATTTTCGCGACCCCAAAACCATTCTCTTTTATTCCGCCAGGACGGAAAACTATCACGGAGAAAACATTGAGGGTGTCGATGAGAAATTTGAGATGACCGGGGACTTTGTCTCGGTAGTCCTGCGCGTCATGCCACACGCCAACGAACCGGAAAGATTCAAGCGGATCGTAGATCAAATCAATGCAATCAAGGGAATGAGCCTGTCTGAATATCAGGGCAAGCCGCCGCTCAAACCAGATCCAGTAGACTTTCCGGCATACGGAGTGACCGACGCCGATGTATTTGGAAACAACCTGCTGGAAGTCATGCAGTTTGTGTTCAATCACACCACTTTCGATCCTGACAACCCGTTGGATAAAGCAGTACTGGCTGCCTATGCACCTCTTGGTGTGGTACCTGGGAAGAAATTTGATCCCAGTAATGTAGCGAAAATTGACGGGAAGAAATTCCGCGAAGTGTCTGAAAGAATCAGGGATGAGGAACTTGCAAAATTCAGTAATCCCGAAGCAATGAAGGAACTATTGTACACGTTGTTTTTGCCCAAAGGCTCCGCAGGATTGGAATCACTATTACTGCCATCTGTGGTCGGCCCTGCGGGTCTGCCGGCCAAAGAAGCCTTGTATCCGGCAGTAGTCACCGATGACGGAAAGCCGATGAATGCCTTGAACGACTATGTGCTTCGCATGACAAAGGAAGAATTGCCTCCTGCCAAAGCGTTTTGGTCATTTACGCTTTACGATACAAAAAATGGATTCTTCATTCCCAATGAGCACAAAAAATACAGTGTTGGAGAAAATGGCGGCATGAAGCTCAATGCGGATGGAGGCATTGAAATATATATCGCCGCTGAAAAACCTGAAGGCGTGCCGGAGGAGAACTGGTTGCCCATCAATCGAGAGGATCTTGAAATGAACGTGGTCCTTCGTATCTACGCTCCGGACCTGGAGAAAATGAAAACATGGCAGTATCCCAAATGGTCAAGAATTGAACGCTAAACCCTGAGAGGCCAAGCCTCGCACGCGGAAATATCTGCTACATCTTCGGCGTTCGTTCTCTTTGAACCCAGCTTGAAGGCAGAATCATCGGCCGGTCTCCGTTTCGAGCGTTTCGGCAACAGAGCCGGCCGCCTTCTTCAGGTCGCTGAGGTACATGAGATGCCGGTTGGTAAATAGCCAGTAATTCTTGCCAGCTGCCGTCATGGCTGCGTCTTTTTTGAACAGCTCGATTAGTGCATCCATCGATCGTCGGTCTACGGGCGAAACTCCGGCTCGCCGCTGCGCCTCGACGAATTGGTCGCGAGTGGCCTCCATAAGCGCTTCGAAGCGCTCGACCAGTTCAACCTGTGCGTAGTAATGCTGTATTTTGCCAACGAGGGCTATGTCGCGAATGATTTCGAGCCCTCCGGTGCTGATAATCGTCTCATAGGCCGCACGGTGGGCGTTCATGCTGTCATAAATGAACAGCGTGTACCCGGGATCATACGGATCATTCTTCGGATACGGTGGAAATGGCTCAATTAGGATGCGCCCGCGAACGGAATTGAAACCGTCCGGAAGTGGCGCACCCGTTGACTCACGGAGAAGATGATCGAGAGCTGACATGCGCGTCTCTTCGACCCGCAGCGCCTCGTCGATCAACACGATATCCTCGCGAACATCTTTCGCGAGCGCGACAAGGTATTCAGCCTCTTGCTTGCGTTCAGACTGAGCCCTGGCCCATTGTTGGGCTTGCAAGCCGAGGAAGACTCCTGCAACGACGATGACGAAGTTGATCGCGACAGCTGTCCAGTTCTCGCCCCGAAGATGCCCGATTATCCGGCGTAACCGCATGAGCTCCCTCTGATAACTGGTTCACCGGCCCGATGACCGCGTTGGTCGAAACCGGTTAGTCGACCCCAAGCCTAGCATGACCTCTCAGTGCCGCCTAACCAGTGTTATACCGCGCACCAACGGGGAATCGATGCACCAGTCGCACACGCGGCTCGGATTCGGACCCTGCGCTCCGCAGCACATAGGCGTAGCATGCCTCCAGCGCTCTGACATACACTGTCCAGATGCCCCTCACTCCCGGCGCGAATTCCTGGAAGGACCACACGTGACGATGGAACGGATCGGTTCATACCCGATCGAACGCGAGATCGGGCGTGGTGGAATGGGTGTGGTCTACCTGGGACGCGACACGCGGCTCGACCGGCCGGTCGCCATCAAGCTGCTTCCCGAGGCGTTCGCGAGCGATCCCGAGCGGCTGGCGCGATTCGAGCGCGAAGCGCGACTGGTGGCGTCGCTCAACCATCCCAACATCGCAGGGATCTACGGACTCGAGGAAGACGGCGGCAACAGCTTCCTGGTGCTCGAGTACGTCGAGGGCGCGACGGTCGCGGATCGGATCGCACGCGGCCCGCTCCCGCTCGATGAGACGCTGGATCTCTGCCGGCAGGTGGCCGCGGCGCTCGAAGCGGCCCACGAGGGCGGTGTGGTGCACCGTGACCTCAAGCCGGCGAACATCAAGATCACGCCGGCGGGCGACGTCAAGGTGCTCGACTTCGGGCTCGCCAAGGGCGGAACCGGCTCCGCTTCGGATTCGTCGATCGATCTCTCGCACTCACCGACGGTGGCGCTCTCCGCGACCGGCGCCGGCGTGATCCTCGGCACGGCGGCCTACATGAGCCCCGAGCAGGCGCGCGGCAAGGCGGTGGACAAGCGCGCCGACATCTGGTCGTTCGGCTGCCTGCTCTACGAATGTCTCACCGGCCGGCAGGCGTTCGCCGGCGAGACCGTCTCGGACATGATCGCGCGCATCCTCCAGGGCGAGCCGGACTGGAATGCGCTTCCCGCGCAAACGCCCGAGCGGATACGCGGACTGCTGCGCCGCTGTCTCGAAAAGGACGCGCGGCGGCGACTGCGGGACATCGGCGACGCGCGCATGGAGATCGAGGACGTGCAGGCCGTGCGTGCATCCAGTTCTTCAATTGTGGCCGGCGCGGCGGCCCAGGGGGCACGCCGCAGGCTCGAGTGGGTGCGTCTCGCGGTGGTGGCCCTGATCGTGGCGGCGGCAACCTGGTTTGTCCCTCGCGCCCTGCACAAGCCCGTGAAGGTCGAGGCATCGCGCTTCGAGATACTGCAGCCGGACGGTTTCTTCGTGAACACCGACGGGGGCTCGGCGAAGCTCTCCCCCGACGGCCGCTCGCTGGCCTTCGTTGCGAGCGACTCCACCGGCGCATCGCAGATCTGGCTGAGGCCGCTCGGGTCCACCGTGGCCAAGCCGATCGCCGGCACGGACAAGGCCGACGCGTACCTCTTCTGGTCTCCCGACAGCCGGCAGATCGCCTTTGTCAGCGACGACAAGCTCAAGAAGATTGCCGTGACCGGTGGGGATGCGGAGGTCCTGTGTCCGGTGAAGGCGTTCCGCGGGGGGAGCTGGGGTCCGGACGGCGTGATCCTCCTGGCGCCTACCTCGAACGGCCCGATCTATCGCGTTTCCGCAAACGGCGGCGAGCCGCCGCAGCGGGTAACGACGCTCGATTCGACCCGCGCCGAGACGGCGCATCGCGTCCCGCAGTTCCTGCCCGACGGCCGGCACTTCCTGTTCTCGGTGCTCCCGGCGCATGAAGGGAAGTTTGAAACCTGGGTCGGCTCACTCGATTCGCCGGAACGCCGGCTGATTCTGTCCGCGGGCACCGGCGTCACTCTGGCTCCCGGGTATCTGGTGTACGCGCGCGGTGGCAAGTTGATCGCGCAGGGATTCGACGCGAAGGCGTTCAAGCTCGAGGGTGAGCCGTTTTCGCTCGGCGATGCAGTCGACGGAACGGGCCTTACGGGCGGCCCGATCGTATCGGCGTCCTCGACGGGATCGCTCGCCTACAGCACGTACCACGTGGCGAACCGGCGGCTGGCCTGGGTCGACTTTTCCGGGAAGGAGATTGCGCCCATCCCGCTCCCGCCCGGGCCCTACTGGTTCGGGTCGCTGTCGCCGGACGGCCGGCGCATGGCGATCGAGCGGGTCGAGTCGTCCGACGCGTCCGACATCTGGATCGCGGACCTGGAGCGCGGCGTGGCCACGCGATTCACGTACGAACCCGGCGTCAACTCCGGGCCGGACTGGTCGCCGGACGGAACGCACATCGCCTACATATGTTTCGACAACTCGCCGCAGGTGATCAAGGTCAGATCACTCGTCGGAGATACTCTCCAGACGTTCCTCAATGCCGACCCACTCTTCAAGCGCCTCGACGGCTGGACACCCGACGGACGGAGCATCATCTACAACCGACTGGACCCGGAGACGCAGTGGGACCTCTGGGTGCTGCCCATGAATGGAGACCGCACACCTCATGCCGTCCTGGCGACGCGTTTCAACGAGACCAATGGCTCAGTCTCGAAGGACGGCCGGTGGATCGCCTACCTGTCCGACGAGTCGGGACAGACGGAGGCCTACGTCCAGTCGTATCCCGTCCTGGGCCACAAGTACCAGGTCACCACGGGCGGTGCGACCTTCGTCGCGTGGCGCCCGGACGGCACACACCTCGGCTACGGGCTGCGCACCGATTCGGGTCACGCGCGCGTTGCCGAAATACGGGCCGGCAGCGAGTTCGGGCTCGGTCCCCCGGAGGTGGCGATCACGTTTCCCAAAGGGAATCGCGGGCTTCGGTTCGGCCACCTGGTCAATCGGCTGATTGCGCTGTTTCCGGTGGGGAAGGATCCGACGCCCTCGATCACCGTCGTACTCGACGCGCTCCCGGACGGAGCGCAGCACTAGGTCGCCGCTTCGGAGCAACATCATGTTTCAATTCAGACGGATTGGTTGGAGTCTCTTCTGCGTAATGCTGATCGCGGCGTGCAACCGGAACGCGGCCACGACCGGTCACGCGACGGCCACGCCGCCTCCGGACACGACGGCGGCGGCCGAGGACATTTCCACCGTGCAGCCGGCGGAGCTGGCGGACCTCCTCGGGAAGTCCGGCGACAAACCGCTGCTCCTGCACGTTGGCTTCAAGAAGCTCTACGAGCAGGCACACATTCCCGGTTCGGAATACCTGGGACCAACCACCGAGGAAGAAGCGCTTACGCGTCTGAAACAGCGCGTCGCGACCGTGCCCAAATCGACGCCGATCATCATCTACTGCGGGTGCTGTCCGTGGGTGCGCTGCCCGAACGTAAAGCCGGCGTACTACGCGCTTCGTGATCTTGGCTTCACCAACGCCCGGGTTCTGTTCATCAGCCAGAATTTTGGCGCCGACTGGGCTGACAAGCACTACCCGGTCGCTGCCGGCGAGTAGTTCCTTGGGCGCCGGGGGTTGGCGTGTCACGTGGATCGCGCTGGCGGTGGCGCTCGCGGTCGGTGCCTACGTGGTCATGAGGCCGCATAAGACGGTGCACCGCGAACACACGGAGCGGCCCCTCGCACCGGATTTTTCCCTCACGGATCTCGATGGCAAGCCACTCTCGCTGGCGCGCCTGCGCGGGAAGGTCGTAATCGTCGACTTCTGGGCCACGTGGTGCGGGCCGTGTCGTGACGAGGCCCCGGCGCTGGTTTCACTGCAGCGCCGGCTGGGTGGCCATGGCCTGCAACTTGTCGGCATTTCGATGGACGACAACGCCACGCCGGTGCGCAAGTTCGTTCGCGAGTACCACGTGAATTACCCGGTCGCCGTCGGCGACGCGGACCTGGGCCGGCGATACGGTACCGTGCTCGGCCTGCCGGTAAAGATCCTTGTCGATCGTGACGGTCGCATTGCGGCGCGTCACACGGGAGCGGTCGATGCGACCGCTCTCGAGCACGAGGTCAAATCGCTGCTCGCCGAGTGACGCTCCGCTTCCAACCGGGAGCCAGTTTTCCGAATTGGCAAGACCTGGGAGCACGCTATCGGCTAATATTTTGCAGTGCTCGTAACCCGCACGAGTTGCGTCTCGAGTATGCTGATGATCGGTAAGACCGTAGCCCACTACGAAATACTCGCGAAGCTAGGCGAAGGCGGCATGGGTGTCGTCTACCGCGCCCTCGATACAAGGCTCGATCGCCACGTCGCCATCAAGTTCCTCCCGCGACACCTGCAATCCGATCCCGACTCCAAGAAGCGTTTCATTCAGGAGGCCAGAGCCGCCTCCGCGCTGGAACATCCGAACATCTGTGCCGTCTACGAAATCGGCGAAACACCGGATGGCGAGTTGTACATCGTGATGCCAAGCTATGAAGGCCAGAGCCTTGAGGAACGCATCAACGACGGGCCCATGCGGGCTGACGACGCGCTGGAACTCGTCATACAGGTTGCCTCCGGCCTTGCGAAAGCGCACGGGGCCGGTATCGTTCACCGCGACATCAAACCGTGCAATATCTATGTCACCGGCGATGGCCATGCGAAGATCCTGGACTTCGGTCTGGCAAAATTCGCCGGCCAGACACAAATCACCCGAGCCGGCACGATGGTGGGGACGGTGCCGTACATGTCACCCGAGCAAGCACGGGGTGAGGAGGTTGGGGCCAGCAGTGACGTGTTCTCCGTAGGGGCGGTGTTCTATCAGCTACTGACGGGAAGACTGCCGTTCGACGCCGAGCATGACGCCGCCGTTCTTTACAAGATCATGAACGAGAGTCCCGCGCCGTTGACCCGCCACCGAAGTGAACTGGGCGAGGGATTCCAGCGGGTGATCGACCGGGCACTGGCCAAGGATCGGGAGACAAGGTATCGGGACTCATCGGAACTGCTGGCCGACCTGCAGCGGTTGCGAAGCGGCACGGAAATCACGCCGGTTCGACGCAAGAGCCGACGGACACGCCTGGCCATTTTCGCAGCGCTTGGACTCAGTGTCGTCGCCATCGGGGTTCTGATGTACTCCCGGCTCAAGGACTCCGGTCCCACCGCAACGTCAGTGACGGCCCGATCGATCGCGGTGATGCCGTTCGCGGACATGAGCGAAAACAACGATCAGGAGTACTTCGCCGATGGCCTCGCGGAAGAGCTCCTGGGGTTGCTGTCGAAGGTCCCGACGCTCAAGGTAGCCGGGCGAACCTCGTCATTCTATTTCAAGGGTAAGCAGGCGACGACCGCCGAGATCGCCAGTACGCTCGGCGTCACGCACCTGCTGGAAGGCAGCGTGCGGAAGTCCGGTGACAGGCTGCGCGTCAGCGCACAGCTGGTCCGCGCCGAGGATGGCTTCCAGCTCTGGTCGGAGACGTTCGACCGGAAGCTCGACGATGTCTTCAAGGTGCAGGACGAGATCGCCGGCGCGGTCGTGCAGGCCCTCGAACTGAAGCTGCTGGACGCCGACATGCCCAGGGCCTCCGCGACGCACAGCCAGGAAGCGTACGCGCTCTTTCTCCAGGCGCGGGCGCTCCATTCTCAGGGCACGCACGCCACCAACGTCACGGGGATCTCGTATCTCGAGCGCGCCGTCAAGCTCGATCCGAACTTCGCGCCCGCCTGGTTCGGGCTTGGCGACGCGCTCGTCTTCGACTACGCGGTGCTCGGGTACGGAACGCATGAAGATATCAGGCGCCGCGCTGGCGAAGCAGCCGAGACGGCGCTCCGGCTCGACCCGAATCTCGCCGACGCCCATCTGCTGATGGGTCGCGTCCTGGGCGAACTCGACTGGAACTGGCCGGCGGCCGACCGCGAACTCCAGCGTGCGCTGGAGCTCGATCCGAACAACAGTCTGTTGCTGTGGGTGATGTCCTATTACGCGCTCATTGGCGGTCGGGCAGACGAAGCACTGCAATTCGCCGAGCGCGTGGTGGCGCTCGATCCGATCAGTTATGGTTCCTACTATGCGCTGGGCGACGTCCTGTGGGGCATAGGCCGACAGGCCGATGCAGAGGCCGCATATCGAAAAGCAACGGAGTTGAGTCCCAAAGCTGCCGGCAATTACTTTGCCCTGGGGATGACGCTCCTTCGCCAGGGGAGATTCGCGGAGGCGCTTGCGGCGATCGAGCAGGAGACCCACGACGGCTACAGACTCTACGGCCTCGCGGTTGTGAACGACGCGCTGGGACGGCGCGCCGAGGCGGACAGCGCGCTCGCCGAACTCGAAGCGACCGGCGCGAACGGCCATGCGTGGAGCATCGGCTCCATTCATGCCTGCCGGAAGGAAGTGGACCAGGCCTTCTCCTGGCTCGAACGTGCCTATCGGCAGCACGAGGGGATGCTGCCGTATATTGGATACGATCAGTACTACCCGTGCGTCGACGTGCTCCGGCGGGATCCCCGCTACGCAGAGCTTCGCAAGAAGCTCAATCTCCCCCCCGAATGATACGGGCCTCGTGGCTCTTCTGGCGGTGTCGGGACAGGCTTTCTCAGATCCTGATCATTACTTTGAGTGCCCGGCGCTCGTCCATCGCGGCGTAGCCTTCGGGTATTCCTTCGAGTCCCACCGTCATGTCGAACACAGGCGACGGATCCAGTTTGCCATCGAGAACGTCGGCCATGAGTTCTTCCATGTACGCGCGTGCCGGTGCCGGGCCGCCGCGAAGGGTGAGTTGCTTGAAGAACACGCCGATGATGTCGAGGCCCTTCTCCTGCACGCCGTGCGGAACACCCACGTATCCGATGGTACCGCCGGGGCGAACCACCTGGATGGCCTGATCCATGGACGATGCAGCACCTACGCATTCCATTACGTGGTTGGAACCGCCGCGGGTGAGTTCGTTGATCTCGCCGGTCGCGGCCTCTCCACTGCTCGAAATGATGTGAGTTGCACCGAAGCGGCGCGCGATCTCGAGGCGGTCGTCGTGATGCCCGACGATGATGATTCGTTCGGCGCCGATCCGCTTCGCCGCGAGAACCGCGCACAGCCCGACCGCGCCGTCGCCGATGACGACGCAGGTCGATCCCTTCCTGACGCCGGCACATACCGCCGCGTGATGACCGGTGGCCATCACATCGGTGAGGGGGAAGAGCGCAGTCAGTAACTTCTCATCGCCTTCGACGCGCTCCGGCACGCGCACCAGCGTTCCGTCCGCCAGCGGCGTGCGAACCGCCTCGCCCTGCGCCCCATCCAGTTCTCTGGCCCAGAACTGGCCGTGTGCACAGACGGTGTGGAGGCCCTTCTGGCAGAATTCGCACGTTCCATCCGAGATGGCGAAAGGCGCGATAACGAAGTCGCCGGGCTTCACCGTGCGGACCGCACTCCCAATCGCCTCGACGATGCCCATCGGTTCGTGTCCGACGCGCCACCCCGCCTCATATGGCGTTTGACCCCGGTAGAACCACAGGTCCGAACCGCAGATGGCGGTGTGTGTGATGCGGACGATGGCGTCCGTCGG
>OBLQ010000880.1_pt1 | contig 11406 bp, 10 predicted proteins | sample 1519881 | NCBI WGS metagenome assembly OBLQ01 (sample SAMN01911456, study PRJEB22533) | soil metagenome | biome: Soil | place: Malaysia | collected 2012-04-30 | depth DG_metagenome m | reverse complement strand
CGCGGATTACCGCCTGCGCAGATCGCCGGTGAAATTTTCATTCATTTCGTTTGAATCGCCGGGCGGCCATCATGCGGCCTTTTTACCAATCTCGAACCCGGATTTAACTTCAGTGATGTGCTTCGGCTCATCGGTGATCAATTGAGTGATTGTCTTGGTGGCGGAATGGATGCGAACGCCTTTCAGATCGTATCCGACCATCTTCCAGACGTAGGTTGCGGAAATGGGTGAAATCATCTCCGCCACAACTCCTGACGGCGGGCGGGCGACGAAGACAAAGTCCCAGATGCCATCGGGCGGAGGCTGGATGTAAATAAACGGTTGCAGGTGGCCCTGGGTCCACCCGGTCGTCGTCACCATCCCAAACGCGGTGATCAGCAGGATCCGGGTGCGGTTAAGAGACAGGAAGGTGAAGTGGGCGTGTTCCACGCTGTAGATCGGCTGAAATTCCTGCTGCACGAACTCCAGGGGGAATGGACCGTCCTTCTCAAGCAGCGTGATCAGTTCCTTGTTCTTGATTTCGATAGATGCCATATGTCAACTCCTTTAGCAAAGGTAAACAGGTAGGCGGGAAAGGCCTGTCTTTCCCGGTGCGAAAGGTCATTCGATGCAGAATTGCGACAATTGATTTGACACCGGATGGTGGCGCCAGTCAGTGATTCGGGTCACAGAACTTTGTGACTCCCACACCAGATCAACTCCGGTGGCTTCCAGGTCTGCGTGCTGGGAGCGCGGCTGTTAATAATGCGCAGCCGCCCTGTGTGTCTGCAGCGACCGGATGTGCGCGACCAGCGGCGCATATTCTTCCTCCGCGATCATCCCGTCGAAGGCCGGCATTTGAGTCGCAGGACGGGAAGCCGCCGGCTGCTTCAGGAACGCGATCAATTGCTGATCGGCCGGATATTTTCCAATTGCGTCGCGAATGTCGATCGGACCGTCCCCGGAATTGCCGTGGCAGCCATCGCATCCGTATTTCTGGTAAATCTGTTGCCCTGGCGGGCCGGTCCTGAATGCCACCGTTGCCGGGCGCGGATAGGTTTTCGCCAGCGGCGGCACCGTGCGCAGGTACGCGAATATCGCGCTGACCTCCACATCGTCCAGATCGGAGTAGATAGGCATGGGGTGCCGCAGCGGCGAGCGGTCGGGACGAAAACCCTGTCTCATGGCTTTCACAAACTGCGTTTCGTTCCAGGACCCGATGCCGGTGGATTCGTCGGGCGTGATGTTCGAGGAGAGGATGGTTGCGCCGTCCGCGCCGCGAAAAGAGTTTCCGCCGCCATAGAAATCGACCGAGCGCTCCGGTTGGAGCGGATCGTTCGTCTGGAAATTTGCCGAGTGGCAGCCATAACAGTCGAGCAGGCCGTCGGCCAGGTAACGGCCATAGGCTGCCTTGTCGGACCTGTCGGGCGTGGCAATCGGATGCGACGGATACGGAAGCGGCTTGAAAGCGAAATAGCAGAGCATCTTCGTAAAAAAGCTCGGCGCGAGGGGATGGCTGGGGACCGGCGCGGCCTTCACCATCGGGTCGTCGGAACGCAGAAACGCGATGATCGACGCAATGTCTTCATCGGATGCATGCGGCAGCTTGATCATGTAGGGCGGCTCATACCTGCCGTCGCGGCGGATGCCGGTCCGCAACAGATACGCCAGTTCGTCGTCACGCCACGAGCCGATGCCGTGGACCTTGTCCTGTGTGATGTTTGGGCCGTAGATCGATCCGAACTGAGTGGGCACGTCTGACATGTATTTGCCGGTCAGCGCGCCGGTGGCCGGGTCGAAATGGCAACTGACGCACAGCAGCCGGGCGAGTTTCCGCCCGCGCTCGACCCTCTGCGGCGTGGATTGCGCCTGAAACTGAATGCGCGGGACCGGATACGAAGGAATTCCGCGGATATTGACGTAACTGAGGAACGCCCCAACCGCAATGGCAAGCACAGCCAGGACCATCCCGGTAATCTTCAACGCTTTCTTCATGCGCCCTCCTGACGGTGATGGCTTCCTGAGACCCTCCGTTCTTAATGCACTCTTAATGCACCCGCGTTTCAACCGCTCTGATCGCACAAAACGTGTTTCAAATTACCAGAAAGACGTTGGCTGTCTGTGACTGATCTCACAGGGACCTGTGATTTCGGTTTTCCGTCGGATACACTGGCGTTGGTCCCGAAATCGGACCTGTTGGCTCTTTGCGACCTATGGAAACAGCGCGGAATTTCAAGGAAGGATTCGTCGAGTCTGAGCCGGGTGTGCAGATTTATTTCCGTGACCTGGGTTCAGGAAATAATGCTGTAGTCATTCCGCTTATCGCCTGGACGGAAGAATTCGACGTGCTCGCCCGCGGGCGGCGCGTCATCTTCTACGATCCGCGCAGCCGGGGCCGGTCAACGGCAGTCGAGCCGGAGCGGATCTCGTTCCAGAACGATGTCTATGATCTGGAAGCGTTGCGCCGCCATTTAGGTCTTGAACGAATCTCCCCCATCGGATGGTCGTACTTTGGTGGAGTTGTGGCGCGCTACGCGATGGAGTTTCCGGAACGCGTCAGCCGTTTCGTGATGGTCTGTGGCCCGCCCATCCGCCGCCAGCCGCACAGCGATGCGATGAACAGCATCATGGCCGCCCGCCTCGATGCTCTCGCCCCCGGCTTTCTCCGGGAAATGCAGGCCGCTTCACCGCCCGGCCCCGAGATGCTTACCCGGTTGTGGGACCTGTTGAAGCAGGTGCGTACCGGAAGCCGCGGGATGAAGCCCGCGCGCGGCGAACCCTCGCAATATCCCAATGAGTCGCCGGCCAGGGTCGCGGCGACTTTTAGCCGCGCCATGCAGACGCAGGGCGACTGGGACTGGCGCGAAGACGCCCGGCGGGTCAAGTGCCCCGCGCTGTTCGTCCACGGAACAGCCGATTTCATGCCGCTTGAGGCCGCGCAGGAATGGGTGGAGTGCCTGCCCAACGGCCGCCTGCTCGTTCTGGAAGACGTCGGGCACTTCCCATCTCTGGAAGCCCCGGAAAGGTTTTTCGCCGGGCTGGAGGAGTTCCTTTCCGGCGAAATGCAGTGGGCCGCAACCAGCGACGCCCGCTGATTCTCTACGCTCGGGGCAAATTCCGGCACGGAAACATGCCCGGCGGGATCGCGGTCAAAACCATAAAATATTCAGGCCCCTCATTCGTCTACAACTCCAGATAGATGATCGATGAGAAGGCGCGATGGTTGTGGATCAGATGGCACTCGAACAGGACAAGCGGATTACCGAAGTAGTCAACCGGGAGCAGTCCCGGCTGCGGAACTTCATCCGCCGGCGCGTGCCTGATCCGCGTGACGCCGAAGACATCCTGCAGGAGGTCTTCTACGAACTGGTGGAAGCCAACCGCCTGCTGATGCCGATCGACCACATCACCGGCTGGCTGTTTCGCGTGGCGCGGAACCGTATTACCGATCTCTTCCGCAAAAAGAGGCCGGAACGGTTCAGCGATCTTGCCATCGCGGACGACGAAGGCGAACCGCTTCTACTGGAAGACCTGTTGCCTTCGCACGATGCCGGTCCGGAGGCCGTTTACCTCCGCGGCGTGCTCCTCGAAGAACTCGAACTGGCCCTGGATGAGTTGCCCGCGGAACAACGCGAGGTCTTCATCGCGCATGAAGTGGAAGGGCGCAGCTTCAGGGAGATCGCCGCCGCGACCGGGGTGGGCGTGAGCACGCTGCTCTCGCGCAAACGCTATGCGGTGCTGCATCTGCGCGAGCGGCTGCAGAGTGTATATGACGAATTCATGAAAGCATGAGGGACTGAACATGAAAAAGAAGAGACTGCTTTTCATTGCTCCGCTGGCGCTGCTCGCGTTGGCCGCATTGATCTTCATTGGCGGCGAGGCCGTGAAGCTGCTGTGGAACTGGCTGCTGCCGCCGCTGTTCGGCTTGCGCGAGATCACGTTCTGGCAGGCGCTGGGGATTCTGGCGCTGTGCCGCATTCTCTTCGGCGGATGTGGATGGCACGGTCCCGGCCGCTCCAGGATGCGCCACCGCATGGAAGAGCGCTGCGCCAACATGACTCCCGAGGAGCGTGAACGGTTCCGGCAGGGCGTGAGGGAACGTTTCGGCGTCGAGCGTCCAGCGGGAGAAGGCCAGGCGCAATGAGCGCACCGGGCAGACACACCAGGCGCAGTCGCGAATTAACGCAAATCTTCTTTCACTCGCTCTGCGCCTGGGTGTTGCAAGGTCAGAAGATCGAAGATGCCGTCACCGCCAACCTGCCCCGAAAGAGTCACGTTAATTCGCGGCTGGTTTTTTACTCTCTCCGCAACGCGGACATCGGTTCGGTGCGCGAGGCCTGGCGGGCCGGAATCACCGAGGCGGCGAAAGCGGCAGCCGCAAGCACCACCGTAGTGGCGACCAGCACCGCTGGATCGCGCGGCGTGACTCCGAATAACTGGTTCGCCATGACGCGCCCGCCGAAAATTGTGACCGGGATGCCGATGGCAAAGCCGATGCCAACCTGGAAAAATGCGCCGTTCAGCACCAGCTTGAGCACTCTCATGCGGTCGGCGCCCAGCGCTATGCGGATGCCGATCTCGCTGGTCCTCCGCTCGACTGAGTACGCCGTGACGCCATAGAGCCCGACGGAAGCCAGAACGAGCGCCAGAATTCCGAAGAAAGACGTCAGCTTCACGATCATCGCCTGCTGGTTGAAGTTCCCTTCCACCTGGGAGGCAAAACTCCGAAAATCGATCAAGGCCAGATCGGGATTGATCTGCGAGAGCGCGCGGCGCACCTGCATTTCGAGCCCGGGCAGGTTTCCGCCTGCTTTGATCTCGATGGCGTTGAGGTATTCGGACCGCTGTTCAAACCTGATGTAGCGCGGGTCGTCGATATGGGCGCTCTGCCCCTGGGCTAGAAAATACATGGGCCGCATGCGGCTGGTGGCCTGCCAATAGTTCGTATCTTCAGTCACTCCCACGATCTCAAACGCGCCGGGGTGCCGGATGTCGTCGCTGAAATGCTTTCCAATGGCATGGCCGTCTTTGAAGTACTTCTTTTCGAAGAAGCGGTTGACTACGGCAACGGTGCGGGTGGCGGGCGTATCCTGCTCATTGATCGCGCGGCCTTCCACGATCTTCGTGCCGATAGCGTCGAAATATCCGGGGGAAACGCGCACCCAGGAAGCGCCGTGGTCCGGCGTTCCCGGTGGCGGCGGGGGCTCGCCTTCGATGTTCACGCTCTCGCCCCAGTTATCGCCTTCCATGGGGCTGTAAAGCGAGAAGCTCAACTGCTGCACGCCGGGAATCGCGTTAAGGTTGCTCTGTAACTGCCGGTACAGGACCGGCAACTGTTCCGGCTTATAGCCCGCCATCTGCGGATCGAAATGCGCGATGTAGCGGTTGGTTGTGTCGAACCCGAAATTCTGGTTCCGCATGTTGTTCAGGCTGCGCGTGAGCAGGCCGGCGGCGCACATCAGCACGAGCGATAGCGCGGCCTGGGCGATCACCAGCGCCTTCTGCGCCCAGGCGGAGTTGCGGGCCGTGGAGCGGTGCGCTCCGCGCAGCGCATCGGAAGGGTCGGCTCCGGCGGTCATCCACGCGGGGGCGATTCCAAACAGGATTCCGGTCAGCAGCGACGCCCCCAGGGCGAAGCCCAGCACAGGCAACGAGGGCGCGGCGTGAATCGGCACATAGCCTTCCCTGAAAGCGAGGGCCAGAATCGTGCGCGTGCCGGCGTAGGCGATGGCGATGCCCGCGATGCCGCCCATCACCGCCAGCACCAGGCTTTCGGTGAGCGCCTGCAGCACCAGCGCCCAGCGCGAAGCGCCCAGCGCCGCTCGAACCGAGGTCTGTTGCCGCCGGGCCGCCGCCCGCACGAGCATGAGGTTGGCCAGATTGGCGCAGGCGATCAGCAGCACGAAGGTTGAAACCAGCATCAGCAGGCGCAGGCCGTCCTGATAGTTGTCGCGCATGGATTGCACGCCGCCGCCGCCGGGCGAGAAGTGCAGCGTCTGCTTCGCCACCAGCGGCTTCTCGCGCTCTGTGACCTTGCTCTCAGGACTGAGCAGGAACTGCCGCAGTTCCACCTGCATCTGCGCTTCGATCGGCCCGAGATTGGTGCCGGGTTTCACGCGCCCGATGATGTCGAGCCAGTCGAGGGCGGCATCGTTCATCAGCGAGTTCGTCGGCTCGATGATGGGTTCGGCGGCCAGCGGAATCCAGAAGGCCGGCGGGTTGTTGCGGATACGGTCGCCGAAAAACCCCGGCGGGGCGATGCCGATGACAGTCACCGGCTGCGCGTTGATGACAAATCCGGCGCCCACCACCGAGCGGTCACTGCCGAACTTGTCGCGCCACGTCCGGTAGCTCATGACCGCGACTGCCGGCGCGCCTTTGGTGTCATCCTGCGGAGACAACGTGCGTCCGGCGTAAGCGGGGATGCCGAAGGTCGAGAAATAGTTTCCAGAGACGAACTCGCTCAGATAGGTTTCCGACGGATGATCAGTGCCGGCGCGGCGCACGCCGATCAGGTTGATGCCCGACTGGAAGGCGGCCAGTTCTACAAAACCCGGGGTGTTTTCCTTGAAGAGGCGGTACTGCTCGTAGGAAAACAGGGTCCAGTTGTCCTGCAGTCCGCCGTTGACGCAACAGTTCTCTTCGTTGCCGATGCGGACCAGTTCTTCCGGCCTGACCACCGGCAGCGATTTCAATAACACCGCATGGACCAGGGTGAAGATCGCTGTGGTGGCGCCAATGCCCAGGGCCAGCGTCAGGATGGCCGTGGCCGTAAAGGCCGGCGTGTTTCTGAATTGCCGCAAGGCATAACGGATGTGATCGAAAAACTGCATAGCAACTCCCCGGGTCCATCGCAAGAATCTCTTTCAAGCTGATACGGAAAATTATCTGGATTGGTTGCAATTAAATTGGACTGCAACGGGGAGGCAAGGTTAGCCGGCCGCCTGGTCCGAAAAACCTTCTTTTCCTGGGCAAATATTGCGGATTTTCAGCTTGCGAAAATTCCGGGATACTCAACTCGCCCTGAAAATTCGCATTCCTTAGCGGCTGATTTTTTCCGTCTTTGATCTTCTGGAGCGCAACACAAAAGGCGGCCCCTGAAGGCCGCCTCTCTGGTTTTGCTTTACGAACTGAGATACAGGCTATGAGCTGACTGCCAGTTGCCAGCCGCTCGCTGCCACAGGTTAAGACCCCTTCTTGCTGTCATCACTGCCGTGGCTCGGGCCTTTTTTGCCGCCTTCGAGGTCGGTATGCGCTTGTTTTTCCGCCAGCTTGAGCGCGGCTTTCGCGTCGGCATCGGGCTTCAGTTCATGGATGGCCTTGCCCAGGCTTTCCCCGCCGGGCCCGGTGACCTTGGCTTTCAGTTGGTCGAAGGGAATCCCCAGATTGTTGGAAACATGCACGGCTGCCACGAACTGGCCCAGGTTCTTGAAACCAGCCGAGGCCGCCTGCAGGTCGGTCCCCGGGGGCAGCAGGCTCTGGAGGCTGGACGCCAGCTTCGTATTCTGCGACAGCAGGTCAGAAACGCTCTTATGTCCGGAATGGCTGCTGTCATGCCCGCCCGAGTGTTCATTGACATCATCGCCGTGCTTGCTGCCGCTGTGTTCGTGGGTTTCCGGCCCGTGCTCATGGGTCTCAAACCCGCCGTGCGAAGAGTGCGCTTCGCCGTGGGCGCTGCTGCTGCCGTGCCCGAAGCCGCTGCCGGATCCGGAACTGCCGCCATGACCGGAGCCTCCTCCCTGGCCGTGCTGGGCAAAAACCGGCAACGCCATAAAACATGCCAGCGCCGCCATCGTAAGAGCAAACTTGATTCTCATTATTCTCATGACCTCCCTGATTGACTGCTTTGCGTAACGCATCATTCGCCCCACGTTGCGCCGCCGGTTGAATGCGAAGCTGTTCAAATCGAACGTGGCTTCCTCACCGGGCGTTTTTCAAGGGGCCTGCCAGGGAACCGTTTGGGAAGGCAAACCCCGGCATGGCTCCGATACGAGCAAATACCTTGCCAATCATGATGGCTTGTAACTGATTGATAAATCGGGGAGACCGCCGGGTGGAAGCCGCCCGGGGTGTGGCGAAATAACTCACTGCCCGGCCTCTTCCTGCAAAGTTTGCGCTCTTGTCCTTACGGAGGCGCAGCCTGGACAAAAACGCACCACAGTGACACCGGGACACGGGGGGAATGCTGTGTGCAGCCGAGGACCTGATCGATATCACCCGGTTCTTTCCGTTTCCCACGACATGAAAGGCGAAGCCGCAACGGCTGCCGCTATATCGACAGGTTCCTGGTTCTCTGGAAGGCTCCTGTAGAACTTTATGTACTCGGAAAAGGGAGGGAACAGCCCCGCGCGTTCTTCCAGCGGCTCGGCGGAGCCTTCCGGCGCGGTGATAAAAGCGCAGAACTTTTCCAGAGTTCTGGCTTGCGTGTTGAACTGGTCGAGCCACAGAAACTGTCCTTGCTCATTGATCTCCAGAAACCACCATTGCCCGTCACTGTCCACGGCAAAGTCGACCGAACCGAAACAGATCCCAGCCTTCCGGGCAAACGCCAGTATTCCCTTTTCAACATCGGGCGGTGTGGGAACGATCTCCACCTGGATATTGCCCAGCCCCGCATCCTGCCGCCAGTCGAGGGCCTTTTTGGAATTGTGCAGGGCAAACGAATAAACCCGCTGCCCCATCAGCACCATGCGGACGTCAAATTCCTTGACCACCATCTCCTGATAAATGCCGGGGGCATAGGTAAGGACTTCATCCGGCGGCAACTCCCCGGGAGTTAATGCGAAAGTCGAGGTCACCGAGACGCCGCCCTGGTTCTCACGCTGCCAGACATGAGGGGTGAACCCCTTGCCGACGGTCCTGTTGGGATGATGGGCCAGGAACGGCCGGATGCGGACCGGTGAATTCGACATCAGAGTTCGAGGGACCAGCAGGCCGCTTGCCCGGGCCAGTTGCAGTTGCACCGCCTTATTATGGATAAAACGCGCCGCCGAAAACCGGTTGATGCACCAGACTGGAAGGGTTTCCAGAGAGTAGGCAAGAGAGTGGTAGAAGGCGCGATACTCCATCCTGGCGAATTTTCTGTCGGCTTCCGAGACGCCGGGATTGTGCGTTGGTTCATCGGGCCGGCGGATCCACACCGCATCGCCCGGTTCCACGGTGAACGGGCCGAGGTCCATCCGCGTCTGCGCGTCCACGAGCAGGGAGGCCTGCTGCTCCTCGGTCCATGAAAGCCCGCCCCAGCACGCTACCTCGTATCCAGCCTTTTCCAGCGCCCACTTGACGGGCGCTGTATGGTTTTCTTTTGCGTATGCGAAAACAATGACCTTCACTGAATCTTCCTCCACTCAAACATGGATCCGGAAAGCCGGCGCGGCCTGCGCCACTGAAGCTGGCCTGCGGCCGGCGGGGCGCACATCACCGCAGGAGCAAAGAGGGGGCCGCCTCCATCGAGAAGCGGCCCCGGATGGTGTCTAGTCGTCGTCCCCGTCTGAGGCAAGGGTGCAGAACGTGGTGGTTACGTCTTGCTGCGGATTCGTGAAAAATCCGCCGGTGATGATTTCAAGTTCCTGCTGCGTTAGGTCACGAGCGAGCTGACGGCTGAGCACTCGATTGTCACGCTTTGTTGACATTGGTCTTGCTCCTTTCTTGGTAATGCAGGTCAACATATATGTTTCAGTTGTTAGTTCCCGTCTCTGCCGCTGACCCGGTGATTGATCAAGCTGAAAATCAGAGCTGGTTACCGTGTCGTGCCAGGGTCACAGATTAAGAAGAATCGGTCCGTGTTTCAAGGCTTCCACTCTGATCTTTTTAAGATTCTTTCAAGCTTGTTTCATAAATGAACTCCGCGTCAGGGTGGGCTTCGGTCGTGCCGAAAAGGCACAATTTAAGATCGCGCGCTCCGGCGCCTGATGGACTGAGGACTGCTCCCGCAATGCGGGGTTATAAAACACGCTTCAGTCCATCATCCGGAAAGGCGCGCTGTCCCATGGATTTGTACTCAATACGGTGCAACTGTGGTTCCCGCAATGGGAACCACAATCACTATGGGAATAGTTGATGAATGACGATAAGAATTCTGGTTGAAAGGCTTTTCTCTGCCTGCTAGAACGGCTGGTACGGCGGCGACCCATACCGCGTCTGCGACAGCAGGTGCAGGATCGGATACGCGTACCCGGCGATCACCACCACGATGGCCACCACGGTCCACAGGCCGAAGCGGTCCCATACGCTCGCCACCGCCGGTTGCAGCGGGGTTGCGAACTTAAACGCCGGCGCCTCAGCCTTCCTGCCCGTAAGCCACGTCGCGGCCGCAACGATCACGTAGCACAGCGCGCTGATGAAGAGCACCACGGCCCCGGCGGCCGCGACCAGCGAAAGCCCATGCCATTGGCTGTAGTCTCCGGTCAGCGATGCGCTATAGACGCGGCGCGGAAGTCCGCGCAATCCCGCGATGTGGTAGCTGGCGCTGAACAACGCCATCCCGCCAAACCACAGATAAGGCTGGAGCCGCGCCAGCGGCTTGAAGCGCAATTCCCTTCCTGAGATCCGCGGCAGCAGCCAGTAGGTGCCGCCCATGAACGTCATGGCGACCGTGGTGCCCAGCGTCACGTGAAAATGGCCCATGATCCATGCGGTGTTGTGCACCATGGTGTTCATCGCATAGGCGGCGTTGATGGCCCCGCCAAACCCGCCGAAAGTAAAGGCGATCATCGCCAGCGCGACCGAGGCGAAGAACGGGTCCGACCACGGCAGCTTGCCGATCCAGTTGAACAGTCCTTTGGCGCCCTTCATCCTTCCGGCGACTTCCAGAGACGCGATGACTGTGAAGGCCGTCACCAGGCTCGGATAGACCACGGAAAAAGTCAGCATCGTGTGCATCAGCTTCCATCCCGAGCCGATGCCGGGGTCGGTGAATTGATGATGGAAGCCCACGGGGACCGACAGCAGCACGAACATCACGAAGACCAGCCTGCCCAGCTTGTCGCTGAAAAGCCTGCCCCCCGCCACCTGCGGCAGCACCGTGTACAGAGGACGTACGCCGGAAGCAGCCAGAAGTAAACCAGCGGATGTCCGAACCACCAGAAAAAGGTGCGCGCCAGCACCGGATCGATCGTCTTGACCCAGTGCAGCGACCACGGAATGAGCATTCCCAGGACTTCAATCGCCAGCCCGGTCGTGGCCAGATACCAGATAATGATGGTCGCCAGCATGCCGTGAATGGGAAGGGGAATGGGTGAATCCGGATTTTCGCGCCGCCATGAGCGGAAACTCGCGATCGTGACGCCGCCCCAGATCCACGAAGCAATCACCAGCATCGTGGCCCCGATATAAAACAAAGGATGCGCCTGCAGCGGAGGATAGAACGTGTACAGGACCGTGCTTTGTCCGCGAAGAATGGTCTCCGCCGCTGCCACCGACCCGGCA
>OBLQ010000879.1_pt1 | contig 11419 bp, 8 predicted proteins | sample 1519881 | NCBI WGS metagenome assembly OBLQ01 (sample SAMN01911456, study PRJEB22533) | soil metagenome | biome: Soil | place: Malaysia | collected 2012-04-30 | depth DG_metagenome m | reverse complement strand
CACGACGACGCGAGGAGCGCACCCAGCCCCTCGATCTCCTGGCTGCGCTCGTCGAGCAGCCGTGCCAGATCCTCGAGCTCCTGGGTGCGCTCCTCGCGTCGTCGTGCGAGCTCTTCCAGGTCGCGTTCGCTCTCGGCCCGCGCGCGCGCGAGCTTCTCCAGCTCGCGTGTGCGCTTCTCCTTCTCCGCCGCGAGCTCCTTCAGCTCACGCGACCGGGCATCGACCGCCGGCGCGAGCTCTTCCAGCTCTCGGGCGTGCCGCTCCCGCGCCCGCGCCAGCTCCTGTACCTCCCGCTCGCGCGCCTTGCGCGCAAGGCCCAGCTCCGCAAGCTCCCGAGCGCGCTCCTCGCGCTTGCGGGCGAGGGTCTCGATCTCCCGCGTGCGCTGCTCCCGCTTGCGCGCGAGCGCCTCCAGCTCCTGCGTGCGCTCGTCCAGCGCGGGCGCGAGCGCACGCAGCTCCCGCTCCCGCTGCTCCAGCTCCCGCTCTCGTTTCTCACGAGCCCGCGTGAGCTCTTCCAGCTCGCGCTCGCGTTCCTCGCGCGCACGCGCGAGCTCTTCCAGCTTCCGTTCGCGCTCGTTTCGGGCGGCCGCGAGCTCTTCGAGCTCGCGCTGCTCGCGCTCGGACGCGTCGTCTTCGGGATGTTCGATCTCCGGCTCGAGCGCCCCGCTCTCGCCGAGCAGGTCGGTGAGCGTGAGCGTGGGGCTGGTCCGGAGCTCGAGGTAGCCCCCTACCCAGAGCGCGTATACGAGCCTCTCGTTGAAGACCTCGAACTGGAGCAGCACGGAGAGCGTGTCGTTGCCGCCGAGGTCGTCCAGCAGCCTCTGCTGCTCGGAGCTGAGCGCGATCCCCGCGGCTTCGAGCGTCGGCTCCGACCGCTCGGTCGTGGCAACGTAGAGATGCTCACGCTTCGCGAGCCGCTCGTGGACCAGGTGCGGGGGCGAGGCCTCGAGGACGCCGGTGATCAGCAGGGCGGCCGTATCGCCGCGGAGCTCGAGCAGCGTGTCGGACTCGAGCCAGTGTCCCTCGGAGAAGGCGAAGCGGCCCGAGTCCCAGCCGAACGTCTCGTAGAGCGTGGTCTCCGCGAGGATCTCCCCGCGATTCGAGCCGACTCCCACCAGCGAGCCGTTGCGGAGTTGCACTCCCACGCGGACGTCGCCCTGGCGCGCTGCGAGCACACCGTTCGCTCCTCGCCGGTGCAGGCGCGCCAGGAGCTCGGGCATCGGTGTGTCCGCGAGATCGCCGGACAGGGCTGGTGCAGACGGAGCCTCCGGCCCGCTGGAGCGCGAGGGCGAGACCTCCTCGTAGATCGCCGCCAGCAGCTCCTCGCGGCTCACGGGCTTGGTCAGGAAGTCCGCGACACCGAGCGCGATCGACTCGCCGTGCAGCGCCGTGTCGCGGGGCACGCGCGTGACGACCAGCACCGGGACCGAGCCGAGCCGCGGGTCGCGGATGCACGACATCAGGTGCATCCCTTCGCAGCCCTCCAGCTCGATCTCCATCACCACCAGCGCCGGTCGCTGCTCCTCGACCAGGCGCATCGCCCGCCCGGGGTTGATCGTCTGCTCGACCCGGAATCCGTCCTCCGCCAGGGCCTCGAGGGTGCCGGAGGGCAGATCGATCGTCCCTGTCGTCGATGTGGAGGATGAGGGGGGGCATGGCGGGGTCGGCTCGCAGTGTCGAGGTTGCTACTTGGACGCGCAGCGCATTTGCGCACCATCTGCGTTCGTTCTGCGAGTCGACCGCCCCCTCTGCGGCCTCCTGCAGGCGACTCCCGGCATCGGAAGAAAGGCGGAAGGGCTTTACGCGAATGGGCCGCGACCGGGGCCCTTCGGGTGCTCCCGAGGCTGCGGCGGGCGGTGGGCCCTTCCGGACTCGACCCCGGGACTCCTCGCGGGAGCCCTCGCCGCAGCTGCGCCTCCCCGAAGACCCGTATCCGTCACCGGCAACTTCGACGGATCCGAGGCGCCGCGCGTGCGGGGGGCGCGGGACCTGCTACGTGAGGGCGGGGAAGGGTAGCGGTCCCCCAGGCGGAGCCCCGCGACTCGTGCGCGACTCGTCCGTATCAGGGCCTAAGTGCCCGGAATCACGGGATGCGTGGCGGGTTCGATTCCCGCCGCCTCCACCATCGTCACCCTGCCTTCCTCCCGATGTACTCGCAGAAGGCGCCAGGGACCACGAGCTTCGAACGGGCCTGGGCGAAGCCGCCCGCGCGCATGGCCTCGACCACGCGAGGAGGCTCGACGCACTGGTCGATCGTGTCCCAGTAGTAGTCCATGAGCTCCTTGGCGTCGCGACTGCGCGTAGCCAGGTAGGTCAGGCCTGGTACCACCTTCGCCCACGCGAACCTGGTCAACGCGTGGCCAATTCCCTTGCGCGGCACGTGACTCTCGAGGATCCATAGCGTACCGCCAGGCTTGAGCACCCGGTGGTACTCGCCGAAGGCGGCCTTCAGATCCGCGACGTGGCGCAGAGCGATCCCCATCGTCACGAAATCGAAGTGCTCGCTCTTGAACGGGAGCGCCTGGGCGACGCCGCGTGTGAGCGGAACATCGACCTTCTCGCGCGCCTCTCGAAGCATGCTGCCATTCGGGTCGACGCCGAATACGCGGCCCTCGGGCCCCACGATCCTGACGGCGCCGAGCGACACGGCGCCCGTTCCCACCGCTACGTCGAGCACCTTCATCCCGGGCTTCAACCCGTTGAAGCGCAGGGACAGGCGTCGGTAGTGGACACCGGCGTTCAGGAAGAGCTTCTCGACCGTGTCGTAGTGGCGTGCCGACCTGTCGAAGAGCTCCTGGACGTATTCCTGACGGTCTTCCGCCTCTTCGTACCAGTCGGTCAGCGGGGTGTGCGGCGGATACTCGCCGGGAAGGTTCGATTCGTGTCTCTTGGCCATGCGCGCGCCCTCCAGCGGGTCCAGGCCCGGCGACTTGCAACCGCAGAACTCCCAGAGGATGCCAGAAGCCGGTGCTGGCCGCCGAGCCACGGCTGTCCGCGGCAGACGAGAGCTCCTCGTCAGGAGGGATGGCGGGGCGGTTCACCCCGAGGTCTGCGTCGACCGGGCTGGGGAGGGCTCCGCGGTCGAGTGCGATCCAGCCCGGCAGACCCACCAGCGGGACGGCGAGCACGAGCGCGACGGGGAGCGGCGCGGCGCATGGTCCCCGACCGGTGATACCACGGCCGGCGGCCACCAGTCTTTGAGGGCCAGTGTTTCCGGGTACCTGGAAGACGACCTGTAGGTGATACGCCGGGGGCGATTCCCGCCGCCTCGACAATCTCGATTCGAACACTGGTCCGGGCCGTCCTGGCCCCGCGGCCCGTCGCTAGGCGCCGACCTTCATCGCCCCGATGAAGTCCCGCTTGCCGAGCGGGACGCCCTTCATCCGCAGGATGTCGTAGGCCGTGGTCGCGTGGAAGTAGAAGTTCGGCAGAGAGAACGAGAGTGCGAAGTTCTCCGCGGTGAAGGGAATCTCGTTGCCGCCGATCTTGAAGACGACCTTTCCGCCGGCGAGGGCGTCGATCTCGTCGCGGGACTTCGCCTTCAGCTCGTCGAGCGTGTTCCCGGTCAGGGCCTGGAGTTCTGCATAGCCGCAGGGCGGATATTTCGGCGGCCGGAACTCGCCCGACTCGAAGGCATTGACCGCACCCAGGGAGTGGTGGGTGACGCTGGTCACCTGGAAGTGGAGGTTCGCCATGTCAGGGATCAGTCGCGTCTCGACGATCTCGGCGAGGTCGATCCCCTTGGCGGCGAAGTGATCGGCGCCCTTCTGGAGGACACCGGTGGCGGCTGCGAGGATCTGCACGTAGCTGCCGATTGTGAGGTCGTAGAAGGAAACGGGCATGGGCTCTCCTGGGGTTCGGCCGTCGTGCCGCTCCGCAAGCGGCGGCCGGAATCATGGGAACTCGTAGACGACGCGGCCGTCGAAAGGGTCATCTTACCCTCGTCTCGCCGATCGCCGAGACCGGGCTGTCGAACTGGGCCTGATCGAAGCCGAACCCGACTTCAACGACAGCGGGGCGGGATCTCGTCGATCTGTTCGCGGGTTTGCAGGCGTACCAGACGACGTCGACCGACCCCGAGTTCGACCAGAACTGCAACGGCGGGACGGACCCGATCGACTTCACCCAGGTCCAGGCCGACTCCCAGGCGGTGGAGCCGGTGGTCCGTCCGGGCTGTCCTGCGCGACCCCGCCCGTGGCTCCACCCTGCACGGCACCCTCGCCCTATGTCTACGGCGAGTGACCGGACTGCGGCGAGACCCTGCACCGAGCGCGGAGCGACATCAGGGGGAGCAGCGGCGCCAGCTCGAACCCGATCCCGCAGCCGCCGGGTCGAGCGGGCGATCAGCGCCGGTACTGCTCGTCGCTGACGTGCTCCATCCAGAAGACCATCTTGCCGTCCGCATCGCGTTCCTGGATGGCGATGTGGGTCATCGCCGTGGTGGGCGTCGCGCCGTGCCAGTGCCTCGTGTTCGGCGGACACCAGACCACGTCTCCCGCGCGAATCTCTTCGACGGGTTCCCCCTCGCACTGCGTCCAGCCGACGCCGGACGTGACGATCAGGGTCTGACCGAGCGGATGCGTGTGCCAGGCCGTGCGAGCTCCCGGCTCGAACGTCACGCTCGCTCCCGCGCCACGCGCCGGCGCGGGCGCCTGGAACAGCGGGTCGATCCGGACCGAGCCGGTGAACCAGTCCGCGGGTCCCCGGGCGGACGGCTGCGTGCCGTTGCGTTGGATCTGCATGGTCGTGCTCCTCTCGTGTGGCGACCTCGCTCCGGCCGCTGGAAGAAGACAGCATCCCACCGATGGGCCGTCGAGTCGAACCCGTCGAGTCAGGGACGCGCGTTCTGGCGGAACGGGGTCATGTCCATCGGCGCCCACGTCGGGTAGCGGGGGTAGGCATCGGAGCCCGACAGGATCTCGAAGACTCCGAGGCCCCGTCGGCCTTCCCAATCGAAGCGCATGAGCTGGTCCACGGACATGGACACTGCCTCGATGCCCATGAGCTCTTCGCGATCGCCGCTGTTCCAGGGAAAGTGGATGAGGTACTCGCCGCCGCCGTAGTCCTGATGGGCCAGCCTGGCCAGGGGGCGGCCGTAGTAGGCATTGACGTGCGGGTGGGGCGCGTCGGCGGTGACCTGGAAGGTCCCACCGTCGTCGAAGGTGAAGTCGAGCACGGCGCGGCACGGGCGCTTGCGGTCGCCGTCGAACTCCACCTGGTGCTCCATCTTCACGATCCGGCCCGAGAGCGTGCCATCGGTGTGGGTCACCCCGCCGTCGACGTACTGCACGTTCCCGTCCCGGTCCTCGATGAGCCAGGCCTGGATGGCCCGGTCCTCGAAGCCGGCGTCGAGCCAGAGCCAGAAGTTGATCTCGTCGGCGACCCGCACGCCGAAGGTGCGGTCGCGCCCGCCGTGCCAGCCATCGATCGCGATGCGCTCTCCGTCGACCCGCAACCAGCCGGAAAAGCGCCCCGACTCCTTCATGTGGAACATGTCGACGATCGTGCGGCCGCCCTTCCCGACGTACATGGGCAGGAGCTCCCACATCGGAGCGCGCGGCTCGTAGACCATCTCCCACTCGACCCCGGAGTCGTTGGGCGCCACCTCGAGCTTCCAGCGCTCGAGCGGCTTCACACAGGTCCACCGCATCGGACCGGCGTACGCGTTCCCGCGGTCCGCTCCCGTGACCGGGCGCCCCACCAGCAGGTCCCGGTGTCGGCCGTCGGCGAAGGCGACCTTGCCATAGCCCACGGCGGCGCCCTGGTTGGGGTTGTTGCCCAGGCCGTTGGTGATCAGCACGTCGCCGTCGGGCGAGTGGGCGTAGAAGTAGCAGCGGTCCGACCAGCTCCCGTCCGGGCTGTGCACCTGGTCGAAGGGGCGTCCCAGCTGGTGGGTGAAGCTCTCGTCGGCAGCGGAGTAGCCCATCGTCGTCTCCTCGATCTCCCGGTTCACTGCCCGGCGGCGGCGCGAGCCTCGGCAATCCGAGCGTCGCTGGGGAGCACCGGCCCCGCGTCGAGCTTCTCGTAGACACCCAGGTCGCGCAGGCCGGGCTGCGTGGTGAAGTCGATCCCCAGCGCCATCTCGAAGCAGCGCAGGTCGTCGGTGTGGCCGTCTTCGAGGAGCATGGAGCCGACCAGCAGGATGACCGCCGTCTTGTAGGCCTGGAACGCCCGATACCACGGGCGGTGCAGCACCTTCACGGCGGATTGCGCCTCGTAGCGGGCGAGCATCGCATCGAAGGACGGCGCCGTCGGCCGGCTGGTGATGCCGACCGGGTAGGCCCACATCAGCTCGAGGTAGCCGATGTCGGCCATCGGGTCGCCGACGTCGGTCATCTCCCAGTCGAAGACCCCGGAGACGCGATCGCCCACGAAGGCGAAGTTGCCGGGCTTGGCGTCGCCGTGGACGAGGGTGTGGTGGGGGGAGGGCTCGGGGCGCTGCCGGCGGAGCTCGGCGACCAACCGCTCGAGCGCGGGCAGCGGACCCTTCTGCACCCGCCGCATCTCGCCCTCCCAGTGGTCGAGCTGCCTTTCGACGAAGGTCGCGGGATCCGCGAGCTGGTCGAGGCCCGTCGCCTTCAGGTCGACGCGGTGGATCGCCGCGAGCTGGTCGATCAGGTCCTCGCACATGCGGCGGATCAGGCCGGGATCCGCGTCGAGCGACTCGGGGACGACCCGCTCGTAGACCTCTCCGGGCACGCGTTCCATCACGTAGAACGCGCGACCCAGCACGTCGCCGTTGGGCTCGAGCCACAGGGCTTGCGGTGCCCGGATCTCGGTCGGCTCGAGCGCGCGCAGGATCCGGAACTGCCGCTGCATGTCGTAGGGCTCGAGCAGCCCGGGCGGCGGCGGCCGGAGCTTGACCACGACGTCGCGCTGGGTCTCCTCGGCGCCGCGTCGTTCGCGGAGCGTCAGCATCAGCATCTCCGCCGAGTGACCGAGCTCGAGGCGGTCGGAGCCCGCGACCCGGACGGCGTCTGCACCCGGCTGCTGCGTCACCAGCCAGCGCTCGAATCGCTCCAGCATCTGCGGTTCCACGGAGTTCCTCCCGTCGGAGATGCAGGCCTAGCGCAGATGGCGGAAGGCGGCACCTGCGCCGGACCGGGACAGGCGTCCCGATTCGAGCTAGAGGAGACTCCTCGGAGCCTGCGCGCCCCGGCTGTCCCGACCCGAGTGCGCGCGGGGCTCCGGGCCGCCGTCTCGGCCCGCCGTGCCCTTCGACGATGTTGGTCGTAGCCACGACCGACACCGCTAGAAGAACGGTCTCGCCTTCGATGCGGCCACGGACACGCTCTACGGATCGGACTCCGCGACGGGCCAGCTCGTCGTCATCGACACCACGACCGGCGCCGCGACGGCGGTCGGCAGGCTGCCCATCGAGATGCGAGGGCTGGCATTCGGAGGATGAGAGAGGTCAGCGCACCGCTTCCGGGTCGGGGCTGCGCGCGCACTCCGCGAAGAGGTTGATCCGTTCCTGCTCGAACTGGATCCGCGCGCACGGCCGGCCGAACGACGAGGCTTCGAAGATCCGGTTCATCTCCTCCTCCGAGCGGTGGATCAGCCTCCAGTCGAGGATGTGGTCCATGATCGCCTTCACCGGACTCTGGGGGTGGAAGTTCCCGAGGATGACCCTCCCTCCGGGCGTGAGCAGCTCGTGGATGAAGTCCAGGAGCTTGACCACGAAGGGCGCCTCGAAGTAGTCGGTCAGCCCGATGCTGTAGACGAGGTCTTGTGGCTCGAGGTCGAGGTGCCGGCGTCCCAGCGCCAGGTAGACGAGATTGCTCTGCTCCAGGTGGACCTGCTTGCGAAGTCCGGTGTGGTCCCGGCGATCCGCCACGAACGCCAGCGCCTCGAAGTCGATGTCCACCAGGGTGGCGATGAGGCGGCCCTTGTCGTCGAGCCGCTCGAAGGCATCGAAGACCTCCCGAGCCGGTCCACACGCCAGGCTCGTGACACGGGTCGGCCGATCCGGGTGCCTCGCCACCTCATCCAGGATCTCCCGGCAGAGGAGTCCCCTGCGGTTGCGCACGGCCCGGGCCGAAGGCGCCTCGAGGAAGCAGGAATCGACGACCGGCCCCAGTCGTCCGATCCCCGCCGGCTGGTTCTCGTACATGCGCTCGATCGTGAAGAAATCGCCGGCGTAGCCACGCGGCTTGGAGTAGTAGCGTTCGGCGTTCTCGGCAGTGAGGAGGTGGGGAAGGAACTCCTGCTGGACGCGGCGGCCGAGCTCCGACCGGAGAGCCTCGGGCAGAGGCGATCGGTCGCCGATCTCCTGGTTGAGGACCAGCCCCAGGCGGAGGAACTCCCGACGGACCTCGGCGGCCGTCTCCTCTGGAACGCATCCATCGTTCTTCAGGGCCTCGGCGTCGGCGCGTGCGAGCAGCGCACGGAACGATTGGAGCGCCTGTTCGATGGCATGCCACGCCATCTGCCCGGCGCTTTCGGGGGAGTCGCGTCGTGGCTGCCAATCCGCGAGCAGGGCGAGGCGCTGCTGGAGCCGGTGATGCGCCAGCACGGCAAAGGCCCGATAGAGGCGCGCTGCGAAGTCCCGGTTGGCGTCGATGCGGGCCTGTAGCGGCTTGCGGCCCAGCGCCATCACCTGCCCGTCTCCCACCGCGAGCACGGTCGCGGAGGCCGGCTCCTCTTCGAGGAAGGACATCTCGCCCACGATGTCTCCGGGCCCGAGCCGGGCGACCGCGACCTCGCCCAGGGGAGCGAGGTGGAGGGAGAAGACGCCGCTCAGCAGGATCCAGATGGCCTCCGGACGCTGCCCTTCCCGGATCAGGCACTCTCCATCCTCCATCCGCCGGATCTCTCCCACCTGGACCAGCCAGTCCAGGTCGTCGCTCGAGAGGCCCCGAATCAGGGTCAGTGCCTGGTGGATCACGGCGCCTCCATGGAGAGCACGCTGCGGTGGCGCGTCCCGACCTTCGCCTGGTCCCGGATCCAGCGGTCCGCCGCCTCCCGACCGATCGAGTGCAGTGCGTGGAAGTACTCGAGGTCTGCACGGAAGGCGCTCGAACCTTCGAGCGTGCCCAGCGACTCCGGCGGCTCGATGCGGTGGATGTGGATCTCCCGAATCGTCCGGGGCAGGGCTTCCCGAGCGTTGCGTACGATCTCCGAGACGAACTCGATCATCCGGAGCTCGCGAACGAGCGCTGCGGTCGAGCTCAGCTCGACGACGCGGGCGATCAGCTCGGCGGCGGTCGCGGGAGGGCGCGTCGTCTTCGGCGTCGTCTCCACCAGGATCACGTCGCTGGCGCGGCATCCGTAGAGGACCGGAAAGATCGCAGGGTTTCCCAGGAAGCTCCCGTCCCAGTAGTGCTCGCCGTCGATCTCGACCGCCTCGAAGAGGAGAGGGATGCAGGCAGAGGCGCACACGGCTTCCGCGGTGATCTCGGCCCTGCTGAAGACGCGGATCTCGCGAGTCCGGCAGTTGGCCGCATTCACGAAGACCTCGATGGGCGCCTCGCGACGGAGGCGTTCGAAGTCGATCGTCTTCTCGAGCGTGGAGCGGAGCGGCTCCATGCGGCGGGTACCGATCCGGAAATCGGCAACGAACATCGTGGTGAAGTGGTGGAGTGTCGCGATCGACGATCGACCGGCGAGACGCTGCGCAAGGGAGCGCACGTCACCGAGTCGGGTGCGTCGCCGACTGCGGGTGGCGGCGGCCAGCTCCTCCCAGAAGCCTCGCAGCGAGGCGCGGGCACCCGATCGTCCACCCGCCGCGAGGCCATCTGCCAGGGCCGCCGCATTGATCGCTCCGGCGCTGGCACCCGTGACCCCTTCGATCTCGAGCCCGGGCTCTTCGAGGAGTCGGTCGAGAACGCCCCACGAGTAGGCGCCGTGCGATGCGCCTCCTTGTAGCGCGAGCGTCACCGCGCGATGCGCGGGAGCAAGAGGCGGCGCGTTGGCGTGGGTCGCTACGCCTGCCACCTCGTCGTGCACGCGGTCCAGTCTACCTCACCGTCTTCCCCGCATTCACACCCGACGGTGTCGCGTTGGTGCCTGTCCTCCTCGGACCGGAGTGTGACATGGCGCCCCAATGTGTCGCGAAGTGTCGCGAAGTGGGGTCGATTCGAACCGCAGGGAAGCGCCGAGCGGAGGCTGCGCCTCAGATCTCCCGTCGCATCCGATAGCGGAAGGTGTCGGCCGAGAGGCTCTCCCAGTACCAGAGATCCGGATCCCCGTGCTCCGCGGCCATGCGGTTGATGAAGCCGAGCGTCGTCCAGCAGAGAGGCGTCGGATAGGCCCGCGCGTCGGTCTTCTGGATCAACCAGCGGAGCGGATACTCGGGGTCGGGCAGGACCTCGCTGTTCGAGAAGTTCAGGATCGAGGCCGAGATCGAGTTGAGCAGCCGCAGGTCCCGCCCGAAGGCGGCAGAGCGCGCCTCCTTGTCGTCCTTGGTGCGATGCTGGGTGCGCCTCAGGTACTCCATCTGCTGGTGGATGCCCGAATCGATCAGGCGCTGCGCGGTCCGTGCGCCCGCCTCGACCAGGTAGTCATCGCTGCCGTGGCCGATCTCGTCACGCATGAACTCGAGCAGGCGTCCGTAGAGCGACACGTCGTACCAGCCCGCATCCTGGAACGGGCCCTTCAACATGGCGATCTCGTCGGGCCCGAAGCGACGGGCGAGCGATTCCTCGCGGATGCTTCCTTCGGCGAGGTGCTTCAGGAGGATCTGGGCGTGTCCACCCATCACCGAGCCCTTGATCGACGGGGGACGCTGCGACATCGGGACCATCCTTCCTGGATCCTCGAGACCCGATGATGTATCGGGGATCGGCGCGCCGTCCTTGAGCGGGTGACTACCTCCCCTTCGACTCCCCGACCTTCTCCGTCGACGCGGGTGAGCCGGGAGCGCCGGGGCGGAGCTCCCGGAGCAGCGTGTCCTTGAGACGCGCGAGGCTGCGCCCCGCACTGCGCCCGCCGCGACCCTCGAGGATGTTGGTCGTGGCCAGGCCCGACAGGACCGACACGGCGTAGCGCATGAGGTCGGCCGTCTCGCGCTCGTCGAGCGGGCTCTCGGGGAAGTACTGCCGCCAGATCTCCCGCCAGGTTCCCAGCACGCCCAGCGCCCAGGTCGACTCCATCTCCGGCGGGAGATTCAGCAGGATCTCGAAGGTCGTGCGGTAGTGGGGGCCGCTGAAGTGCTCCCAGGCGCGATCGATGAAGTCGGACACGCGGGAGGCGAGCGGGGCGTCGGCCGGTGCGGGCGATCCGAGGGTGGCTACGAAGCGTTGGAACGACTGCTCGAGCACCGACGCCAGGATGCCGTTCTTGTCCCCGAAGTGGTGTTGGACGGCGCCCCAGCTGACTCCCGCCCGGCGGGCGATCTCGGTCCCCGTGGTGCGCTGGAAGCCGAGCTCGGCGATGCACTCCACGACGGCGGCCAGGACCCGGCGGCGGGTCTCGGCCG
>OBLQ010000878.1_pt1 | contig 11427 bp, 6 predicted proteins | sample 1519881 | NCBI WGS metagenome assembly OBLQ01 (sample SAMN01911456, study PRJEB22533) | soil metagenome | biome: Soil | place: Malaysia | collected 2012-04-30 | depth DG_metagenome m | reverse complement strand
TGGTGGCCACGTTCAAAGGCCGCAATATCAAGCTGTTCAGGAAGAAAAAGGTTATAAAGACGAAGTACCCCACGTATTTGTTGGGCGCCAGAACGTGGATCAGGAAGGCCAGGACCGCCAGAAATACGAACGTCGAGGCGTCGCGCACCAGCAACTCATGGACATAAAGGCCGAGCTGAAAGCGATAGTAGCCATGGACCGCCTGGTCAACGATGCCGGCCATAAAACCCGCGGCCTCAATCAAGATCACCATGCCGACCAACGTAGTCAGACGGGCCGCGTACGAGACCCACTCCCGCGTGGGCGTTGCGTCGACGATCTCGTCCATGTGTTCGTCGCGGTCCTTCCAAACCAGAGCGCCGGCGAAATACGTGATGATGATGGTCAGGAAGAGAGAAAGGTTCCCTCGAATCAGACCTATGACCTGATAGGTCACCGGAAAGGTAGAGTTGTTGAAAAGAGTGGCGTTTAGCACCAGAGCGAGGATGCAGAACATACTCGCAATCATCACAATCACGAGGAAGGCTGTGTTTTTCGCCATTCCACGGAAGTGGATCGCGAACGATCCCAGAAACTTGCCCCAGGACGAATGTGCCATTTCTGGTTTTGGCTGCGCAGTTACAGGGGGAACGGTGGCGGCCGGTTCTTCCTGTTTGAGAGCTCTTGGTTTGGCGGTCCGCTCGGCAAAGCTGAACCGCGAGTAGGCAAAAGCGAAGATTGCGCACGAAATTCCAAACCAGATCAAGCGGTTCCAGAGAAGAACTCCGGTCAGGCCGGGAGAGAGGGCGTTCTTGTCCGCTACGGTCCAGTATTTGGTGGCCACTCCAAAGGTGATGACGCCAAAGGGATCGAACAGGGCCCTGATGTGGTCCCATTGCGGGTCACGAAGTAATAGAGCGGCAATGGCCCGCCCAATGAGCAGAAGGATTGCTGCGATGAAGGGAGCGATGTCCTTGCGCCAGACCACCGCCACGGCAAACAGGATGGCCACGGTGAAGACTACATCGGGCAGGGCGAACAGCAGAATGCCATGCCAGTGTGCAATCCAGTTCACCGCCTCCCAGCGCTCGGCATCTACCCAGGGCATGTACCTGGTCAGCAGAATGCTGAGAGAGATTCCCAGCATCGGTATCACGGCCACCGCAACCGTACCGGCAAAGCGACCCAGCAGCAGGTCGCGTCGGCGCACTGCGGTGGAGAATACGATTTGGTGCGTGTTATAGCTGAAGTCGCGCAGGGCAGCAAAATTAATGAAGGCGATGCTCATCAGCATGGAAAACACGCCAAACGCGGCATAGAGACTTGCGATGGCGAACGGCGCGTTGTGGTAGATGTTGGAGAGACCGAAACCTGTCAAACCTTCGTCGGAACTCGACAGGCCGCAAACCAATGCCGCAACCATGAACACAAAAATCCACAGCATCCAGGAACGGAGCCAATAGCGCAATTCAAACCAGGCAATCTTCCAGAACATGGCTGCTCCTCAGTTCCACTCATGGATTTTGGTGAAGAAGACGTCTTCCAGGTCGGGTTGACTGGGCATGAAGCCATCGCCCGGGGGCTGTTCTCCATGCACATGCAGCAACAGGCGCCCTCCCACAAGCTTGTTGGAAACCACGCGGAAGGCCTCTTCGTAATGCGGAAGTTCGGCCTTGTCGATTGACCTCCGCCAGATTCTCCCTTCCAGCCCCGCGATGGCGGCCTGCGGGTCCCCTTCATAGAGGACGCGGCCCTGGTGGATGATGGCCATTTTTGTGCAAAGATCCATCACGTCTTCCACGATGTGCGTGGAAAGAATCACGATCACCTGCTCGCCGATCTCAGCCAGCAAATTGTAGAAGCGATTGCGCTCTCCGGGATCGAGGCCGGCCGTCGGCTCGTCGACAATCAAGAGCTGCGGGTTGCCGATCAACGCCTGCGCGATGCCGAAGCGCTGGCGCATACCGCCGGAAAAGCTGCTGAGCGACTTCTTACGTTCGTTGTAAAGATTGCAGCGCTGCAGCAAGGCTGCCACAGCCTCTTTGCGCTCCTTCGCGCGGGTGAAGCCCTTGAGCAGAGCCAGGTGGCTGAGCATGTCCTGCGCGGAAATTCTCGGGTACACGCCGAACTCCTGCGGCAGGTAGCCCAGACGGCGGCGGACTTCGTCCTTTTGTTTGAGGACGTCGATGTCGCCCATCCGCACGCTGCCGCTGTCCGGCTCCTGCAGGGTCGCCAGTGTCCGCATCAGAGTGGACTTCCCTGCTCCGTTCGGTCCAAGCAGTCCGTACATACCGGCTGGAATCGTTAATGAAACATTGTCGAGGGCCTTGACGCCGTTCTTGTATGTCTTGGAGAGATTCTCAATATGCAGTTCCATTGTCATGTCCTTTGTGGATACGCAGACGGGTAGCAGAAAGTTTCAGCAGACGGGTAGAGCACACCACTCGATTTGGACGTACAGCGGCGACATTTCGTTAGCCGCCTACTGCGCTCCGGCAACTACTTTAACCGCTCTGTTCTTTTCAAAGGTAACTTTGACCGGGTTGCCGTTATTCGTGTATTCCATGGTTCGGTTGCCGTAGTCACCGGGGCCGGCCGTGGCGGAAGTCCCCAGCGCGAAACTCACCTGTAGTTCGCTCATGCCTTCGCGGGCCTGGTGCTGATCGATGGCATTCCAGACGTCAGGCGGCCAGTGTTTGTAGAGCTCATGCGGATCGGCCAGGAAAAACTGGTCGTTTACAGTGAAGGTGAAATCATCCCCGATATTGGTTCCGATGGCGGCGGCATAGGCGCCGGGCTTGTCCGACCTTTTGAAAACCGCCAGAACCTGCCTCTGCACGATTACAACCTGCCCCGCGGCCGGCGTCGCAGGCGCTCGCTGGGAAATCACATTTTCCACCTGCAATTTCTCCAGCGGTGGCAGCACACCCGCCTTGCGCGTCAAGCTGGCCCGGTGGCTCGCGCTGCGGTAGGGATAGTAAGGAATCTGGTTCCCTGCCTTCACCCAGACGGTCTTGCCCGCAAGTTCCTTGTTCGCGGATTTCAGGTCGTAGGGCTGGACCCGGGGCGGGGTGACGTAATCGTCAAGATTGAGGGAATAAGCCGGTTGGGACTTCTTCTGCTCAAGTGGCTGGTTCCGTTCATAGAAAATATAAGCCGTGCGCAACCCGGCCAGCACCACCAGGAGGATCACCGTAATCTGCAGCTTTTTTCGCCAATCGGCTTCCATGATAAGTTCACACCTCTCGCAGGGAATGCGAACACTTCATGCGGTCCGTCTGGCGCCGCAGGCCACCGGAAGGAAGCGAGTCATCCTGCTCAGTCTCAGTGCCGTTCCTGCGTCTCTTTCAGGATCACGGCAAAGCTCCGCCCGCCAAAGCTGAAGCCTTGTTCCACATTTCCGGTCACGGTCACCTTGGCGCCGGCTCCGGGTACGCCGAACTTCTGGCTATACACCCAGATCGTTCCGGTACCGTCGTCCAACTGGAACGCCCCGTTGCCGAACGCACCGAATGAGTTAGAAGCCGTCCCGCGGACGGTGACCTCTTTCCCGGCAAAGCGTCCAGGGTCTTTGTTGATGTCGGCGATAGTGGTGCTGGTTGGGCAACCGGCAAGACACAACATCGTTGCCAGGACAATCAGCGACAAAAGAATGCTGTTGGCTTTGTTCAACACGCGATCCTCCAAACTCCTGGAAAAAGGATATCAAACAGAGCGCTCTCCTGGCTCTGCTCAGACAGAACGATGCCGTGGTTGTTGGCAGCGGGCATCCTCATGATAAAATCAATGCTGTGCTGACGCACATCGCGCGCCCTTAGCTCAGCTGGATAGAGCGTCTGACTACGAATCAGAAGGCCGGGAGTTCGAATCTCTCAGGGCGCGCCATCCTTCCTTCCAATTTACCAACAACTTACAAACAAACGCCCGCACGGAAGGAAGACTTGGATTCTTCCCGAATAGCCGTGATTTCGCAGGGTCGCGACTTGATGAACTGCTCTTCATCGGCAGGCAGTTCCCCCACCCGAATGTTGTCAATTGAACCTCAGGGCGATCACGGGATCCACTCGTGCAGCGCGCCGTGCCGGGATTAAACAGGCTGCCAGCGCCACCAATCCCAGCAGAGCCGCTGTACAGAAAAAGCTGAGCGCATCGAAAACTCCGATGCCATATAAGAACGCGCTTACGCTGCGGGCCAGAAACATGGAAATGCAAAGTCCACCGACAATGCCAACGCCAACCATCAGCATTCCGCCGGAGATGATCAGCCGGAGCACGTCGCTGCGTTGAGCCCCTAGCGCCAGCCGAATACCGATCTCGCGCGTGCGCTGGCTCACCAGATAGGACATGACTCCATAGGTTCCCACGGCTGCCAGTAAAAGGGCCAGCAGTCCAAAACCGGTAAGCAGCTCTGCGCCAAGCTTCGGCGCTGCCAACGACTGGTCCAGACTCTCCGTACCCATCCTTACATTGGTCAAGGAAAGGCTGGGATCCAGGGATTTCACAACGTCGCGGATACTGGCCAGCGCAAGCTTCGGGTCGTTCTTGGTCCGCACCCACAGGTACATCGCTGACGTGAAATGCTGTTTCAAAGGAAAGTAAATGATCGGCCTCGGAGGCTCGCCCAGCGTCTGATACTTCACTGTGTTCACGAGTCCCACCACGTCTACATCCCAGGTGGTAAGCAGAAAATGCATGTCTTTGCCGATCGGGTCCTGTCCCGGCCAGAATTGCCGGGCCGCGGCTTCGTTCACAACTGCCACCATGCGGCCCGTTTCGTCATCGTGGTCCGTAAAATCACGCCCGCGCCTCAACACCATTCCTGCCGCGGAGAAGAAACCTGGCTGGACCACGAAAATCGGCGTGGTCTTGCCGTTCTTCGGGTCGTTCATATTGGCATCACTGGTGAATGCGGTGCGCTCCACACCTAAAACCAGCGGCGCGTGGTCACAAACACTTGCGTCTGCAACCGCGGGCAAGCCGCGCAGATGTTCGACCACGTCCTGAAAGAACTGTTCCGCCTTGGGCTGCGGGTAACGCTCGGAGGCCAGATTCAAACGCATGGTGAGCCCATGTTTGAGTTCAAAGCCAGGATCAATTTGTTGCGCATTTTGAAGGCTGCGGATAAAAAGCCCCGCTCCCACAAGAGCCACCAGGGAAAGCGATACCTGAAACATGACGAGAGCGCCGCGTAACCCATACCAGCGGGTACTGCCGGTGGGCGCGTCCGTACGGTCGTGTAACGCGGCCATGCGGTCTGACCGGGAACATTCGAGCGCCGGCATCAACCCGAATAGAAGCGTGGCGATCATAGCAATGCCGAGTGTGAAGAGGAATACCCGGCCATCCACGTTGAGGTCAAGATTTTTCGGCAACCCAGGAGGCACGAGCTTCGCGATGATGCCCCGAGTCATGAAAGCGCAAGCCACTCCCAGCAAGGATGCGATGAATGCAAGCACAAAACTTTCGCTGATTAATTGACGAACCAGGCGCATCCGTGAAGCACCCATCGAAATACGGATTGCCAGTTCCCGCCGGCGGTGCGTGGCCCGTGCCAGAAGCAGGTTGGCGACGTTGGCGCAGGCAATCAGCAAAACAAGCCCAACAATCACCCCCATAAGGACGCCCGCCCGAAAATATGCGCCATGCTGCGCGGGAGGAATCACTGTGTCCTTGATCGACGCCAACACCACACCGCGCCCTGCATTGTCCTGCGGATATTCGCGTGTGAGAATGCCGGCAAAATTTTCGAACTCAGCCTTGGCCTGCGAAAAACTCACTCCCGGCTTCAAACGACCGACAAGGAATGTCATGCGGCCGCCACGCAGGTTAAAGAAGTTCTTTTGAATCCCCCTGAGCACCTGGTCATGCATCGCAATTGGAACCAGCACATCGGGGCTACCGAAGGTCCCAAGGTCATGAAAGTCACTCGGCGCCACCCCGATAACGGAAAACGGCTGCGGACCAATGTGAATCGTCTGGCCAAGGATGGCGGGGTCACCGCCGAACTGCCGTTTCCACAAGGCGTGGCTGATCACCGCCACAGGGTGAGCGCCCGGCGTTTGATCTTCTTCAGGACGAAACCAGCGGCCAAGTTCCGGCTGGACGCCCATGGTTGTAAAGAAACTGTCGTTCACCAGTTCGCAGAAAACATTTGTGCCTTTGCCGGCAATGACAAGGCTTGCTGGGGCAGGAATAACAATGGATGAGCTCGAAAAGACCTGGTTGTTTTCGCGCAAATCACGCGCATTAAGGTATGAGATCGGTAGAAATTGGCGTTCCTGGCCGCTGCGGCTGATAGCGCTGGAAAAAACAATGATGAGGTTCCCGGGATCTTTTACAGGGACAGTGTGCAGAAACACTGCCTTGGCCAGTGTGAAGATAACGCTATTTGCTCCAATGCCAATTGTGAGGGAAAGTACAGCAACCAGAGTAAAACCAGGTTTCTTCAACATCGTCCGTACGGCATACTTCAGGTCCTGCACTAACCCGTTCATCGATCCACCTCGCAATTGCCACGCCATGTTAGCAGAACATGCGCATTTTGCGCTCTCCTGTGACGGCCTGCACGATACTGAATCGTCATTAGCTCGCGGTGAGCGGCTCCGTTTTAACACTCCTTTTGTTGCGGGATTTTACGGCCAGCAGTCGCATCACTTCCTCCCGGCTCAGAATTCTGCGCCTGCAATTGCGTTGTCCATGAACTCTTGCAGACTCGCGCCCAGCACCGGCACATGAGGCTCAAACATCATGAACATGTGGTCCCCGGGCACATAGCGGACTTCTACTGTTTTGGCGCAGAATGCCTGCCATCCAAAGCAGGGGTCCTGCCAGACGCCACGCGTCCTCTCTTCTGTCTCGCGCTGGACTTCGCTGGCCCTCAGCACCACAACGGAACCCGCATAGTGGCTGGGCGCATATCTTTCACAGGCACGGTTATTGTTGATGAATGTCTTGATTGCAGCGCGCAGCGCAGCCTCGTCTGCTCCTGAGGCAACAATCTCCTCGCGTTTGACGGCTTGAATGAACTGGTGCAGTTGCTCCGCCGGCTCAAAGTGTTGCAAATCCTCCGCCGGCATTTTGAACTCCTTGCCTTTCTGGTGGGCCCAAATCCGGCCCGCCAGGACAAGCTCCTTGGCAAACCCACCATCGTCCGGGTGCACGGAGACAAACTGCGCTGGTGCGTCAATCATGATCAGCAGTAAGGGAGCATCACCCCCTCGCTTTTGCATCTGGATGGCCATCTCAAAAGCGAGAATCCCACCCATCGACCAGCCTCCGAGATAACAGGGCCGGTCTCCTATAACAGGATGGATCACGTCAAGATAACGCGCTGCAAGTTCTTCTATCGGCGCATAAGCATGCTCTTCGTGGCTGCCGAACTCGTGATTTTGAATGGCATAAACCGGCTGGTCAGGCGATAGATATTCCGCCAGGAGATAGTACGGCTGCACACCTCCCCCAACCGGGTGCAAGAGGAACAACGGTGGCTTCGTGCCAGTTGTTCGAATCGCCACCAGACATGATGCCGCCTTCTTTTGGTCTGGCTGGAGCTGACCGCCGTCCAATCCGGCTTCTCGAACTTTTCGGGCCAGGATCCGTAATTTCTCCAGCGGGAGCTCTGCGATTCGTTGCGTCAGACGGGCTTGGTCCGGTGACTCAGTTTGGGGAGCAGAATCGTGTTTGGATACAGAATGCATCCTTGTTCCTTTCAGGGCCTGTTACAGCACTTGCGAGCGTGGTTCGAAACTGAGATTGGGCAAAGCAGCTCAATCCAGAGCGTCAATCATTTCCTCCAAAAACGCAGCATCAACCCTGTCCATCAGGTGCAACGTCAGGGTGTGGGCGAGCCCGGCAATGGTTGGCTGGCGATAAAATGCCGCCATTGGTATTTCGATTTCAAACAGGTTTCGAAGCCGGCTTACGAACTGGATGGCAATGAGCGAATTTCCTCCAAGGGCCATAAAACTGTCGTTTACTCCAAGACCATGGATACCCAGCACTTCTTCCCACAGTCCAGCTATGGCGTTTTCCAGTTCATTTCGTGGCGCAACATATGCAGTCCGCAGATTTGGCCGTGCGTACCGCCTGGAACGCCCCGCGAGGTTGGGCTGCCCAACTCCCTTGCTATTCGTCACCATCGCGGCTTCTGCCCGGGTCTCACCTGATTCCTCGGCGGGACGCTGCGGGCCTCCAGACGTTAGTCGATAGTGTTGCCTTTCGAAGGGATACGCGGGTAGAGAGATGCGATGAAGCTTTTCTTGGGCGTGAAATGCGCTCCAGTCGACACTCACCCCTTCCAGCCACAGCCGGCCAAGGCTGCTCATTAAGAATGCCAGGTGACTCTGCGGCTCGTCTTTGGGATGTGGCAAAGAAGGCAGGACGACCTGGTCAGGGCCGTTGGCCGGATGCTGCGCCACCAGGCTTGCCAGCATGCGGCCCGGACCAGTCTCCAGGAGAATGTACTCACCTTTCGTCAACAGTTCGGCGACCCCATCAGAAAAACGAACCGTCTTGCGGATATGCGTCACCCAGTAGTCCGGGTCGGTCGCTTCATCAGGATGAATCCAGGCGCCCGTCACGTTCGAGAGGTATGGAATCTGCGGCGGCTTTAACGTTGCCTTCCTGACCTCGGCGCCAAAATCCTTCAGGATAGGGTCCATCATGTCTGAATGAGAGGCGTGCGAAATGTGAAGGCGGCGAAACGGCACTTCTTTCCCGGCGAGCGACTCTTCCAGCTCTTCCATTGCTCGCATCGGCCCGGAGACCACACAGGTGGAAGGGGCGTTGATGGCGGCAATGGAGAGATGCTCGATGGCTCCTAGCAAAGGCTCGAGTTCCCGCTCACCGAGCAGCACGGCAGTCATCGCGCCGCTGGGCTGGCCCTGCATGAGACGGCCGCGAGCGCACACAACATGGAGCGCATCTTCCAGGGAAAATACGCCCGCAATGCACGCTGCTGCATATTCCCCCGTGCTGTGACCGATCATTGCCTGGGGCCGCAGCCCCCATGTCATCCATAGCTGGGCCAGCGAGTATTCGATCGTGAAAAGAATGGGCGTGGTGTACTTGATTTGGTCAAGAGTCGCCGAAGCCTCTTCAACGCGAGCCTTTGGATAAAGCACTTCACGGATGTCCAGGTCCAGCTCTGGTTTCAGGATCTCCGCACATCGATCCACACAATCTCGGAAGGCAGCTTCGTACTGGTAAAGATCCCTTCCCATGTTGACGTACTGCGGGCCCTGTCCAGGAAATAGAAAAGCCACCGGGCCGGACTGTGTTTCGCGAAATGCTGTTAGCATCTCCTCCGGAGAAGTGTTTTCAAGCGCCTCAATCGCGCTCTCCCTCTCGCTCGCGACCAGTGCCCTGCGATAAGGAAAGACATGCCGTCCCACCTGAAGCGTATATGCGATATCGGCAAGCGATTCTTCCGGATGCCGTCTCATGTGGCCGGCCAGGTTCCGGCCCATCTGCAAAAGCGCAGTCTCACTTCGCGCCGAAAGCACCAGCAGACGATGAGGGCGGAGAGCGCGAGACGCGGCTTTTTCGGGTGGTTCTTCCAGAATCACGTGAGCATTGGTTCCACCGAGCCCAAAAGAGCTGACTCCAGCTCTTCTCGGCTCCTTACCTGCCGGCCACTCTCGCAGAGCCGTATTCACCACAAACGGGCTTTGCTCGAAGTCGATTTCAGGATTGCCTTGCTGGAAATGCAGACTGGCCGGAATCATCTTGTGTTCCAGAGCCAGGACCGCCTTGATAAAGCCGGCAACGCCTGCCGCGGTATCGGTGTGCCCGATGTTTGTCTTCACTGATCCCAGGAAGCAGAAATGCTTCTTCTGCGTATAGGCGCGATAGGCCCGGGTCAGGGCTGCGACTTCGATCGGATCGCCAAGAGGGGTGGCAGTGCCATGGCATTCCACGTAGCCGATCGTTTCCGGATCAATCCCCGCAGTCGCGATGGCATCAGAAGAAGCCGCGACCTGCCCCTCCAACCCTGGAGCCGCAAATCCTACGCGCGAAGAGCCATCATTGTTCAGCCCCATTCCCAGCACAACGGCGTGGATTGCATCTCCGTCTGCCAGCGCGTCTTCAAGGCGCTTGAGCGCAACCAGTCCCGCCCCCGAACCGGCGACGGTCCCCAGCGCTTCTGCATCAAAAGTGCGGCAGTGGCCGTCAGGAGACCCGATTCCCCCCTCCTTATATATGTAGCCCACCTTCTCCTGCATGCTCAGGGTCACTCCTCCCGCCAAAGCGATATCACAAGAGAAGCTGAGCAGGTTTTGGCAAGCCATGATGACGCTCACCAATGAGGTGGAACACGCAGTCAGGACCGTGATGCAAGGGCCCCTTAAATTCAGTTTGTAGCCGGCACGCGTTGCCAGAAAATCCTTGCCGCCATACGTGGGTAGAGCAAATTTGTCGGTGTACTTCCAGATTTCAGGCGTAGAAACCAGTTCGGCCAGGTATGTGGCGGGTCCGCAGCCGGCAAAAACTCCAATCCGGCCGGGATACGTGATCGGATCATACCCGGCATCTTCCAGCGCTTCCCACGCGCACTCCAGAAACACACGGTGCTGCGGGTCAAGCAACTCTGCTTCTCGTGGCGCGTAACCAAAGAACGGAGCGTCGAACAGATAAGTTCCTTCGTACACACCTCGGGCCTTCACGTAATCAGATCTGGCCAGCAGGCCAGCGTCGATCCCCTCACGCAAAAGTTCTTCATCGGTAAAAAATGAAACGCATTCTCTGGCATGCTTCAGGTTCTCCCAGAACTGTTCGATGGTCCGCGACCCTGGGTAACGGCCGGCCATGCCTATGACCGCGATCTTTCCAACTGAATCTGTTACAGAAGACTGAGCCATATCATGCTTTCCTAGGACGGCCGCTTGCTGCCGGCTCGTTTCCGGGCGAGGAGATATTCCCGCCGGCTTTCGGCCCGCCGCTGGCTGTCATTGCCTGCCACTGGCTTTTCATTCGTCTCCTCCAGATGGCGTGCAAGAGAACGGATGGTGGAACAGGTGAAAAAATCAACAATCGGCAGGTTGCGGTTCAGTTTTGCCTTCACCGCAGAACGGAGTTCCATGACCAGAAGGGAGTGCCCGCCCACGTCAAAAAAATTGTCATCCACTCCAACTCTGTCGAGCATGAGCAGTTGGCTCCAGATTTGTGCCAATGAATGTTCAAGCGGGGTTTGTGGCGCAACATAGCTATTACTGGAACCTTCGGCCCCACGCTCTCTCGCCTGCAGGCCTCTCGCGCGGCCGGATTCCTGCGCGACCTCATCGTTCATCTGTTTCTTTGCAGCAACCACTTCCTGCTGTTCCTGCGGGCTCAGTTCTGCGAGTGATCGCAAGGGGAGGTCCGGCTGTTCCACTGCCGCGACAAGCAATCGAATGTAGTGGCGCGCCATCTGCTCGATGCGCCAGGCGTCGAACAGATCCGGGTTGTAGA
>OBLQ010000876.1_pt1 | contig 11443 bp, 9 predicted proteins | sample 1519881 | NCBI WGS metagenome assembly OBLQ01 (sample SAMN01911456, study PRJEB22533) | soil metagenome | biome: Soil | place: Malaysia | collected 2012-04-30 | depth DG_metagenome m | reverse complement strand
TGGATGCGCGAGCGCGATTTATCGCACCGCTACGCTATGGCGAAACAGCGGTGATTGAATCCTGTATAGCAGAATTCCGCGAAAGCAGTTTCCAGGTTCGGCACAAGGTCTACAAAAACAACGAACTTGTTGTCGAGGCATTCGAGACTCGCGTCTGGGCCGTCAGATCTGCTGCCGATCCAAATCAGATGGAAGGAAAACCAATCCCAGCCGATGTTATCAAGAGATTTTCGGAGCCTTAGAGCAGCAATTCCTCGCCTCCTGCGACCTAGCAGGACATCCTCATCCTGAATTTCAAGGATCGGGCTTCGCCTGTCGCTTCTCGAAAAAGCCGCCGACACTACCTGACGTTTCCAATTCACGGCATAAGCTCGCCGCCGGCAAGAACGATGCTCTGCCCGGTCACCGATGCGGCGCCATCGCTGCACAGCCAAACCACGGCATCGGCTACCTCTGAGGACTGAATGAGTCGGCTTTGCGGATTGCGAACCAACAAGCTGGCAAGAGCCTCCTCGGGGCTCAGGCCGGTCTTGCTGGTGATGTTGGCAATGCTGTTGGCGGTCATTTCGGTGTCGGTGTAGCTCGGGCACACCGCGTTGACCGTGATATTCTTACGCGCCGTTTCAATTGCCAGAGCCCGTGTCAGGCCGATCATGGCATGCTTAGCCGCACAATACGCACTGATGTAAGCGTGGCCCGTTAGGCCGGCGATTGAAGCAATGTTGATGACCCGGCCCCATCCAGCTTCCAGCATGCCCGGCAGTGCCGCCTGGGTGCAATAAACAGCGCCCATCAAGTCCACGTCGAGCACTTTGCGCCACAGCGCCGCGTCCGATTTGAGGAACGGCGCCGAGGCAGCAATACCGGCGTTATTGACCAGGATACTCGGGGGACCCAGTGCGTCTCTCAGGGCGGCGAAGGCTTTGTGGACCGCAGCTTCATCGGCTACGTCGGCCGGCGCCGTCGCCACTTTGGCTCCGTTCTCTTTGGTGAGGCGGACCGCCTCTGCGTTCAGAACCTCGGCTTTCCGGCCAATGAGAGAGACTGAGGCGCCCAAGCGCGCCAAGGCCTCGGCGATGGATGCGCCGATTCCACGTCCGCCACCGGTGACCACCGCGTGGTGGCGGGCCAGCGGCGGTTTGGTGTTTGGTTGCATCCGACCGTCACCTGTTTCGCGCAAGCTTTATTTTTCGGCCCAGTTCTGCCCAGCCCGCGAGAATTCGCGCTGGCTTTCCTCTCGCCATTCCGCAGCCGGAATCACCGATGCGAGGTGGCTGCCGTCGCCGTCTCCAGCACCTTGGAACCGATAATCAACCTCAGCACCTCGCTAGCCCCTTCGTAGATGCGTAGCGCCCGGATCTCACGGTAGAGCCGCTCCACCGTCATGCCTCGAACGACGCCCAAACCGCCGAACATCTGCACCGCCTCGTCGATCACTTGTTGCGCCGATTCCGTAGCGTACAGCTTGGCCATCGAGGCCTCGCGCGTGACCCGCCCGCCCAGCACATCCTTGGTCCAGGCGGAACGATAGATCAGCAAGGCCGCGGCGTCGATCTGGACTGCCATGTCTCCGAGCTTGACTTGAGTCAACTGAAACTCGGCCTGCGTCTTGCCAAACATGCGCCGCTGAAGTGTCCGCGCAGTTGCCTCGTCCAATGCCCGGCGAGCAAAACCCAGGGCGGCAGCGCCAACCGTGGAGCGGAAAATATCCAGGGTGGCCATGGCGATCTTGAATCCTTCGCCCGGTGGTCCGAGCAAGCAGTCAGCTGGAACGCGACAGTTAGTCAGGCGAAGCGTGCCCAGTGGGTGGGGTGCAATAACCGCGATGCGTTCAGAGGCGTCCAAACCGGCCGTGCCGGCGTCAACGATAAAAGCGGACAGGCCTTTAGTTCCCGGCCCTTCGCCTGTGCGTGCAAAGACGATATAGAAGGTGGCGAGGCCGGCATTGGAGATCCACGTCTTCACTCCATCGAGGCGCCAGAATGGCCCCTCGCGGGTGGCAGTGGTAGTAATCGCACCGACGTCGGAGACAGCGTCGGGTTCTGAGAGTGCAAAGGCGGCAATCGCGCTGCCCGCCGCCACCTGTGGCAGGATGGAGCGCTTTTGGTCCTCACGGCCATACAGCGTAATCGGTGCGCTGCCCAAGCCCTGCATGGCCAAAGCAAAGTCGGCGAGCCCTGAGGCTTGTCCCAATGTCTCGCGCGCCAGGCACAGGCTGCGTACATCAATGTTCTCGCGCAACCCTCCGTAGGCGCCAGGGACGCAAGCGCGCAGCAGTCCCGCCTTGCCGAGTTCGCGCACCAGCCGGGCGACGCAAGCATACACAGCGTCCAGGCCATTTTCAGCCCCACCGAGCAGGGGCGGGAGGAGCTTCTCCACCCACCGCTCGAATTCACGGGTGAGGTTGCGATGGTCGCTATCGAAGAACGGCCAAGCGAGGAAACTCTTGTCAGGCATCAGTTGCCCTCGAAGACAGGTTTCTGCTTCGCGACGAAGGCATTGTAAGCGCGTTCGAAGTCCTTGGTCTGCATACAAATGGCCTGGGCCTGGGCCTCTGCCTCGATACACTCGTCGAGGCCGCAGCTCCATTCCTGGAACAGCATCGTCTTGGTCATGCTGTGCCCGAAGGTCGGGCCATCGGCAAGACTGGCGGCCATGGCGGTGCTTTCCTCGAACAACTTCTCTGGTTCCACCAGGCGGTTGTAAAAGCCGAAGCGCTCCGCTTCCTCGCCACCCATCACACGGCCTGTGAACAAGAGATCGGCGGCGCGTGACAGTCCGATCAGCCGCGGCAGCAGAGTGCACGCACCCATGTCGGCCCCCGCCAACCCGACGCGTACGAACAAAAACGCGACCTTGCTCCGCGCGGTACCCAACCGCAGGTCGGAACCGCAAGCAATCATCGCTCCGGCTCCAGCGCAGACACCGTCGATGGCAGCGATAATCGGCTGGGGACACGCCCGCATTGCCTTGATCAGAGCGCCGGTCATGCGCGTGAATGCGAGCAATTCCGTCATGTCCATCTTCACAAGCTTGCCGATAATGTCGTGGACATCGCCGCCGGAGCAGAAATTGCCGCCAGCGCCGGTGAACACCACCGCCTTGATGTCGGTGGCATAGGCCAGCTCTCGGAACAAGTCCCGCAGTTCGGCATAGGACTCGAGGGTGAGTGGATTCTTGCGCTCGGGACGATCCAGCGTAATCGTGGCGACCTTCCCAGAAACAGTCCACCCAAAATGGATGGCCTTGTAATTCGACATTTGAGTTTGTTTCATGCGCTCATTCCCTGGAACCTTCCTCTGAAGCAATGAAGAACAGGCTAGCCAACCATCGTCAGGCCGCCGCTCACGCTCAAGACCTGGCCCGTGATATAGTCCGAACGCGAGCTGGCGAAAAAGAGTATAGCATCGGCGATTTCCTGGGGTTTGCCGAAGCGCCGGAAGGGGATGGCCCGCTTAAAAGCCTCCAAATGTTTCTCGGGCACTTGGTGCAAGAGCGGCGTTTCGGTGGGACCGGGACAAACGCAATTGACGTTGATGTTGTAGCGCGCCATTTCACGAGCCAGCGACTTTGTAAAGGCAATGATACCGCCTTTGGCGCCGGCGTAGACGGTCTCCCCCAAGCTGCCGACCCGCCCGGCGTCACTTCCGACGTTGACAATTTTGCCGGTGTTTCGCTCCATCATCCTAGGCAGTAGGGCCTTGACCAATTTCATGGGACCGATGAAGTTGAGGTTGATGACCTTGTTCCAAAACTCGGGCGTGGTTTCCCAGAATGGCGCGATCTGACCCCATCCAGCGCCGTTGACGATGATGTCGGCAGCACCCACCTTGCCAGCGAACGCCTCGGCACAAGCGGCGATGGAGGCGTCGTCGGTGACGTCGAGGTAGATATGTTCGCCTTGGTGGCCTTTATTTCGAATGGCGGCAGCCGCAGCCTCGCTCTTGTCGTGCGCGATGTCGGCTAGAAATACCCGGGCTCCCGCCTCGGCCAGGGTCTGGGCAGTGGCCAGGCCGATTCCGGATGCGGCGCCCGTTACAATTGCAGTCTTGCCGTTAAGCTTCATAGTTTCTCCTAACCAGGAACTACACGACGTGACCGAGACTTCGCAAACAGGAGGCTAGTGTCCTGAGTTACAGATTCGTTGGATAAGTTTCGGCGTCGGGCGTAGCAAAACAAAGGACTGGCACGGCCCGAGCGGCCGTTTCTTGACGCTACGAGTTTCTGACTCAGGACACTAGGTTCCCTTCCGGCTAAGGAATTCCGAAACCCGGCGGCGAGTTTCCGGGTGGTCATAAAGGCGGCGGGTACTCGCAAGCTCCTCGGCGTAGCCAGACCGGCCCGGACCGTCTGCCACGGCAATGCAACGCTTGCTGGCGGCCAGCGCTGCCCGGGGCGCATTGGCGAAGTGAGCAGCCAGTTCGCGGGTCCACTCCGCCAGCCGCTCGCGGGGTTGCGCCCATTGGACGATTCCCAGCCGCTCGGCCATCGCACCATCAACCACCTCGCCGCCGAGGATCAGACGGTTGGCAATGCCGCGGCCGCACAACCGGGCCAGCCGCTGAGTGCCGCCAGCGCCCGCCACCAGCCCCAGCCGTACTTCGGGGAGACCCAGCTTTGCCTCCACGGCGGCGACGCGTATATCACAAGCCAGCGCTAGTTCCAGCCCGCCCCCCAGGGCCGCGCCGCCGATCTCGGCGATCGTAACCAGGGATGCGGCTTCGATCCGCTCGAACAAGCGCTGCATGCGCCGAACTACCTCCAGCATGACGTCGGGGCCTTCAGGGGTAGCAAAGCAGGAGCGCATCAAAGCGAGGTCGGCGCCGGCGCAGAAGGCCTCTTGATCGCTGCAGATGTGCAGCACCGACACTTCTTCGTCGGCTGCAACTTCATCGAGCATGGAGTCGAGGTTGGCGAGCAATTCGTCATTCAGCGCGTTCACGGGAGGGCGCGAGAGCGTGGCCACGGCTGTGCGGCCGATGCGTTCCAGCGAAAGCATCTGTTCCATCCTCTCCTCTTGCTCAGCAGAATTCCGCCTTGCCTTCCAGGGGGCGCAGTTTGTACCGTTGAATTTTTCCAGTCGCAGTCTTCGGCAGCTCGTGCACGAATTTGATCCACTTGGGAAACTTGTAGGGCGCAAGCTTGCCTCTGCAGAAGGCACGGATCTCCTCGGCGGTCGGCTCGGAAGCAAAAGCGGAATTTTTCAGCACCACCCAGGCCTCGGTTTTCACAAGACCGTCTTCGTCGGCTCGACCGACCACCGCTGCTTCCAGCACCATGGGATGCTCGACCAGGGTGGATTCGATTTCGAATGGCGAGACCCATCTGCCACTGACCTTGAGCATGTCATCGCACCGCCCGCAGTAAACGTAGAATCCATCCCGGTCCCGGCGAAAGATGTCGCCGGAGTCAAACCAGCCGTCCACTAGAGCCTTGGCCGTCCTTTCAGGATCGTTCCAATAGCGCTTCGTGACCGACTGTCCCTTGACCAACAGCCGTCCGGGTGTTTCATCGGCGACATCGTTTCCGGTCTCGTCAACGATCCGGACCTTGTAGCCACGCACCGGCTTGCCAGACGTGCCCGGGCGCGTACCACCGATTCGGTTGGAGATATAAATGTGTCCCACCTCGGTCGAACCGATGCCATCCAGAATCGGCACGCCAGTTGTTTTCAACCAGAGGCGATACAGTTCGGGAGGCAGCGGCTCGGCAGCCGAGGTGCACCGGCGCAACCGCGGAACGTCGTTCTTTGTCAGTAGCCCCACAGCTAGCATCCGGGCATAAAATGTGGGCACGCCGGCGAACATAGTGGGAGAGTAGCTTCGAAACACCTCCATCACTGTCTGCGGCGTCTGGCGTCGCTTGTCGAGGATGGTCGTGCCACCGACCCATAAGGGGGCGGCCATGGCAACCCCATTGCCATAGGAAAAGAACAGCCGCGCCACAGAAAAGAAAACATCGTTCTCCTGTGCCCCTAGAACTCCCTCCGTGTAAAAGTGGGCGCAGGCCGGGAGGTCGACATGCGTGAGGATGACGCCTTTTGGTCTGCCCGTAGTGCCGGAGGAGTAAAGCCAGAAACAATCATCCTGAGCCTTGGTGGGAACCGACTTTAACTCTGATGAAGCGTCAAGCGCCCGCGCCGTCAGTGCGTCTTCGCCGCCCTCCATGCGGAGCACAACTCTCGGCCGCCAAGAGCAGATACGAAGAGCGTTTTCAACTTCATCCGCGAACTCGGACGCGTAGACCAGACCAGCACACTGGGAATCCTGGATGAGGAACGCGAAGTCCTTGGCCCGAAGCAATGCATTCAGCGGAACGGGAATAATGCCTGCCTTAATAGCGCCCCAAAACAAGAAAAAGAACTCAGGGCAATCGTTGATCACCATCAGGACCCGCTCACTACGCCCGATGCCGAGTGCGGTAAGGGTGTTGCCGAACCGGTTTACATTGTCGAGCAGTTCGGCGTACGTCATCCGCCGATCGAGTGTCCGCACGGCTACTTTGCTGCCGCGCCCTTCGGGGAGGTGACGATCAATAAAGTATTCGGCACAATTGAACGGCTCGGGAAACCGCAACTGCGGGATACCTTCGTCGCTGAGTTCCTCGGGTAACGGGGGTGGCCCGGCCGGACTGGCAAACGACCGCCACAAAATACCAGGGCTGCGCATAGGTCAGAAACTGTCAAACACCAGCTTGCCGCTTGGCCAGGCGAGCTGCTGATTCCGCTACAACCTATTCAGGCGCTCGTTCAAAAGCTGTGACTCAGGTCACATATCAATGTTCATCGCGCACAGGTGGCACCCGTACAGAGCGGCGTCATGCGAGACCCGCGCCCTATTCGGCCTTGACATATCCGTCCCGCGGGATCAAGCTTTGAATCCATAGAACGATGGTTCAATTATCGAACAGACGTTCACATTCGGAGTACGGCGAGCAGCGGCGCGCTCGGCGGCGCACCCGTACCCGCCTGGAAATTCTGCGGGCCGCCTCACGTGTTTTTCGCGCGCGAGGATACTCTTCTTCCGGGATGCGGGAGATTGCGCTGGCTGCAGACCTTTCTCCGGGAAACCTGTACCACTACTTCCGGAGCAAGGACGAGATCTTGTTCTTCTGCCAGGATAGGGCGCTTGACCGGCTGATTGCGGCCCTGGGGGCCGTGCGCAAAGCTCGTGTTCCGGCCAGCGTGCGTCTGCGCGACCTCGCGGTCGCTCATGTACTATGCCTGCTTGATGAAGTCGAGGGATCGTCGGCCCACCTCGAGGTAAACGCGCTTCCACCGGCCAGGCGCGCCGCCATCGTGAAGAAACGTGACATCTACGAACGTGGCGTGCGGGCGCTGATCGCTGGCGGGATGGGCCGCGGTGAACTGCGGCGCGGCGATCCCACAACCATCACGCGGACGTTTCTTGGCGCGCTCAATTGGACCGCTCATTGGTTCCGGCCGGAAGGATCCCAATCGGCGGCGCGCGTCGCGCAGATCGTCGCGAACTACGCAGTCGCCGGCTTGATCGGAACCGTGGCAGCGCGAGAAGGGGGTTTCCCATGGCGCAGCAAGCGCATATCACACTGAACGTGAATGGCGAACCAGTCGCAGTGAGTTTCGCGCCCTACAAGACCCTACTCGAGGTTCTTCGAGAGGATTTGAATCTTTGTGGAACGAAGCACGGCTGCGAGCTCGGTGAATGCGGCACCTGCGCCGTCCTGCTGGACGATCTTCCAGTCCTTTCCTGTTTGGTCCTCGGCATCGAATGTGACGGCCGCAGCGTGACGACTGTCGAAGGCCTCATGTCCGATGCGCGTCTCCATCCCTTGCAAGAGGCATTTGCAGATCTCGGCGCCGCACAATGCGGTTATTGCACACCGGGGTTTTTAATCACGGCTAAGGCATTGTTGGACGAGAATGCTCATCCAACGCGCGACCAGATTCGTGAGGCGCTCTCCGGAAATCTGTGCCGCTGTACCGGCTATCAGCAGATTTTTGAAGCGGTGGAGGCTGCGATTCAAGCAAGCGCCAATTCTCCCGGAGCGGAAACGGTTCCGCGCTCAACCGCCCAGGAGGAGACACCGCGATGAGCAAGAGCAAACTGCACCTGATCAGCACTGCGCGTCGCCGCGTGGACGGCCGCGCAAAAGTTACCGGCCAAACGAGGTTTGCCGACGACATCATGCTGCCGCGCATGTTGCACTGCAAGCTACTGCGTTCTTCCGTGCCTCACGCGCGAATCGTGCGGATCGATCCGACCCGCGCGTTGGCGCATCCGGGCGTACATCTGGTGCTCACGGGCAAGGACTTCAAGGTTTCCTACGGCATTCTTCCCGTCAGCCAGGACGAGTATCCGCTGGAGCCAACGCATGTGCGTTTTGTTGGCGATCCCGTGGCCGCCGTAATTGCCCGGGACGAACTGACTGCATTCGAAGCTCTCGACCTCATTGAAGTAGAATACGAGCCACTGCGCACCTTCAGCACCCCGGAAGAAAGTCTGGAACACGAGGAACCCCGGATCCACGAGTACGGGGACCGAGGCAACGTCCACAAGGCTGTCGCTCTGGGTTTCGGGGATATCGAGAAGGCATTTGCGGATGCCGACCACGTATTCGAAGACACATTCTTCTACCAGGGCAGCACGCACTTGCCGATGGAACAGCACGCGGCCGTAGCCGCCAAGGACCCCGACGGGAAACTCGTGCTCTGGTCGAGCACACAGACGCCGCACTACGTGCATCGAGCGCTCGCCAAAGCGCTGGAGATGCCGGCGGCGCATATCCGCGTCATTGCCACACCCAATGGCGGCGGCTTCGGCGGAAAGACCGATCCGTTCAATCATGAAGTCGTCGTATGTAAGGCGGCACTCCTGCTGGATCGGCCGGTGAAGATCTGCCTGACCCGTGAAGAAGTGTTCTACTGCCATCGCGGGCGCCATCCGGTCCTGATGCAGTTCAAGACCGGCGTGAAGCGTGATGGCACGATCACAGGCGTTCACCTGAAGACCCTGCTCGACGGTGGCGCGTATGGTTCGTACGGCGTTGCGAGCACTTTCTATACTGGCGCGCTGCAGACGCTGACGTATCACATCCCCACGTATCACTTTCAGGGCTGCCGGGTGTTTACGAACAAGCCTCCGTGCGGCCCAAAGCGCGGCCACGGCACGCCTCAGCCCCGGTTTGGTCAGGAGGTGCAACTTGACAAGATCGCGGAGAAGCTCGCGCTCGATCCGGCAGAACTGCGCCTGCGCATTGCGGAGAAGCCCGATACGCTTACAGCGAATTATTTGCAGGTGAGCACTTCCGGCCTCGCCGAGTGTATTCGCCGCGTGGTCGCAGCCTCGAACTGGAAGAACAGGTTCCGCAAGCTGCCACGCGGCCGCGGCCTCGGATTGGCCTGCTCGGCATATTTATCCGGTGCGGGCCTTGCGGTTTATTTCAACAACATGCCGCATTCCGCAGTGCAACTCAAGCTGGATCGCAGCGGTGGAGTCACGGCGTTTTGCGGCGCGACCGAAGTTGGTCAAGGTTCCGACGATGTCCTCGTCGGGTGCGTAGCCGAAATACTCGGCATCGAGCCGATGGACATTCGCCCGGTCACCGGGGACACTGATTTGACGCCTGTGGACCTCGGCTCGTACTCGAGCCGCGTCACGCTGATGATGGGCAACGCCGCGATTCAGGCAGCCGAGCGGGCGCGCGAATTGCTGGCCGAGGCAGCGTCCCAAAAGCTGGAGGTTCCGAAGGGCCGCCTGGTATTCGCAGACCGGCGCGTGTTTGACGCGGAGGACCCCTCCAAAGGAGTCAGCTTCGCTGAGGCGGTTTGCCTTGCCGAGACAATGTTCGGCACCATCGGCACGACGGGCTCCTACACGCCGCCGAAATCGCCGGGCCGGTTCAAGGGAAGCGGCGTCGGACCATCGCCTACCTACTCGTTTTCAGCAGCCGTGGTCGAAGTCGAGGTCGACGAATCAACCGGGTGGATTCTGGTGCCTCGCGTTTGGATCGCGCACGACATAGGCCGGGCTCTCAACCCGACGCTCGTGCGCGGGCAGGTGGAGGGCAGCGTCTACATGGCCCTCGGCGAAGCGCTTATGGAGGAACAGGAATTTCGCCGGCTGCCGCGTCGATTGTCGCACGCGTTAGTGCATAAATTCCCGTCTGTCCTCGAGTATAAGAGCCCGACAACCCTCGACATGCCCGAGGTGATCACGGAACTCGTCGAGAACCCCGACCCGCGCGGGCCTTTCGGCGCGAAAGAAGTTGGGCAGGGCCCACTGCTTCCCGTGATGCCTGCGGTCGCCAACGCCGTGTACGACGCAGTCGGCGTCCGCATTGATGAGGTGCCAATCACACCGGAAAAGATCACCAAGGCGCTGCAAGCGAAAGCGGCGGGCAAAACTCCGCGCTACGGCCCTGCGCGCTTCCCCGACGTGCCCTGGCCGGAGACATTGCGGGTACCGCCACCATGGGAAGGTGGCGATGGCAAGGCTGTAAACGCCCCGTCACCGGCTGGGAAGCAGCAAAGTCGCAAGCCACATGCTTCGGAGACGGTGCCCTCATGATGAGACTGCCGTATTTCCGTTATCTGGCGGTGCGGACCGTACGGGAAGCCGCTGAATTTCTTGCGGCGCACGCCGGCGACGCGATGCTCATCGCCGGGGGGACCGACGTGTTGCCGAACATGAAGCGGCGGCAACAAGTGCCGGGGACACTGATTGGGCTCCGGCAGATCGCTGAGCTCAAACAAATTGCCGACGGCGACCGTCTTCGCATCGGCGCCGGCATTACGCTTACGGAGCTCGTCGAGTATCTAGACACTCCCGGCCCTTACACTGCCTTGCGACAGGCGGCCGCACAAGTCGCTACTCCGCACCTACGCAATATGGGCACGCTCGGCGGTAACCTCTGCCTCGACACGCGCTGCAACTACTACGATCAGAACTACGAATGGCGCAAGGCGATTAACTTCTGCATGAAAAGGGACGGGGAGACCTGCTGGGTCGCCCCGTCGAGTCCGAAATGCCTCGCGGTATCCTCGACTGACACGGCGCCAGTGCTCGTCGCGCTCGGAGCGAAAGTCACTCTGGTAAGCGCGGAGAAGACGCGCCACATCGCGCTCGCCGACTTCTACCGGAATGACGGCATCCATTATTTGACGCGGCAGCCAAATGAAATCCTCACGGTCGTTGATGTGCCGCGCTTGGACGGCTGGCGGAGCTCGTACTGGAAGCTGCGCCGGCGAGGCTCGTTCGACTTTCCAGTTCTCTCCGTCGCAGCCGCGGTTCACATGGCGCCCAACGGCTCAGTCGAGGAGGCCCGCATCGTTCTGGGGGCAGTGGCCTCCCGGCCCATCGAGGCGCCGGCTGCTGCCTTGTCGCTCACCGGCGAGTGGCTGACCGACGAAGCGATTGCCCGCGCGGCTGAGCTGGCTGCTGTACCGGCTCGCCCGATGGACAAT
>OBLQ010000875.1_pt1 | contig 11452 bp, 10 predicted proteins | sample 1519881 | NCBI WGS metagenome assembly OBLQ01 (sample SAMN01911456, study PRJEB22533) | soil metagenome | biome: Soil | place: Malaysia | collected 2012-04-30 | depth DG_metagenome m | reverse complement strand
GCTGCGCGTCGACCGATAGGTCGATGGCCTTTTGGATCAGCGGCAGCTCGCCGGCGGACTTCACTTGCCGCATCGCTGCCAGTTCCGGAGTGATGTCCTTCAGAATCGCTTGCGGCACGACTTCGCGAATCCAGGCGGTTGAATTCGTCAGGTGCGGATAGCCCTCTTCCTGCTTCGGCGGCAGCAGCGTGTAGAAATTCGGAAAGATCTTCGAGAGCTGCTCGAGTTCACCCCTCAACTCTTCCATCGGCTCGACGGCCTGAAATCCGGTTTTCTCCGCGACGCCCGGATCATCCGGCCCCATCTTCGGGCCTTCCCATATCTCCTCCGCCGGATTGCGCGGCGGAAGGAAGAGAATCTCGCGCGGCCCTTCGAGCACGTTGTCTATGTTGGAGCTGCCCTTGGGCGGATCGGGAATCAGCACGAGCGCCGCGCCCGGCTCGTCGTGGCCCGTGAGGTAATAGAAGTACGGCTCCTGAAAAAATACCGCAACGGCAGAGGCGTCCTCGTGGCCCGTGTAGCCGAAGATCACAACCGGTCCGTCCAGAGCCGCACGCAGCTTGGCCCGCCGCGCCTGGTACTCCTCATTCGGCTGCCGAAACCGCGCCTGCGCGATCCCCGCGATGCCGCCCGCGCACGCCAGCGCGAGCAGACACAGCACCCAGCGGGGCACAATTGGCGGAATCTTTGGTCTCATTTGGTGGCTCTCATAATATCCAGATGCCTCGCCGAAAGGAATGCAGCCGGTGGGAATCGCTGCAATGATCGCCAAGCGACGGCCGCACGGCCCGTCAGCGGCCGTGCTGGAGCGCGAATTCCACCACCTGTCGGCCCACGGTGACGAGCTGTTTCGTCACCTTCGGATCAGTGCACGTTCCGGAAAAGTCGAAGATTTTTTCCGTGGTATTGAGTGTGGCGCCGAACGGCGTCGGCCATCCGCGCAGCGCGTGAACGATCGCGCGCAGGGATTCAAGAGTGGTTACAGCGGCCTGCCATCCGGCGGCCGTGACGATGCAGCCGACCGCACGGTCATCCAGATAACTCCGCTTGTCCTCCCGCAAATCCTCGAGCAGGTCCAGCGCGTTCTTCACCAAGCCGGAGACGCTCCCGTGGTATCCCGGGCTGGCCACGATCAAGCCATCGGCCTGCCTGACCGTCTCCACGAGCTGGCGCTGCTCTTCGGTGCGTTCCTGCTTTTCGGGTGCAAAGAGCGGCAGCCGCGCGAGAAACGGGCCGTCAAACAGGTGGGCTTGCGCGCCCGCGTCTTCAGCCGCCCGCAGTGCGATGCGCAGCGCCCGCTCGGTGGAGGATCCAACTCTCGTCGTGCCGCCGATCCCGACCACCAACGGCCTGGCCGGCGAGCCGGCATCCGTTCCGTTTTTCATCAGCTGGTTCCTCCAACGGCTCCGCGCGCGTCTCGCGCCAAGAGGTCAATCCTTGCACAGCTCCAGCGATTCCGCGATGCGGTCGTGGACATAGTTCAGCTCATCGGAGGAAATCACATAGGGCGGCAAAATGTAAATGATATTTCCCAGCGGGCGCAGCAGCACGCCCGCCTCGATGAAGAACTTGTAGAGCTTCGGCCGGAGATGGGACGTATAGCCCGCGTCGTCTGCGCGCAGCTCGATTGCCGCGACCGACCCGATCGATCGCACGTCGCCCACCGCCGGATGCTTGCGGATGGCAGCAAGCCGTTCGCGATGAATCCCGGCGATGGCCTCGATGCACTCCAGAACCGGCTCGCGCTCGAAAATGCCGAGACTCGCTGCGCCGGCGGCCGCCGCGATCGGATTCCCCGTATAGGAATGTCCGTGATAGAAAGTGCGCGCGCGGTCGGCGCCCACGAATGCTTCGTGGATTTCTCCAGTGCAGATGGTCGCGCCCATCGGCAGGACGCCGCCGGTCAGCCCTTTGGACAGGCACATCATGTCGGGAACCACCCCCGCCAGTTCGCACGCAAACATCTTTCCGCACCGCCCGAAACCCGTGAGCACTTCATCGGCGATCAGCAGCACGCCATGCTCGCTGCACAGCCTCCGCACGCGCTGGAGAAATTCGACCGGATGCACGATCATGCCGCCGGCACCCTGCAGCAGCGGCTCCACGATCAGTGCCGCGATTTCGCCGTGTTTCTCCTCGAGCAGTTTTTCCAACTTGCCCACGCAATCGATGTCGCATGTGGCGCGCGTCTTCCCCACGGGGCATCGGTAGCAGTAGGCGGAATGAACGCGGTGAACCGGAAAGAGCAAGTCGCGAAACGCATCCGTAAAAGGGGACTCGGCGCCCAAGGACATCGCCCCGACCGTGTCGCCATGGTAGGCGTGCTCGAGCGCCACAATCCCTCGCTTCTGCGGACGCCCGAGATTCTTCCAATACTGCAGCGCCATCTTGAGAGCGACTTCGACAGCGGTCGAGCCATCATCGGAAAAGAAAATGTGCTCGAGTTCCCTTGGAACCACTTTCCGCAGGCGCCGGGACAGTTCTTCAACTGCGTCGTGCGTGCAGCCCGCGAGCAAGACATGATCGATCTTCGCCGGCTGTTGCGCGATGGCCGAAACGATGGCTGGATGGCCGTGGCCGTGCAGATTCACCCACCAGGAGGAAATTCCGTCGATCAGGCGCCGGCCGTCATCCGTATAGAGGTAAACGCCCTCGGCTCTCGTGATGCGGATCGGCGGCGGGTCGAGCGCCTGCTGCGTAAACGGGTGCCAGATGTGCAGGCGGTCACTCATCTCGAGAATGCCTGGCGATCAAAACTCCTGCGAAAGACGCGGAGAAGCGTCCGGCGATGCAGGTTCTTCAAAATCGGCACTTCGCCAACAACCGGTATTGCTCCAAAGCGCTCGATCGCCCGGCGGTTCTCCAGGTTCGGCTTGCCGACCATGATAACCCCGCGCACCTCCACCCGCGCCGCGCGCAGAGCTGCGAGCGATAGTAGCGTGTGGTTGATCGTGCCGAGCGACGCCCGGGAGACTAGCAGGACCGGCAGTCCTAGATGCCGCATCAGATCGGTCATGAGCTGCGTCCCGTTGATGGGCACGAGCGCGCCGCCCGCGCCCTCGACGATCAGATTTTCGTTCGCCCCAATGTGCGGCATCCGAATATTGCGCACCTCGATGCGGATGCCGGCGCGCCGTGCCGCCAGATGCGGCGAAACCGGCGGCGCAAAAAGATATCTCTCGGGAATCGTGCGGCTGCGTGGCAGTTGCGCCAAACGCATCACTGCATTCCGGTCGGTGCCTTCGCGGGAGCCCGTCTGAATCGGCTTCCAGTAGATCGCGTCGAGCACTGCGCAGAGAAGCGCCGAGGCGACTGTCTTGCCCACTCCGGTGTCGGTGCCGGTGATGAAAAAACGCTCAGGCATGCACGGCGCTGGCGGGCGCGGCTTGCGGTGCGGATTTGCATGCCGCGTCGATTGTGTGGACCAGGAGGCGCACGTCGTCGCGAGTGATTTTGCTGGTCAGCGAGATGCGCAAACGCGCCGTGCCGGGCGGAACCGTAGGCGGCCGGATGGCTCTCACGGCGAATCCGTTGCGTTGCAGCTCGCTCGCCACATGCAAGGCCGTCTCGTTGCTTCCGAGCAACACGGGCACGATGTGCGTGGTGCTCGCGCCGAAGTCGATGTCCGCGGCGGCCAGGCCGTCGCGCAAGAGCGATGCGATCTCGCGGAGGTGAATTCGGTCGGATTCCGCTTCCCTGGCAAGATCGACGGCCGCGCGAATCTGGCCAGCGAGATAAGGCGGCATGGCCGTGCTGAAAATAAACGTTCTGGCGTGATTGACGAGGTAATCCTTCAGCGCTCCTCCGCAGCAAACGAAAGCGCCTGCGCCGGCGAGCGCCTTCCCGCAGGTGTGCACGATGGCCAGAATCTCGCGCTCGATTCCCAGCTCCGCGGCGATTCCGCGACCGTGCGGTCCGCAGACACCGATTGCATGCGCCTCGTCGAGCACGAGTTCCGCGCCGAACTCCTTCGCCAGGCGGAGGAGGGACTCGAGTGGCGCGACGTCGCCCTCCATGCTGAAAACAGTCTCGGTGACGATCACCCGAGCGCCCGGGGCACCGGCGAGTGCCCGCAGCGCGCTCTCCAGGAATTGCAGATCGCCATGCGGGTAGATAATCTTCTTCGCGCGCGCCAGCCGAATTCCATCGATCAAGCTCGCATGGTTATACGCGTCCGAGAAGACGATGTCGCCCGGCTTCAGCAGGGAACCAAGCAGGCCCAGATTCGCTGCGTAGCCGGAACCAAAGTATAGGGCAGCCTCGGTGCCGGCGAATTCCGCAAAGTAGGACTCCATCTCCTGCCATTCGCGACTATTTCCGGAAAGGAGGCGCGAGCCCGTCGCTCCGACGGAGTTTGCGCGGGCGGCGGCATCGAGGACTGCTCGCTTGAGGCGCGGATCGGTGGCGAGGCCAAGGTAATCGTTGGAGCAAAGGTCAGTGCCGCTCGGAGTATCGAGAGTGCGAAACTGCGAATGCGCGCGCAGCGCGTCGAGTTCCCGTACAACGCGCTCGTGAACGGAGTGCTGCCGAGTGCCGCGGTTGTGAGCGCTGCCGTCGTTCATTTCACGCACCCGGCGCCGCTCTCATCCCCAGAGTCTCGAGCAGCCGGTAATCGTCGTTCGCGGCCGGATTCGGAGTGGTCAGGAGTCTCTCTCCCGTGAAAATGGAGTTCGCGCCGGCGAGGAAACAGAGTGCCACAGCCTCCGGCGACATCTGCCGCCGCCCGGCCGCGAGCCGCACTCTCGAAGCCGGCATTAGAATCCGCGCGGTGGCAATCGCGCGCACCATGACCAGAGGGTCGAGTTCCTCCGCGTGTGCAAGCGGCGTTCCATCGTTCGCCACGAGCATGTTGATCGGCACGCTTTCCGGGTGAGGATCGAGATGCGACAGCTGTTCCAGCAGGCTGATGCGGTCTTCGTCGGATTCTCCCATGCCCAAAATTCCGCCGCAGCAGACGGTGATGCCCGCTTTCCTCAGGTGGGAAATGGTTTGCAAGCGATCTTCGTAGACCCGCGTGGTGATGATGTTGCCGTAGAATTCCGGCGACGTGTCGAGATTATGATTGTAGGCTGTTAGCCCGGCCTCCTTCAGCCGCGCGGCTTGGCTTTCGCTGAGCATCCCCAGCGTGCAGCAAACCTCCAGATCAAGGGCCGCGACGCCCCGCACCATCTCGAGCACGCGCTCAAAATCCTTGCCGTCGGAAACCTGACGCCACGCCGCTCCCATGCAGAAGCGTGTCGCTCCCTCGGCCTTCGCGCGTTCGGCCGCGGCGACGACGTCGGAAGGATTCATCAGGTGTTCGCGCGCTACGCCGGTCTGGTAGTGCGCGCTCTGCGAGCAGTAGGCGCAATCTTCGGGGCAGCCCCCCGTCTTGATCGAAAGGAGACGGCACAATTGCACTTCGCCTGGCTCGTGGAATTCGCGGTGCGCGAGCTGCGCCTGAAAGATCAGTTCCGGGAAGGGAAGCCGGTAGAGGCGCCGAATTTCGTCGCGCGTCCAGTCGTGGCGGATTTGCATGAGCGAGGAAGCCTCTTTTCAGTTTTCAAAGATATCAAAATCCGAAGCGGAGCAGACGAGAAAACTGGATGTCCGAGGAGAAAATCGAAGCGCGCGGCGAGGCTGCCGCGACCGGCAGCCCTCACGGAAGTTGGGTGATCACTCCGCAATCAGCGCGTGCTCACCGTGACGGTCTTCTTCCGCGAGGCGCGGGCGCTCGCGATGTTGGCGAGCCCTTCGAGCAAGTCTTCGACCAAGTCCTGCGCGTTCTCGCAGCCGGGCGAGAGGCGAATCAGAGTGTCGGAAAGGCCGAGCTCCGCGCGCGCCTCAGCAGGAATCGAGGCATGTGTCATCGTCGCCGGATGACAAATCAGGGCCTTCACTCCGCCAAGGCTTTCGCCCAGCGCGAAGTAACGCCGCGACGACGCGAACGACACAACTTCCTCCATCGTTCCATCGAGCTCGAATGAAACCATCCCGCCGAAACCGCTCATCTGTCGGCGAGCGATGTCGTGACCGGGATGATCCGCCAGGCCGGGGAAGTAGACGCGGCGCACCAGGGCATGGCTCTTCAGCGCATTGGCGATGGCAATCGCGTTCTCCTGGTGCCGCTGCATTCTCAGTTCGAGCGTCTTCATGCCTCGCAACGTCAGCCAACAATCGAAAGGTGAGGGAACTGCCCCGGTGGCGTTTTGCAGGAACTTGACAGGCTCGAAAACATCCGGGTCCTTGGCGAGCACCGCGCCTTGGATCGTGTCGGAATGCCCGGCAAGATATTTCGTCACGCTGTGAACGACGATATCCGCTCCCAACTCGAAGGGCTGCTGGAAAAAGGGAGTCGCAAACGTATTGTCCACAACGACGAGCGCAGCGTGCGCATGTGCGAGCTTGGCGACCGCGGCGATGTCGTTGATCAGGAGCCTCGGGTTGGTTGGGGATTCGAGCCAGACGAGGCGCGTTTTGTTCGTGATCGCGGCTTCCACGGCCGCCAGATTGCTCGTGTCGATCTGCCGGATCACGACGCCGATCGGCTGGTAAACCTTGTTCAGAATCCGGTACGTGCCACCATAGACGTCGAGCGGAATGATCACTTCGTCGCCCGGGCGCAGATAGGCTTGCAACACCGCGTTTTCGGCCGCAAGTCCCGACGCGAAGGCCGCTGCGTGCCGGACACCCTCGAGCTCGGCGAGCACAGTTTCCAGACGCTGACGCGTGGGATTGTTCGTGCGCGAATAAGAGAACCCCTTGTCCTGTCCCGGCGCTTCCTGCTCGTACGTCGATGTCTGGAAGATGGGGGCGACCAGGGCGCCGGTCTCAGGCTCCGAGGGCTGGCCCGCATGAATGGTCTTTGTGGCAAATTTCATGGTGTAACTCCCTCCGCGATTCGCGCGAGCACCAGCCCTTCAGATACAGCTGGGCCTGTACGAGTGCCCGGTGCTCCGTATACAACGAAGACGGGCTCCGGGCACAACGGAGACCCGCCGACTCTGGACTTCAGTTTGGGAGTTGAATCTTCAATCGACCGGGGTCCCGGTCAGTTGAGGATCTTATCTCTCCCCACTGGGCAGGAATTAGCACCTTGGCAGTTGCACCAGGTTGCTGTGGCTTCCTAGGGCCTGTCCCCTCAGCCACTCTGGATAAGCGCCGCCGATTCAGCAGCGCCGAAATCGTAGCAAAGGCGGGTCATTCGAGTCAAGACTAGCCCTGGAACGCCGGCCTTTACGGGCGTGGCGTTTGCGACGGGATACTCTCGTTCGTCTTCCGAAACTGCCTTGCGGTTGCCTATGGGGGCTCCTAAGGCGTATGCGAAGGCATAGGTTCACTAGCGTTGGTTCAAACGCGCACAGGTGTTGTGAAAGGTACAATCCCGCTGGGTGGGCAAGGGTTTGGCCCAACTCCAACTCCTTGTCTTTGAACGACCGAGCGCTCGACCGCTTTGGTATCTAGTCTGCATTTGTATCGGCCGGAGGCGAGATCATGGATTTCGGGGCCGATCGAGAACGGAACAACGTTCCGGTAGAGGTTTCGGGTTGGGATGCGTCGGAGAAATTCTTTGTGGAAAGCACCAAGATCGGTTGGAGCCGCGACGAAAAGAGGGAATTGAGTTTGCGCGATGAGGTGTGCGAGGGCTGTGTGGTCTTCGTGCGCCTGCTGCAGCCTATGGAGGACGCGGACAACTTCCCGATTGCATGCCGGGTCGTGAAGGTCAAGGGAAAGGGCGCGGACGGCCGCAAGCTGGTTGAGGTGGTGCAGTTGCGACCGCGCGCGTTTTTCGGGGAGACGGCGCGCGATTTGAACCGCTCCGGGATCAAAGTAGCCTGAGGCCTTCCTCTTCCCGTTGAATCCGGCAGAGCGCCGGCGGTGCCGGCCTGTTGGTCAGCACCCATGAAATTCCTCTTTGACACTGCGGTGCCGGATCGGAACGCTGGGCGGTCTGGGCGGAGCGAGTCTCGCGACTGGGCGCGCTCTCCCTAGCCTACGAATATTTCTGTGGATGACGATCAATGTCCACAATTCAAGAGCTTTAGACGCTTAGGCCAGCCGAACCTTCTCGTGTTTGCTCCGGTCTTTGCCAGACTTTCTACTCTCCGTCGCGATGGCACGAATCTTGCGTGAGATGGGAGAGTGGGAGTCCTTGTGGACAATTCGGCCATCGGAATCGCCCGGAAGCATCTGCCCGTATGCGTGCTGGACGACGATCCCGACCAGGTAGATCTCTTCACCACGCGTCTTGAACAAGCCGGATTTCCCGTGGTGGGCACCAGCAGTCCTCAGGAGGCGCTGCAAAAGGTTCGGCTAGGGGGATGCCGCGTGGTGCTGGCGCGTTACCGAATGCCAAGGATGGACGGCCTGGCATTTCTTGAGAAAACACTGCAATACGATCCCGGAATGTACGTGATTCTGGTGAGCGGCTACTACTCGGTCGATTCGGCAATCGACGCGGTCAAGCGCGGAGCCTACGACTATTTGTGCGAGCCAATCGATTTTCGGCGCCTGGAAAGAGCGCTCGACGATCTGGCGGAGGCGTTCTCGAGGCGAGCGGAAATTCGTGATCTGGAGGACAAGCTCTTCGAAACGCTTCAGGTTCAGGGCATCGTGGGAAGAAGTCCGGCGATGATCGAGGTGTTCGAGATGGTCAGAAAGGTGGCGCGGCACTACTCGAACGTACTGATCGCCGGTCCCACCGGGGCAGGCAAGGAATTAGTGGCGCGGGCGCTGCACCAGCTCAGCCCGGTCGCGCGGGAGCGTTTTGCGGTCTGCAATTGCTCGGCGCTCGTTGACACGCTGCTGGAAAGCCAGCTCTTCGGTCACGTCCGCGGTTCTTTCACGGGCGCCACGGATACGCGGCCCGGCCTGTTTGAATTCTCGAACGGCGGCACGGTTTTCCTCGATGAAATCGGCGAAACTTCCATGTCCCTGCAGTCGAAACTGCTTCGCGTGATCGAGAATCGTGAAATTCAGCGTGTCGGTTCTCCCGAGGTGAGAAAAGTGGACGTGCGTCTAATCGCCGCCACGAACCGTGACCTCCGCACGGAGGTTCTCGCGGGACGATTTCGGGAGGATTTGTTCTACCGCCTCAGTAGCATCGAGATTCGAGTGCCTTCGCTGACCGAACGCCCGGAGGACATACCCATTCTCGTCCAGCACTTCCTGAAGAAGTACAGCCAGGCCTATGGAAAGCCGTTCCGGGGGCTTTCGCAACGCGCGCAGATCGCGTTGCTGCAACACAACTGGCCCGGAAACGTGCGCGAACTCGCCAACGCGATCTCGAGCGCGGCGATCACAGCCAGTGCCGACTTCATCGACGTCGGCGATCTCCCCGAACAGCTGCGGAAGCCGCACCGCCGCGCCGTGCCGCCCGGAGAAAACTGGCAGCCGCTGCCGCTCGAGGAAGTGCGCCGAGTCCACATTCAGCGTGTGCTCGAAGCCTGCAACGGAAATCGTGTTCGCGCCGCGCAGATGCTCGGGATCGGTCGCACGAGTCTGTATCGCTTCTTGAAGCGGATGGACAAGCACGCTGCGGCGGCGAAGGGCGCTGCTTAGCGCTTTCGGGATGGTTTCATTGCCGCACACCGTTTCATCCCGCAGCAGCGTTGGGCCTAGGCGGTTTTCGCATCCCTCGCATTTTCAGTGAATTCGCACGCCGTTGGCTTGGCCCGATGGATGCAACGAAAACGTTGGGACTAACATGGAGACCAAAAAGCTCGGATCAAAGGTGGCAACCTCCTTCGCCGGGGCGGAGCGGCGGCGTGAACCGCGGCTTCCATTAACGCTTTCGATTGGGGTCACGGGATTTGACCGTGACGGGCGGTTCTTTACCGAACGCACGTCAACTTTCGACGTCAGCAACCTAGGCTGCAGGTTTCCCCTGCACGCCGAGATGGGAAAAGATTCGGTGGTCGCGATTCGCGTGATCCGCCGAGCAAGCGGCCTGGAAGTCGACTCGCCGCCCGTGCTGTTTCGGCTCGCGTGGGTTGAGGAAGCAGAACACGGCTGGACGCTGGGCGCCGAACAACTGCAACCCGGCCGTCCGTGGTCCGTCCATTTTTCTCAGCAGAAAGGTGATTTTCGTAACACCGTATGAAATCCCCGTTCTACGAGACCTCCGAGGGCGCGCGGCGCGGTCGGGCAGGCCACGCGCCCTCTCGCTGGCCGATTCGGCGAGTTACATAGGCGCGCACGGGCGAAAGCTTGCCGGTCGCCGGCTCTTACTCGCCGCGGGACGAGTACGCTGCGTTGCGCAACAGCGAAGCGGGAAGCGACACGGTCGAATCCATGCGCACGAGCATGCCTGTCTGCGCCGGCAATTCGACGTCCTTGCCCTTCTTCGCCGCGATGTAAGCGCCGCTGCCGACCAATCCAATCAGCGTGCCCCGGACGACGCGGCTGAAAACCAGGCCAACGGCCGAGCCGCCTGCCGTGCCGAGCCCGACATCAACGATGTCGCCTTTGATGTCGTGATTCTGCTCGACCACTTCACCCTCGATGGTTTTCAGATCCTTTCTTCGGTTCCCCATGTCGGCGCCGCCGCGGTAGATCGATATGATGCTCATCCTCGCGGGGAATATTCGGCTCTGAACTTCGATCGAATTGAAAACCAGGTTCATCGATGCTCCCCCACGGAACATGGAGAACATTTTCGGGCGGGTGACGCTGGTGATCATCCCGTGAACTTTGGCCCCCGCCGGCAGGATGAGCTCACTACCGGAAAATACCGGCTCTGCGACGACGGCTATAAACGGATCGCCGTCGTGCGCGACCCGCGTGGTCAAACCGTTGAGCAGGGTTAGGCGCACCTGCGTGCCCGGAATGAGCTGATTCGACTGCGCGTGAACCGCCGGGGTCAACAACAGCATGCATGACACCAGGGCACAAAAAACGATCAGACGTTTCATTGATCCTCCTGAGTCCTAAGCGGAAGCGCGTGCGTTTCCACTTGGATTCGATCCCGGGCGAACGAAAAGGCTGCGATTTCGCTACGGGTGAAATGTCGGAGCGGCGCGGCGGGACTTGCCCGAGCGTCACCTCCGGATGCCCCCGTTTCGTGGGGGTTGCCGCTGGCGCAGCGGTACGGGTGCGGAGGATGCACCCAAGGCTTACGATACACCAAAAGCACGCGCGGTTGTCTGCAAAAATCGTGCGCGATGATTCGTATCCCGCCACCCCCGAACCACGGCGCTCTGGCCGGGATAGGTTGCCGCTACGGAGCACGCAGGAGGCCGGGCCATTCTTGTCATACCAGCTATCGCTCGAAGGCGCTTGACACGTTATTTGGCAAGGACTAGCCTGTTCGCACTAGATCAGCCTTTCCGCTTAATGGAGCGGGTGGGAGGGCAATATGCGTGTGAAGCGCAGGGTGACTCGCGGCAGAGTGCCGATTTCGGATCGCGAGCTCGAGATGTTGCTTCGGCGTGCTTCCGAGTGCCTCAAGACAGGGAAACCACGCCTATTGAAA
>OBLQ010000873.1_pt1 | contig 11453 bp, 9 predicted proteins | sample 1519881 | NCBI WGS metagenome assembly OBLQ01 (sample SAMN01911456, study PRJEB22533) | soil metagenome | biome: Soil | place: Malaysia | collected 2012-04-30 | depth DG_metagenome m | reverse complement strand
AAGGATTCCATTAACTGCGCCGGCGCAACACTACACGCACCACTTAGCGGCCGCTAACCGCGATATAACTAAGCGCGCTTTTGCATTGCTGGTCGAGGTCAACTCGAAGAGCGAACACATCCTCCGCCGCGCATTCTTCATTACGGCAAGCCAGGGCCATGTCGATCGGTCTAAGATCGAAGCCGGGAGGCTGGACTTGATGGAGATATTCGACCGCGCGGTCATTAGAGTCTACGGTGAGATTGTCCCATGTGTAAATTAGGCGAGCGGCGTAGAGGATGGCGCGGATATAGGGCTTGCGGTCCTTCGCTTCGAGCGTTTTCAAGCGGCTCAGTTCAGGCAAGCGCGATTTCCAGCTTCGTTCGATGCTTTGCAGTTGTTCCTGGTGAATCTCGTCTTTGGTCGGCCGGGGAAAATTCGGCTTGACGCCGTACAGCAGCGGTACCCCGTGATCGAGCAGGTCGAGCCGGTCGATGACCGGCAAACGTCCCCAATCGAAATCCGGATTGCCCCAGAAAATCGACAGCTTGTTGCCGTACTCGGCATCCAAAGCTTTCGCTTCGGCGATGAGTCGAGGCATGGCAAGCGGAGGTTCGGTAGAATGCAGCAGGAGCCCCACGTCGATGTCACTATAAATTTTGCTAAAACCTCCATGGGCGAGACTGCCAAGCCGGTAGACCTCGGCAAGAGAATCGGCGAGCGCGGTTTTAAAGTGACCGGCAACCCGCCCAACATAATCCGGCAATTTATCCATACGATCCCCAAAACTTCAGCTTGACCCTTACCCAAAACCGGTGAATGTCACAAGCGACGCGGTCCCTCCGCCTAGCGCGTGTAAATTGGGCGTGTCAATAATCATGCCCTGAGGCCAGCAAGCATTCGGATACCAATAAAGAGCAGTAAAGTGAGCCGCTAATCTTGTAGCGCATTGTCCGAAAACAACCATTTTGCACTGGCGTGAAATATTCCTGGTTTCCGCGCGTTGAATTCGCTTCCGCTAGCCCATATGATCCGTGTGAATCACGAAGGGAGATCGAATGGACACCATTCGTTTTGTTGACACGACCATTCGCGACGGCCACCAGAGCTTGTGGGCCGAGAACATGACCACGGCTATGATGCTGCCCATCGCGAAAAATCTCGATGACGCGGGCTACGAAGGCATCGAGCTGATCGCCGGTTCGCACCTCAAGAAAACCGTGCGCGAGCTTAGGGACGACCCCTGGGAGCGCGTGCGGCTCATAACCGGGAAGATTACCAGGACGCCGCTGCGCGTGATCGCCGGCCCGGTTAATAGCTTCGAGTACAATCCGCCGTGCATGTATCGAATGTTTTTGGCGCGGATGGCGGCCTACGGGGTGCGCGAAGCGCGCACGTCCGATGAATGGAATGATTATGAAAGCTGGAAGTTCAGAGTCGGAGCCGCGCACGCCGTGGGTCTGAGGGTCATCCTAAATCTGATTTATTCGGTTTCACCCAAGCACACCGACGCATACTATGCCGAGCGCACGCGCCAGGCGGCATCGCTCAAGCCCTACCGGCTTTGTCTCAAAGACCCCGGCGGGCTGTTGACCCCCGAGCGCATGCAAACGCTGGTGCCGATCATCTTCAAAAACGCGGGCGGCATTCCCGTCGAGCTGCACACCCACTGCACCACCGGACTGGGACCGCTATGCTGCATCGAAGGGATGAAGCTCGGCATGCGCTCGATCAACACCGCGCTGCCGCCCCTGGCCGACGACTCCTCCAACCCCTCGCTGTTCAACGTCGCCAAGAACGCCCGGGCTTTGGGCTATCAGACCGCCATCGACGAGGAAGTGTTAAAGCCGGTGTCGCGCCATTTCACCGCCATTGCCAAGCGCGAAGGGTTCACCATCGGGGCGCCGGTGGAGTACGACTATTCCCAGTATCAGCACCAGGTTCCGGGGGGGATGCTGTCCAACCTGCGCCACCAGTTGCGCAAGGTGGGGCTGGAGCAGAAGTTTCCCGAGGCGTTGGAAGAATCGATCCGGGTGCGCTCGGAGTTTGGTTATCCGATCATGGTAACGCCGCTGTCGCAGTTTGTGGGCAGCCAGGCGGCGATCAACGTGATTGTGGGGGAGCGCTACAAGGAGGTGACCGACCAGGTGATCAAGTTTGCGTTGGGGCATGCGGGGGCGGAGGGAGCGCGCGACATGGACCCGGATGTCAAGGACAAGATATTGGACCGGCCGCGGGCCAAGGAGTGGGCGCAGTGGCAGCCGGACGATCCCAGCGCCGACGACATGAGGCGGCGGCTGGGTGCGGAGGGGAGCTCGGACGAGGAGCTACTTTTGCGCTGGATTGTGGGCAAGGAGGATATCGAGGCGATGCGGGCGAATCCGCGGCCGCTGGAGTATTTGAATTCGGAGCAGCCGTTGGTGAATCTTTTGCAGGAGTTGAGCAAGCGGCGCGAGAGCCGCCAGATTCACGTGCAGATGCCGGGATTTTCAGTCACGTTAGAAAAGAGAGTAACGTGATCGTGTTCGTGGTTCGTGCTCGCAATACGATTCACGACCACGACCACGATCACGAGACACGAGCACGACCATGAATCGCAATGCAATGAAATTTGGCGCCCATTATCTGCCCACTTATATTCCCAACTTGGACGGCCCGCTGCCGGAATTTTATCAGAAAATGTTTTCGCAGATGGAGGAGATAGATCGGCTAGGCTACGACCAGATTTGGGTTACCGAGCACCATTTTGCCATGTACGGCGGCACGCTGCCTCAGCCGCCGACTTTTCTCGCCGCGGTCGCACGCACGACCCGGCAGGTGCGCTTGGGAGTCGCGGTCAGCGTTCTGGCGTTGCATAATCCCATCGATGTGGCGGAGTCCTACGCCATGGCGGATGTCATTTCCAACGGCCGCTTGGAGTTTGGCATCGGCAAGGGGAGCGAAGCGCACGAGTATAAAAAAGCCGGCGTTGACCAACAAGAATCCGCCGGCCGCATGATTGAATGCATGGAAATTATTCGCCAGGCGTGGTCGGAGGAGCCGGTAAAATTCCACGGCGAGTTTTTTAAGTACGACAACGTGCCGGTTTCTCCCAAACCCGTGCAGCGACCGTATCCCCCGGTTTGGGTCGGCTGCGCGCGCAGCGAGGAGAGTTTTCGCTGGGCCGGAGAAAACGGTTTTCATCTCATGACGCTGCCGTACCTTTACCGCGAGCCCGGCATTCTGCCCGGATTCGTAAAGAACTATCGCCGCGCGCTTGCCAGCGCGGGTCATGATTTCACGCGCACCGATGTCCTGGGCAAATTCCACATTTACGTTTCGACGAGCTTAAACCAGGCGATCGAAGAAGCGGCTCCGTATCTGGCGAATTACTTCGATGTGCACAGAGGAGCCGATCTCGCGCGGCGTGAACCCGGGCTGCTGGTTATACGCGATGCCAAAACGCAGCTTGCCGAAGGCTTTGTGATCGCCGGCGATCCGCAGCGCTGCGTCGATACGATTCAAAAATGGCGCGAAGAAGTCGGACTCACCGTAATCTCGGGAACCTTCCACTTCGGCGGCATGCCGCACGAGATGGCGCTGAAAAACATCCGGCTATTCGCCGAACGCGTGATGCCGCAGTTTAAATAAAGTTAGTGATCAGATATCGGAAGTCAGAGGTCGGCAGGCTGTGAACCTGCCGGCTGAATCCCAATTGGATCAACGCTAATAACTATTCGACGTATCCTTTAGCACTCAGGGATTGCGCACGACCACGTATTGATCGGGCACCGGATCCCCTGCCGCGCCGAAGGTTTCGCGAATCGTCTTGTTGGTATCAAAATAAACCTGCCAGTAATGATCGGTGTGGCAATAGGGACGCACCGCAAGCACCGGGCCGTGAAAGTTAAATTCTAAAATTTCCACATCAGGTGCCGGGGCGCTCATCGTATTGGGAATTTTGCTAACCCGTTCCTTGAGAAGTTTGATAGCTGCGTTGTGATCAACGGAATGCGCCAGTTGGGCTTTCAAGTCGACGCGCCGGTATGGATTCGTTGAAAAGTTTTGAATGGTGTCTCCAAATATCTTGTTGTTTCCAATCAAGGTCATGACGTTATCCGGGGTGATGATCGCGGTTACAAACAGTCCAATTTCCTTGATGGTTCCGGTCGTGCCGCCCGCGGCAACGAAGTCACCCACCTTAAAGGGGCGTAGGACAATCATGAAGGCCCCCGCCGCAAAATTCGCCAATAGACCGCTCCAAGCCATGCCGATGGCCACCCCGGCAGCAGCCAGGATAGCCGCGAAGCTGGTGGTCTCAACGCCAAAGTACCCGAGAATGGCGACGACCAAGATGATATTCAAGGTAACCGAAATAACGGTGCCGACATAACGCAAGAGCGTCGGGTCGACCTTTTGTTTTTCCAGCGCCGCGGAAACCAGACGAATCGCAACACTAATGAGCCATCGTCCCACCAAGTAGAATACGAGAGCACCGACGACTCTAAATCCAACCACTATCGCCACGTCGATGACGGTTTGCATTGTTTTATTTAGGTCCACGATTCTGCCCTCCTTGTACCATCAAAGATTCAACCACTAGACCCCCACTTGTCTTTACATCCAAAGAGGCCGGCTGACAAATAGAATAGACTCGAAGTTTTTGTCAAGGAAAAACGGTTGGTTTGCCGTCGGTGCGTGATTCATGGCTCTGAATTTGAATTCTCGGCTTATTGTGCGCTCGTTGGACTTTGCACCCCCCATCGGATATGAGATCGTGAGATGTCAAACAGTCTCAGTAAAATCTCATTAATCGGAGATCAAACATGAAAATCTGTCACTATGATTCGCACCAGGCCGGCGCGGTGGTGGATGACAGGGTTTACCCGATCGGCGAAGCTTTGGTTAAAGGCGGCTACGCACGCACCGGTTACACGATGCTCGAAGTCATTGACGCTTTGGCCAACAATCCCGCGGCCATGCAATGCGCGCGGGATGCGGCTCAAGGTGCCGGATTTTTGCCGCTGACGTTCGTCAAACTGTTGGCGCCGATCACCAATCCCGGTTCGCTCTGGGCGGCGGCGGCCAATTACCGTGCGCACCAACAGGAGATGCGGGGGCGCGTAGGCAGCGTCGACCGCGCGAGCAAAACTAAGGACGAATTGATGGCGGAGTTTTTTCTCAAGACGACATCGTCCATCATCGGGCCCAACGACACGATTATTCTGCCGAAGATTTCCAAGCTGGTCGATTTCGAATGCGAGCTGTGCGCGGTGATCGGCAAGCGAGCGAGAAAGGTGAGCGAAGATCAAGCCCTCGATTATGTTTTCGGTTACACGATGTGCTGGGATATTAGCCAGCGCGACCCCTGGGGAAAAGGCATTCAAAACACGCGCAATATCCGTAAGGGCTTCGACACGTTCACTGCTTTAGGGCCGTGGATCGTGACCAAGGACGAGGTCGGCGAGCCGCAAAATCTTTCCATCAAAGTTTTGCAGAACGGCAAAGAAGCGATGACTGCGCACACCAGCGATATGATTTGCGGCCTGCGCGAGCATATTCGCTTCTTAACGAGCTGCTTGACGCTGCGTCCAGGCGATCTCATTACGACGGGAACCCCGGCCGGTGTGAGCAAGCTTAATGATGGTGATCATCTCCACGGGACCATCGAAAAGATCGGCAGTATGGAACTTAACGTTAGGGCCGAAGAATAACGAAAGCTAAAGGAAAAAGGACATGCCAGTAGCACCGAAAGTCAATCCACCATTGCGCACGCTCCTGGGACCGGGCCCCAGCCCGGTGAACCCGCGCGTGCTCGAAAGTCTCGCGCTTCCCGTCATCGGTCATCTCGATCCGGCATTTTTGAAAATCATGGATGAGAGCATGGCGATGCTGCGCGAGGTTTTTCAGACACAAAATCGCCTCGCCCTGCCGATGTCGGGCACCGGCAGCGCCGGCATGGAGACCTGCTTCGTCAATTTGATCGAGCCCGGCGACGCGGCGCTGATCGGCGTCAACGGTGTGTTCGGCACGCGCATGGTCGATATAGCACAGCGCTGCGGCGCTCAAGTGGACACGGTGGACGCAGAGTGGGGCACGGCGCTCGATCCGGAACAATTTCGCGACCGGCTCGCCAAGAAGCGCTACAAAGTCGTCGCGGTCGTTCACGCCGAAACGTCTACCGGAGTACTGCAGCCCCTGGAGGAGATTTCCCGCCTCACCCATGAGCATGACAGTTTGTTTCTGGTGGACACCGTTACTTCGCTGGGCGGCGCTCCCGTAAAGGTGGACCAATGGGGGATCGACGCCTGCTACAGCGGCACCCAAAAATGTCTCAGTTGCCCGCCCGGTCTGGCCCCCATAACCTTTAACGCGCGCGCAGTCGAGACGATACGCCGGCGTAAGTCTAAGGTTCAAAGCTGGTACCTCGACTTGTCCATGATCGAAAAATACTGGGGCAGCGAGCGCGTGTACCACCACACGGCGCCGATTTCCATGAACTACGCGCTTCACGAAGCGCTACGCATTCTGCTCGAAGAGGGTCTGGAGGCGAGTTGGAGCCGTCACCGACAAGCGCACGAAATCTTTATTCGCGAGATGCGTAAACTGGAACTTGAGCCCGCGGTTGCGGAAGCCGTGCGCGCACCGATGATTAACGCTATTCGCATTCCCGAAGGCGTCGATGATGCCAAGGTGCGCCAACGGCTCTACGACGAGTTCAACATCGAGATCGGCGCCGGCCTGGGTCCGCTGAAGGGGAAAATCTGGCGCGTGGGCTTGATGGGCCACGGCGCTCGCGCCGAAAACGTCGATCTGTTGGCAAAGGCACTACGGCAGCTGATCTAAGATCGGATTCCGCTGCAACGTCCTAGATTCCACGGGCGAACATACGGGCGCGACGCTACCGTCGCGAATATGGGTTCTGTTAACAGATAAGACGGAAGCAGCCCTTAGCCATCAAGAGCGTTGATCTATACGTTTCGCGGATATCAACGTAGGGGCCAACCTGCGTGTCGGCCCTTCCCGTCCCAGCGTTCGTTCTACTGATTACTGCTTGCGCGCCACTTCAACCGGCGTGACGAATTCCTTCCTTACGTAGCCCGAAAGGCCGCTGTCCGTTGCTCTCACTTCCAACCATTCGCCGCGATGGTTGACCAGGGCGACTTTCGTCCCAATGGTGAAGCGTGCTACCGATGGGGATGAGAAATTGGGCTCGGCGCGCAACGAGGTCGCGTATTTGATTTGATAAAGCGGCTGCATGGGGCGAGCGGGTGGGCGCCGCGCGCCTTCCTCGGATGAAGCGGTTTTGCCAACTGGCAGAGTCGCCCGCGAAGCCTCGGCGGTCTTGGCTTGCTGGACTGGGCGGTTCCGCGTCGCGCCGCCTGCGGTCGTCGACTTGTCTTCGACCTGCGCCAGCGATTTTTCCCATTCCACGAGAGTCGTGATGTCCATACCTTCGCGGATGAACAAGAGCGGAAAATTGATAGTCACGCTGTCGGTTATGATCTCCGGGAAGGACCAGTCAGAAACTTCCGCAATGACGGCCTTCTTAAAATCGCCGTCAGGGAGGCGCGAAGCGATTTCCTTAACCTGGGTGACATTCCCTGTATTGGCGACATTTACTTGCAAGATGATGTTACCCATGAGCGCCGGATTTTTCTCGGTTTCCTGGCGATAAAGCTCGCGCAGCTTCTGCAGCTGTCCGTCGATCCTTGCCACGACTTTCGAAGGTTCGATGCGTTTTTCTTTGGGCGCTCGGATGCTAAAGCCGAGTTCCTGCGCAACGATCACAACATCGCCAAGAGCCATGTTCCATGTCCGAGTCGGCTTCTTGCGCTGAGATTCCGCCACCGGTGTTGCCCCGGCGGACGCTCCCTTTTTGGATGATTTGATTCCCGCGCCAAATCCATACAAGACCAATCCGAGTCCAAACAAGCAACTAACAAGTGCAATTACGATCCTAAACCCTAACCGGGCTCCCCTCTCATCCGAACTAACGCTCATCGTGACCTCCCCTCAAACGTGCTGACGGATATGGGCGAAGCAAGTTCCATACCGCAAAACAAGTAAATCTACGGTCATCAAAGCCATTTACGCCCGTTGCATCAAAAACCCGTGACTTGAGCGGCATTCCGTGGAAAAGCGGAATTTTTATTCCGTGATGTGCTGACATTGTTGCGCAAAGTTGTCCCTTTCGTTGCCGATTCAATGCGTTCGGCGACGGCGGCTCAGTTCGCGTTGCGCGGCCAAATTCGTGAGGCGGCGGACGTTTTTGGTTGTGATTCCGTTCGTGTCAATCACCCGACTCCGAGCGAATTGGGAGCAGCGCCGAGGAATCGCGTCGTGATGGGAAAATTTCCTGCTCCTGCATCGCATGAAATGGCGTGAGGCCAAGTGCGAACCGCAATAAATTCATGACGCGGACAATTGAAGTCCGACTTCTGTGGACGAAAATAAACGCTGCCTCGCCTTTCCCGGTTTCTTATTGAACTTGTTTCCGGGAGGATCTATGAAGATTCATATTGGTGTCACCTGGAATTCGGTGCAGAGATAATTTGGACGGATTAACATTGTTTTCGGCGGGGTGTGGAACCGCTAATTTTTAAGAATTGTACGTGGCGTGCGATCGGCAAGCTGCTCCGTCTTGTGCCGTTACTGTTTCCTGCAGTGGCGGCTCAGGGGCAGGAAATCGTTACGCTCGCCACGCGTCCGGGTGTCACCGAAACTTTCTTTATCGCCAGCCTGCCGAAAGATCCGCAGGCGATCGCGATTTTGTTTCCCGGCTCGGGAGGGTTCATTCGAATAAGGCGGGAAGAAGAGAAGATCAAGTTCGACGACGAAAACTTTCTCGTGCGCAGCAGGGATGAGTTTGTTAACCGCGGCGTAGTCACCGCCGTTGTGGATGCGCCGTCGGACCAACAACGGAATTGGGGTATGACCGATGCGTTCCGCAAGAGCGATCAGCATTTCACGGATATCTCCTCGGTTGCGACCGATCTCGGGAAGCGGTTTCCTTCGCTGCCCTTATTCTTAATCGGCACAAGTCGCGGCGCTGTGTCCGCGGCGGCCCTGGGCGCGCGGTTCGGGCCACGGATCGCGGGCGTGGTGCTGACCGCTTCGATGTTTCGCCCGGCGGGGCGGCGATCTAACACACCCGGTTCGGGGTTAAGGGATTTTGACTTTTCGACGATCAAGAGCGCGCTATTGTTTGTCCATCATGTGAGCGATCAGTGCGCCGTGACGCCTTACGGCGACGCAGCGCGGCTTCTGGACCACTACCCGCTCATATCGGTCTTCGGCGGGCGTCCACAGCAATCGGATCCTTGCGCCGGGTTGAGCGCGCACGGCTTTTTCGGTAAGGAGCCGGAGACCATCGAACAAATCGCTAACTGGATGTTCAAACGAGAATTTCACGAGGAAGTCAAATAAGCCTGGATTCCGCAGTTGAGGTTGCACTCTTTGCTGACTAAGGTGTGAGATGGCGAACGGTGGTCCAAGGACTCTATGGCCGCCCGACGGCGTAACGAAAATCAGAGGAGGAGAACATGACAGTCGAAGAGATCTCCCGTCTCGTGAGCGGAAAACCCGATGGCGACCGAAACCGCAAAATCCAAGGAATCGCAGCTCTGGAAAGCGCAGGCGCTGAGGAACTCGCGTTCGCTGAGGGAAGCCAAGCGCTCGCCAAAGCGGCTCAGTCCAAGGCCGGATGCATCCTCGTGCCCGAAGGGTGCACGCTTACGGGCAGGACCACGATCGCTGTAGCTCGCCCTAAGCTCGCCATGATCCTGGCAGCCGAGGCCCTCCATGCGGCCCCCGCCAGACAAGCCGGCATCCATTCGAGTGCGGTCGTTTCTGGCGATGCCCGTTTGGCCGACGGAGTGAGCGTGGGAGCGCACGCGGTGATAGAGGAAGGAGTAAACGTGGCGGCGGGCAGCATCCTGGGGTCCGGCGTTTTTTTGGGCCGCGGCGTCCAGGTAGGATCCTGCTGTGTCCTCCACCCCAACGTCACGGTCTACTCGGGTGCGCGCATTGGCGACCGCGTAGTCATCCATTCCGGCTCGGTGATCGGGTCCGATGGCTTCGGCTACGTCTTTGCTGAAGGTCGGCACTATAAATTCCCTCAACTGGGACATGTCATCATCGAGGCTGATGTCGAGATCGGCGCCAATACCACCGTGGACCGCGGCTCGCTCGGAACCACAATCGTCGGTCAAGGAACCAAGATCGACAACCTCGTCCAGATTGCCCACAACGTCAGGATCGGACGCCACTGCGTGATCGCGGCGCAGACTGGCATCTCGGGGAGCGTCGAGATCGGCGATTATGTCGTGATGGGTGGCCAAGTCGGCGTGGGGGACAAAGTCCGCATCGAAGAGCGAGCGGTCATCGGGGCGCAGGCCGGAATCCCGACAGGGAAGATAGTCCGTCGCGGAAGCGCCATGTGGGGAACTCCGGCACGGCCCATGTCGGAGTTCAAGAAAACCTATGCGCACCTATCGAATCTGCCGAGGCTTGCGCAGAAGATGAAAGAGGTTTCCCGGCACTTGGCAACCCTAGCTGCAGAAGCGAAACGCGGATGAGAGCTGATTCCCATCAGCCGGGGCAAGGACTCCCACGACGAAGTCAGCGAAGTGGTGCGCAGTTTGGCGGCCGGTGTGCGGCTTCTCCGCCCCGGCAAATTGAGACAGGCTGGCACAAGGCTGCGCCTCCCAGCATGCCGGTGATGTAAACGGAGGAGAAGCAAAACGCACCCTTGTCGTAACCTTTAGCGCAGCAAGCGTACATAGCAATCAGTGATGTCCCAACTAGGAGCGGTATAAAACACCCCACCGGGTACAAACGAAAATTATCGACAACTTGTGGACGCACTTGTACCGTTGCGAAGGAGCTCAGCACGGTCAGCGCTACCACGGCCCACCAACCCAGCTTCGCGACCCGGCGGGCGCGAAGGCAAAGATTGCTCTCCATCTTCAACGCAATGTAGTGAGCGCCGTGCACGGTCAGTGTGGCGAGCGCCAGCCAATTGATAATTCCGCTCGCAGATCGAACCCGTCAGAAGTTTCCCTGTCAACGAATCACGGGGCCAGACGGGCCGTGCCGATCATGGCCGCGGAATGGCGCGGCTAGGGATAAACATGGGCGGCATTCTAAAAAAGCGAGGCGGTTGCGTCTTGCGGGTACCAATCATCATGGCGTGACCAGCGGGCGCAGCGCAAGCAGGATGTCCAACGCCATTGATAGCCGCAACCCGGACAACGCCCGCGCGTTGTGAAGGTGTTCCAGTCCGTTCCACATCCGGCGAAGAAGTATTCCGGGTACTCACAATCGAGGCAGTACCAGCGGCTCAGCGCAGTTGGCTGCCATTGGCATAAGGGGCAACGAACACGGCTAAGATTCGTTGCTTCGGATCGAGATTTTACCGTGCTTCGAATCCCGCTGGGCTTTGACCCCTCCCGAAATAAGCTAAAAATAACCCGGATGCGGTAAAGGCGAGG
>OBLQ010000872.1_pt1 | contig 11459 bp, 9 predicted proteins | sample 1519881 | NCBI WGS metagenome assembly OBLQ01 (sample SAMN01911456, study PRJEB22533) | soil metagenome | biome: Soil | place: Malaysia | collected 2012-04-30 | depth DG_metagenome m | reverse complement strand
CTTGCAAAAATAAGCTCATGGCAGGTTCCCTGCACTGCATTCTAGCCTGAAAACGGGCTGCGAAGAAAAGTCCCCTGAAAAATGTCTCTCGATGGGACATTGCGAGAAACGCATGGCATCCTGCGTGCCGCAGCTTCTGCTAGAATGGGGAAGATGCAAAACGACATTGTAGATGTTGTTGAGAACCGGCCATTAACCGGCGGCCATTTTCTTCTGAACCTTCTCGCTCCACGCCAGGCCGAGGCCACACGGCCCGGGCAGTTTGCCATGGTCCGTTTGCTGGAGCACTCAGACGTGTTGCTGCGCCGCCCGATGAGTATCTTCGATGTCAGGCCGCGTGAGGCAGCAGGCAGGACTGCCGCAAACGGCGCCGCTCCGGAAATTATTCAGCTTCTCTACAAAATTGTCGGACGCGGAACCCGCCTGATGGCTATGCTCAAACCCGGCGACCGGGTGGAACTGCTGGCGCCACTGGGCCACGGCTTTTTCGAGGAAGAATACCTGACCGTCGCCCAGTCCTCGGATGAAGTTCTCCACGTCGCAGGCGGCATTGGCATCGCGGCTTTGCTGCTACCTGTGCGCCAGATTGCCAAAGCAGGCCTTCGCCAGCGGCTTTTTTTCGGAGGTCGCACGCGTGACGACCTGGTGGGCACAGAAGACTTTGGGAATTACGTCGAGGAAATGGTCCTGGCAACAGAAAACGGCTCGAAGGGCCACCAGGGATTTGTGACCACGCCGCTTGAAAAATATCTTGCAGGTCACTCCAAGGAGAAATTCCTGCTGATGGCCTGCGGTCCCTGGGCGATGCTGCGCGCTACTGTTGAACTGGCGCAGCGTTACGGCCATCCATGCCTGGTCTCGATGGAAAACCGCATGGGATGCGGCCTCGGCGTGTGCCTGGGATGCTCCATCCGCGTGGAAGGAACAGGGCACTCTGCTTACGAGCGCGTCTGCACCGAAGGGCCGGTGTTTAGCGCCGGGCGCGTGATCTGGGAGAACGAAGAGATTCCCAAGACTTAATCGAATGAAGGACCAGCCTCATCAACAACGGAGCCAGGGCATGCCATCGGCTGGCAGCGAAGACCAGTTCTCTCCCCGTATCGACGTCGACATCGCCGGGATTCATTTTGAGAACCCTGTGCTGACCGCCAGCGGCACTTTCGGTTACGGCCAGGAATTTGCCCAGCTGATTGACCTGAATCAGCTTGGCGGGATTTGCGTGAAAGGCATCTCCGCCGATCCCATGGAAGGCAATCCTTCGCCGCGCATTTATGAAACCGAAGCCGGAATGCTAAACGCCATCGGCCTGCAGAATGTGGGCGCCGAAAGATTCCTGAAGGAGAAGCTTCCCTTCCTCCGCACGCTGCGCACGCGCTGCATCGTGAACGTCTTCGGCTACTCCACCGAAGACTATGTCCGCGCTATCGAGATTCTGAACGAAGGTGAAGGCATCCACGGCTATGAGCTGAACATCTCCTGCCCCAACACGCGTTGCGGCGGCATGGTCTACGGAAACGATCCGCGCCTGACCGCTGAAGTGGTTGCGGCCAGCAAGAAAGCCGCGCGCTATCCCCTGATCGTAAAGCTCTCGCCCAACGTTACCGACATCACGGAGCTTGCCCGTGCCGCCGAGGACGCCGGCGCCGACGCGCTCTCACTGGTTAACACTTTTGTCGGAATGGCCATCGACGTTGAGACCTGCACGCCGCGTATTTCAAACATCACCGGAGGTCTTTCCGGCCCGGCCATCAAACCGCTGGCCGTGCGCATGGTCTACCAGACCTTCCGAGCCGTTAAGATCCCCATCATCGGAATCGGCGGCATCGCCACCGCCGAGGATGCGCTGGAATTCATCATCGCCGGCGCGCGCGCAATCCAGATCGGCACTGCCAACTTCTACGCGCCGGAAACAGCACTTCGTGTCGCTGAGGGCATCCGCGATTATTGCCGCCGCAAGCGAAAGCACCTCACAGACGTTGTTGGCACCTTGAAGGTCCCGCACGAAGCAGCCGTCCACACCTCCGCTCACTGATTCAGGCCAGCAAGCCTGGGGTTCTACCTTGCGGCTATTGATAGGGCAGTGTTTTCAGCAGCTCTTTTTCTGATTTCGAGGGGCCGGTCGTTGCAGTGGCGCGAACCATCATCACGGCGGAGCCAGACGCCATCTCCTGGTAATAGCCAACAAAACGCTTTGGCTCCGGGGCATCGTACGGCTTCAGATTCATAGCCCAGCGATACGCGATCGGCTGGTACCAGAGCTCTGCTTCCACCTGGAATGGCGCCTCGCCACTGCCAAGCGCGACTGAGTAGCGGACGGTATCCCCACCGCCGGTAAAATCAGGGTCTTCTTCCGCTTTTCCATGCACCGCGATGTCTTTGTCCACCGTCCGCTTGTCGAAGCCCTCGGGAAGAAGTCGGTTGTCTTTGATGTACCGAACACCGGTGAGCAATCCCGTCGTCACCTTGCCTTCACGGTCAGCCAGAATCGCCTCATAAATCTCCACCTGGTCGGGACGTGTAATTTCCGCAAAATGAGGTTCGAAGCGCGTTGCGTCCGCGTCATTATCGTTTCCCACGATGGAGCCATCGGGACGGAGCGCCCCGGATTCAAAAACAACCCGGCCGTGGCCGTCGCGCACCATCACATGCAGCCACACGCGGCGCGAAGGGTAAGCCGTGGGCAGCTTGTGCCCGCCAAGATTTTCGATGGACACTTCCGCTTCCAGATGGCCATCACGAGCATCGAGACCATTGATGCGGATCTTCGCAGCTTCCGATTGCAGGTGGGCAATCGTTCGGATTGCGGCGCTATTCAGATCCTCCGGCGGAGTTGTCACTGCCAGGTCGTTCCGGAAGCGGTTCAGCAGGCGTTGCATGAAGAAGTTGCCGCCTACGAAAGTATGTTGCGAGAAGCCCGCGCGCGGCTCTCCCAGCACCGAAGTAATCGGCACCTCCTCCGGCACTTTTGGCATATGGCAGTCCTGGCAGCTCGTCTTGTCTCTGTAGCTGCTGTGCACCCACTCCTGATAGGGCACCTGTTCTGGAAGTTCGCCGATCTCTTTGCCTTCCGCATCGAGCGCTTTGGTCAACAGCGTGTGGCAGGTGGCGCACAGCTCCGAGGAGCGGATTACCTTTGTTTCTTCGAACGGCTGGAAGGTGGAGGACGTCCGCATAATCGTCGCGTGGCCCTTGTCAACTTCAAATGGGCCGTATTCGTGGCGCTCACCGGCGGCCTTGCTGGTGTCAATCTTGAATCCGCCCACAAAACTTGCGCGCGTGCCCAGGCCATCGCCAGTGATCTGGTGACACACGGAGCAGGAGACACCGTCTTCCGCCATCTGGTCGGCGCGCGTGTTGTGGCCGGGTGGGAAATGCACAAACGCTTCGCCCTCTCTCCCGATCAGGTGAGATTCGTAGCGCATCATCGGCATGTGGCAAATGGTGCACTCGTCCTGGATGGCCGCGGCGGCGGTGGGGTGGTCAATGGCTTCACGCCGCACCCCCGCAATCCAGTACGGGTCGCGCCCCGAATTGGCCATCATGCTGGTCCGCCAGGCCACGCCGATGGAAATATCCTGGCCCGTGGAGGTGGAGATTCCGTTGTGGCACGCCACGCAGCGGTCCGAGGTCTCAAAATGCGAACCGAAAGTCTTAGGGTAGGAATTCCTCTGCGCCGAGGTCTTCGCCGCTTGCCCGGGCTGGGCCCTCGCGCCGCAAACGCAGGCCATCACGAGTGCCAGCAGGATGATCAAGGCCCGAATTGTGCGTTTTCCGATTCTCACTTACCAGCCCTGTTTCAAGCTGCCGTCCACATAGTCCCACAGGAAATAGATCATGAATTGCCTGGGACGGTCCGCCGTATTGTTCAGCGGAACCCGGAACCCGACGTTGGCATAAATGTGCATGCGCTTGGCAATAGGAATCTGGATTTGCGGAATAACGTCCCAGTTGGTCACGGCGCCGGCCTCGAACTCCCGGTCGGCAATAAACTCCGCCATCGGCGTCCACCACCGGCCGAAGCGGTTTCCGGCAATAAACGTTTTGCCGACGGCCGTATGCAAGTAATAAGCGCGCGGTAATTTGTTCGGCTGCGTCGGAAATTCAAACCCCGTATGGAGCTGCAGGAAACTGTCTGCAGGCAGAATCTGCCCATAGGCCGCAAAAGTTTCAAAAACGGGTGACCCGGTCCCTGTCCCGATGCGCGGATTTCCCGTGGGCGCGATCACCTCACCGCCCACACTGAAGATGGAACCTTTTTTCAGGTCATCAAACAGCTTGCGTTTGTATCCGAGCGCAATATCGCCGAAGCCCGAGCGCGTGACACCGCTGTCATGCGCAATCTCGAATGGGACCGCGGCCTCAATCATGCCCGAGGGCCCGATGCGTTTCTCGTAGACCACCGAGGCGCTGCCGCCTGGCGTTCCGTGCAGATTCACCACTCCGTTCAGCACCACCTCGTCTTCGGGAAAGGCCTTTTCGGTCACCAGCGGGCGCGGAAGATTGAAATTGCCGCGGGGCCAGCTTTTCTCTGTGCACAGGCCGCGCAAGTACTCAATTACCATTCCGATCTGTTGCTGAGAAAGGGCGTCCCTGAACGCCGGCATGATCTCTGAAAATGCCCGCGCCGGGCCACCGTTGGTGATGATGGCACGCCATTGCAGATCGGGTTCCCGCGTGGCGGTGTAGCAGTCAGTGAAATCCGGAAAAGTGGACGGACGCTCAAACCCTGCCAGGTTTTGAGATTGGCCCTTCCCATCAGGGCCGTGGCAGGAAACACATCCCGCCATATAGATCTTTTTACCCGTGTCGAGCTGTAGTTGACTGCTGCCGGGCCGGGCAACCAACTCGACTCGATGCGCCGCCATGGCAGCCATTACAGCGGCCGCCAGCAGGCAGCCCCATGACAAGCAGAGCAATCGCCTGTCGCTCGCGATGGGGGAAACAACGGCTTTTCTTGTCTTGAAGAGTCTGTCGTGGATGGGAGTTTTGAAGGGCATCACGGTTTCCGCGTTTCCTTGGAATTCCCGATGTCAACTTCAGCTCGTAAATAAAATCATACCGCCGCCGCACCGACTTGTCGACCTTGGATTGGAGTTACCGCACAAAACAGTCGTGATGAGTGGCTGGTGATGAGTTCCGGGTTTTGAGTTATGAGTTCTGAGGAATGGGATAGAAACAGGTCAGCGGCTGGCAGCTTATTCTCAATTCAGATCGTGGGACACCATCAGTTTGAAGGTCAATTTGTCGGCTCCGTTGGTCACTCCGACGCCAACGCCTGTTTCGATATCCACCCACTTGCTGTGGTGGTCCATCACGGCCCAGACTTCGTGGAACTGGTTGTCGATGCTGTAAAAGTGGTTAAGTGGGCCGTCATCGGAATACTCCTCGGCGGCGACGGCCCAATCCTTGTCCAGGTTGTAGGCGATCCGTCCCGAGGGTACGAACTCGAGTCCGCCAAGGCCACCCGTATAGTCCGTATCGAGAATCGGATTGTAAATCAGGTCGAATTTGTGGAGGTGCGCGCCCACGATGCCACGCACTTCTGAGGAAATGCTGCGCGATTCCCAGAACGAACGGTTCACGCTGAACTCAAAATTAACACCGTAGAAGAACGTGTGGTCTTCGGCATGCGGCCGCACAAAGAGTTCGCGGAGCTTGAAACCGTCGAGCGACCCGCCGCGGCCCTTGGAATAGGCCGTGAAGACGGGCAGATAAAGGCCCTGCTCAAACCATGGCTTTACGCCATAGGCCCATTCCACTGCGCCGTTAACCGAGTTATCGGGAATAATTCCGCCAGGGAAGGCGGGGATCTTCCGGCCAATGGGTGTGAAGTTACTGTGAACCATCACGCTGGCCTTTCGGGGAGCCAGAATCGAACCATCGTAAACCTGGATCTCGTCCGTCTGCCCCCGGGCCGCGAGCGGCGCCACCAAACACACGAGGGCAAGCACGGCGCACGCGCGCGTCGCTTGCATATAAAGATGTCTTTTATGAAGCCCCATAAACGAATCAAAGAGTATACCGCAATTCTTGAGATGGCGTAGCGGGGCAAAATTTGTTGCCGGGCAGCAAGGCAACCTGTGGTATTTTGCCGTAGGTCTGTCACATCTTCGCCATGCAGGAAAACCTCGGGCAAAAATCGGACGCGCTCTCACCAGGCGGATGGCAGGCGCCCGCCATGTCGAGCACCCGGCGCTGGGTCCTGGTGATTCTGCTATTTGTCGCCGCGCTCATCAATTATCTTGACCGCGCCACCATCTCGGTGGCACTGCCCCGGATTTCCGGCGACCTGCTTCTCGGCCCCACAGCCAAAGGAGTGCTTCTCTCCGCCTTTTTCTGGTCGTACGCGCTGATGCAGGTCCCTATCGGCTGGCTCGCGGACCGCGTCAGCCTGCGCTGGCTTTATGCCGGGTCCTTTGCCCTCTGGTCGCTGGCCTGTGGCTTCACAGGGCTTGCGGGCAGCCTGGCCGTGCTGATTCTTCTGCGCATCGTTCTGGGCATTGGAGAATCCATTTATCTTCCCGGCAGCGTCAAATTCATCAGTCTCGCGTTTTCTCCCGAAGAGCGCGGCCTGCCCACCGCAATTTTTGACAGCGGTGTGCGCGCAGGACTGGCCATCGGAGCGCCGCTCGTCGCCTGGCTGGTGTCGCGCCACGGTTGGCGGAACATGTTCATGCTGGTGGGTTTCACGGCGCTGGTCTGGGTCCTGCCGTGGATCCTGGCCTTTCCATCGCGCTTGAGAAATGAAGGGGAGACGCACCAACCGCAGGTTGCCGCGCGCTCGCCCCGCAAGCCTCTTACCTTTAACCGCAACCTGGTCGGAGCAAGCCTTGGATTTTTCTGCTTTGGTTATTACAACTACCTGCTGGTCACCTGGCTGCCCGACTACCTGGTGGAGGTTCGTCACCTCACCCTTCTGAAAGCGGGCTTCCTCGCTGCCATCCCGTACATCGTTTGGGCGGTCTCAGAAGTGGCTGGGGGCTGGGTGTCTGACCGGCTGGTGCGCCATGGCTGGAACGAAACCCGCGTGAGGAAAGGGATGATCACCCTGGGCTTCGCCACCGGGCTGATGCTGATCCCGGCCGCGCTGGTTGGGAACCTTACGGCTTCCATCATTCTGCTGGCGGGAGGGTCGCTGGTTGGCCTTTCTTCCCCCAACATCCTGGTGACTTTTCAGGCCTGCGCACCGCACGATGAAGTCGGAATGTGGATGGGCTTCGGCAACTTTATCGGCAACATCGGCGGCGTCCTTTCGCCGCTCCTCACCGGAATTCTCATCAGCCGCACGGGTTCCTACGTCCCCGGATTTGCCCTCGCGCCCATCATCCTGGTCGCCGGATTGCTCGCCTTTTGGTTTGTAGTGGGAGAATTGAAACAACCAAAACCCTTCGCGTAATTCATGCGAGGGAGCGCCCTTCCTATGGGATCTTCGATTTGGCGCGATTATACACCCACGTAGAGCCTTGACAGGCCCGCCAGGTCAACGTATGATGATATTGGAATTACCCGCTAGGCCGAACTGTCACCGTACGGTGCGCGTGCCCGAAAGGGCTAGGCTAGCGGGTTTTTTGTTATCTGGGCCAGACCTGGACTCTGAGCTCCCTGGAACTGATGATTTTCCTGAAAAACCTGCGGTTCTTCTTGTCATGGCGGAATGACCTGAATATCGCTCCGGAAACCATGTCCACAAGCTGAAGAAGGTTGTTGGAATGAGACGGCTCCATCTTGACCTTTTTGATCAGCACCGAGTTTCCGTCATTTATTTTCCTTCGCAAATAAGACCCAATGCTGTCTCGAAATCGTCTCTCCCCACAGCGATCAATAACCACAGTGGCCCGGTGCAAGTGCTCCTTGATATTTTCAAAAACCAGGCGCGTTGTATATTTGTAAAATGAATTCTTGTCCTTGAATCCTTCTCCCCATAATTTCGCCTTGTTCAAGACAACAGCGGAATAAAAGAAGTCCTGATCAATAACCCCTTTGAGAAATTGTTCTCTAATGAAATCACTACAACGATTAAAGTGGAACTCGTAATCCTCATGAAGCCGAAGAGCGGCCCGCATCTCACCAATGTGTATGTCACAGGCTGAAGCTGCGTCGTTTTCCTCGAAAAGAACGGTCGTGACGACGAAATATTTGGAACTCCCCTGCCGATCCTTCATCCCGCAGTCGCCCGACTCGTCTAAGAAAATGAGCATCGACTCTTATGAAACCCCACTGACCGGAACAAACTAAACAAAACGTTTGTGACGGTCAAGGCAGCTCGACCTGGCGCCAGAATTTTAGCGCGATAATTCTGGACCAATTTTTACGATTACTTCCCCGCCCCAAAATACGGGTCGGGTTCGGGAATGGCGGCGCCGTCCTTTCGAGGAGACGAGGCGCCGTAGTTGATGCCTGTGGTGGAATTGTGCAGCACGGCCTGGCCGCCGCCCATGGACGAGGCATAGGCGCCCCGCATGATGAGCACGTGCCCTTTCTGCTGGAGGCCCTGTAGGACGAAAGGTGGGAAGCGGTCTTCAATCAAAAAATTGCAGCCGCCCCATTCAAGCTTGGTAAACCGCGGAGCTTCCAGCGCTGCCTGGATGTTCATGCCGTAATCAACTATGTCCGACACAAACTGCGCGTGCGCCTGCGGCTGGTTGAATCCGCCCATGATACCGAAGCCGATGTGGAGGTCGCCCTTCTCCATGAAGGCCGGAATGATGGTGTGGTACGGCCGCTTGTGCGGCTTCAGTTCATCGGGATGCCCCGCCTCGAAGACGAACAGGCCGCCGCGGTTTTGCAACGGGATGCCATAATCGTCCGACACCACTCCGGACCCGAAGCCGTTGAACAGACTGTGGATCAGCGAGACGATGTTGCCATCCTTGTCCACCACTGACAGATAGATGGTGTCGTGCGCGCCCTCGAGCTCGGATGAGTTGCCGGGCGGCACGTCGCAATGAGCGTGCTTCATGTCGATGGTGGCGGCGCGCTTGGTCGCGTATCCCTTGGAGATGAGTCCCTCAACGGGAATCCTTGAAAACTTCGGATCGCCCACGTAGCGCCGCAGATCGGCGTAGGCCAGCCGCTGGGCTTCCATCTTTACGTGTAGCGCGTCGACGTTGAAGAATCCCCAGTCGGGCAGCGGGTACCTTTCAAAAATGTTCAGCATCTCGAGCGCCGCCAGTCCCTGGCCGTTGGGCGGTAGCTCGTAGACTTTCCAGCCGCGATAGGTGGTCGAGATGGGATCAACCCACTGCGCCTGGTACTCGCTGAAGTCGGAAAGCGTCATCACACCGCCCAATTCGTCCACGGTCTTCACAATCGCCTTGCCAATGTCGCCGTTGTAGAAAGCGTCGCGGCCCTGCTTTGCAATCAGTTCCAGAGCGCGCCCGTATTCGGGATTACGAAATAGTTCGCCAATTTCGGGCGGGCGGCCGCCGGGTAGAAAGACTCGCGTGGCGTTGGCGTTTGTTTCCAGCAGGCGCCGTCCCCCGTGCCAGTAGGCGTCAATCAGTTCGGTCACCGGATAGCCGTGCTCGGCAAAATAAATTGCGGGCTTAAACAACTCCGCCCAGGGCAGGCGACCATATTTCTCATGCATCTTGGCCCATCCATCCACGGAGCCCGGCACAGTGATGCTGAAAACGCCCTCTTGCGGCATGCTCGTGTAGCCCTTCTTCTTCAGGAAATCAACCGTCAGCTTTTCGGGCGCCCAGCCGCTGGCGTTCATCCCGGCCAGCTTGCCGGTCTTCGCATCGTAGATGATGGAGAACATGTCGCCGCCGATGCCGTCGTTCATGGGTTCCACTACGCCCATGGCCGCGTCGGCAGCAATCGCCGCGTCAACGGCTGAGCCCCCTCGCGCCAGGATCTGCACCCCGGCCTGCGAGGCCAAGGTCTGGCTGGTGGCCACAATGCCCAACGGCGTGATCACCATCGATCGCGCCTGGCTGCGGTCACCGTGGCTGGTGTAATTCTGTGCGTGTGTTGGCATAGCAATAAAGATTATGGCCAGTAAAGAGGTTTGAAGCAATCTGAGTTGTCTCATCGGCGCCCCATCAAAGAGTGAGATTTGGAAAAAGGGAAGAGTAACACCGAAAGGAAGATGTGGGAAGGATGAAAACGGCATGAAAAGTGATGAAAGGAAATTACGGATTACAAAATACGAGTTTGGAGTTCAGAGTGATAAGCAATGCCTACATAGCGGCGAGAACCAATCCATCGAAGGGCGCGAAAGAATCCAAGAAAAAACGGCGAACATCAAGATCGGAGGGCTGCGCCACTAGCTCCTTTCTGTGTCCTCTGTGGGCAAGAAGGCTCATGAAGGAAGACGTTGAGACCCTCTGTGCACTCTGTGTTAAAGCCTCACCCTTCCCGGTTCACGGCATGATGACGTTGCGATAAGCTTCTACGGAAACCTTCCCGCATTCTTTCGCACGCGCAAGCCGTGTTGGGCCATGACCTTGAACTCGGCGGCGGTTGGCGGGCGCCAGTCGTCCAGAAGCTTCAAATTCTGTTCCAGTTCGCGGCGGCCATTGGGAGCCATCAACACCACACTCACGGCGGGATGGACCAGCGCAAAGCGGTACCATTCGGTTGCGGCGGGCGGAGTGAATTCGGGCGGATCGTCGTGCGTCTTTCGTCGCAAAGCTCCCCAGCGCTGCGCCGTATAGACAACTACGGGCATCCGCAGTCGCTCCGCTACGGGGAACACATCCTGCTCGGCCCCGCGATGCGCCGCGTTGTAGCGGACCATCAGCAAGTCCAGTTTCTTTTCTTCGGCGCAGGCGGCGGCCAGCTTGCGCTGGTGGGTGGTAAGGCCAATCAAACCCACGCGTCCCTGCTTCTTTGCGTCCTCCAGAACCTGCAACGCCCCATCCCGGGAGGTGATTCGTTCCCATTCGCTTTTCCATTCGACGTAATAGAACGTCACCACGTCAATTCGCTCCGTGCCGAGCACGCGAAAGGCTTCTTCCAGTTCGGCCCCAGCAGAGCCGGCGTCACGCGCGTCCAGTTGCATGGCGACGACAATGCGGTTGCGGCAAATCAGCTTGTTGCGCAGGGCCTTTGCAATTCCGTCGTCGTAACCGCACCAGTTCAGGTAATTCACGCCGCGCTCAACCGCCAGCGTCACGTCCTCGGGCGCGAGGCTCGTATTGCCGCGCGTGGCAAGTCCCAGGCGCGTCACCAGAGGAAGCCCGCCGCCCAGTTCGACCCGGCGGGGCATCGCGTCCCGGTTGTGGATTGGTTGTGAATCGGTTTCCGTATGAGCCGGCGTTGCAGGAGGTCTGCTGCTCATCGTTGGGGAAGAATGTTGCCGGAGTTCTTCACGTGCATGGGTCGGAGGGAGCCCAGGAACTCCTTTCCTCAACCCGGCAGTCCCTCACCCGGAAGGCCATTAGCCCAATTCGGGAAAAGCTAACCTTGTTGCGCTTTGCAATCAAGGCAAAGGCGCGTCCATGGCACCGCTG
>OBLQ010000871.1_pt1 | contig 11468 bp, 12 predicted proteins | sample 1519881 | NCBI WGS metagenome assembly OBLQ01 (sample SAMN01911456, study PRJEB22533) | soil metagenome | biome: Soil | place: Malaysia | collected 2012-04-30 | depth DG_metagenome m | reverse complement strand
CGGTGCTGGCGGACGGCGACCGCGCCCGCATCGAGGCGACCTTTGCGGAGGGCGCGGAAGTGTACCGCGCGCCCATCGAAAATCACTCGAAGTTACGCCGATAATTGCCAGTGATTCTTCTTTTTAGGCCCCCTGCAAGGCTGCTTGACACCGGCGACCGGGAACGGCTAGCTTAAGGGGACTTCCAACCCATCCACACATCCCGAAGGAGCAGATATGGCGCACACAGCCGGAGCCGGCGAGATCCACGTCGAGCCCAAGCATGTCCTGGAGACCATCGGCCGACACATGCTGGTCGACGGGTTTCCCATCGTGGTCGACCTCGAAAAGAGCCAGGGCGTCCGGCTCCGCGACAAGGCGGACGGCCGCACCTACATCGACTTCTTTCAGTTCTTCGCGTCGCTCCCGATTGGAATCAACCACCCCAAGATCACCGAGGCGTCGTTCCGCGAGCACATCGGCCGCGTGGCGCTGAACAAACCCTCCAACTCGGACTTCTACAGCCAGCAGATGGCGGAGTTCGTGGAGGCGATGGACCGCTTCGCGATTCCCCAGGCATTGCCGCACATGTTCCTGATCGAGGGCGGTGCACTGGCCATCGAGAACGCGCTCAAGGCGGCGTTCGACTGGAAAGTGCAGAAGAACATGCAGCGCGGCGCCACCAAGGAAACCGGCACGCAGGTGATCCACTTCCGCGAGGCCTTCCACGGCCGCAGCGGCTACACCATGTCGCTCACCAACACCGATCCGGTGAAGACCAGGTGGTATCCGAAATTCCCGTGGCCGCGGATCACCAATCCCAAGGTGACGTTCCCGCTCGACCGGCACATGGACGAGGTGCTGGCGGCGGAAGAAACCGCGAAGCGTGAAATCAAGGAAGCCATCCGCACCCATGGCAACGATATCGCCGCGCTCATTATTGAGCCGGTGCAGGGCGAGGGCGGCGACAACCACTTCCGTCCCGAATTTCTGCGCTTCCTGCGCGAGATCACCGCGGAGAACGAGATCATCTTCATCGCCGACGAAGTCCAGGCGGGCGTTGGCATCACCGGGAAGTTCTGGTCCATCGAGCACGCGGGTGTGATGCCGGACGTCATCGCGTTTGGAAAGAAGCTGCAGGTGTGCGGCATTCTGGCTTCGCGCGTGTTCGACGACGTGGACAGCGTGTTCAAGGTGCCGAGCCGCATCAATTCAACGTGGGGCGGCAATCTCACCGATATGGTGCGCGCCACGCGCTACCTGCAGATCATCGACGAGGACAACCTGGTCGAGAACGCGGCCACGATGGGCGAGTACCTGCTGTCGAAGATCCACGGACTGCGCGACAAGTACGCCGGCAAGGTGACGAACTCGCGCGGCAGCGGTCTGATGTGCGCGTTCGATCTCCCCAGCCCGGAGGTGCGCAAGGCGTTCCTCTCGAAAGTGAAGGAGAACGGGTGCCTGGTCGTGGGCTGCGGCACGCGCTCGGTGCGCTTCCGTCCGCCGCTCAATCTGACCAGAGCGGACGTCGACGAGGGGCTGGCCATCATCGACAAGACACTGGGCCAGGTGCTCTAGCGCGAACCAACGCGAAGCGCTTTTTCCAACACAACGTCCGGGGTTGTTCGCGACCCCGGACGTTCTTGTTTTGTGTGGCGCGTGTTGCAATGTGTTGTGATTGTGTTGTGATTGTGTTGCAATCGCGATTGCGCGTGCGCATCACATCGTAAAAACTCTTTCCGTCTCGCGATGTTGCCTACATAGCAAACATCACTATATTGGAAGTACAGCGCACTCCTCCCGCGCTGGGTTTTGCAAACTCAACACGGAGGTGTGCGTCATGTTCGAATCGCTTCGTTCGCTTTCCGATTCTCAGATTGTTTCCGGTATCAAGACGGCACGCGCGAAAGAGCACGATGGCATGTTGTCGTCGCTGGGGTTTCTGGTTGAGACCGAGCGCCGACAGCTCCACCTGAAGCAGAGCTTCTCATCCCTCTTCGACTACTGCACACGGGAGTTGCGCTATTCCGAGTCACAGGCCATGCGGCGGATTACCGCCGCGCGCTGCGTTGTGAGGTTTCCAGACGTGTTTCGGCTGTTGGAGGACAGGGAGGTGAACCTGGGGACGATATCCCGGGTTGCGAAGATCCTCACCCCCGACAATTGCGACAACGTACTGGCTCGGATCAGCGGCAAATCGTTGCGCGAGGTGGAAGCAATTGTAGCGGAGTTCGATCCTGCAGCAGCGCTTCCGCGGGATCGTGTGCGAACGGTTGTGGTGCGTGTTCCCGTCACGCCGTCGCGCTCCGTGGGTGAAAATCACCTTCGTTACGGCGGTAAAAAGCCATCCAGTGTCGGTGTATCGACATCGACGTGCGAGCACGTGAAGCATGAGACGGTGAGTGCTCCTGCGAAGCCCCTCGCGGGGGCGGCGGTACTGGAACGAAAGGCCGTCGTTCAGTTCACGGCGAGTGAAGCCGTCATGCAGAAGCTCGAGCGCATTCGCTCGCTGGCATCGCACCGGCTTCCTGCTAACGCGTCACTGGAACAGCTGATTGATTTCATGGCGGACTATGTGATCCAGCGGGAGGATCCGGCGTTACGCGAGGCGCGGAGAAAAGCGCGCGCAGCGCAGCCAGTCGAGCCAACGCGACGCGCTGCCGTGACGCCGGCAGCACGTAGTCCCCGGCAGATTCCCGCGCGGGTGCGCGACCAGGTCTTTCTGCGCGACAAGCAGCAATGCACCTATGTGGGCCCGAACGGAAAACGCTGCGCGTCGACACACGTGCTGCAGATCGATCACATCACTCCGGTGGCACGCGGGGGCGCGAGTACAGCCAACAACCTGCGACTCCTGTGCGCGTATCACAATAGATTGGAAGCCGAGCGGTTGATGGGACGCCGGGGCGGGCCGCGAGCCGTCACGTAGCAGGCGTGCAGCGTAGCAGGCGTGCAGCGGGGTGAGACGGCGCGCGGATGAGGCAGCGGCCGCGCGCACCAACATCAAGCCACAGGGTACCTCTGGCCGGCCCCGGCCGGCCGCTAGCCCTTTACGATTGCGCCACTTCGGGCCGCTGCCGTACCCTGTGCGGGATCATGGCCGACCTCATTTTCGACCACGTCCGCAAGGTGTTTGACGGCGGGGTAGTGGCGGTCGAGGACTTCAACCTCACCGTTCCCAGCCCGCGTATGGTGGTCCTCGTCGGGCCTTCGGGCTGCGGAAAGACCACACTGCTGCGCATGATCGCGGGGCTGGAATCACTCTCCAGCGGCACCATCCGCCTGGGCCAGAAGCGCCTCGACACCATGGAGCCGCGCGACCGCGACATCGCCATGGTCTTCCAGAGCTACGCGCTCTATCCGCACATGACGGTGGCGGAGAATCTCTCCTTCGGATTGCGTGTGCGAAAGACGCCGAAGGCGGAAATCGACAAAAAAGTTGCGGCCACGGCTCGTACGCTGGAGCTGGACAAGCTCCTGACCCGCAAGCCCGCCGAACTGTCCGGCGGACAGCGCCAGCGCGTCGCACTGGGTCGCGCCATCATCCGCGAACCGGCCGTGTTCCTCTTCGACGAACCGCTCTCCAACCTGGACGCGCGCCTGCGCACGGAAATGCGCTCCACGATTCGCAGACTCTACGATCGCCTGCGCGTCACCAGCGTGTACGTGACCCACGATCAGGTGGAAGCCATGACGATCGGCGACATGCTGGTCGTCATGAATCACGGACAGATTCACCAGGTGGGATCGCCGGAGGCGTGCTACCGCCATCCCGACGACACATTTGTGGCGTCGTTCCTGGGAAGTCCCGCGATGAATTTTATCGAAGCTCGAGGGGAGGGTGCGTCGCTGGTGCTCGCAACCGGCCAGCGCATTCCGGCCGGCGCCGACATCGAACGCCAGCTCGCTGCGCGTCCGGGTGTCGAGGTGCGCATCGGGATCCGCCCGGAGGACATTCATCCGGACGCCGCTGCCATCACTCACCACGTTCGCCTGTCGGCGAAGGTCATCCTCCGCGAGCCTCTGGGCCACGAGACCCTCACCCATATCCGCCTCGAGGGCGCGCCGGAGGGCGCGCCGACCCTGGTGGCCCGGGGCGCCCGGGAGTTCGCGCCCGGCCCGGATGGAGCCACACCGCTGTTTCTCGACGCCGCCCGGCTGCATATCTTCTGGAGAGATACCGGCCGGCGGGTCGACGCGGAGGGAACGCAGGCCGCCGGAGCCGCCCCCGCATGACCGGTCTGATTGTTGCCCTCAACCGCGTATTTCGCCGTCCCAACGTGGGCGGCCGGGAATCGGCGGAGGCCTACTCGGACTGGGAACGTACGTGGGGAAAAGAGTTTGCGCGGATGTACATGGAACCGGCGGCCGACCTTCGGGGTAAACACCTGCTGGATGTCGGATGCGGATTGGGAGGCAAGACCGTCGCCTATGCCGAGACGGGTGCGGTGGTGACCGGGGCCGACCTGCTGGAAAAGAACGTGGAGCAGAGCGGCGCGTATGCGAAGATGAAGGGCGCGCGCGCGGATTTTTTCGTGGCCGATGCGGCGGCGTTGCCGCTGCGCGAGGGGGCGTTCGACACCGTCGTCGCGAACGACGCGATGGAGCATTTCGCCGAACCGGCGGACGCGCTGCGCGAGATGGCGCGGGTGGTGAAGCCGGGCGGTGCGATCTGGATCTTTTTCACACCCCACTATTCACCCCTGGGTTCGCACCTGTACGATTACATTTACACGCCGTGGTGTCATCTCCTGTTCACCCGCGGCCAGTTGCAGTCGGCGATCCGCGCCGTGTTGCGCCAGCGCCTGAAGGGCGCGTCGCACGACGAAATCGAGGGCCGCGTGCGGGAGATCATGGAGTCGTACGACCGCGATCTCAATCACATGAGCGTCAGCAAATTTCTGGGTATCGTACGCGCCGTGCGCGAACTGCGCATTTCACGGCTGGAATTGAAGCCGGCCAAGTTTTCCGTTTTCAAGCCGCTGACACGCGTGCCCGGCGTGCGCGAACTGTTCAGCGGCTTCGTGGTGTGCCGGCTGGAGCGGGTGTAACCGCGTGGTGACCGATGCACGCATATTCACGCACCGGCGTGACAAGACGCTATTGTGGGGGCTGGTGGTGTCGATCGCGCTGCACGCGCTGTTCTTCATGCCGGGAATCCGCGACGTATTCAAGAACGCGGTGAAACTGAACCAGGCGCTGGAGGCGCCGCCGCCCGACGTGCCCATGGAATTCACCATTGTATCGCCGCCGGAAAATCCGGTGCCGCCCGAGAAGGACCAGGAGAGCCGCTTCCGGTCCACGGTGAACGCGCAGGCGAGCGACAACGAGAAGCAGGACACGGGCGCGGACGCGCCCCACAGCACCGGCAAGTTTCCCATTCCGGATACGCCGGGCAAGCGCGACGGCAACGACGGCGGCGGCCAGTCGGAGGTGCCGCCCATGCCGCAGGAACAGGAGGGGCTGGGCGAGGCCATCGCGCGCTCCAAGTGGACGCCGCAGGTGAGTCCGCAGCAGGAGCCCTCGTTCGCCGACGAGTCCGTCGACTTCGACGAGCCGGGATCGGCGCGCGCGTCCATCGGTGGCATTTCGCTGTCCACCACCAACTGGGATTTCGCGCCGTATCTCCTGGACCTGAAGCGGCGCATCAAGCAGAAATGGATTCCGCCCATCGCCTTTACCGCGCTGGGTGCGATCCACGGATACACCTGGGTGCGTTTCCGGATCTACCCCGACGGTCACATGGAGGACATGCAGGTGATCGAAACCGAGGGGCACGACTCGCTGCACCGCGCCAGTGCCAATGCGGTCAAGAGCGCGGCGCCGTTTCGCGAACTGCCGAAGGACTTTCCGGACCCCTATCTCGAAATTGAATTCGGGTTTTATTATCTGTTGCCCGGCGATGAAGACCGGTACTTCAAGAACGGGCGATTTGTTCGCAAGGATGAACAGCAACAAAAGGAGCAGCCCTAGATGTGGCAACTATTTCTGAAGGGCGGGCCCGTCATGTACCCGCTTGCCCTGATGTCCGTCCTGACGGTGGCGGTCATCATTGAGAAGTTGTTCTCGCTGCGCAGACCCAAGGTCATTCAGGGCGAGATCGTGAGCTGCATCGAATCGATTCGCACGCCGGCGGACATTCCGCTGGCGATGAAGATCTGCGAACGTTTCGACACGCCCTTTGCCAACATCATCCGCTCGGGCCTGGCGGAAGCCAACAAGCCCATCTTCATCGTGCGCCAGGCCATGGAAGACACCGGCCGGCGCGAGGTGAAACGCCTCGAGCGCTACATGGTGGTGCTCGAAACCGCGGCGGCGTCCGGTCCGCTGATGGGGCTGCTGGGAACCGTCATCGGCATGATCCAGGTGTTCTCGGTGATCAGCGTGTCGGGCGTGGGCCAGGCGGGCATGCTCTCCGGCGGTATCGCCCAGGCGCTGATTACCACCGTCTTCGGACTCATCATCGCGGTGCCGGCGCTCATCATCTTCAACTTCCTCGACGCGCGCATCGAGGGCATGGTGATCCGTATCGACGAGTATTCGCACATGTTGCTCAAGCGGCTGGCGGCCATGCGCGAGGGGAGCGACGTGGAGCTGGCCGAATTCGAATTCAGAAAGCAGTAGACAGGCATGGAACTCCGTCGCACCCGTCGCAAAACGCGCTCCGTGTTTGTCAACGTGACGTCCTTCATTGACGTGCTGTTTGTGCTGCTGCTGTTCTTCATGGTGTCGACCACCTTCGTGAACCAGCCCGCGATGAGTCTCGACCTGCCCAAGGCCGTGCACTCGGAAGGAACGCGCCAGCCGCCCATCATCGTGTATGTGGACAAGGACGGGGTGGTGCATCTCAACGACGAACAGGTGGACGACGCGCTGCTGGAGCAAGCGCTGATCAACCGCCTGGCCACCACCGAGGAGAAGGCGGTGGTGCTGAAGGCCGACTCGCGCGTGTCCCATGGCACGGTGGTGCACGTTCTTGACATCATCAAGGGTGCGGGCGTGACGAAACTCACCATCGCCACGCAACCCGAGTCGTGACCGTTACATTGACCCCCCTGCAAACGTGTGTTAGAAGGTTTCGATGAGTTCTGCGAAGTGTAGTCTGCCGTCCGCCCGTCTGGCGGCGTTTGTGTCGCTGGCCGTGGCCGGCGCCGCACTCCTGGTGTTTTCCTGCTCGTCCGATCCCACCGGAACCCTGGGTTCCGACAGCGACCTGCTCGGCAGCAAACCGGGCACGGTGTATCAGGACACCATCGGTGTGTACGCCGACACCACCTACGCCTTTGACACGCCCATTTCCACCGACACCGACCTCGAGGTGGGACGCCAGGACGGGTACATCCGCACCATGGTGCTGCAGCCGGGCTTCATTCTGTCGGACGGACGCGACGTGACCGAGTCCGGAGACGTCAAACGCACCGTCCTGTCGGCGTCGTTCCATTTCTATACCGCCAACATTTCGCAAAGCTTTCCGGTTCGTTTCTACGGAACGGGCCATTATTACAGCCAGGGCGACAACATCTCCGATCTGGACACGCTGATGGACGCCGACGCCATCCTCGATCCGGTCGCAGGCAGCATTGAGCGCCACCTCGAAACTGCCGAGCCGCTGTATCCGCTTCCGCCCGCGCTGGTGCAGGACTGGATTCGCGACACCACCAAACGCGAAGCCGTGGCCATCGTGTACACCGATTCGCTCAATGAGCGCGTGGCCACGATTCCCGCGTCGGAAACCTCCGACCACCCCTACCTGCAGGTGATCTACACCGACGGGGTGCAGCGCGCGTACAACATTCGCTATGACGCCACCTCGTACCGTCCTGTTGCCCCCGCCACACACCTGGTGGTGTCGGATGGCTACGCGCGCCGCGTGTACATGCGCTTCACGCTCGACGAGCTGGACAAGGATTCCGCGGTGCACACCGCACGGGTGCGTTTTCACATTGTGCCCGGATCGGTGATCGAGGGTGTGAATCCCACGCTGCTGCTTTACATCCCCGACAGCACCGACCCCGCCAAATCCGATTTCAAGAATGGACAGCGGGTGACGGAACAGGGAATCACCATCAGCGATGAGACAGTGGAGTTTCCGCTCACCAACGCCATCTTCCTGGTGCTGCAGGGCAAACTCAAGGACAACGGCTTTGCCATCCGCTTCAAGAACGAGACCACGGAACTGCGCCAGGTGGAACTGTACGGGACCAGCGCTCCCGACAGCCTGCGCCCGCAGGTGTTCGTGACGTCATCGACGCCGGCGGTGTTTCATTGATGCGGCGCCATCTGTACAGCGGGCTGCTGTGCGCTCTGGTCGCGGTGGGAATCGCCGGCTCGGCGCACGCGGACTCCATCTTTGCCCTGAACCTGGTGGGCGAGCGCGAGGACATCGGCGACGCGCGCATTACGGCCCTGGGTGGTTACGTGCAGACGGTAGACGATTCGCTGGGAGTGCTGCAGTACAACCCGGCCACGGTGGCGTGGCTCAAGCGCTTCTCGTTTGGTGTGGCGGGATACACCACCAGCGACAAGAACAAGAACCTGGATTCCGAGACGCGCAGCAACAGCACCACGCTTTCGCAACTGCTGTTCGCGTTCCCGCTGTACCACCACCGGGTGTCGGCGGGCGTGGGATTCCGGGGACGCTATGATCCCGACGGCAAGTTCAAGACGCCGGGTGTCACCTCCGAGGGCGACGAGTTCATCGACAGCTACGAGCGCACCGGCGGGCTGTTCTCCGTGCCCATTACGGTCGCGGTCGATGCCGGCAACTATGCCAAGGTGGGATTCTTCTACGCGCTCGAGCGCGGGAGAATCGAGGAAACCTGGGTGAAGGACTTCTCGGGCAACGCGGCGGACGCCACCAGCGACCGCGAGCGCGTTTTCAGGGGGCACTGCATCGGCGCCGGCTTCGTGTCACGGCCGATTTCGCAGCTCTCAATCGGTCTCACATACGAGTCCAAAATCGATTACCATGTAGACGTCTCCGAACGGTTCACCAGCGCGAGCGCCGACACCGAGAGCACGGAGACGGCCTCCATGCCGTCACGCATGACCCTCTCGGCGGCCTACCGGCTCGCCTCCGACGTCACCGTGTTCGCTGGCGGGACGATTTGCGATTTTCGTAGCTGGCGGGACGATTTGCGATTTTCGTAAGTTCGAAGGCATGAACTTTCCGTCCGAGCGCCTCGCCGAGGAAAAGATCGGGTCGCTGGGAGTTGAGTACCGGCTGGGGCAGAAGCGGGTTCCGCTACGCGGTTCGTTCACCTATGAGCAGCTGCCGTACACGATGCCGGACGGACAGAACATCAAGCGCATCGCGTTCGCCGTCGGAAGCGGACGCATCATGCGCGGTGGGCGTGGCAAGGTGGATATTGCGCTGCAGTTCGCCAACACCGGTTCCGTGAACAACAACACCTATTCCGACCGGTCCGTGCGTTTCTTTCTGAGCATCACCGGGTCGGAGGACTGGAAGCGGCAGAGAGGTCGTCAGCAATGAACTCAAGGACCATGATTCGCGCCGCGCTGGTGGTCGCGCTGCTGTGCGCCGCCGCCGCGGGTTGCAAGAAGGAAGCCGCGGAGAAGGCGGCCGTGCCGCCCGCCGCCACCGGCGGAAACGATCTGGCCACCCGCCTCAACGCCATGGATCCGCAGGCGCAGATCGACACCATGCGCACGCTGGTGAAGATGGATTCGACCGACGCGCAGATGCACTTCTACGCGGGCAACGCCTACTACTCGTTTGCGTCGGGGCTCGAAGCGTCGGCGCCCAACCGCAGTGCGTACCTGGACAGCGCCGCCACCTGCTATCACCGCGCCGTGGCCATCGATTCCACCATGTCCAAGGCCTGGGTGAATCTGGGGCTGGCCTACGAGGACGACAACAAGCCCGCGGATGCGCAGAAGGCGCTGGAGACCGCCATCGCGGTCAATCCCAAGGACGTGCTCGCGTACTGCCACCTGGGGTATCTCTACCACGCGAACGGCAATCTCTCCAAGGCGATGGACGAATACAAGCAGGCGCTGGCCATCGATCCCAACAGCGCGCAGGCTCACTACAATCTCGGGCTGGCGTTTGCCGAATCCAAGATCTTCGGCGAGGCGGTGCGCGAGTGGGAACTGGTGATCAAGGCCGATCCCAACAGCGACCTCGGCAAGACCGCGTCAAGGCCGATCCCAACAGCGACCTCGGCAAGACCGCGTCTGAAAACGTAAAGATCATCAAGCAGTACAGCACCAACCAGAAGTAGCACGGTGATGCGCGGCGAATTCCTGAGCATACGCGATGCGCTCCCGCGCAACGCGCACGTCCTCCTGGCCATGAGCGGCGGCGTGGACTCCGCCGTGTCCGCGCTGGCCCTTTCCGAAGCGGGCTACCGCGTCGTCGGTCTCACCATGAAGAACTATTGCTATGGAGACGCCGGCGCGCCCGAACGCAGCTGCTGTTCGCTGGAGGCCATCGACGACGCGCGCGCCGTGTGCCAGCGCGCGGGTATCCGCCACATGGTGGTGAATACCGAGGAGATCTTCGGCCGCGAGGTGTACCGCAACTTTCTCGACGAGTACCGCGCGGGACGCACGCCCAATCCGTGCGTGCGCTGCAACTCCATCGTGCGCTTCGAGACCCTGATCGACTGGGCGCAGAAGCTGGGGTTCGACATGGTGGCGACCGGGCACTACGCGCGCGTGTTCCGCGCCGACGACGGGCGCCGCTACGTGGCGCGCTCCACCAGCCGCGCCAAGGATCAGTCGTATTTTCTCTCCGCGCTGAATCCCGCGGTGCTGGACTGCGTGCTGTTTCCACTGGGCGACCGCGAAAAGAGCGACGTGCGCGACGACGCGCGACGCGCCGGACTGGCTGTGGCGGACAAGCCCGACAGCCAGGACGTGTGTTTCATCTCCACACGTACGCTGCGGGAATTCCTGGACGGCAAGGTGGACCTGATGGAGGGCGACGTCGAGACGGTGAACGGCGACGTGGTGGGACGCCACGACGGCGTGCCCACCTACACGGTGGGGCAGCGGCGCGGAGTGGGCGTCGCGGCCGGACGTCCTCAGTACGTGGTCTCGGTGGACGCCGCGCGCAACGTGGTGGTGGTGGGCGACGAGCCCGACCTGATGCGGCGCGAACTGGCGTTGCGCTCAGCCTGGATGGATGATGCTGCCGTGCGCGCCGCGGCGGACACGGCGGCGTTGCGCGCGCAGATTCGCTCGCGCCACGACGCGCAGCCGGTGGAATCGGTGGAACTGGACGGCGAATGTGTCCGCCTGGTGTTTGCACAGCCGCAGCGCGCCATTGCGCCGGGACAGACGCTGGCGCTGTACGACGGCGACGTGGTGGTGGGCGCGGGCATCATCGAATCGTCCGGGCCGGCGTAGGAGCCGCGTGTGCGGCGCTTCCTTCACTACATTCGCGGGTCCTGTTACACACGTCTCGACGCGCGGGTCCTGTCACGGACATCCCCGGACCGGCTTCGCTACGCTCGCCGCCGAGG
>OBLQ010000870.1_pt1 | contig 11472 bp, 9 predicted proteins | sample 1519881 | NCBI WGS metagenome assembly OBLQ01 (sample SAMN01911456, study PRJEB22533) | soil metagenome | biome: Soil | place: Malaysia | collected 2012-04-30 | depth DG_metagenome m | reverse complement strand
ACGTCAATCCGACAAGCGAAGCGCCCGACGCCTGGGCTATCGGCCATCCCGAAAAGATTGCCGATTGGGGGCATCGCGCGATCCATGAAACCGCCGTTGCGTCCAAGGCGCTGCTCCTCGCGTATTACGGGAAGCCGCAAAAGTATGCGTTCTGGAGCAGTTGCCACGAAGGCGGCAACCAGGCGCTCACCGAGGCGCAAAGGTATCCCACGGATTACGACGCCATCGCCGCGGGCGATCCGGCCTACTACATCACGCGCCTGCAGGCGGCCTCGGAGTACATCACCTGGGTGTCGCTCAAGGACGGAGTGAAGGCGCCGGGCTACGTCCCGCCCGCCAAGTACGCGGTGATCCACCGCGCGGCGCTCGACAAATGCGACGCGCTCGACGGCGTCCGCGACGGCTTCATCGAAGATCCCACGCGCTGCCACTTCGATCCCGCCACGATCGTCTGCCCCGGAAAATCGGACCTCGCGTCGTGCCTCACGCCCGCGCAGGTGCAGACGGCGAAGCTGATCTACGCCGGGCCGAAATTCGCGGACGGCTCCCAGATTTATCCCGGCTTCGATCCGGGCAGCGAGTTGGGATGGGGCTTGATGGCCGCGGGCCCCGAGCCGCTGAGCATCAGCACTGGATTCTTCAAGAGCATGGTGTTCGAGAATCCGAACTGGGATTTCCGCACGTTCGATGTGTCGCGCGATACCAAGCTCGCCGAGCAGAAAATCGGCAAACTCGTGGACTCGCACGATCCCAACCTCGAGCCGTTCAAGAAACACGGCGGAAAGCTGCTGCTCTACGAATCGTGGGACGAGGCCATCATTCCGCCCCGCGGCCTGCTCAATTACTATAAGAGCGTACTGGCCACGATGGGCGGCGAGAAAGAAACCAAAGATTTCTTGCGCCTGTTCATGATTCCCGGCATGGGGATGTGCCCCGGCTTCGGGATGGGAGCGGGCAGCACGTTCAACGCGCTGGACGTCATCGAGAAGTGGCGCGAGACCGGCGTCGCGCCGGACATGATTATCAACACGCATAAAGTGGACGGCGTCGTGGACCGCACGCACCCGGCGTGTGCGTACCCCAAGGTGGCCGTCTACAAGGGGTCCGGCAGCCCCTACGACGCCGCCAATTTTACTTGCGGCAATCCGAAGTGGTGAGCGCGGGGAGTTTGCTGCTGCGACGTCTTTGAGGTCGGTTCTCGGAGCCGGCTTCAAAGGCTGCAACTTCGCTGCATTTTTGTCGAGAAAGGAAGTGCGATGTCCACTTTTCATAAGTCATTTTTGATTTTGCTGGCTGAAAGTTTGGCGCTTTTGGTCGCAGCAACCGGTGCTGCCGCTCAACACCAAGGAGGCAAATCGCCCGAATCGCACCAGGACTTAACCGATGCGAAGACGTGGATTAAGCGCCTCGAGAGGCCCGAAAGAATTCCCGGCCTGAAGATCGACGATGTCATAGCCTGCTTGAAACTGAAGCCGGGCGAAGTGGTGGCCGATATTGGAGCAGGCACCGGCGCGTTTTCCGTTCCGTTTGCGAAAGCGGTCGCGCCGTCGGGAAAAGTTTTTGCCGTCGATATCTGGCCGGGGCTCTTGGACTACATCAATGAGAAGGCAAAGAAGGCGAACGTAACCAATCTTCAGACGATCCTGGCAAAACAAGATGACCCGATGTTGCCGAAAAACCAAGTGGACGTGGCCTTCTTCCACGACGTCTTTCATAACACCAACGACCGCCAGGCATACTTGAAAGTGCTGGCTTCGTACCTCAAGCCCGCCGGGCGCATCGCCATCATCGAGCAGGAATTCAACGATCCCATTGCAAAGAAGTGGGATTTTCCGCAGGACAGGATCACGAAAGAGCAGGTGAAAACCTGGATGGCCAACGTCGGATTTCATCTCATTGGGGATTTCGACATCTTCGAGGGCGCAAACAATCCGAAAGGCACGGGGCTGCCGCAGCGGTGGTTCGTCGTCTACGCGCGGGACGCCGCATCCGGCAACTAGCGCAAGCACATCGAATCGCCAGAGGCCTAGCGGAGTCGCTGGCGGGCTCACGCTTCCTATTTCGAATTTTCAGCGGAGCGAGCGCGAAACTTCCAGAGATACAACAGGCCCCCGCACCCAACAGTCAGCAGGCCGAGGGCCGATTCTCGCGGGCGAAGAACCAGCGTCCACGTCAGCATCCATAGGCTCGCCACGATGAATGCCACCGGCACCGCGGGATAGCACCAGCTCACGGCGCGGAGCCGCCGCCACTGGGCGCGCTTCCTTAGCCTCACGAGTCCGGCCACGGCCAGAGCCGCAAAGAGGACCAGCGCGAAGCCGATGTAGTAGACCAGCGACTCGAAGGTTCCGGTCAGCACCATCGCAATGGAAGCCACCGCCTGATAGATAATCGCCCGCGACGGAGTCTGCCAGCGCGGATGAACGCGCCCCGCGTGGCGCGGAAAACAACCGTCCTGTGCCATCGCGTAATAGATCCGCGGCCCCACCAGCGACATGGCGCTGACCGTCGAGAGAAGACCTGCGGCCATGATCCCGCTGAAAAGGACCCCGCCGCGCGCGCCGAACAACGCGCCCGCCGCCGCAGCTCCCACGGCCACAACGCCCTTCAACGATTCGAGCGGGAGAGCGTAGAGAAAGGCAACGTTGAGCGCGAGGTAGAGCAGGGCGACGAAACTGGTGCCGAGAATCATCACCCGGGGGAGCATTCGCTCCGGCGACTTCATTTCCTCCGCCACGTAGTTGGCCGCATTCCAGCCACTGTAGGCGAAGATCACGAAGACGAGCGAGACGGCGAATTGCTCTCCGATGTCATGCGAAGAGGTCCGGCTGGCGGCGAGGTGAAAATTGGCCCAGCTTCCGCGCCCGATTATAAACGCCAAGGCCAGGAATGCGCCCAGCGATGCCACTTTGAACGCGGTGAGTACATTCTGAAGCGTAGCGGCCAGACGCAGCCCCAGCACATTGATTAAAGCAAAGCACGCAATCACGCCGGCGCCCAGCAGATGCGCGTTGTCAACCTGCAGCCATCGAAAGGGCGAGATCTGCGGCGAGTCGAGCCCCAGCGAGGGAAGGAAACGGCCGAAATATTCGGAAAACGCCAGAGCGCCCGCCGCAACCGGCGCGGCGAAGCCGGCAAAGAACGAGACCCAGCCACTCAGGAAGCCCCAGGCCGGCCCCCAGGCCTCCCGCAAGTAAACATATTCTCCGCCGGATCGCGGGAGGTTGATGCCCAGCTCCGCGTAGGAGAGGCAGCCCACCAGCGCCACGACGGCCCCTGCCACCCAAATGCCCAGCACGAGCACGGGACGGCCGAGATCGCCCGCTAGATAGCCGGTGGTCGTGAAGATTCCCGTGCCGACCATGTTCGATACGACCAGCACGGCAGCGCTGATGACGGTCAATTCCCGGCGTAGCGGAGCGGACATGAGGCTCTCCTATGCCGCACTACTAGAACGCCCGCTGGCTTCAGGGCAGCTTTGCATTTCCCAAGCTCAAACCCCTGTGACTTTCGTCACAGCTAGGGAAGATGGCAGCGTGGATACTCTGGTCGCACTTCGAATCAGCGCGCGTGTGGTTTGGCGCAGAAACTTCGCCGGCGCCTCCGTTGAACGCAAGAATCAGAACTCGAGTTCGAGACACTTGAATAGTAAAGTTCGGGTTGCCCCGACCGAACCCGAGCGGCTGCGATAGACCGCGCTGGACATGCGGCGGCCAGCGTGATACTGGCTACCAGGCAGATCGAGAAAAGGAAGTCACAGCCGGATTCATCGAAAGCCTCGAACGTCGTATTGGTGACCGTGCAATGGATTGCGAGATGCGGCCGTAAGTTCAAGAAAACTCCATCAGAAAGAGGGGAACCACTCTCATGTCAACTTCCGTTTACGTCCGGGATGTCCGCCGAGAAGATATTCCCGCTATTGTGGCAGTAGAAGATCGAACCAGCGGCGTATCCCGGCCCGAATATTGGGCAAAAAGATACGAAATCGCCGAAGCTCTCCATCCTCGCTGGGCTTCCCTGGTGGCTGAGGCCGACGGCCGCGTCGTGGGGTTCCTGTTCGGCCACGAGGGAGAACTGGAGTTTGGCCTGCCCGGAACCGTCGCTTGGGTCGAGATCATCGGCGTGGATCCTGCCTATCGCCGCCGCGGAATCGCCGCACAGCTGATGGAGACCTTCGTTTCCAACGCCGAGCAAAACAAGGTCGATTCCGTTCTCACTCTAGTCGATCGCAGAAAGCCGGACATGCAAGGCTTCTTCTCCAAGCTCGGATTCGAAGAGGGACAGATGGTCTACTATCAGAAAGAACTCAGGAGATAGTCCATCTCAGGCCGGGCGCGTCGCCGAATAGACGTCGAAGCATTTTTTTAGCATCACGCCGCGGCGGCGCCCTCGAGACCTGCGCTCAGTGACGGCGACACTTTCGACGGCGCCGTTTCCCGAAGCAAGAGAGAGGCCAGAAAAACCACCACCGCTCCGCCAGCGGCAATCCACAGCGGCGCAGCAAGTCCGTGCCGGTTGGCCACGGCTCCCGCTACGACCGGCGCCAAAGTCCCGCCAATCAATTCGCCGACCAGAGTCGCAAGGCCTATCGCAGTCCCGGACAATCCCGCCGGCGCGCTCTCGGTCGGCACCACGACGATGATCAGCGCTGCAATTCCCTGCCCTCCATTCGCCAGAAATCCGGCTGTCGCCATCAACCACGGATGAGCCGCAAGAAATCCTATTTGGTAGGTCAGCGGCACCACCGCGGACAAAAGCGCCATCAGGAGCAAGACGGGTTTGCGGCCGGTACGATCGGAAATCCACGGAAAAATCCAGCCCCACAAAAACGAGCCGAACCCGCTGGCGCCGATGACGAAGCCTGCGGTCGTTGCCGAATTCTTGGACACCTCAGTGATGTAAAGCGGTGCGAAGGAGTTCATCGCGTAGAGCCAGGTCATGAAGCCCGCGGCGCCGATGCAGCAGAGCCAGATATTGCGGTAGCGCAGCAACGAAAGATAACCCTGCCACGTCATCTTCTCGTGGTGTGAGACTCCCGCGCTGTTGGCGCCGGGCTCGCGCATGAATTTCCAAATCACGAGCCCTAAAATGAGGCCCGGCACTCCGGCAATGAAAAACGCGCCGCGCCAGCCGAAGCGCGCGGCCACTTGCGTGGTGAGGACGGGGGCAACCGCCAGGCCAACCAAGCCCGCAGCGCTGACGACGATCCCTACGTTGCGCCCACGCCGTTCGGGAGCCGACGCCGACTCGATCGTCGCGGTCATCGTCGGCCACGTGGGACCTTCCGCCAGACCCATCAGAGTGCGGACCGCAAACAGTTCGCCGAACGAGCGCGCCACGCCCGAAAGCCACGAGAGAACCGAAAATGCGAACACGGCTGGGATCAGGACCGGCCTCCGCCCTACTCGATCCGAGATCGCCCCGAACACCAAGCTCGACACCGCCCACGCTACGGCCAGCGCGGACATCAACATCCCGACTTGCGCGTTGTCGAGATGCAGATCCGGCGCGATGAAAGGCGTTAGATACGCGAAGCTCATGCGGTCCAGAAAGACGGTGCCCCAGGTGAGAAACAGCAGAACGACCAAGCCCATCTCGTAGCGTTTCGAGCTTTCCATGTGGTTCCCCCTCATTTGCCGTGCGCTTCGCTGAATTCTCTTCGCTACGGTGATGGGGCGATCCTTCAGCCGCTGTTCGAAATCGAGTGAAACTATACACAAACACCTGCGCCGCCGCCAATGTCGGCCGCGCGACGTGTCCTTTGGTGTATAACGATGCGGGATGGACTAGGCGGCCCCGCCGCGGTAATTTCTGTCGCCAAGTTTCATGACCACCGCCGGAGGCCAGGAGGCTCGCTATGGCAAAGATCGACGGCATCTGTAAGGAGGTTATCGAAAAAACAGAATGGATCGCCATCGCCACGACCGGCCCGGACGGGCCGCACGTCGTAGCCACATGGGGCGACTACGTACGGGCGCTGGGCTCCAAGGATGACACGCTCCTCATCCCCGTAGGTCTCATGCACAAAACCGAGGCGAACCTGCAACACGATCATCGCGTGGAATTGCTGTGTGGCACGCGTCAGGTGCAGGGAACGCGCGGCCCGGGCAAGGGCTGCGGAATCGTCGGCAAGGCGGAAGTTCAGACGGCAGGCCCACATTTCGATGCCGTCAAAGCCAAATTCCCCTGGGCGCGGGCCGCGATCGTGGTCAGAGTGGAGGAGGCGAAACCTCAGCTTTGATAGTGATTTTTCCGTTTGTTCTCTGCTCCCCTGCCGCCGCGTCTCCGTATTTTCCGCAACAACAAGGCCTTGAATTGTGTCCCGTACCATGGCAGCGTGGAGGGCGGCACGAATCGTAAAATTGTGGGGATGAGAGAGAGAGTGAACGCCAGAACCGGCCAGCGAGCCAGAGGGTCCCTCAGAATACAGAGGCGGCCCCATTTCTAATCGACATGAAAATGCCCGTTTTTCGCGCCCGGCGCGGATGAGCGGGATGGGGGCCTTTTGCCTCCGGAATTTTGTCCGGAAGGAACGGCCCTGTGTGCCACCTAAAGGGGGAAACGTGAGGCGATCTTTTCGCACGAGTGCATGGTCATTCACCTTTTTTGCATCGATCATTCTTGCGCTGGCGGTTTTCGCCGCGGGCACGACAGTCAAGGCCGAGACGCCGCCGGGTCCGATTCGTCTTGAAGTCGACGCCTCGCGTGCGCCGCAAAAGATCCTGCATGCGCGACTGCAGATACCCGTGCATCCGGGGCCGCTGGTGTTGTACTACCCGAAATGGATTCCGGGGGAGCACATGCCGGACGGCCCAATCGCCAACGTGGCCGGGCTGAAGTTCACGGCCGGCGGAAAGACGCTGGCGTGGAACCGCGATCTCGTGGACATGTGCACGTTTCGCCTCGACGTTCCGGCGGGCGTGAATTCGCTCGAAGTGACTCTCGACTTCCTTCTTTCCGCTCCCAATTCGGGTTTTTCAGCCGGCGCTTCCGCGACGCCGTTTTTGGATGTCATCAATTGGAATCAACTGGTGCTTTATCCGAAGGGTTACACGGCCGCTGATCTCACCTACGTGCCAAGCCTTCGGCTGCCGCAGGGCTGGAAATTCGGAACGGCTTTGCCGGTGGCCAAGAAAGAGGGCGACACGATTCACTTCGCGCCTGTCCAGCTCAACACACTCGTCGACTCGCCGGTGCTCGCGGGCCTTTATTTCCGCGCGATCGAGCTCACGCCCGGTCAGAAACCGTCGCACGAAATGGATATAGCGGCCGACAGCGCGGCCGCGCTCAATATGCCCGCCGACCTAGAGAGAAGCTTTCGAAAGCTGGTCGAGCAGACGGGTCCGCTTTTCGGCGGCGCGCGGCACTACCGCGATTACCATTTCCTGCTCACGCTGAGCGACGACGCCGCGCACTTTGGCCTCGAGCACCACGAATCGAGCGACGATCGCACTTACGAGCGCAGCCTGATTGACGCGAACCAGCGGATCTACTTCTCGGATCTGCTCCCCCACGAATTCGTCCATTCGTGGAACGGAAAATATCGCCGCCCTGCAGACCTCGCCACGCCCGATTATCAGACGCCAATGAAAGACGATCTGCTATGGGTCTACGAGGGCCTCACCGAATATTACGGCGAAGTGCTTACCGCGCGGGCCGGATTCTGGAGCGGGCAGCGGGCTCGCGAAGCTCTGGCGCACGTCGCCGCACAGGCGAACCACCGGCCCGGGCGCGAGTGGGCGTCGCTGCAGGACACCGCCGACGCCGCGCCGCTGCTCTACAATGCCGACCTAGACTGGTCGAATTGGCGCCGCAGCACGGACTTTTACCAGGAAGGCGAACTGCTCTGGCTCGATGTCGACACCACTTTGCGCCGCCTAACCCACGACCAGAAGTCCATGAACGATTTCTGCCGACTTTTCTACAGCGGACCCGGTGGCAAGCCCGCTTTAAATACTTACACCTTCGAGGACATCGTCGCGGCGCTGAACAGCCTCGCGCCGCATAATTGGACCGAATTCCTGCGCACGCGGCTCGATGCCATGGCGCCAGCTACACCCGTGGAATCCGTCGAGAACAGCGGGTGGAGGATCGTTTACAACGAAACGCCGAACGAGATGGAAGAGGTCATCGGCGCCGTGAAGCACCGCGTGGACCTTACGCTTTCAATGGGGTTGCTGCTGAGCGACAACGGTTTCGTGCTCGACGTGATTCACGACGGCCCGTCATACAACGCGGGCATCGGACCGGGCATGAAAATCACGGCCGTCAATGGAAAGCAGTACTCGCCCGAGGTGCTGAAGGAAGCCATCACCGCCGCCAAATCCACTTCCACTGCCATTCAGCTGATGGTCGCCAACGGCTCCCAGTATCAGACCCACTCGGTCGATTATCACGGCGGCCTCCGCTATCCGCATCTCGAGCGTGACGACAGCCGGCCCGACTACCTGAGCGAAATTTTCCATCCGATGGAGCCATGAAGGCAGGGCGCGCGACCAGCATTCGACTCGCGGTCGCCGTAACAACGATCGAGCGGAGACCTATTCATGCACGAGCCCGGTGGTCAGGGACAGAATGAGGAGAACGTAACGATGCATTCCAAATTGCTTGTGCTGGCCGGCACCTTGCTCATTCTTCTCGGAATCGCGGCGCTGATCTATCCCGACGTGCCGATGCCCGCGAAGCGAAGTGAAATTCAAATCGGACCCGAGAGATTGAAACTCGAGACGCGCCGCGTCGTCACGATTCCCGCAATCCTGAGCGGAATCGCGATCGTTTGCGGCGGCGGACTGATTTTCGTCGGCGCCCGAAGATCATGACGTAGAAAGCGTGTATGAGGCCCGCACAAGGGCCGCTGGATCCCGAAACCAGAAATTTGAAAGCTTCGGTGCAGGAAATCCTTGGCGCAGGTTGCGACATATCTGAAGTCGTCGCAGCCCTAGCCGGAGCCGAAGGGCAAGAGGGCGGGACGCAGCCCGCCCCCCTTCTCTACATTCGATAGAGCCGGCGCGGACTCATCCTAGATTCAATGCTTCCGCCCTACCCCCGAATTCCACTCGAGTCACCTTGTTCTTGTTCGAGACGATCTCCGAGTTGTCGGGTTTTTTCGCGAGTTTGACCCAGTGACACGGAACGGTTGCGAGGAGCTTGCCGTTTTGCAAGACGCGGAGCTCATCCTGCGATTCCTTGGCCTTGAGCGTGTAATGGCCGGGCTTCAATTGCGTCTTTCCGATCGTGACCGTCTGCATCGTGTCGTAAGGAGTAGAGTCGGTCCGAGACGAGCTTCTTCCCGCCCAAACCGGCATTGCCATGGCAAGAACGGCCAGAACTCCCAGATACTGTTTCCAATGAACTCGCATATCCCTGCTGCCTCCTTTAAACGGTATAGAACCCCGCTAGAATCTCGGGGTGAACAACACGATTCCAGCGAGCGAGTGTTGCGCGTGTTGGAGCAAGCTCCCGCGCGCCACTTCCTTTGCTTGGATGCGAAAGAACGGCGTGATGTTGGCGAAAAAATCGCCGCGAAAGTAAATTTTTGCGGCCAAAGCGGGTCGCGCGGCGCGATTTGGACCCATGTGGACTGCTCGCATCCGGATGCGGGCCACGTACGTAAGGATCACGCTTGACGTGGACGGCGGGCTCGTGACATCGTGGGCGACTCTAATTCCCTCGGAGGGCTCCGATGCAGCCATCGAGGCGACCCTGTCTCTATGCATCGCTCGCGCTGCTGGCGGCTGCTCTGCTCGCCGTGCGAACGCATGCTGAAACTTTGACCATCACCAGCACGCCTGCGGGCGCGAAGGTCGAAATTGACGGCCGACGCGCCGGCACGACGCCGTATACAACCGAATATCCCGGCGGATACTTTCACAAGACCCACACGGTATTTGGAGCGCGCCTCGACCATTCGCTGACCGTCCGAATTTCAAAGGATGGCTACCTTGCAACGCGAGTCACGATTACGCAGGGACCCTTCGAGTGGGTCGCGGTCAACGGGCGACACCACGGGCAATACTTTCTGCTGAAATCGCACCACTTCGATATCAAGCTGGAGCCCATCTCCTACGGTTCCGGCGGCCCCGTAGAAACGACCGACGGACAAGGTCCCATGCAACCTCCTTCTGCTGCAACGCTTCGAGAGGAGAGAGACGAAACGCGAGCGGACACGGGAAGCGTCGAAATAGCGTCCGATCCGGCCGGCGCGGAAATTTATGTGGACGGCAAATTCGTCGGGCAGACTCCCTCGACGATTCAGCTGCATACTGGCGCGCATCGCATCCAAGTGAAATCTCGAGGCAGGCTGAGCTGGACGAGAGAGCTCGAAGTGTTGGAGAACAGCCGGCTCACGCTGCACCCGATTCTCGAACCCTCGCCATAGAACCGAGCCGCAGCAAATTCGACAGGCGATTTGCGGAGTGACTTCCGGGCGTTGGACTGCCGGGCGAGGTCGTGCGGGTCGCCGTCCTCCTGCGGCAAAGCTATAAACAACGCACAGCCGCCGGAATCGAAGTTGACATCTCACCGAGCAACTCTTGTAATGAATTGATTCAATCTATGAGCAAGCCGACACCAGTTCGCTCGTGACCAACTCAGAGAAGCACAAGCCGCCACACGGCGCATCGCGGCGTCACGCCTTTCTGGTTGCAGCGGGAATTTTTTTAAGCCGCATCGCGGGACTCATACGCGAGCGTGTGTTCGCGCACTACTTCGGCAATTCCGACGCGGCGGACGCCTTCAAGGCCGCCTTCGGCATCCCCAACTTCCTGCAAAATCTCTTCGGGGAGGGCGTGCTTTCGGCTTCGTTCATTCCCGTTTACGCCCGCCTGCTGGCCGGCAAGGACGACGAAGAGGCGCGGCGGACGGCGGGAGCCGTGGCGGGACTGCTCGCGCTGGCCACGTCCATCATGGTGCTGATCGGTGTGCTGGCGACGCCCTATTTAATCAATGCGATTGCACCAGGTTTCTCCGGGGCGAAACGCGAGCTGACGATCCGGTTGGTGCGCATTCTCTTTCCCGGCGCAGGCCTGTTGGTTTTTTCGGCCTGGTGCCTGGGAGTGCTCAACAGCCACCGAAAGTTCTTCCTCTCCTATGCGGCGCCCGTGCTTTGGAACATCGCCATGATCGGCACGATGCTGGGATGGGGCGGGCGATATTCGCAATACCCACTGGCGCAAATCCTGGCGTGGGGATCGGTAGCTGGCAGCGGGCTGCAGGTCCTGATCCAGCTACCGGTCGTGCTGCGACTGCTACATGGCCTGCGCGTTTCGTTGCAGCACAGGTCCGAGCATGTGCAGACCGTAGTCCGCAATTTCTTTCCGGTTTTCATAGGCAGAGGCGTTGTGCAAGTCAGCGCATATGTCGACAGGTTGCTCGCGTCGCTGCTACCGACGGGCGCCGTAGCAGCTCTCGGTTACGCACAAATTCTGTTTACGCTGCCGGTGAGCCTATTCGGCATGTCGGTGTCGGCGGCGG
>OBLQ010000869.1_pt1 | contig 11473 bp, 9 predicted proteins | sample 1519881 | NCBI WGS metagenome assembly OBLQ01 (sample SAMN01911456, study PRJEB22533) | soil metagenome | biome: Soil | place: Malaysia | collected 2012-04-30 | depth DG_metagenome m | reverse complement strand
CAGGCGAACCCGTCCGCGACGCGGACCTACGTCGAGGGAACCGACTACTGATCATCCGGCTTGAGCGGCGAGGGCCGTCGCGGGAGGCGACCCTCGCCGTGCGGGTGCGGTCCGATGGGAGGGGGGATGGGCGCTCGAATGCGGGGCGTCGTCGTGGGGGCGTTCTTCGTCCTGGCGACGTGTCCGATCCCCAGTCTTGCCTTGGCAGATTCTTCCTCGGCCGCGGACCCCTCGACCCGCGAGTCCGCAGGGAACGAAGGCCGGTCCGACCCCTACGCCTTCGTGTGTCGTTCCGATCGGATCTGGGGGGCTAGGAATGAGAAGCAGCGTCTCCGGCTTCTGGTCTCCGCCGAGGGCGTGCGCGTCCTGCCCCTCCCGCCGGACACCTTTCGCTGGAAATGGGAACTGTCGCTGCTGCGGCATGGGGGAGAGCGGGACTTCGGCCGATCCGGATCTCCCTTCGTCGAGGCCCGCGATGACCGGGCCGACCTCCTTCGAGGCTCGCTCCGGGAGTGGTACCGGAACGCTCCGGAGGGGATCGAGCACGGCCTGGAGATTCCGGACGGGCCGAAGGGGCCGTTGTACCTTCGGTTCGACTATGCGCTGGAGGGAGATCTCACGCCCAAGGTCTCGGAGGACGGCCGGCAGGTGGTGTTCAGGGGGCGCGCCGGGCGGACCGCTCTGACCCTCCTCGACCTGCGCGGCCAGGATGCGGAGGGACGGGAGGTAGCGGCCCGCTGGGAATGGGTGGAGCACCCGGCGGATTCGCCCCCCGTCCTGCACCTGACGCTTCGAGGATCCGAAGCGGCCTACCCCGTCCGGGTCCTGGAGAGGCTCGCCACGTCGAAAGGGGCCACCAGGAAAGACCGGATCGGGCGGGGGGCCGCGCGAACGGCGGCGCTCGCGCCGCCCGTCAACGACCTGTGCGCCGGCGCCGAAGTCGTCCCCGGGGGCGGGCCGTTTCCCCTTCTGTCTTCCGTCGCCGATCTCACCGACGCCACGACGGTGAACGATCCGCCCCTCCCGTCGTGCCAGTCGAGCCTGTCGCGGAGCGTCTGGTTCGCCTTCACACCGGACGCGACCGCCGGCTACTCGTTCTCCCTGTGCTCCGATGCCCCCACCGCCACCACGGTGGAGGACACGGTGCTGGCTGTCTATGCCTCCAGCGGATCCTGCACGGGGCTGAGCGAGATGGCGGGCGGATGCAGCGACGATGCCTGCGGCCCCACGGGCCTGCAGTCCTCCCTCGACGGCCTGACGCTCTCGGCGGGGACGACCTACTACATCGTGGCCTGGATCTACGGCAGCGCCGCCCCCATCGTCGGGGAGGAGAGCGTTCAGCTGCGGGTCGACAGGAACGTTCCCGCCGGCCCGCCTCCGCCCAACGATCGGTGCGGTGGGGCCGAGGTGATCCCCGGAGCCGGCCCGTTTCCCTATCTGACGTCCGTCACCGCGGATATCGGTGGCGCGACGACCGTCGGGGATCCGGCCGCGCCGTCCTGTCAGCCGTACGTCTCCCGGAGCATCTGGTACTCCTTCGCTCCCGTGGAGAGCGGTCGCTACACCTTCTCGACCTGCGCCGACGCGCCCACGGCGACCACCGCCGACGACACGGTCCTGGCTGTCTTCGCCGCCTCCGCGCCCTGCTCGGGACTGACGGAGGTGGCGGGGGGGTGCGACGACGACTCCTGCACCGTCGAATCGGCCCAGTCGGTGCTGTCGGGGATCAATATGACGGCCGGAGCAAGCTACGACATCGTCGTCTGGCAGTACGGCACCGCCGCGCCGAGCCCCGGGAACACCACCGTGCAGCTGAGGGTGAGCCGCGTCGTCGCCCCGCCCAACGACACCTGCTCCGGTGCCGCGGACCTGCCCCTGGACGGCCCGGTTCACGGGACGACCGTCTCGGCCTTCGACGACACGCGGCTCGCATCGGGGCCAGGCTGCTTCGCGGGAGTCGGTCAGACCAGCTCGACGGCTTCGGGGAGAGATGTCGTCTATCGGTTCACCGCTCCGGACGCGGGACGATACTCCTTCCGCTCGAGCGGCTTCGATTCTTCGAAGGACGCGGTGCTCTACGTCGCCTCGGACTGTCCGGCGGGAGGTGCGCCCGCGGTGGTGACGGGGTGCCTCGGGGCGGCGAACCGGACATCGAATTCTCCGGAGGAGGTCGCCTGCGTCCTTCTCGATGCGGGCCAGAGCGTCTACGTCTACGTCGACGAGGACGACCCGACGTCAGGCAGCGACTTCTCGCTGGAAGCGACCCGGTGCGCGATCGAAGCGGAGCCGAATGAAGGACCCTCATCGGCCACGGAGATGGGGTGCGGCCTGGAAGGATCGATCGCTCCGGCGGGCGACGTCGATTTCTTCAGCCTGGGGATCCCGGAAGCCGGCTCGAGGCTGTTCGCCCTGGCGGACGGGGTGGCGGCGAACAGCACCGACTTCGATCTGCGGGTCACCACCGGCACCGACACCCTGGAATACGACGATTTCAACAATGACGTCCCCTTCGGCGCCGTCGCTCCGAACGTCGCCGGCACGCCGCTCACCGGGACTCCCGTCTACCTCCGGGTGAGCCACTACAGCCCTCTCGCCCAGGCAGAGCCGTACCGCCTCTACGCCACCCTGCAGGCTCCCGCGGCGGCCGCCACCCCGGAACAGGAGCCCAACGACAGCGTTCCCGGCGCCACCGGCGCGGCCAACGAATACTATGCCGGCGCGCTGTCCGCGACGTCCGACGTGGACATCTTCTCGTTCCAGGGCTTCGCGGGGGAGCTGGTGCAGATCGGCCTCGACCTCGACCCCACGCGCGACAACACACCCTTCAACGGATCTCTGGCGCTTCTGGACTCCGCGGGCGCGACCCTGCTTCTGGTGAGCGATCCCTCCTCGTCGTCTTCGAGCGCATCGGGGAGCGGCACCCTGTCCGCAGCGACCCCCTATTCACCGGGCGAGGGGATGGTCTACCGGGTCCGGGTCACGGGGACCTACTACGCCAGGGTGGCCTGGTCCAGCGGGATCCCCGGCGACTACCTGCTGTCGATCTCCCATGACTGCCGGATCCTTCCGGCCACCGACCTGGCGGTCACCCAGACCTGCGCGCCGGATCCGGTGTCACCCGGAGGCACCGTCGGTTGCGAGGTCGTGGTCCGCAACGCCGGTCCCCACCCCGCGTCCGCAGTGAGCCTCCAGGACGATCCTGCCGCGGGCTCCACCTTCGTCTCGGCGTCGGCGACTCAGGGAGCCTGCGCCGGAGCCGCTCCGGTCGTATGCCGTCTGGGAACGCTGGCGCCGGGCGCCTCGACCACGGTGGATGTCGTCGTGACGGCGCCCCCATCGCCCGGCCCGATCACCAACCAAGTCCGTGTCTCCACCGCGGTGGTCGACACCGACCCGGCGAACGACACCAGCAGCGTGACCGTGACGGTCGGAGCGGCCGATTCCGACGGTGACGGCGTGCCGGACGGCGCGGACTGCGCCCCGGCCGACGGGTCGACCTGGGCCGTGCCGGGGGAGGCCGTCGGCCTCGTCTTCCCCTCGCAGGGAGATGGCGGTCTCGTGCAGTGGACGGCCCCATCCAGCCCCGGGGGAACGACGGTCCTCTACGATCTCGTTCGCGGCACCGCGGCGAGTGATTTCCAGGACGCCATCTGTCTCGCGAGCGGGACGCTCGACACCTCGGCGGGCGACGCGTCGCTCCCCGGCGCGGTGTTCTACTATCTCGTCCGCGCCGCCAACCGCTGCGGCGGCACCCTGGGGACGCGCTCCGACGGCACGCCCCGTACGGGACGCTCGTGCCCCTGAAAGCCGAAGCCGCCGGCTCGAGTGTCGTTCTTCGGGTAACGCCTACTTGATCTTGGGGCAGGGCGCAGGCTCGCCGTCGAGCCACCGCTTCAGGCTGGCGACGATCTTCTTGAATCCCATGGTCGGCCGGTACAGGACGATCTCGGTGCGCCCGCCGGCGGCCGATCGGAGATCGGCGGCCATGACGTAGAGGCCGCCCGGGGGTGGGGTGTGTCCCACGCCCCGCGGCGTGTGGATCACCTGCAGCGTGAATTCCGCCCGGCCCTTCCCGACCCGCCGCACCGTCGGGTTGTAGTCCGACGAGCTCCTCTCCGTGTAACCCACGTACGCCGTCCGGTGCACCGTGACGTCCAGACAGGTTCTCGCCTTCTCCTGCAGCAGGGCGTAGACGCTCTGGAAAGGCTGCTCGCTGCGGATCGTCTCGACCGCGGTCGCTCCCCGGCCGGCCGCGACCGCCTGTACGAACTCCTGGCGGGTCTGGGGCACATCGATTGCGGCGGCGGGGGCGACCGACGCAAGCGTCAGGATGAGAGCGATGGTTGGGAGCCCGGTCCTCACGAGGCGAGAAGATAGCCCCCAGGCCGGCAGGATTCAAGGGGGCCTCGAGGACACAGGCACGGGCTCGCGCGCAGCGGCGAAAGCGACGGAGCGCCCTACGCGGACCACCGGCTGCGAGGCGGCCTGCGTCGGCACAGCACTCTCAGCGGATCAGATGGTCCTGCAACCCCCGCCGCACCGCCTCGGTCCTGGTGCGGGCCCCGAGCTTCGAGATGATGTTGCTGACGTGCGTCTCGACCGTGCGCCCGGAGATCCCCAGACGCGCGGCGATGTCGGCGTTGCGCAGGCCTTCGTGAAGGCACTCGAGGATTTCGATCTCGCGCACGGTCAGATTCCATCTCGGGTGGCGGTGCTCGGTCCCGGTGTCCGAGGCGTAGCTGCGCATGATCTTCGAGGCGATGCGGGGCGGAAGGACGACCCCGCCGCCGGAGATCTGATCGAGAGCGTCGATGAGGGCCTCCTGGGGGCTGTCCTTCAGCAGGTATCCGTGGATGCCGATCCGCGCCAGGGCGCGGACGTACTGATCGAAGTCGTAGCCGCTGAGGACGAGGATCTTGACGTCCGGCCGGTCGCGGCGCAGGCGACGGGCCAGGTCGATGCCGGAAGGGCCCTGCATCCGGATGTCGAGGATCACGATGGAGGGAGCGGTCTGCTCCACGAGCCCGATCGCCTCTTCGGCGTCGGCGGCCTCGCCGACGACCTCGAACCGGCTGTAGCGGGCCAATCGGCGACGGATGCCCTCGCGGAACATGCGGTGATCGTCGACGATGAGGATCTTGATCGGTGAGCTCATGGTGCGCCGTGAGCCTCGTGAGGAATGCGGGCCGAAACCAGGGTCCCCGATCTTCCGTCCGACGCGACGGAGACGCTCCCCCCCACCTGGCGGAGGCGCTCGCGCATCCCCGGGATGCCGAGGCCGCGCACCTGATCGCCGGCGAACACGGCGCCATCGCCGTCGTCGGCGATCGCGAGCTCGACACCGTCGAACGTCCTGGTCAGGGAGACGTGAATCGAGGAGGGGTGCCCGTGCCTGAGCGCGTTGCTGACCGCCTCCTGCGTGACGCGGAAGAGCGCCAGCTCGGCGCCGGGATCCAGTCGGTCCTCTTCCGCCATGCCGCGCAGCGTCAGATGAGGAGACACCCTGAACCCCTGGGCCGTCTGCTCCAGGAGCCACTCCAGGGCCGGCACGAGTCCCAGGTCGTCGAGGATGGCCGGTCGCAGGCGGGCGCACAGCTCGCGCAGCTCGGTGACGAGCTCCCGGGCGACGCCGTCCCTGTCCTTGAGCGTGCCGTCGGCGGCGCCGCCGAGGAGGATCGCCTTCTGCAGCGGGCCGTCATGAAGGTCGCGGGCGATGCGTCCGCGCTCGGCTTCCTCGGCGTTCGTGAGGCGCTGGGTGACGGCCTGCAAGTCCGCCAGGAGACCGGTCTCGCGGATCGCAAGCGCCAGAATGGGGGTCACCGTTCCGACGAGGTGACGCTCCTCGCGAACGAAGACCTCGCCTCCCTCCTTCGGACCGAGCACCAGGAAACCCAGCGCTCCGCCCCCTGCTTCCAGCCGGGCGATCAGAAGCTCGTCGGAGCACCATCGGGCGGTGGTCAGCCCGTCCACGCCGAACCCGAGCTGCGGGAGCGCCGGCTGGATGTGGGCGATGGTCTCGCCGGCGCGCGGGCCGGCGGAAGCCACGACCCGCATCGACTCCCCGGTCGCCCCCAGGAACAGGATCGCGGCTTCGAGCCGCAACGACTCCCTCAGCCGCCTCACGATGGCGGCGGCCACCTCTTCGACCTGCTCGCCGCCGAGAAGATCGACGCGCATGGCCGCGAGCAGGCTGCCCGAGTCGGGCTCGTCGGGGTAGAAGCGGTCGACCAGCCTGCGTGCGCCGCCTCGCAGGAAATGAAAGAGAAGCACCCCCAGGGCCAGAAGGGCCGCGGCAAGCCATGAGGGGTGGACCTCTTCCGGAAGCCGGCCGAGCAGGGGACCCCCGGTGGTGACCAGGAGGAACATGACGGCCAGCAGCACGGCCGTCGCGATGCCGTAGACCATGCCGCGGTGCACGAGGCGGCGGATGCCGAGGACGTGGTGGCGCAGGATCGCATAGCCGAACACCATGGGGATGACGCCCCACAGGAGCGCGGTGATGTGCGCCGACACCAGGGGCCCGTTCATCGAGTTGAGCGGGATCAGTGTCAGGCCGATGAACGGCAGGAGCCCGCAGGCGATGCCGGTGAGCGCCAGGCGCGCATCGCGGGCGGAAGGGGAAGGTCCCCGAAGCAGGGCCTCACGCGACAGCACGATCAGGGCGGCCAGCGTGCCGGCCGCCACATACGCGACGATTCCAACACGCACGATTCCGTAAACGGCCGTCCGGCCGAACAGCGCGATCAGGTAGCCGGTCAAAACGACGCCCCCCCACAGCCAGAAGAGAGGCAGAACGCCCCGGCGCCGAGCCCGGCCTCCGACGAAGACGATCGCGAACGCGGGCAGCGATGCGGCTGCACCGAGCAGGCAGACGAACACGACGATGAGCGACCACGCGGGATGGGGGCCGCCGGCCGCAGGCGATACCCCCAACGCGATTCCCATGAGCCCGGTGAACAGGGCGAACAGGTGGGCCACCGGCGCATCCGGACGCCTCACCAGGACCACCGCACCGAGAAGCGCGAACAGGGCTCCGGTGAGCCCGAGCGACATCCTCGCCCAGGGCCGGACGAAGTCTCCGTCGATCGTGCGCGCCACCAGGGTCCTTCCATCGGGCGACAACAGCACGGCCTGCGTCAAGAGAGGACCGGCCGCGAGCCGCGCATCCTTCCCGTTCAGCGAAAGGACCCGCATTCCCGGGCGGACCCCGTCCTGCCAGGCATGTCCCGCCGGCATGACCCACGTGACGCAGACGTCAGGCCCGCACGGCGCGACGTCGAGACCGAGGTCTCCCGGTGTCCGCAGCGCGAGGCCCGCCAGCGCGACCAGCACGGAGTAGGTCAGGAGAATCGCGGACGCCCCCACGCGCGGCCAGCTACGCGACCAGACTCCTCCGCGCGGCGCCGAGGATGTCCCCGGCACCCGAGTCCACGTCTTGAAGGAAGCGGAGAAGCCCCTCGACATCATATCCACGCCGCGACAACAACACGAGATCCTCTTCGGCCCGGCTCATGTACGCATGGGCGAGGATCCCCGCGTACAACGGGGCACCCGAGGACTCGTACCGGTTGCGCACCTCTGCTGAGAGCATACCATCGGCCGGGACGCGCCGCTCATTCTCTCGTCCGTAGAACACCACCGGCAAGGTGGCCTTTCCCTGGGCCAGGTCGGATGCCTCGTCCGGATCGCACGCGTCACGCAGGTCGTCGAGGATCTGCGCCAGCGTGAAGATGTCGTCGCCGAGCCGCTCGAACAGGGCGATGCCGTCTCCATCCGCGCCGGCGACGCGGGCCGCAAAGCCGGTGACGAACCTCCCGAGCCCGCCGGACTTGAGGCAGGTGGTCTCCAGCGCCTCCTCGAGCGTGGCTCCTCCGCGCTGCTGCAGCATTGCGTCGAGGTACTGGCCCGCGGAGGATTCGCTGTACGCCCTGCAGAAGTGCTCGAGGGCAACGGAGGGGGCCGGGGAGTGCGCCGCCGCCTCGACGGCGGCCGCGACGCCCGCGGTGACCAAGGCGGTCGCGAGGGCGATCTGCGTCCCGCAGGTTCCGTCGGCGGTGTTGTCGGCGACATCGTCCAGAGCATACGAGGCGTCCATCAGGCATTCCACCGCCGCGGCCGCCAGGTACGCGGTCCGGCCCGGAGGCTCCCGCGAAACGGCCCCGTGGATCTGCAGGGCCAGTCCGCCGGCCCTGCACGCTCCCTCGGGATGGAGGGCGTACCCGGGCCGACGGAGCAGCTCCAGAAGAGGCTCATGTATCGCCTCGCAGACCCGCGTCGTGACGATCTCCCGGATGTGTCGGCGCAACGATTCCCGCATGAGCTAGAGCCAGGGGTGCTTGATCGACGCGGGCCGATCCGATGTCCCATGATCGGCGCGTCGGGCGAGCGAGACGACGGCCCGCGCCAGCTCATGGAGACCGTCGCGGGAAAGCCGACTCTGAATCTCGTGAAGAGAGACATATCCATCGGAGCGTCGCACGCTGACGAACGCCTCGGCCAGGGCGGTTACCCTCATTGGCGCACCTCCATTCAGTGTCGAGGGAATTCTCGCAGGACGCAACGGCGGGCGCATCGGGGCCGGGGCGCGATCCGCGTCCGTGATTGCACGGAGGCGGTGTGCCGCCGGCCACCGCGCGTGGAACGGGCCGCCCGACGGTCCCCGGAGGCGATACTCCGTTTTCCCGACCACGTACGTAGAGACCCTGTTTCCACGGATGACATCGCCCCGACCGACGACCACACTACCAGCTGCGGGCGCCTTCTCCGTCCGCTGAGGGCCGCCTTTCCAGGTGCCGTGCATGGAATGAGGGGGGGCACGCTCATGTCACGGATCCTTGTGGTGGATGACGAGGAATACGTTCGGGATCTCCTCGTGGAGTTTCTTCAGAAGCGCGGGTACGAGGCGGAAGGAGCCGAAAGCGGCGCCCAGGCTCTGATTCTCGCGCGTGAGCGGCCCCCCCAGGCGATCCTGCTGGACATCTCCATGCCGGGAATGAACGGCATCACCACGCTCGAGAAGCTGCGGGAGGAACACCCGGACTCGAGCGTCATCATGATCAGCGGCGTGGCGGATCATCAGACGGCGCTGAAGGCCTTGCAACTGGGGGCGTTCGACTACATCCAGAAACCGTTCGATCTCTATTATCTCGAGAGAGTCCTCGTGACCAAGCTGGCCGGCCTGTCGTGAAGGCGCTGACACCTCGCCGGAGGGACCCCCCCGTGGAGGGTCGATCGTGAAGGGCGCCGTCGTCCTGGTGGTCGACGACCTCAAGCTCTTCGTCCAGATGGAGACAAGCCTCCTGGCGCGGGCGGGGTTCGAGGTCCTCACGGCGGAGGCGGGGGAACGGGCCCTGGAGCTGGCGCGCCAGCAGCCACCCCATCTCATCCTGCTGGATCTCAACATGCCCGGCATGGACGGCGCCGCGGCCTGCGCGGCGATGCGCCGCGAGCCGGCGCTCGCGCTCACGCCCATCATCATCATGAGCGCCCGGGGCTCCAGGGAGGACCGGATCCGCTGTCTCGAGGCCGGCTGCACCGAGTTCGTCGTCAAGCCGGAGCAGCCCGAGGAGCTCCTGGGGCTCGTGGCGCGCATCCTGGCCGCCAGGCGCCGCAAGATGACGCGGATCTCGGTCGTGTTCGGCGTCACGGGAAAGCCCGGCGGGCGGCAGATCGTCGGCCTGGCGTCGGATCTGAGCGGGACCGGCCTCCTTCTCGTGAGCAGCCGGCCGGTCGAGACGGGAGCGGTGCTCGAGCTGGAGTTCCTCGTGCCGAAGATCTACCACCCGGTGAAGCTGAAGGGGAAGGTGACGCGCGCCAGGGAGAACGCCGAGGGCGCCTTCGAGATGGGCGTCCACTTCGTCGACATCAGCCAGGGAGACCAGGAGTCGATTCTCGACTACATCGCGGCCTGACGAGCGGCCGCCGCCGTCCTCCGCCCGGGAGGAGGCGCCCCGCGCCTGTCCCCCGACACTCGTTGCGCCGGCTCGCCGCACGCCTTGTCCGGCGTCGAGCGCGGGGTGTATGGTTCCGTCTGCGGACCCCAACCCATGCTGGGGGGTGACACCATGAAGGACAAGAAGGCGGACCTCGCGGGCCCGGGCGTCAGCACCTACGAGGAGGTGGCCCGGATCCTGCCGACCGACTACCGGACGCTCCTCGATCCGAAGCAGACCCAGAAGGCGGTCCATGCCGTGCGTCGCTACATCGAGGACCATCTGTGCCGGGAGATCGGCCTGTTCCCCGTCGAGGTGCCGCTCATCGTGACGCGCGAGAGCGGCGTCAACGATTACCTGGATCGCGACGGCTCCCGGACGCCGATCGACTTTCCGTGCGGCCTGGGGCTGGAGCGCCGCATGGAGTGCCAGGTCGTTCAGGCGGCCACGAAGTGGAAACGGATGGCGCTGAAGCAGTTCGGGTGTGGTCCCGGCGAGGGGATCTGCACCGACATGCGCGCCGTGCGCAAGGACTACTTCCTCGACCACGATCATTCGGCCTACGTCGATCAGTGGGACTGGGAGAAGGTCATCACGCCGGAGCAGCGAACCCTCGCGTACCTGAAGGACACGGTGCGCCGCATCTGGAAGGTGATCACCGGGGCCGAGCGCCACGTCCAGGAGATGTTCCCGGCCCTGCGCGATTCACGCTACCCCGGCCTTCCGGAGGAGCTGACCTTCCTGCACGCCGAGGACATCCTCGACATGTTCCCGGATCTGCCCCGCAAGGAGCGCGAGACCCGGGTGCTCCAGAAACATCCGGCGATCTTCATCATCGGCATCGGCTGGGTCCTGAAGGACGGCTATCCGCACGAGATGCGCGCCGCCGACTACGACGACTGGGTCACACCCACCGTGTCGGACGACGGGCGGCCGATGCACGGGCTGAACGGCGACATCCTGGTGTGGAACCACGTCACCCACCGCCGGCACGAGCTGACCTCGATGGGGATCCGCGTCACCAAGGAGACCCTCCGCAAGCAGCTCGAGATCACCGGCCAGCTCGCGTTCCTGGACTTCCCGTACCACCAGGCGATCCTGAAAGACGAGATCCCGCTGAGCGTCGGCGGCGGCATCGGCCAATCGCGCACGACCATGCTGCTGCTGAGGAAGGCGCACCTCGGCGAGGTCAGCGTCAGCGTCTGGCCGCGCCGTCTCAAGGAGATCTGCCGGCAGCGGAACATCCACGTGCTCGAGTAGCGGTCCCGCCTCCAGCCAGCCGGCGTGACGGCGCCGCCGGAGTCCAACCTTGTCCTGTCCTGGAGGCGGGGTCTCCCCGATGTGCTGCGCCGGCCGCACGGTGCTTCGAGAGGAATGATCGATCACGGAGGATATGGCGCCCCTGGCACACTGGCAGTGGGTGCTCCCGGTGCCGATGAGCCGGCGTACTCTCCAGCCGGATCTTGCAGGTCAGTCGGTCCAGATCCGGATGGTGCCATCGGCCGAAGCACTCGCGATTCTGTGACCGTCGCGACTACAGG
>OBLQ010000868.1_pt1 | contig 11486 bp, 9 predicted proteins | sample 1519881 | NCBI WGS metagenome assembly OBLQ01 (sample SAMN01911456, study PRJEB22533) | soil metagenome | biome: Soil | place: Malaysia | collected 2012-04-30 | depth DG_metagenome m | reverse complement strand
CTCGGCCCGCGCGATCCGCTTCTCCTCCTCCGCGAGCTCGTGGTGCGCGAGGGCGAGAGCCACGTGGTCCGCAATCCGCAGCGCCAGCGCCCCGTCCTCCTCGTCGTAGGCGTCCGGACGGCGCGACAGGAAGGCGACGCCGCCGATCGGCCGGCCCTTCGCCCGGATCGGCACCCGGAGGGTCGAGCGAACGCCGGCCGCGGCCACGAACCGGATCCATGCCCGCCCGGGACGCAGAAGGACGTCGGCGGGCTCGGCCGCCCCGCGCGGCGAGATCCGGACGCGGAGCGTGTCGTCACCGATCGGGTCCATGTCATGGGCCAGCAGATAGGCCCAGTTCGCGTCGAGAGCCTCCTCCTCGTTGCTGAACCTGTACTCGGGCATCTCCCGCAGCCCCTCGTGGGTCGCCGCCTGCACGCGCACCCCCCTGCGATCGGGCGTGAGCAGGGCGAAGGCGAGGACATCGTGCGGGACGATCTCCCGGATGACGGCCGACATCCCGAGGAAGACCTGCCGGACGTCGAGCGCCTCGGCCAGCGCCGGAAGCAGCGCCTCGAGCTTTTCCCGGTGCCGCTGGCGGGCCCGCTCGAGATCCCAGAGCCGCTCGTGCTCCGCGGCGACGGCGATCAGGTCCGCGATCGGAGCCAGCATCGCCGCGTGGGCCTCGCCGAAGACGCCCTTCGTGCGGCTGGTGAGGCACAGCAGCCCGGCCGGCCTCTGCTCGAAGGCGAGGGGGAGCGCGAGGATCGAGCGCGCGCCCGCCTCGATCAGGCGGCGATCCTCGGCGCGTGACGGATCGAGCTCTCCACCGGGATCGCGGAGGATGACCGGCGCCGCGCCGGCCTCGGGCCAGAGCCGCACGGAGTAGTGCGCCCTCGATCCGATGCGGTCGCCTGAAGACCCTTCCAGGCCGGGACCGACGGTGAGCGTGCGCACGGTCTGCCCCTCCTGGAGCAGGGACAGCTCAGCCGTCTCGAAGGGGATGGTGCGCCGGAGCGTCGAGGCGATCCGTCCGAAGAGATCGCCGAGCGCCACCGTCCCGGATGCCGGCTGGGGGAGTGGCGCGGCCGACGGATCCGCGGGGAGATCCATTGGCTCACTCATATTAAGTGAGCGGGAGTGTACCGCGAGCCGCGCCGGGCCGCCTGGAGAAATCCTCCGATCCCTGTCCATGCGGAGCTGTCCGCATCGAGCCACCTGTCCGGATCCAGCCGACCTTTCCGCCCGGGAATCGCGGACGGGATCGGCTCACAAGCATCCTGTTTTCAATGACTTGACGCGGCCAGGGGCCGCGTTCCGGAGGGGCTGTCGGGGCTGGAACGGGACGCGCAATACCGGCCCGGCATGCACCGGAACGTCGAACGACTCATCGGCCGGCTGGCCACCGATCCCATGCTCCTCCGCCGCTTCGAGGAAAGCCCCCGGGCGCTCCTCGCGGAGATGAGCTCCCAGGGCTTCGAGCTCTCGGTCGTGGAGTGCGAAGCCCTCGCCGCCACGGATCCGGAAGCCGTCAGGTCCTTCGCCGGATCGCTCGACCGCCGGCTCTGCAAGGCATCCCTCACCTCCGCGCCGGATGGCCCGGCCGGACCCCATCCACCCAGCCCGAAACCCGAAAAGGAGTAGGACCATGAAGACCCGCACCTGCACCATCACACACCGGGCGGCCGCCGCGATGCAGATGGCCGCCCTCCTCGCCGCTCTCGGCTTCATCGGAAGCACTCCAACGACCGCCGGCGAATGGAAGTGGAGCCTCACACCCTACGTCTGGGCGACCGACGTCGGCGTGGACGTCTCGCTCGACGATCGGCAGGTCGTCAGCAAGACGCTCAGGTTCAGCGACCTGCTCGACGGGATCGACGCCGCGGCCCAGGGACACGTCGAGGCCCTGCACGGCGCTCATGGACTGATGTTCGACGTCTTCGAGGTGGAGCTCTCGGAGGACGACAGCCGCTTCGATCTGCCCATGCCGCCGGGCGCCAGCGCCCGTCTCGACTCCAAGGTCGGCATGACGATCGTCGAGGCCGCCGGCATCTTCGACCCGCACGGGGATCAGAAGGGCTTCTCGTTCCTCTACGGGACGCGGCTGCTCTGGCAGCGAAACACGCTCGACGCGCGGTTCGACATGGGCCCGGTCACGACGACGCGTGAGTACGAGTCTGACGACAGGTACGTCGACGCCCTCGCGGGCGTCCGGTTCTCGCAGAGCCTTTCCCGCCGCTGGGGCTACCTCGTCCGCGCCGATGCGAGCACCGGCGGAACGAAGCTGACCTGGAGCGGTGGCGCCGCCGTCGGCTACACGTTCGGCCCCAACGGCCGCTACACGGCGACCGCCGGTTACCGGTACATGTCGGTGAACTACGACGACACCGAGCCTCTCGACACGGAGATGACGCTTTCCGGGATCTTCACCGGTCTGCGGTTCTCCTTCTGAATATGCCGATGAATTCGCACCCCGACCATTCAACCCACCACCAACCCATGAAGGAAAAGGCCATGAATCGCACCCGCACCCTCCGTTTCGCAGTGACTTTCTCGGCTCTCCTCGTCGTCGCCGCCGCCGTGGCGCTTCTCAGTCCGGCCGTGGAGCAGCGGATCTTCGACCGCGCGGCCCTGCAGATGACGGGACGCAGCAACGACGCCCCACTCGCGGACGACGCGCTCCGCGTCGCGATCTGCGGATCGTCGGCCCCGCTGCCGAGCACCCGGCGGGCCAAGGCCTGCGTGGCCGTCTTCGCCGGGGGGAAGTTCTACGTCGTGGACGCCGGGCCCGAATCCGTTGAGAACCTCGTCCTCTGGGGCATCCCGATGTCCCGGATCGGCGGCGTCCTGATCACCCACTTCCACTCGGATCACATCGGGGACCTCGGCGAGCTGCAGCTCCAGAGCTGGGCCGGCGGCCGGGCCGAGCCGCTCGCGGTCTACGGCGGGCCCGGAATCGAGCAGGTCGTGGAGGGATTCAACACGGCCTACCGGCAGGATCAGGTCTACCGCACGGAGCATCACGGCGAGAAGGTGATGCCCTCCGCGGCCTGGGGCATGGTGGCGCACCGGGTCGGCCTGGACGGCCCGCCGACCCCTGCGCTGGATCGAACGGGCCTCGTGCTCGAGGACGGCGCGCTGAGGATCACGGCGATCGAGGTCAACCACGCTCCGGTCGCGCCGGCCTACGCCTACCGCTTCGACTACAAGGGGCGCTCGGCCGTGATCACCGGTGATCTCAAGGATCACCCGCCTCTGGCCAGGGCCGCCGCCGGCGCGGACGTTCTCGTCAGCGAGGCCATCGCTCCGCAGATGACGCGCTCGCTGGGTAGCGCCGCGCTCGCGGCCGGCAGCGATCGAAGCGCCGCCATCATGCACGACGTCGAGGACTATCACATCACGCCCGAGCAGGCCGCCGGGATCGCGAACGAGGCCGGCGTCAAGCTGCTCGTCTTCTACCACTTCCTCCCGGCTCCCGACGGATTCCTCGCCCGCCGGCTCTTCACCCGCGGCGTGGATGCCGTGCGCAAGGGCGAATGGACGATGGCGGACGACGGAAGCCTCTACACGCTGCCGCTGGGGTCGGCGGAGGTCGAGACCGGCCGCATCGACGGCTAGCTCCGGGGAGCCGCCGAATCCGATCAGGGAAGTGCCGGAACGGTCAGCGCAGGGCGGACGATCGCCCTGCGCCCGTTCCGCTGGAAGCGGACCGACGTTTCGGTCCCGGGACGCGGCCGCCCTTCAGGGACAGGCGCCGGCCGCGCGAGGCGTGCCGTCGGAGGCGGCTCCGGGATCTCCGAGACCGGCGGCGCATCCGCTCGTCGCGCGGACGAGGTAGTAGAAGACGCCCCCGGCCGGTGGGATCGCGGGATCGGAGGCCCGGGTGACTTCAGCGCCGCGGCCTGGTCGAGCGTCGTGCCTGCCGCCGGGCAGGCCGCGGCGCTGAAGTCACCCGGGCCTCCGGAGCGGAGCAGGTCGATGAGCGGGGAGGTCGTGCCGGCCTCCGCTGGGGATCCCCACGAGAGCGTCGAGCCGTCGAGGAAGACGAGATCGGGAACCTCCGAGGGCGCGGCCCAGATCGAGGCGTCGGCGTCGTCGCAGTCGGTGCCCTCCTCGACGTAGCCTGACGCGGGCGTGCACAGGAGGGATTCGGAGCCGGGAAGCCCGCGGCCGTCCCCGTCAGCGTCGGCGTAGTAGAGGCTCGAGGCGCACGTGCAGTAGCGGCCGCCGGTGCCGACGTAATCGCCGTCCCAGCCTCCCCAGACCGTGAACGAATCCCCCGTCCACGCCCCGGCGTGATCGGTTCTCGGGGAGGGCGCGCCCGTCGTGGTGGTGGGGCTCCAGGCGTCGCCGATGGGATCGTACCGGCCGCCGGTGCCGAGGTAGTCCGTGCCCGAGCCGCCCCAGACGATCATCTCCGTTCCCGTCCACGCGGCCCGCTGGCCCGTGCGGGGAGAGGGTGCCCCGGTCGAGGTCATGGGCGTCCAGGTCCCGCCCGCCGCGTGATAGACGGCGCCGGTGCCGAGGTCCCCACCGTCCGAGCCTCCCCACACGACCATGGCGTCGCCGGTCCAGACGGCGCTGGCGCCGGATCGAGGGGAGGGAGCGCCCGCGGTGGAGATCGACGACCACTGGTCCGTCCCCGGGTCGTAGACGCCGCCCGAGTCGAGAGGTGCCAGGCCGTAGCCGCCCCAGACGAGCAGCCGGTCGCCCGTCCAGACGAACGCGGGATCGCTGGCCGGCGGCGGGGCGCCGGTCGTGCTCGTCGCCGTCCACGTGTCCGTCACCGGATCGTAGGAGGCGCCGGTGCCGAGAGGATCGGCGCCGTCGCTCCCGCCCCAGACGAGGAGCCGATCTCCGGTCCAGACGGCGGCGCTTCCGTAGCGGGGGATGGGCGCGCTGGCGAGCGACGTCGGGGTCCAGGCGTCCGCGAGAGGGTCGTAGAGCCCGCCGGTCCACATCGCGAGGCCGTTCGTTCCGCTCCAGACGATCATCCGTTCGCCGGTCCAGACCTCGACGTGGTCGGCGCGCGGGTCGGGCGCGTCAATGGTCGTGGTCGGCGCCCAGGTGTCCGTGAGCGGGTCGAAGCGGCTCCCGCTGTCGAGGTAGGTGAAGGCCGAACCGCCCCAGACGATGTAGTGCGTCCCTGTCCAGATCGCCTCCGTCCCCGTGCGGGCGGAGGGCGCCTGCGTCGAGGCGGTCGGCGTCCACGCGTCGAGAGCCGGATCGTAGCGGCCGCCGGTCGCCAGGTAGCCGCCGTCGTAGCCGCCCCAGACGAGGAGGCGGTCGCCGTCCCACGCTGAGGTCTGGCCGTAGCGGCCGGCGGGAGCGTTGACCGGCGTCGTGGGCGTCCAGTGATCTCCCATGGGATCGTAGATGCCGCCGCTGTCGAGATAGACGAGATCGACGCCGCCCCAGACGATCATCCCGGATCCCGTCCAGACGGCCGAATGGCCGTAGCGTGACATCGGTGCGTTGAGCGAAGCCACGCCGGTCCACGCGTCGGCCGCAGGGTCGTACCGGCCTCCGGTGGCGAGGGCGGTCCCGTTGCGGATCCCTCCCCAGACGATCATCGAGGTCCCCGACCAGACGGCGGTGTGCTCGGTGCGGCCGGGGGGCGCGCCGGCGGCCGTGACGGAGGCCCAGGAATCGGATTGCGGATCGTAGCGGCCGCCGGTTCCGAGTGGCGCGCCGTTCGATCCGCCCCAGACGATCATCTCGGCTCCGGACCAGACGGCGCTGTGGCTGTAGCGGCCGGCCGGAGCGCTGAGCGTGGAGAGGGGTCTCCAGGCATCCTGCGCGGGATCGTAGGCGGCCCCGTCGCCGAGGTTCAAACCGAGCGCCCCGCGTCCGCCCCAGACGATCATCTCGTCGCCCGTCCAGACCGCGGTGTGCAGGTATCGCGCCGGCGGGGCGCCCGTCTCCTGAACCGGACTCCACGTGTCGGTCGCGGGATCGTAGATGCCGCCGCTCGAGAGGGCCGAGCCGTCGAGGCCGCCCCAGATCAGCATCCGCGTGCCCGTCCAGACCGCGGTGTGCCAGTAGCGGGCATCGGGGGCCGAGAGCGTCGAGATGGACGCCCACGCGTCGGTGAGCGGATCGTACCGCGCTCCCGTCCGGAGGTAGCGCCCGTTGAAGCCGCCCCAGATCAGGAGCTCCGATCCGGTCCAGACGGCCGTCGCGTTCGTGCGGCGGTCGATCGGTGAGGCGAGAGAGCCCGACAGCCAGACGTCGTCTCCGGGACAGGCCCCGGATACCGCCTCAGCGGAGGAGACCGAATCGCCCCCCGCGGCGTTTGCGGCCGGAGAGAGTTCGGCCGTTGCGTTCAAGGCGGCTGCGGCAAGCGTCCCGTCCTCCTGTGCCGCCGTCACCCGGCACGGATCGAGGGAGGGAGCCGTGGCGCGCCACCATGCGTCCCAGCCCGTCTTCGGGAAGGTGTACCGCGCCACGCGGGCGCTCTCCGGAGATTCCTCGAGAATCACGTCGAAGGTGAAGGCGTCGCTTTCCTCGACGAGGGGACCGGGCCGGTGCATCCCGGCCGGCAATCCCGACCGCCAGACGTCGTACTCCGGCGCGGGAAGATCGAGCCGCAGGATTCCGGCGGGGACGACGCCGGACTCGCCGCCGGATCGACTCGCCGGCGCGCACGCCGCCGGATCACGACCCGCGCCCTTCTCCCTCCGGGAGATGACGACGAGGCTCCGGTGGAGATCCCCAGCGAGTGGATCGGGCCCGCCCCGCTCCAGGGCCCCGCGCGCACTGACGGCGGCGGCGCGGGTTGCGGCGTGGATTCCGCGGTCCCACGCGAAGAAGCTCCGGGCGAGACGGCCGGCGAGGACCCGGCGGGCGAAGCACTCCCGCAGCAGCAGCGGATCTCCTCCCAGCGCCTCCTCGATCTCCCGGAGCCGATCCGGGAAGCGCGTGCTCTTCCGGATCCGCTCCATCTCCGCGGCGAGCATCAGGGAGGTCACGCGGGTGCGCCAGATCGCCTCGAGGGCGTCGCTCTTCGCCAGGTCATCGAGCACCCGCCGCTCGAGAACGTCGTATGGCACCGCCTCGCCGAAGGGCCGGTGCGTCCCGATCTGGTGGGCGTAGTAGACGCGCTGGATCGATCGTTCCGCCTCCACCCGGTCTGCGAGCGTGAGATCGCGCGCGAGGAGGCCGCGGCCGCCGGAGCCCGCGGCGAGGATCAGGACGGTCGCGAGGAGCGTTCGGCCCGCGGTGCGCATGGAGTCCACCGGAAAAGGAAAGGCGGGCGCGCCCTGTGGACCGGCGCGCGCCCGTCTCGAGGTCCTTCCGGATTCAGGCTACGGCCTGTACCCGTCGCTGAGCGTCTTGAGGAAGTAGACGAGAGCCTCTTCCTCGCGCGGCTTCAGGCCGAGATCGCCCAGCTCGTCGTGGTTGACCGTGGCCGCGTACTCGGGAGCCGGCCAGCAGTTCTTCCCCTCCTTGGGGCTCATGATCGTGGCGCAGTCGGGGTAGACGTCGCGCGTGTTGTAGAAGTGCACGATCGACTCCAGCGACTTGAAGTAGCCGTTGTGGCCGTACGCCTTCACGAACCCCTGGTAGGGCCTCAGATCGACGTTGCGGAGGGACGGGACCTTCTGCTTGCCCATCTCCGGCATGTAGACGGCCGGGTCGAAGCCCGCCGCGGCGAGGAACTGGCCGAGCCCCTTGTCGATCCACGCGGCGCCGTCGGGATTCACCCACGGCGGCTGCGTGTAGTAGGGGTTCTGCGGGTTCTTGGGAACGCCGAGGTTGTCGTAGGTGAAGTCCGTGAACATCGGCGGCTCGCCGTTCTGCCCCTCATCGAGGATGTGGCAGTTGGCGCACATCGCCTTGCCCTCGAAGAGGCGCAGTCCCTGCTTCTCCTGGCCCGACAGCTTGGCCTCGCCCTTCAGGTAGTAGTCGTACTTCGAGGTGAAGGGCATCACCTCCGTCGAGCGCTCGTAGGCGGAGATCGAGTACCCGACGTCGTCGTAGAAGGCCGCCAGGCCGGCGCCGCAGTCCACAGAGCCCATGCCCCACACCTGCTCGAACAGGTCCTTGTAGGACGACGCCGCCACCACCGCGCAGACGTCTGCAGGGGTCGCGAGGTTCATCTCGACCGGGTTCAGGAAGGGCCCCTGGGCCTGCTCGGCGAGCGGATCGCCCAGCGTCCAGCCGGAAGCCCGGCCGTCCCAGAACGTTCCGCCGACCCAGGTCTCCTCGGCGGAGTCGTAGTAGAGAACCGGCCCCGCGGCGTAGGACGCCGACGGGGGCTTCCGGTTGCCGGCACGCGTCGGGACGGCGCCCGGGTAGACCGCGCCCGCGGCATTTATGTCGGAGACGGGCCCGGTGAAGCCGACCTCCGGCGCATGGCAGGCCGCGCAGGCCATGCCGGTCGGATTCGAGAGGTTGGTGTCGAAGTACAGCATCTTCCCGAGCTGTTCCTTCGGGGTGAGATTCGTCTGCGCCGCAAGCCCGCTGGCGAACACGAAGGCGGCGGCGCAGGCCAGGCCCAGCATCAACAGATACTTACGGTTCATACACGACCTCCTCATGCGATGAGCTGCGGATCACGGCGGGGAGCGATCGGGATGCGCGGTGAGGCCGGAGCCGATCGGCGCCGGACGACGCATCGGCGGACCGAAGACGCCTGCTGAATTTCTCAACAGTGGGCGTGGTTGCGCGAGTGCGGTGAGGGATCGCGCTGAGCCGAATAGCGCGCGTGAGGGCGTGAGCCGCGTGTGATTGCCCGGCTCGCGGAAGTTCCGTGCCTGCTTCCGTTTGCTTCCCGGCTCGGGACCGACGGCGCATGCCGCCTCCCCTGGTGTCCACAGGGCGGGATCGAGGTCACAGAAAAGCAATACAGATGCCACCGCGTGACAGGAATCCCCGGTTGTGTCTTCCGACATACCCTGTGCATGGCGACGTTCCACGGGCGCTGGCGTGTGAAACTCGATCTCCTCTTCACGCGAATACGCCGCGCAGTCCGCGAGGCCGGACATATGGAGCAATCAACGAGGAGCCTCCGGGCGGGCCTGCGTGGATCGATCGTCTGGATCTCACGACTCGTCGTCGGAGACCTGACTCGAAGGTTCTCTCCCGAGCTTTCCCGCACGCGTCCCGATCCGCGGGACAGCGTGCCGGGATTCCCTGCACCGGAGTCGGAGATTCCGGCACGCGCGGCAGCGCGGCAGGATGCCGCGCGGGTCACGCCGTCGTGCAATCCCACGCGGCTCATCGAGTTGCACGCGGGCAGTCGTGAGGCGCGATCCGGGCACGCGCATTGCGGTATCACCGTGCGGAGGCGAACCAAATCCCCCGCCGGGACGCGCGATCCGCCTCCCCGGTGAACGGTCATGACGGACTGGACGGATCCGGAGGCGTTCTGGCTGAACGTCACCAACGCCCTGCTCGGCCTGGTCACGATCGCCGCGTTCCTAGCCGTCGCCGTCGCCGCCTTCTACGACGTGGTCGTGAAGTGGGTGCGGCGGAGGGCGGAGTCGCAGGCGACGGAGCCCCATGCCTACCGGGCTCCCGCGCTCGGCCTGACGATGGCCGATGGCGGCGAGGTGATGGGCGAGCGACCCGGCAGCGACGCCGACCCCGGAAAGACCCACGGGGATCGGAAGCCGAAGTCGTAGGTGGCACCATGTGGTGCCCTTTCCTGAAGGCGGCGGAGGTTCGCTTCTGCGAGCTCTCTCCGTTCCGGAAGTGGATCGAGCGGGTCCCTCTCCCGACCGAACGGGAGATCTGCACCGGAAGCGGGTGGATTGCCTGCCCCCTCGCTTCCGGCCGCCCGGAGACGCGGCTCGGCCTCCCCGCCTGTCCCTTCCTGCGCCAGAGGCAGATGCTCTACTGCTCGGCCTCCGCGGCGCCTCGCTACATCCCCTACAGCGACGCGCTCGCGTCGAGGTGCCAGAGCGAAGGCCACTGCTACTGCGACGCCTACCTCGCCCTCGCGGATCCGCACGGCGCGGCCCCACTGCCGGCGGCGGGAGACGGCGATAACAGTCCCCCCGCGCCGGAGCATCTCTGGTTCGCGCCGAATCACATGTGGCTCGACGCGCGCGCCGACGGCACCGCGGTCTTGGGCCTCGATGCCTTTCTGGCGCGCATAGCTGGTCGCGTGGACGCGGTCACCTTCGTCACGCCGCGCGGCGTCTGCCGACCTGCCGTGGCGATCACCGTTGCCGGCGTCGACCTGAGTCTGGTCTTCCCCAACCCCATCGAGCTGACGGGCGTGAACGTGGCCGTCAGGGAGAATCCACTCCGGCTGATTGCCGATCCCTACGTCCGCGGCTGGCTCTTCTGCGGCCGCAGCATCGCAGCCGCGCCGGAGGGCGGCGCCACGGCCGGTCTCAAACGCGGAGAGGAGGCGGCGCGGTGGATGCGCGCCGAGTGGGACCGCGCGGCCGGCTTCCTCCACGCGCATCTGGGTAGGGCCGACGCGGCGGGCGTGCGCGTTCTCAACGACGGCGGATCCCCTGCCGCGCCCTTCGCACGGGAGCTCGATCGAGAGGACCGGCTCAGGCTCTTCAACGAGTTCTTCGCAGGGCTCGACGGGAGACCGTCATGACGACGCTTCGCGGCACGATGGCCTTCGCCGCCGGGATCGTCTCGGCGCTGGCCCTGGGATGGGTGGCCTTCCCGCGCGCTCTCTACGTGACCGAGCGGCAGCCGATTTCGTTCAGTCACGCGGTTCACGCCGGGGAGACGGCCGGAATGACCTGCGAGGACTGCCACGCTTTCCGTGACGACGGGCGCCTGGCCGGGCTCCCGGGCGTCGAGATCTGCGCGGGGTGTCATCAGGAGGCGGTTGGCGAGTCGGCGGAGGAGAAGCGGCTCGTTGAGGAGTTCGTCGCGACGGGGCGGGAGATTCCCTGGAAGATCTATGCGCGCCAGCCCGACCACGTCCATTTCCCCCACGCCACGCACGTGAAGCTCGCGGAGCTGCCGTGCGAGAGCTGCCACGGCCTCCACGGGAAGAGCGGGACCCTCCGGCCCTTCGAGCGCAACCGGCTGACGGGATACAGCCGGGCGATCGAGGGAAGCTCGGCGGCGCGTCTCTTCGTCGCCGCCCGGCAAGGCGGGAAGATGTCCGATTGCAGCGACTGCCACAGGGCGCGCGGGGTCGAAGAGAGCTGCCTCGACTGTCACAAGTGAGGAGCGAGCCATGGGACTCCCGATCTCTCGTCGCGATCTGATCAGGTTCGCCGGAGGTGCGGCCGTCGGGACGCTGCTGACGCCGCTTCCCTGGAAGCTGATCGACGACGTGGCCATCTGGACGCAGAACTGGTCCAGGATCCCGAAGCTGGCGCACGGCGAGATCACGGCCCGCCGGGCCGCCTGCACGCTCTGTCCCGCCGGCTGCGCCGTGCGCCTCGGATGCGTCGCAGGCGTGCCCTACTCCGTCGCCGGCGCGGCCCGCGACGGAGCCTATCCTGTCGCGCTCTGTCCCATCGGCCTCGCCGCGCATCACGTCGTCTGGCACCCGCGGCGGCTGAGGGAGCCCATGGCGA
>OBLQ010000867.1_pt1 | contig 11493 bp, 11 predicted proteins | sample 1519881 | NCBI WGS metagenome assembly OBLQ01 (sample SAMN01911456, study PRJEB22533) | soil metagenome | biome: Soil | place: Malaysia | collected 2012-04-30 | depth DG_metagenome m | reverse complement strand
CCGCAAGGTTGAAACTCAAATGAATTGACGGGACCCCGCACAAGCGGTGGAGCATGTGGATTAATTCGATACTAACCGAAGAACCTTACCCAGGTTTGACATCAATGGTAAGCCCGTGAAAGCGGGCCCCCTTCCCACAAGGAAGGCCAGAAGACACCTGTTGCATGGCTGTCGTCAGCTCGTGCCGTGAGGTGTAGGGTTAAGTCCTCTAACGAGCGCAACCCTCGTCCTATGTTGCCAGCGGGTAAAGCCGGGAACTCATAGGAGACCGCCGGTGTAAGCCGGAGGAAGGTGGGGATGACGTCAAGTCAGCATGGCGGTTACGCCTGGGGCTTCACACATGCTACAATGGGCGAAACAAAGGGCAGCGAAGCCGCGAGGTGGAGCTAATCCCAAAAATACGCCCCCAGTTCAGATTGCAGTCTGCAACTCGACTGCATGAAGGTGGAATCGCTAGTAAACGCAGGTCAGCTATACTGCGTTGAATACGTTCCCGGGGTTTGTACACACCGCCCGTCAAGTCACCCGAATCGTCTGCACCCGAAGTCCGTGGCCCAACCGCAAGGAGGGAGCGGCCGAAGGTGCGGGGGGTAAGGGGGACTAAGTCGTAACAAGGTACCCGTACCGGAAGGTGTGGGTGGATCACCTCCTTAAGAGTCTGCACTCCCGTCCCCACTGGGGATCTGGGACATACTCTAGGTCGGTTCTGCGTCCCTCACTGGCTACAAGGTTTGAAGGGCCCGACACTGTGGAGTCGGGCCCTTCTTTCTTTTAAATTGTCAGTTAGCCAAGGTTGGCCTCATAGTGAGCGAGCGCCGCGATCGTGTATGGCGTTGTCTAGCGCCACGGAGTCTATCGCTACCCGCGACGTTCCAGTAATTCGGAACTGTGGACACTGGCCATTCATTTCAAATGTCGAGGCAAAGGCGTGTCGCGCACTGCGTTGATAAAAGAGCAGTGCTGGAGTGCTTTGAACAGGATTCGAAAATGGGAAAACTCGTCTTGAAGGGAAACTTTGTGCGGTCGGGCGTTGCGGGTCTCTCGCTACTTGTGCTCAGCGGCTCCATCGGATGTGGCGGATATTCGCCGCCCACAGTCACAGGTACGACGCCGGGCTTCAACCTCGACCTGTCTGACGCCTTTACGGGCTTGCCGAACACTTACAGCGCTGCATCCGGCCAAGCGGGGGCTTGGAACGACTGTCCGGTGGGAACGACCAGCAACCTGAAGGACACCGCTGGAAACGTGACGGCTGTAAGTATCACAGTCACCGGGTTTTCGGGCGCGTTCAACACTCCCACAACGGACACCGGCAAACTCTTGGGCGACTACGTGCAATATAACACGGTATCCGCTACGCCTGTGTCGATTTCCATCACCGGCCTCGCCAACGGCACCTACCGCGTCTATTACTACTATGTCTCTTCGATGTCTGGCTTTACGGCCAACGGAATACTCATGCCGTCGCTCACGGCGGACGGCTCCGCGTCAGCCCGCGATAGTCTCGGCACCGTGGGTTTCAATTGGTACTATGTCGACGCCTTTGTGACTTCAGGCACCCTAGCGATCACAGATTCGACCCCGACAAGCCTCGAAGGGATCAGCGGCCTGCAGATCGTGCCGATCTAGCCAGGCCCTGCTCGCCCTAAGTCTTCACGACCGTGAAGTCGCCTTTGCGCTTTCCCGCGACGACCTTCCACCCGTCGTTCAGTTTCAGCGTCCACCCGGTTCCCGAGAGGTCGCCCGCCGACTTTGGTGCCTCGACTCGCGCAGACTGGAAGTCCGGGGTGATCAGCGCCCCGCCCGTCACCGTCAGCGTCCCCCACTCATCGATGATGGTCGCTGTACCATAGACTGTTCCTTCGTCGATGTGGAAGACGTCGCGAGGATCGAACGAGTACTGCATCTTGGCCAGGGGCAGGACGAGCACAGGACCATCGAAGAACTGCCTGTGGTACTTCGCGATCAGTTCCTGCGTCTTCTTCTCCTTTTCCTGCTCCTCCTTCAGCACCTTGTCGTAGCCGTACTTCTCTGCGCGCGCGACCGCCGTCTTCTCGTCGACACTTTCGTGCCAGCCGATCCTCTCGGCGAGCGTGCCCGCGAGGCTAGTGTCTGGTTTCACCTGTTTGCGCCAAGGCGTCTTTGCGTCCTGCACGCCGTCCTCGACGTCCAGGAGCAGCGCGTAGGACGAACCGGTCCAATACGGGAAACTCCTGGAATACGTACTTAACTGGGTGTCCGCGATTTGTTTGAGTTGGTTCCCCTGCCACAGGCGTGCCTCCGGCTCCCAAGTCCCCTTGAGCATGATGCCGGTGAACTCCGCGAGCCCCTCGTTTAGATCCAGTTCGTCCTCGTTCTTCTTTGATCCGGGAAAGAGGCTTTGCCGGTACGCCCGGAACAAGAGCGCGTCCTCCATGAACGGCTTCTTCTCACTAACTGGAGCCGACAGTGCCTTGGAGAGCGCCATGAGTTCCATCCGGAGCCAGACCCGCCCGTCGAACTTGTCCATCTGAGCGTTGTCCGGACTCATCGGGTTCAGTCCGAGTGCTGGCTGGATGCGATGGAACAGTTCGTGCGCCATCAGTTTCGCGCGCTCCGTCCTTCTCGTCGGTAGCGGCCATAGCACCATCGTCCACTCCTGGTTGCCCCACTCGGTGGCGGTATTGGCGATGGGCTTGTTCGTCGGCCAGTGACCGACCCACAGACCGTCCTCTTCCTTGAACGCTTCGTCAGGCGGCTGGCGATTCGTGACTGCATCGTGCGACCGCACGTCGACGAAGATCATCGGCCCGATCAGTGGCATTCCCCACAATAGGCCATTGTCGTCGTCGGAAAGCCACTGCGCCTCCTGAAAGTAGCGGTGAGCCAGTTTCAGGTCGATCGGGCCGTCCTGCGGCGTGATCGGCAAGGCCGCGGCAGCAAGGAAGAGTGCGGCGAACATGTCTCTATGATGGTCTGAGCGCTCGTGGCGCGCTTGTACGATGGACGCTTTATGGACGCCGGGAGTCGTCCGACATCGCCTTCCTATATTTGGAGGGTGGTAGCCCGTACGTCTTGCGGAACACGCGGCTGAAGTGCGCCTGGTCGTAGAAGCCCGCATCCACCGCTATGTCCCCGATCGGTGCCTCCGTCGTTCTTAGACGGTTCTTTGCTTCTTCCAGGCGAAGCCAGCGTACGTACTCTCCTACTGAGCATCCGTGCAGCCGCCGGAACGTCTTCGCGAGGTGCGCCTCGTGCACGCCGGCCTGCTCCGCGAGCGCCGCCAGCGAGCCGCCGGCTCCAGGGTCGGAGTGCAGGATCGCCATGACGCGCTGCATCCAGTTCACGCTCTCCTGGCCCCTCTGCGACCGCGTCCTTTCGATCGCAGCGAGCATCTCCATCGCCAGCGCGGCGAGCGCTACCAGCGACGCAGCGTCCGCGCTGCGAAACTCGGTGTAGAGCCGTCCGATCGCTCTCCCGATTCCTGCGTCGTTTGTGACGCTGGGCGCATCCAGGACGTTGACGGACTGTGCCAGGCGCGCTTCGAACTTCGGGCCGACCTCGAAACTCAGCGTGTGCGCCCCCTCCGGCCACACCTCGTCGAAGTGCCGCACGCCGCCTGGGACGACCAGCACCGTCCCGGCAGCGCAGTCGAAGGTCTCGCCCGAGTACGTCTCTGTGAACCCGCCTTCGAGCACGCACGTGAAGTGGGAGAGAGTGTGCTCGTGCCATGGGGTCTTCTGCCCGCCAGCGAAGTTGTTCTCGGTGACGGCGAAGCCGAACGCCTGTCGCCTTCGCACGGCGTCTCCGTAGTATTCTCCCAGTCCCAGTTTCTGGTACATCCGGCTTCCAGAGTGTATACGCACCCAGCGGGACGAGTTGCTCCCGCCTGACCGGGCGGTGGGCCATAATCTTCCCGGATGCCGATGCACTATCTGACCGTCCAGGACATGCTCGCGATCAGCCTCGAGATCACCAAGGAGAGGCAGCGCTTCGACTACGCGACGTTAGAGGAGGCCGTCTTCTACCAGTACGCCTCCGGCGACAGCACCGACCTGGCCGCCCAGGGTGCGCGGTTCATCAACGGCTTCAAGCGCCTCGCCCCGTTTGCCGAAGGGAACGGAACCTGTGCCTTCGTCGGCCTTGTAGCGTTCCTCGAGGCCAACGGCAAGACCCTTGACCTGACGCCGGACGGAGCCAGGGACTGGATAGCGGGAGACTGCGTGAGCAAGGAGCAGATCGAAGGGAAGTTGCGCGACGGGCACGTGCACACCAAGTACGGCGTTCCCAACCTCGCTGAGATCGCCGAATCGGTCATCGAGCGCTATCGTTCGGCGCTCTCTCCGGTCGCTGCATAAAATTCGCGGAACCTCTTGACTACATTTGTCGTTAAGTGTGGTAGACTACGTATGTAGTCAGGTTTCACGAGATGAAACGAACCAAGAAGAAAGATCTTTCGACGCTCGAAATGAGCCTCATGCGGCACTTTGCCGAGGCGGGCCCCCAGACCGTCCGCGAGGCGGCAGAGGGGTTCGGCGAGCAGCGGGGCTACGCGCGAACAACCGTGCTGACCTTGATGGAGCGGCTGAGGCAGAAGGGCTACCTCGCCCGCGAAAAGCGCGACGGCGTCTACCACTACTCGCCGCAGATCGCCTCCGGCGACCTTGACCGCGGAGCCGTGAAAAGGTTTGTTCAGCGCGCTCTCGGCGGATCCGTCAGCCCGCTGGTAGCGTTCCTCGCCGAGAACCCCGACCTTACCGAAGACGAGGTCGCCGAACTTCGCAAGATCGTCGAGAAGATGGAGGGGAGGGGGCACAAGTGACGCAAGCCTGGATCGATTCGTTGCTCCGGGCCTGCTTGGGCGGCTCCATGGCGATCGCGCTCGTGTGGGTCGCGACTCGCCTCTGGAGGGGAATGCCTGCGAAGGCGAAGGCGCTATTGTGGCTCTTTGCGTTCGCGCGGCTGTTCCTCGGTCTCTTCCTCTTGGTCGGCCTGCCAATTCTGCGTCCAGTAGAGCCGGAGGTGCTGCCGATGTCTGCACCACAGGCTATCGTGACGTACCACTACGGCGCCTACCAGCCTGCGGGCATTGACTGGCCAGCGATCCTCTTCGGCGCGTGGGTCTTGGGCGTGCTCGCGTTCGCCGTGCTCGGACTGGTCGCCCACGCGCGCATCCGGCGTCTGGCAAAGCGTAGCCAGCCCATCGCTAGCCTCAGTGAGCGTTACGGAATTGACGTCCGCGCGCACAATGACGTGCCAGTGCCGCTGGTCTTTGGACTGTTTCGCCCATGCGTGCTGCTCCCGTCATGGCACCTCTCCGGCCTCAGCGGGAACGAGGTCGACATGGTGATCGAGCACGAACTGGCGCACGTGCGGCGGTGGGACTCGCTGTCATCGCTGTTCGTCTTCCTCAACCACGCGCTCTTCTTCTTCAACCCCGCAGTTTGGATCGCGCGCCGTGAGTGGCAGTTCTCTCGCGAGGCCGCGTGCGACGAGTACGCGATCGCCAATACCGCATGCAGCCCCGGCGACTACGCCGCGATGCTGGTGAGCGTCTCTTCGGGACGCCCGTCGCTCGCAGCGCTCAGCGCCGCACCCACTTTCAGAACTCTCAAACGAAGGATCAACGATATGAAGACTCCACGAACAATCTCCAACTCCGGCAAGGTCCTCTTGCCTCTCTTGCTCGGCCTCAGCGCCCTCGGATCGGTGCCGGTCGCACTCAAGCACCAGGACGCAAAAGTTACGAGCCCCGATGTGAAGGTCACCCTTAGACGGGCGAACTTCCAAGAGATCCGCGTCGCCAAAGAGATTCCGCTGATCTTGGTCGACCCAGAAGGGCGCGAGACCAGGGTCACCATCAAGGCGGCTGACAAGCAGCTTCTACAAGTCGTGCAGGAGGATCCCCTGGTCATCCGCGACACAGGCGGCAGGGTGTTCTGGCTGTCGGCCAACCCGCTGAACTCGAACGATGTGGGTTGGGCACAGGGGTCGCCCCCAGTCGGTGAGGCCATCGCCGGACACGTAGTAGAGGGGCATCTCGTGCCGCAGTCAACGAAAGTCAAAGGCTTGTCGCAAAGTGGCCCCATCAGAGTGAAGGTGCAGGGCCCCGTCTTCTTGACCGGTTCCGACTCTCAGACGAGATTCTGGTCAGACAAAGGTCAGGGTCGCTGGCTAGGCGGCTCGGCTCCGCGCGCCTTGTCCCGCAGCACTCGGGGTTCGGTGCAGGCAATCGGGGGAAGCGCTCCCAAGGTCGTTTCGGGCAGCGCCGGCGTTAGTGTCCGGGTCGTTGAAGGAACCGCTCCTCGAATGCTGTCCGGCAACGCCGAAGTTACTGTCCAAGGAATCGGCGGTACCGCGCCCAAGGTCGTGTCGGGGAGCGCAGGAACCCCAGTGGTCGCAATTGGCGGTAAGGCCCCGATGGTCATGTCTGGGAGCGCCAGCACCGCAGTCGTTGCAGTCGGCGGCAAGATTGCCGTGCCTACGGTGCGCGAAGGAAGCCTCGGCGCTGTCGAGGTCTCACGCACTGTTGCCTCTCCAGAGCATTCAGGGCAAGAGCCGACGTCGGTGACGATCGTCCTCAAAGGCGGTGCCGACCAGTCTGCAGGGGGCCTCGCTTCCTCGATAACCATGCGTGTCACGAGGACAGAGATCAAGAAGTTCCTCGCCCAACTCTCACACGTCTCGGGCGTGAGGATCAAGACCGAAGGCATAACGAGCGCGCGGTTGCTCGAAGCCAAGTTGGAAGTCGCGACCCTGCGCGACGTCCTCGACACCGTGACGAAGGTCTACAAACTGAGTTGGTCGCAGATGCCGGACGGATCGATCGAAGTCAAGCAGCTCGGCAGATAAGAAGGGTGGCTCCGACCCGGGCGGTGTTCGCGCACCGCCCGGCCCCATTTGTTTTCCAAAGAGGGTGCGCCCACATTCTGATATCATCCTTGGTGAAATGGACAAGATCAAGGACGCGCTTGCCGGTCAGTACCGCGCAGGGCTCGCGATGTTGCGCGAAGAGATAGAAAAGTGCCCCGAAGACGTGTGGGTCGCCGGGAAGCATCCGCGCAACTTTTGGCGCATCGCCTACCACGCGCTCTTCTTCACCCATTTTTATCTCATGCAGAAGGAGGCCGACTTCGTGCCGTGGGAGAAGCACCGCGACGGAGCGACCGACCTGTGGGAGGACGCGGATCCGCCGGTCATCGATCCGTATACGCGCCAGGAGCTTCTCGAATACTTGGAGACGATCTTTGAGAGCGTTCCGCAGTGGGTGGAGCGGCTCGACCTCACGACCGACGACCCAGGCTTCCACTGGTACAAGATCCCGAAGATGGACCACCAGGTGCTGAACGTCCGTCACCTGGGCGGCCACGTCGGCCAACTCTCGGAACTGTTGATGGCTCATGGCATCGACGTCAATTGGGCTAGCAAGAAGTGACAATGCGGCGAGAGACAGTGAAACGCGAGCCAACGGAGATAACGTCAGCCCTCGAGTGTCAACGAAGCGACTTGGAGCGGGTGACCGGGATCGAACCGGCGACATTCAGCTTGGGAAGCTGACGTTCTACCGCTGAACTACACCCGCTCAGCACATGGATTCTAACACATACCGGGGAGGGTGCCGCTCCTGCGGCACCGGCTTCGGGACCCGGTGATGGGCGGTAGACTCGGCTCGTCCCAATGAAAGCGGCCAGCCCGACCGTCGAAGTCCACCACGGGGACAACCTGCCGTTCCTGAGGTCGCTCGCCGACGCCTGCGTCGACCTCGTCTACATCGACCCTCCCTTCAACACGGGCCGCTCCCAAACACGGACGCGGCTTACCACCGAACGCGACGAGGACGGCGACCGCACTGGGTTCAAGGGACAGAGGTATCGGACTCAGAGGGTCGGTTCGCATACGTTTGCCGACTCGTTCGACGACTACCTGGCGTTCCTCGAGCCGCGCTTCGTCGAGACAAAGCGGGTCCTGAAGTCCGACGGCTCGTTCTTTCTCCACGTGGACTATCGCGAAGTCCACTACTGCAAAGTTCTGCTCGACCAGATCTTCGGACGCGAGTGCTTCATGAACGAGATCGTGTGGGCGTACGACTATGGCGGTCGAAGCAAGACCAAGTGGCCCGCCAAACACGACAACATCCTGTGGTACGTCCGCGACCCGAAGAACTACACCTTTAACTACGACGAGATGGATCGCATCCCCTACATGGCTCCAGGTCTCGTCACTCCGGAGAAAGCCGAGCGCGGAAAGACTCCGACCGACGTCTGGTGGCACACGATCGTCTCACCGACGGGCACGGAAAAGACAGGCTGGCCAACGCAGAAGCCTCTCGGTGTCATAGGGCGGATCATCAAGATCCACTCGAAGCCCGGCGACACGGTGCTCGACTACTTTGCAGGCAGCGGCACGACCGGAGTCGCTGCTCTACTAAATGGTCGGAGTGCGCTCCTTGTCGATTCAGACGAAAGAGCAGTTGAGTTGGCGAGGGAGCGCGTGGCGTCCATCACGATGGCCGAATCGCGCTAGACTAGAGTCGTGACTGTTCTACTACTTGCCTTAGCAGCCATTCAGCAACAGGAGATGCCCAAGGACTATACGGACGTCGTAAGTTATCTCGGGAGGCCTGGCAGCTACGCCGCGAACGTCCTCAAGATCGCCCTCCCGCGCGACGACATCCGTGTGCGCATCGACGGAATCGATCTGCCGACCACCTTCGGCTTCACCGGCTGGATCGCTATGACTGTGGGCGCGGAAGGAAACGACGTATTGATGGGCGACCTCGTGCTGCGCGAAGAGGAGGTCAACCCAGTCATGAGCGCCCTGCTCAAGAACGACCTCGACGTCACCGCGTTGCACAACCACTTCTTCTATGAGGAGCCGCGTCTCTTCTTTATGCACGTCTACGGAATGGGCAAGGCGATCGAACTCGCGAAGGCGATCAAGCCCGCGCTCGACATTATGGGCACCCTACCGGTCAAGGGCGTGCACTCGGTCACGTTGAGCGGTTCGAGGATCAATGCCGGGACGTTCGATACTGCAGCGCTCGATGCGATCGTCGGCACGAAGGGCTCACAGTTGGACGGAGGCGTCTACAAGTACGTGGTCGGCCGGCCCGACCTTGACATCCAGGATATGGACGCGACGATCAACGCGCGCATGGGTCTCAGTTCGTGGGCGTCGCTGTTCGGGAGCGACGACGACGCAGTCATTGCGGGCGACATCGCGATGGTTGCCGACGAGGTGACGTTTGTGATGAAGGCGCTGCGCTCGCACAACATCGAGGTAGTCGCGGTGCACAACCACATGACGGGCACGACGCCGATGATCTACTTCCTGCACTACTGGGGCGAAGGCAAGGCTGCGGATCTGGCCAAGGGGTTCAAAGCCGCGATCGACGCGACAGGCAAAGACTAGTCGGCCTTAGCCTGCGCGCTTGCGACTGACAGTGGAGGGACGACCTCCTGGGCGTCCAATGGCATGAGAAGAGGTCGCGCAGGAGCACGACCCTCCACATCAGTCGAGGCTCATGATCTCGATGTTGCGGAACTCGGTCGGATGGCTTTCCGACTGGAGCGAGACCGTGCCGCCCGTGAGAATCAGTTTTCCGTCTTTGATCAGCGCCTTTCCGTCGGCGTCGTTGGGGTCGAGTTGCGGGTTGTCGTACTCGAAGACCAGTTTCCCGTTGATGTAGTGCTTGACGTGCGTTCCGCGCACCTCCAGTTCCGCCGTCACCCACTGGTCGCCATCGAGCGTCGGCGACGTCGAGTTGGTGCAGTGCTGCGTGATGACCTTGCCGTCCTTTTCGTAGTTCGTCCCCGGCGTGCAGAGGTTTCCCGTCGGCCGGTTGCCGCTGCCGTCGCCACCGAGGAGTTGGAACTCCATCGAGACTGGGTAACTCTGGTCGAGCCCCATCGACGCGGCAGGCTCTCCGTCGTACATGATCCCGTTGTTGCGCCACGCCCACCCGGGTGCACCCTTAACTTGGTCGCCGACGAAGCGGTACTCCAGCCGCAGGCGGAAGTTGGAGAGCGGAGTCTTGTAAAAGAGGTGCCCGTACCGGCCCTTGAACTCTGGGCCGTACTGGTCGTAGTTGACGACCAGTTTGCCGTCTTCCACGCGGAAGGTATTAAGAGGGTCGTCGCCCAGTTTGTATCCGACGATCTTGGGAGTCCAGCCATCGAGCGTCTTGCCGTCAAAGATCGTCACCCACTTGCTCTGGTCGCGCTGATACGCGAAGCCGAGCGATACCAAGGAGGCGAGACAGAACAGAAGTGTGACCGAAAAGACGCTGGGCTTCACAGTGAGACGTTACCTCCAACCCAGTCAGACGCGCCTCAGCGCAATGGGTGTTGGTGTGGGTTGGAGCGGGTGACGGGAATCGGACCCGCGTCACTAGCTTGGAAGGCTAGAGCTTTACCATTAAGCTACACCCGCGCTCCGCGATATTGTACCAAGGCTCAAATCGGCCTCTGGTAACCTTCCCGCCCGTGATCGAGAAAGGCATCATCCTGGCCGGGGGTTCGGGCACCCGCCTGTACCCCGTCACCAAGGCCACCAGCAAGCAACTGGTGCCGATCTATAACAAGCCGATGGTGTACTACCCGCTCAGCGTGCTCATGCTGGCTGGTATCAGGGAGGCCATCGTCATCACCACGCCCCACGAGCAGGAGGCGTTCAAGCGCCTTCTCGGCGACGGCTCGCAGTGGGGGATGAAACTGCACTTCGAGGTCCAGCCCAAGCCCGAGGGGCTCGCACAGGCGTTCCTTGTCGCGGAGCGGCACATCGAGGGTCAGCCGTGCGCGCTCGTGCTCGGCGATAACATCTTCTATGGCCGCGGCCTGAGCGCGATGCTCCGTAGCGCGGCTTCGCTCGAGAGCGGCGCGGTGGTCTTCGCCTACCCGGTCGAGAACCCGTCGGCCTACGGTGTCGTCGCCTTCGACGCCGAGGGCAACGCGAACAGCCTCGAAGAAAAGCCGAAGCAGCCGAAGTCAAAGTTTGCGGTGACGGGGCTTTACTTCTACGACTCGCAGGTGCTCGGCCTGGCGCGCTCGCTAAAGCCCTCCGCGCGCGGCGAACTCGAGATCACGGACCTCAACCGTATCTACTTGGAGCAGAAGAACCTCCGCGTCGAGGTCATGGGGCGCGGCTTCGCCTGGCTCGATACCGGCACCCACCACTCGATGCTCCAGGCATCCAACTTCGTGGAGGCCGTGGAGTCCCGGCAAGGGCTGATGATCTCGTGCCCAGAGGAGATCGCCTTCCGCATGGGCTGGATCACGGCCGACCAGGTGCGCGCGGTCGCCGAACCTATGGCGAAGAACGAGTACGGGCAGTACTTGATGCGTCTGGTCGACGGGCAGTAACCAGGGGAGGGTGCCGCTCCTGCGGCACCGCGCGACGGACGGAACTTTCGGTGTCAGAGGACTGACACCCTCCCCGGTCCGCAGAAAACTCTTAGTTCTGGGGAGGGTGCCGCTCCTGCGGCACCGCGCGACGGACGGAACTTTCGGTGTCAGA
>OBLQ010000866.1_pt1 | contig 11496 bp, 10 predicted proteins | sample 1519881 | NCBI WGS metagenome assembly OBLQ01 (sample SAMN01911456, study PRJEB22533) | soil metagenome | biome: Soil | place: Malaysia | collected 2012-04-30 | depth DG_metagenome m | reverse complement strand
GGTCGGGTGGTGATCTGCCCGTGGCACAGCTGGGAATACGACGTCACTACAGGGAAGTTGGTCGGAAACTCCGAGGTGGGAGTCGAAACCTACCCGGTTGAGGTGAGGGACGACGAAGTCTTCGTGGACGTCGGATAGGGGACTCCCATAAACCCTGCCGTTTCAGCTTCGTAAAGGCCTGCGCGAATTTCGGACACAAGGCTTCCCTTTCTTGCGCACTTACGTGTATAGTGCGCGGGCACTATTCTTTCACGAATGACGCAACCGTCCCCCCAACCCAGACGCTGGCTCTTAGCGGTCGACCCGCGCGTCTACCACTGGGATACTCTTTTCGTGAAGGGAAAAGAGATGTGGCGGCACGCCGGGAGCAAACCCGACGCGCTACGCCAACTCAAGCAGGTCCACAAAGGCGACCGCGCGCTCTGCTACCACGGCAAACCGGAGCACTCGGTGTACGCGCTGGCGGAAGTCAGCCGCGATCCGTACGCCGATCCACACGATCGCGACGGCAAGAAGCTGGTGATGGACTTGCGCGCGATCGAGCGGCTGCCCCGGCATGTGACTCTCGCCGAGATGCGCGAGAATCGCCTGCTGCGCAAGATCAAGTTCCTCAAGAACACCCGCCTGACGATCTGCCCGATCAGCAATGAAGAATATGCGGAAATTTTGCGCATGGCGGGAATCACGGCCTCCCCTGGAATCCCGCTGCCGTGACCCTATTCTCCCCTGCCGCGGGAGCCGCAATGGAGGGTCAGATTCGAGAACCCGAAAACCGCGGGAAAGTGCCCGCGGGAAGCGCCGGCACGCGGAAGCCGACGGCCATCAGGAGAGTGACGGGAGCGCCGTTTAGCGGCGAGATTGAAAACGCGTAAGTTCCTGCGGATAGCGGGGCGAAACATCCTCGCGATCCTCGTCCTAGTCGGCTCCCTCCTCGCTTTTTCCAGCTAGCGCTACTCGCGCGAAATGGCGATCGACTCAAACCGCGGCGTGAACGAGTCTGGCTACGTGCGCATCGGCGGCCTCGACCAGTGGGTTCAGATCCGCGGCCCCGAACCGACCGGATCGTCGCGTCGCCGCGATTTCCGCCGCCCCTAACGCGAAATCAGAGCGTTTTTCCCGCACCCTCGTCGAACACGGAAACAAGAAAACGAAAAGCGCATAGAATAGCGGCAGCGAGGGGGCGCCTCTCTATGCGGAAGAAGAAAGCGATTGCGCTGGCCGCGCTGATCGCCGTCGCGGCGGCCGCTCTGGCGAAGGGCCGTCAGGCTTCGACGCAGCGTGCCACGGCGACCGGCACCGTCGCGCAGTTGGCAGGCATTGCGGCGGGCCGAACGCGCGTCGTCGACATGACCTACACCATTAACGGCAAATTGCCGGCGTGGCCGGGCGACAATCGGACGTTCGAGGCGCAGGTGGTCGCCACCCCGCAAAAGGAAGGCTATTTCGCGCGCAGCTTCTGGATGCTCGAGCACTACGGCACGCACCTCGATGCCCCGGCACATTTCCCGCCGGGGAAAACGACGCTCGATCAGCTCCCTGTCTCGCATTTCTTCGGCCCGGCGGTCGTGATTGACGTTCGCGCGGAGGCCGCGAAGAACGCCGATTACCGGCTAACCAGCGCTCGCGTCAAAAAGTGGGAAGCCGCGCATGGCCGGATTCCGGCGGGAGCGATCGTGCTGCTGCGCACGGGCTGGGCCTCGCGCTGGCCGGATCAGGGACGGTATCGCAACATGGATGCACAAGGCGCGATGCACTTCCCCGGATTTTCGGTCGACGGGGCCAAACTGTTGATCGCGCGCGGGGCTGTCGGACTTGGAATCGACACGCTCAGTGTTGATTACGGACCGTCGAAGGATTTCGAGGTTCACCGCGTGGACTTGCCTGCAGGTCTTTACAACCTCGAGAATCTCGCGAATCTTGACCAATTGCCCGAGATCGGCGCATATCTGATCGTCGCGCCGATCAAGATCGAGGGCGGCTCGGGAGGACCGGTTCGCGTCTTTGCGATTCTGCCCGACCAGAAGTGAAGCGTTTGCAGGTGCGCTGCGTATTCGGAGGAATGCGTCATGCCCGAATTACCCGAGGTTGAAACCGTCGCGCGCGGCCTGCAGGCTGTCCTGCCGGGCAGACGCATCGTCGCAGTGCGCCTGGGCAAGACGGATTTTATCGAGGATCCCGCCGCCATCGCGCGCGAGCTGCCGGGCTGCCGGATTCGCGTCGTGCGGCGGCACGGAAAGTTCCTGGTCCTGGACCTCGAACCTTCAGATGGAACCGCAGCAAGCTCCTCGCTTCTGATTCATCTGGGCATGACGGGACAGATCGTGGTGTGCTCTGCGGAGGCGCCCGTTGCGCGCCACACGCACGCATTCTTCTCGCTCGACGATGGCCGGGAAATGCGCTACACGGATATCCGCCGCTTCGGCAGGATGCGAATTCTTTCCGACGGCACGCAGGACGAAGTCCTTGGCCGTCTCGGCTTCGATCCATTGGAAGCGAGCGAGGATGAACTTCGCGAAACAATCCGCTCTCGCCGCGCCAGGATCAAGGCGCTGCTCCTCGATCAGCACGTCTTCCGAGGAATGGGAAACATCTACACGGATGAAAGCCTATGGCGCGCACGCATTCACCCCATGCGCCTCGGCGCATATCTGAAGGACGCCGAACTCCGCCGCTTATACAAGGCCGTGCGCGCAGTTCTGACGGAGGCGATTCGCTTTCGGGGATCGTCCGTGTCCGATTACGTGGACTCCGAAGGACGCCGAGGGGAATTTCAACAACGGCACCGCGTCTATCAGCGCGAGGGCAAGAAATGCTTCCGCTGCGGCGCGCTCATCCGCCGCGCCATCGTCGCAGGGCGCAGCAGCTACTTTTGCCCCCGCTGCCAGCCCCCGCCGCGCATTCAGCGCCGCACACCCCGAAAGTAGACGAACCACAGTCGTCCGTCCGTGAAAGCCAATACATTCCAGCGACATTTCGGCGCGGGGGCTGCTTCTAGGGCGTCGAGCGTTCGACGGGCGAGGGCATATACAGGCCCGCTTCGGCGGGGAGCCCGGCGCGCTCGAATTGGATGGTGGTGTGGGTGATATGAAAATCGCGCGCGAGCACTTCCCGAATGTCAGCAAGGATTTTCTCGCTCTCTTCCATGTGCATGTCCGGAATGCGAACGTGGCAGGAAAGCGCGTGGAGATCCGTGCCGAGCGTCCAGATGTGGATGTCGTGGGCTTCCTGAACGCTTTCGACGCGCAGAATCGCAGCGGCCACGTCTGCAAGGCGGATATTGCGAGGCAGACCCTCGAGAAGGATGTGGCCGCTTTCGCGTAGTATCCCCGCACCGGACCAAAGAACCATCACGCCGATCCCGATGCCAAGAACCGGGTCGACCCAACTTGCGCCGGTAAACCGAATGGCAAGCGCTCCCGCGAAGATCGCGATATTCGAGAGCGCGTCGCCTAGGTTGTGCACCCAGACGGTGCGGACGTTCAAGTCCTTGCGCCCGCGATGCACTGCGAGCGTGATGCCGCCGTTAATTGCGAGAGCGAAGACCGATGCCCACAACATGATCGTGGCGTGGACTTCGACGGGGCTTCGCAGGCGATCAATGGACTCGCCGATCAACGCAAGTGCTACGAGCGCGAGAAGCATCGCGTTGACGAACGCCGCGAGGATTCCCGCGCGATGGTATCCGAACGTCTTCTCGTGCGTGGGCGGGCGAACGGCCCAACGCATCGCCAGCCAAGAGATCACGAGCGTGGGCACGTCGGTGAGATTGTGGACGGCGTCGCTCACCAGCGCGATGGAATGGCCTGCATAGCCGGCGCCCAATTCGACGAGGACCAGAACCAGCGAGGCAGCAACGCTCCCTCCCAGAATGCCGGTCGCACCTTCGCCCAGACCATGCGCATGTGGTTGCGAGCCGCGGTCATCGCCATGGCCCGCGCGATCGTGCAGGTGGGCGTGCATGGGCTGAATTCTACTCGCGGACGGTCATCCGTAAAAATATCTTTGCGCCGCGAGAACACTTTGGGCCAATAAGCCGGATCAGGGACGAAAATGTGGATTGATTGTTTGAGGGCCGCGGGCAAAACTCAATTGACTTCCCTCGCGGAGCCCACCTACGATGAAATCGGCGACTGGTTCCGGAGTATCCAGAGACGCGTTTGGCGTGCGCGTCGCGATTCGCCCAGTCATGACGCAAAAAAGTGCCAAGCTGGTCTTCTGGGGAGTGCGCGGCTCGACGCCGACGCTGGAGCGCGATGCGTGGCGCTATGGCGGGAATACGCCCTGCATCGAGGTGAGCGGTCCGGACGGCGCACGCTTCATCCTCGACTGCGGCAGCGGCCTGCGGATGTTCGGCAAGGCCCTGCGCATGATGAACAGCCGCTGGGCGGAGGAGCAATCCGAAGGGGGAATCGAAGCCCACGTCCTCGTAACCCACTACCACTGGGACCACATACAGGGCATCCCGTTCTTTCATCCATTCTTCCAGGCGCAGAACCGCTTCCATTTCTACAGCTTTCAATCGAAATATCTCGGGCGCAACAGCCTGCGCCAAGTGTTCGAAGCGCAGGTCGCCAGTCCTTACTTTCCCGTGGATTTGAGCACCATGACGGCGTCGCGCCTCTTTCGCGAGGTAGGCGGCGGCGAAAAGTGGGAGATACAGGGAACGCAAATCACGACCGCCTGGCTGAACCACCCGCAAGCTTGCCTGGGCTACCGGCTCGACACGCCCGTCGGCTCGATTGTCTACGCCACGGACAACGAGCCCGGCGTGGCGGAATTCGACAACAATTTGCGCGAACTCGCCCAGGGGGCGGACGTGCTGATCTACGACGCGCAATACTCGCCGGAGCAACTCGCGTCCACGCGGAAAGGATGGGGCCACTCAAGTTGGCTCGAAGGAGTGAAAATCGCGCGCGAATCCAAAGCCCGAAATTTAGTGCTCTTCCACCACGATCCCGATTCGTCGAGCCGCATCGTGGACGGGTTTCTATCGGCCGCGCGCCTGGAATTTCCGGCCACGTGGGCGGCTATGGAAGGGATGTCGATGACGTTGAGCGAGCGGGGAGTGGATGTGGTCTTGCCGAAGTCCCGGCTGGGCCAGCGCCGCCGCTTGCGTTACGCGGCGACCGTCACCGGCGAGTCCGAGGATGGCGAGCGGTTCCAAGAGACAGCAACGGTGCGGGACCTGAGTCTGCAAGGCGCCTATCTGTCCTTGAACAGGCGGCCGCGCCTGCAATCGGAGTTGCGTGTGGTGATCGAGACAGGCGGACAACAAGAGCGATCAGGGCTACTATCGCTCCGTGCGACCGTCGTTCACTGCGAGCCCGGCCGCGAGAAGAACCAAAACGGAGTCGGCGTCGTTTTCGTGGAAGACGCCGAGATGGACCCGCCGCGCGACTGACCGATCATCAAGCACAGCGATCAGTCCGCAGACCGACACGCCGACCGGAGCATTGCCGAGCTGAAACCGTTCTAGAGCGAACTCGGCAGCGCGGCTCGCGCCGATCAGCTGCCGATGTCTTCGAGAGCGGAGATTTGAGCTTCGATATCCGCCAGCGCGCGACTGAGATGATCGGTGTAGCGCTGATTCTGGCTTTCCTGCATGTCTTTTTTTACGCGCGCGCGCGAAAGAAGCAGCACTTCCCTGCGACGATGAACTTCAAACTGCGCCGGCGTCAACGGCGTCTTGTTCCTTCCCCGAGTAATCGTTTTAGAATCCTCCACCTGAGATTCAACCGATTTACTTTCCCACCCTTTCGCCATGTATAGATTTTATGGCATGTGGCCCTATTTTGGCATCATGATTTTCGCTGGTTTGCCTTCGGTAACGGCCGCTCGCGACCTCGATTCCACTCGGCGATCCGTTCGCAGGAGCCGTCACGTTTTGAGTCCCGACATCTTCGCCAAAACCTCAAACACGACGGCGAAGTCTTCCCCGGCCAGCCCTACGGCCCGGGCCGCCGTGAGAAATTCGTTGCTGACCGCGGTTGTCGGCAGGGGGACATTGAGCTGGCGGCCCATCTCGAGCGCCAGCAGCATATCTTTCTGCATCATATTGACGTTGAACCATGCTTCTTTCGGCAATCGCAGGACGAAAGGGCCCCGGTATTGGATCATGGGCGAAGCCACGGCACTGTGGACGAGCACGTCCACGGCGACTTCACGGGCGATGCCACTTTTCTCCGCAAGCAAGACACCTTCCGAGAAAGCGAGCATTTGAACGGCAAGACTCAGATTTGTGGCAATCTTCATTACCAGCGCAAGACCATTGTCGCCGACGTAGGTCACCTTGGGACCGATGTCATAGAGAACCGTCTTCACCCGTTCGAATGTCTCCCGACGGCCACCAACCATGACGGACAATTTTCCCTCCTGCAGGGTGATTACGCTGCCAGAGACCGGCGCGTCGAGCATTTCGGCGCCCTTCTCGCGCACTCTGAGTGCTAACTGCCGACTAAAGGCGGGACTGATCGTGCTCATGTCGACGAGAATCTTGCCCGGGGCCAGGCCAGCCAGGATTCCGTCCGGTCCCTCGGCGATCATCTCCAGTGCGGCGGAATCCGTTACCATAGAAAACGTGACATCGGCCGCTGCGGCCACCGCGCGTGGCGAATCTACCCACTTCATGCCCTTCTGTATGACCCTTTCGGCCTTCCAACGCGTGCGGTTGTAACCGGTAACGGTGTGGCCCTTGCTGAGCAGACGATCCACTATCCCGCTGCCCATCACTCCCAGTCCCACGAATCCAAGGTTGGCCATAAGTTCTAATCTCCTAACAGCGGCGGATGCCGGGAATACTAGGATTCGCGATCAGACGGAGCGTTCTCCATCACGCAGATTGACGCGAGCTCCGCTTGGAATCCTATCAAGAGCCTATTTTTCAGGGCAAGAAACGGAGAGAAACGCAGGCGTCACTTAATCGAAACCGTTTTGACATTCGTGAATTCGCGGATTCCGTGTGCGCCCAGCTCCCGGCCGTAACCCGACCGCTTGACACCGCCAAACGGGACTCGGGGATCGGAAGCGACCATTTGGTTGATAAAGACCATTCCGGCTTCGAGTTCGCCAATGAAGCGCTGCTGTTCCGTCGCGTCGTTCGTCCAGGCACTGGCCCCCAATCCAAACCGAGTGTCATTGGCGACGCGGATCGCCTCGTCAATATCCTGCACGCGGAAAAGGGAGGCCACAGGGCCAAACAGCTCCTCGGTATAGGCTGGTGAATTCCGGGGAACGCGAGTCAAGACGGTGGGGAGATAAAAATTACCGGGCATGTTCGCCGGCGCTCCGCCCGTCAAAAGGCGAGCGCCCGCCGCGACGGTGTTTCGCACGTCGGCGTGCAGGGCAGTCACGGCATCTGCCGAAGCCAGGGGCCCGACATCAATCTCCTCGTCAAAGGGATCGCCCAGTTTCAATGCTTGCATCTGCTCTACGAATCTTCGTTCAAAATCATCGGCGATCTTTTCGGCGATGATGAAGCGCTTTGCGGCGATGCAGGACTGGCCGTTGTTCAAGATTCGCGCCTTGACGGCGGTCGCCACGGCTTCCTCCAGATTTGCGCTCGGCATCACAATAAAGGGGTCGCTGCCGCCCAATTCGAGCACAACCTTCTTAATTCTCTTCGCCGCCCCCGCCGCCACACTCACGCCGGCCATTTCACTTCCGGTCAGAGTCGCGGCCGCGACTCGGGGATCATTGAGAATTCCATCGACCTTGTCCGAACCGATCAAAAGCGTCTGAAACACGCCTTCCCAGAAGCCGGCCCGCAGAAGAATCTCCTCGATTTTGAGGGCACACTGCGGGACGTTCGAAGCATGCTTCAGCAGCCCGACGTTTCCCGCCATCAAGCCTGGCGCGACAAAGCGAAAAACCTGCCAGAACGGAAAGTTCCAAGGCATGACCGCGAGGATGATTCCGAGCGGCTGGTAGCGGACGTAGCTGCGGCTTGCGCTCGTCTCGATAACTTCATCGGCGAGAAAACGCTCGGCGTTCTCCGCGTAATATCTGCAGGCCGAGGCGCACTTCTTTGCCTCGTCAACCGCCGACCGGTATGTTTTGCCCATTTCCGTCGTCATCAGGCGGGCAAGGTCGTTTCTCTCTTGTTCCAAGATATCGGCAGTTTTCGTCATCCTGCGCGCGCGCTCGGCGAACGTGAGCCTGCGGAATTTGGGAAAGATATCCGCGGCGCGCTGCATTCGAGCTTCGATCTCAGAATCCGAAAGCGGCTTGAATGTCTTCAGAGTCTTCCCCGTTGCGGGATTGACCGTCGCGATGGGCATCTCGAATCGTCCTCCAAAGGGACTGGTTGTGAGCGCACGCGCCGCGTGGCTTAGCAGCTAGCTCCGTGGACCGTCGCTTACGCTTTGCATTCTATCGCGCGCCGTCGCCATCCTCGCGCAGATCGTCAAGAGAGCTGTCCACTTCCTCGATCATGGCCGAGGCTGTCCTCGGCAAGATCAGGCCGTCGTGCAGCGCCCCTTCGATGGAACTTTTCTCCGCGGCCTTCAAGCGGGAGCGCGCATGGCGAACTTCTCGCCGAATGCGATCCTCGTTGCGGCGCGAGACGTTCTGCATCTCCTGCTGCACGATGATGAGCCGTTCGTCGAGTTCGCCGCGAAGCAGTTCGTAGGCGGGCGGGGAAATCCGGTCTGTCTTCAACAGGTCGTCAAGCTGCGCTTGCGCCGAAAGAATCGCCGAGTGGCGCACGCGGGCGCGGTCGTATTCATCTTCCTCGAAGGACGCGATTCCCAACCAGCGCAGCAGCGGCCGAATCATCATGCCCTGACAAACGATCGTGACCGCGACCACTCCAAATGTCATCGCCAAAATCTGGCTACGGAATGGAAAATTCGTCGGCAAACCGAGAGCCAACGCCAGCGACAATACTCCGCGCAACCCTCCCGCCACCAGCAAGTGTTGCCATCGCAGCGGAATCTTGTCTGTGACGGCGTTGGAAACCGGGGCCAGCAGGTAGACCGATAACACGCGCCCGAGCAGCACCGCGCCGAGCGCCAGCAGAGCTGGGCGCCATGCCTGCGCCAAATCCCCGATGCGCAATTGCAGTCCGATCAGCAGGAACAGGATCGAATTGATCACGAACGAAACGTATTCCCAGAAGGACCAGAGCGAGACGCGTGTGTGCGCGCTCATGCCCACGCGCGCTCCGTAGTTGCCGATCATGAGCCCGGTCGTCACCACGGCGATCACGCCAGAGAGATGCAGGGACTGTGCGGCTAGGTAGGAACCGTAAGCCGCGATCGTCGTCAGGGTGATCTCGATTTGCGGATCGTCAATTCCCCCGGTGATCTTGCTGATCGTGAGCCCGAGAGCCACACCAAGGGCCACTCCACCCAGCACCGTCACCAAGAACTCTTGGATGCCGGCCCCCACACCCAAACCGCCCTTCACGGCCGCGCCCACCAGAATCCCGAACAGTACGGCCGCAGTCCCGTCGTTCAGCAAGCTTTCGCCTTCGACAATCACTTCGAGTCGCTTGGGAACCGCGACGCTCCGGAAAATTCCCAGCACCGACACGGGATCCGTGGGAGCCACGATCGCACCAAACACCAACGCCGCGGCGAGGGGCAGTCCGACGGTCCAATGCACCGCGAAAGCCGTGATGAAGGCCGCCACGAATACGCCCATCGTCGCCAACAGCAGGATTGGCACCAGATTCTCGCGCAGGTGCCGGAGCTGAATTTTCAGGCTGCCTTCGAAGAGAAGTGGCGGAAGAAACACGATCAACGCCGCGTCCGGCGTCAGCCAGTTCGGCCGTTGCTGGATCAGTTCGTCGACCAACGGAAGATGGACGGAGACAAGCACGAGCCCGCCCACAACCAGCGCCACTGTGTACGGGATGTGCAGCCGCGCGGTGATCACCGCGACCACGGACGCAGCCAGCAGGAGCAGAAGCAGGAATTCGACGGTGCTGAAGGTGGTCATATTTCCGTCTGAGTCTCAGCGCAAACGATCCTGAATCGCCATTTCCCGCACTATATAAGGACCGTACAGGTTGCCGGCGAACCGTGTGCTTCGAAATTGCTCGCCGCCTGAGCAAAATCTACTACACTTCAACCGCGAGTGGCATCGTAATGGAATTAAGGTGGCGGCTCAACTCCGTAGAGTCGAGTGTCGACTCGATCGACATGTAATCGGGTCACGGAAGCCGGTTAAGTTGGCCGCTTGGGGGTGCGAATCATGAGCGCAAATTTGTACAGCAAGACGCTCGTCAGCCCCATCGACACTCTTGGCTTCTCCGAGATGATCGAGAGGAGCCGCAAAGTCACGGCAGAAATAGGTAAGCTGCGGAATCCCCTAAGTGCTTTGAGGCGCGTAGCTGAGGAAAGCCAGCGTGGAGACCGCGATCCTAGCAAGCGAAGCGGAAAAATTTCGAGTCGTTTAGCTTCTCCGGCCAGATCGCCCACCGCGCAAGGCTACCTGGCGACTCCCCTAGCGCCGCCTTTTCGATAATTTAAGAGACCTTGTGACAAATCCGGCGGCGTTCCTAAAACACCGGCGTGCGCAGCGACCTTGTGCGAACGAATCATGCTTACGTCGTGCAACGATGTGCTACAGTGAGGCGACGCCGATGCGATCATTCACAGCCGTCTGTGGACTCACGCCGCAGTTCCGTCGCAGGCCTTCGGCGTTGCGAACGAAGCTCTTTTGGGGCCCGTAGCTCAGCGGTTAGAGCAGCGGACTCATAATCCGTTGGTCCCAGGTTCGAATCCTGGCGGGCCCACCAACATCCAGATTTTTTTGGTTTTCCTGCTAAGGGTTTTTACATAGCTCTATGTCTGGTTCGAGGCAACGGGTGCCGTCTTCGCCGGCATCGCGTCCCGCCGCCGAAAAAAGCGCACAGGCTTTGTCAGATCGGAAGAGCGCTTTGTCCCCGGAACCAATACGAGCTCTTCCGCAAAAACATAATTTCGCTGGATAAATTCGCGAAGCTCCGCGTCGGACTCGTAACCATCGGCCTCACTCCATGACCAGAGAAATGTTCCTCTACTGACCGTGTCGATAAACACATCCGGCATGGCCCGGCGAAGGTCCCCGACAAACCGGCGTCGAAAATAGCCTTGCAGGGATCCATGCGTGATCACGAAATGACCGATAGCGTCCCGCGTTGCCGGGGGAATCCCGGTCAGCACGTACACTCCCGGTGTCCAGCCCCAGATGGATATGCTGTGAACCGGTTGGGCACTGCTCATTTTCTGGACGACGGCCGCAATCCTCTCATCCGCATCCGGCAGGCGGGGCACGCCTCGGATAACCATGAACTGCAATACCACGGAAACAGACAGGACCGCCGCGAGAAAAGCGACGGAAACCTTCGAGAGTATATGGATGCGTCGCAGAAATCTGTCTCCCATCCGTGACAATTCCTTGGAGAGCAGCCCGGCACTGAGGTAGGTCATCGGGCAAAGCAGTAGAATTGTGTAGTGCGTAAAGAATCGGGCAGGTCTGCAAATGGCTGCCACGGCGGCCGCCAGCCATACG
>OBLQ010000865.1_pt1 | contig 11499 bp, 6 predicted proteins | sample 1519881 | NCBI WGS metagenome assembly OBLQ01 (sample SAMN01911456, study PRJEB22533) | soil metagenome | biome: Soil | place: Malaysia | collected 2012-04-30 | depth DG_metagenome m | reverse complement strand
GTCGCGGGGAAAATTCGTCGCGGGGGATATCAGGGCGGCCATCGCAGGGCAGAAATTATCGCGGAATTGAAAATCATGGCGGTCCGCGACCACAGCCCCACACCCTCCGATTTCCCCGCTTTCCCCGTGTTGTGCTTTTGGTTACAGCAGGAGGCGAGGCAACGGCTGGGCGCGTGACCTGAATCTACGTTGAGAATGACAGGGAAGAACTGCCGGCGCTGTCATTTGTCAGATGTCCCCAATTATGAGGTTGCCACGGCGCCGCTGTCCGGTATCAAATGATGAATATCCGTAAGGTGTTTGCCCCGCATGGTTTACATGTGCCGGGGCCAATGTAACAATATCCGATCTGAGTGTCCTGCGGAGGACCCTAATAGGCCCATGTCTGATACGTCGACTTTGTCCGCTGTAGCTTCCGAAGAAGGTCATCAGTCGGGGCTTCCTGCCCAGGCGCCATTTGTTCCCCAACAGCCGGTTGACCCGAACTGGCGGCGAAGCTTCTGGGCGCTGATTGTCACGCAGTTTCAGGGCGCATTCAGCGCCAACACGTTTCAGTATTTCCTGTTGTATCTGGTGCTGGGTATGGGCCTGGCGAAAGAGCGGCAGGACCTGCTGGTCTCGGTAATTCCCTTGTTTTTTTCGGCGCCCTTTGTGCTGTTCAGCATGACGGGCGGCTTTCTTGCGGACCGCTACAGCAAGCGTCAGGTCACGATCGCGACCAAGCTGATCGAAATTTCCGCCATGCTGCTGGCGGTGGCTGCGTTCTTTTCACACTCCATGGCGTTCCAGCTTGCGGTGCTGTTTCTGGTGGCCATGCAGGCCGCGCTGTTCGGCCCGTCGAAGTACGGGCTGCTTCCGGAACTTCTTCCGCAGAAATGGCTTTCCTGGGGCAACGGAATCCTGGAACTCGGGACGTTTTTCGCCATCATCAGCGGCATGGTGTGCGCGGCGGTGCTTTCCGAAAGGATGAGCGGGCACGAATTTTATGTGGGAGTGTTGCTGGTGGCGCTGGCCGGACTGGGGCTGGCGACCAGCCTGGGCATCCGCCGGACTCCGGCGGCCGCGCCGGAGAAGAAATTCACTGCCAATATATTTCGCGATGTGTTTCAGCAGATCGGCATCATGCGCCGCGATTCCACCCTGCTGCTGGCGGTGATCGGCAACACCTATTTCTGGTTTCTTGGCACGCTCTTCCTTCAGACGGTGGTGGTCTTCGGCGCCGAAGTATTTCATGTGCCCCCCAGCCAGAACGTGATGCTGCAGGCGGGCGTGGCGCTGGGGATCGGCCTCGGCAGCGCCGTGGCCGGTTATCTTTCCGGAAACAAGATCGAATACGGCCTGATCCCGCTGGGCTGCCTCGGCATGACCGTGATGGCGGCGGTGATGGGAGGCATGGCGCACTCGTTCGCCAGTTCGATAGCGATCCTGGGAGGCCTGGGTTTCTTTGCCGGGTTTGTGGCCGTGCCGGTGAATGCGTTGATTCAGCACCGCCCGTCGCCGGAGACGAAGGGCGGGGTGATCGCCGCAGCCAATCTGCTTTCTTTCGTCGGTGTCGGAGCGGCCGCGGGCACCTACTATCTGCTGACGACCGCCGGGCATCTTTATGCGCGCGGCATCTTCCTGGCCGGAGCTGCAATCACGCTGGCCGGAACGATCTACGGACTCATCATCCTGCCCGACTGGTTTCTGCGGCTCATCCTCTGGTTCCTTACACACACGGTCTACCGGATCAAGCTGCTGGGGCGGGACAACATTCCGGAAAAAGGCGGCGCCCTGCTGGTCTGCAACCACATGTCGTTCGTCGACGTGCTGCTGCTCATCGCCACCACCGACCGGCCCATCCGTTTTCTGATGTTCCAGGACATCTATGACCTGCCGGTGTTGAAGCCGTTCGCGCGCATGATGCGCGCCATTCCCATCTCTTCGGAACTGCGGCCCAGGGACATGATCCGCTCCCTGCGCACCGCCAGCGACGCCATCCGCAACGGAGAGCTGGTGTGCATCTTCGCGGAAGGCCAGATCAGCCGCACCGGACAGATGCTCCCGTTCCGCCGGGGCATGGAACGCATCATGCAGGACGTGGACGCCCCGATCGTGCCGGTGGCGCTGCATGGGGTATGGGGAAGCATTTTCAGCTTCGAGAACCGGAGGTTCCTGTGGAAGTTTCCCCGGCGCATTCCTTACCCGGTCACCGTGAACTTCGGCAAGTGGCTGCCTTCGAGTTCGAGCGCGGGGGAAGTGCGCCGTTCGGTGCAGGAGCTTCTGGCCGATGCGTTTGTGGCCGATCGCAAGCCCGGCCTCACGGTCGATCGGGCGTTTGTAAGCTCAGCCCGCCGGCGGCCGTTCCGTTTCGCGGCCGGCGATGCGCGTGTGCCCAAAGTGCTTCTCGGCGGCGTGCTGGTAAAGACCATCTATGTGGCCCGGCGGCTCCGTCCGGTATGGAAAGGCCAGGAGATGGTCGGCATTATGCTGCCGCCTTCGGTGGGCGGAGCTCTGGTCAATTACGCGGCCACGCTTCTGGGGCTCATCCCCATCAATCTGAACTACACCGCCAGCAACGAGGCGATTGCCTCGTCGGCCCGGCAGTGCGGCCTGACCACAGTCGTCACGTCCAGGGCATTTCTCGAACGTTTTCCCAACATGGAAATTCCGGGGCGTACGCTGCTGCTGGAAGAGCTGCTGGCGAATCCTGGAGCCGTTGAAAAGCTGATCGCCCTGGCGTTCGCATGGCTGCTGCCGTTCCGGCTGCTGAAGGCCGCCCTGGGCGCCCGCATGAGACGCGACGATGATCTGGCCACCGTGATTTTTTCCAGCGGCAGCACGGGCGAGCCCAAAGGCGTGATGCTGACCCACTACAACGTGCTCGCCAACGTCCGGCAGGTCACACAGGTCTTTATTCTCGGGGGCAAAGATAAGCTGCTGGGCATTCTGCCGTTTTTCCATTCTTTCGGGTTCACAATCACCATGTGGATGCCGCCCATTCACGGGATCGGCGCGATCTTCCACCCGAACCCGCTCGACGCCAAGGTGATCGGCGAACTGGTGGCAAAGTACAGGATCACGCTGGCGGTCGCGACTCCGACCTTCCTTCAGGCCTATATGCGCCGGTGTTCGCCTGAACAATTCGGCAGCCTGCTTTACATGATCGTGGGCGCGGAAAAGCTGACCGAAAAACTGTCGATCGCGTTTGAGGAGTTGTTCGGCCTTCGTCCCCTGGAAGGGTACGGCTGTACGGAATGCTCTCCTGTGGTTTCTGTGAACGCTCCGGGCTACAGGGCGCCCGGTTTCCATCAGGTATCGGCCCGCCGGGGCACGATCGGGCATCCTCTGCCGGGGGTTGCGGTGCGCATCGTCGATCCTGAAACCATGCAGCCGCTGCCCGCCAACCAGCCGGGCCTGCTGCTGGTGAAAGGCCCGAACGTGATGAAGGGATATCTGAGCCGTCCAGACAAGACCGCGGAGGTGATTCTGGACGGCTGGTATGTGACCGGCGACATAGCGACGATGGAGGACGACGGGTTTCTGGTTATCACCGACAGGCTGACCCGGTTCAGCAAGATCGGCGGCGAGATGGTGCCGCATATCAAGATCGAAGATCGGCTGCATGAATTCGCCGATCGCGCGGAGCAGGTCTTTGCCGTGGCCGCCGTGCCGGACGAAAAGAAAGGCGAGCGCATCATTGTCCTGCATACGCTGCCGGAAAAAGAACTTGCCGCGGTGCTCGACAAATTTCAGCAGTGCGACCTGCCGTCATTGTGGAAACCGAAGAACAGTCAGTTCTTCTATGTGGAATCGCTGCCCTATCTGGGTACGGGCAAAATCGACCTTCGCGCGGTCAAGGACCGGGCTCTGGCCGTGGCGTCGTTCACCGACTGAACCCTGCCGCCCGTTCGCCGGCCTATAGGTCTTAATATATTAAGGAATAATGCGCAAAACCTCGATGCGCGGGCGCGCAGGAGCTTTTCAGATTTCAATTTCCTATTCACATTGCGATTCATCCGCGCTGGAGCGGTGAACTTCGCGCGCCAGCCGCCTTCCAAAATTAATAGAGTTTAGCCGCTAAAAATGGGCATTTCTATTGTTTTTAGAAGATTGCTAATTCCGAAATTTTTCAATTTTTGTGCGGCAAGCCGCTGAGAAAAGAATTAAAATGCAGCTCACACCAGACAGCAAGAATTGGTGGGGTAGGCGGGTTTGCAAGCGCATTCCTGTCTACTGGTTCGACCCAAGATTCGAAAGGAGCAGTTATGCGGCGTTCACCAATTTATTGGTGTCTCGTTCTTGTATTATCCCTCATCGCGTCCGTTGCCAACGCTCAAAGCGCGTCGACTGCCACCATTGTGGGGTCAGTCGTTGATCCACAAGGTGCGGTCATCGCCGGAGCGAAGATCACGGCAACCAATGTTGCCACCGGCGTTGACCGGTCAACTATTTCCACATCCAACGGCGATTTCACGCTGAACTTCCTCCCACCCGGCGTTTATAACGTGAAGGTGGAAGCCAAGGGCTTCGCCAATGGTTCTGCCAAAGGCGTAAAGCTGGGCGTGGGCGATAAACAAGACCTGAATTTCAAACTGGCAGTTGGCGGCGCAACGCAGACGGTGGAAGTGACAGCCGAGGCCCCACTGATCGAGACGACCAAGACCGATGTATCGAGTTCAGTTTCCGATCTGGACCTGCAGCGTATGCCGACGCTTGCCGGCGCAGGCGGCGTGGCCAATGACTATGCGCAACTGGCGCTGACGGCGCCCGGCGTGAAGCTGGATACCAGCGGCCTTACGCCCGACCTGATCGGACCCGGTTCGGTCAATAACCGCGGCAACCTTTACAACGTAGACGGCGGCAACATCACCGACCAGCTGGTTTCCGGCCGCGACGGCCTGGGCGCTTCCGTCGATGAGATCCAGGAATTCCAGGTCATTACCAACAATTACAGCGCGGAATATGGCCAGGCCGGCGGGTTGATCATGAATGCCGTGACCAAGTCGGGATCGAACCAGTATCACGGCGACGGCCACATGTATTTCCGCGGCAGGAACTTCGGCGCATCCAACGTTTTCTACAATCTTGGATTGATCGCGAGCGCCGACCCGCGCTGCCCGAATATCGCCAACAACGATATCTCCGGCTGCCCGCGCGCGCCGTTCCACCGCAAGGAAGGCGGCTTCACCTTCGGTGGGCCGTTCAAGAAAGACAAGCTGTTCTTCTTCACCAGCTATGAACTGAGCCGGAGCGCGGTGCCTCTGACGCTGACGCCTCCGGGCGGCCCGATCACGCTCTCGCAGCCCGTGAACAACCTGCTGTATTCGGGCAAGATCGACTATCACATGTCCGACAACAACAACCTGTCGATCCGCTACAACGTCGACCGCTCCATCGCGGACAACCAGTCGATCCAGACCGGGAACGCGATCACGCCGGATTCGCTGGTGTCACTCGAGAACCACAACGTGGGATTGAACGTGGGATTCGTTTCCAGCCTCACGCCGAGTCTGGTGAATGAAGCCCGGTTCGTGTTTACGCGCTTCATCAACAGCACACCCGACAAAACCGATGTTCCGGGCCAGCAGCACGCCAACTTCTATACCGGCGCCAACTTCTGCTGCCCGCAGGGCGGGTTGCAGAAGCGGTACCAGTATGTTGACAACCTGACCTGGGCCCACGGCAAGCATTCGTGGAAGACCGGTTTCAATATCAGCTACTATCCGTGGTTCACGCTGTTCCCGCAATTCCATTTCGGACAGTACAGCAACTTTGTCGGCAGCGTTCCCACCAGCTTCACGATCGCCTTCGGACCCGGCGAAGTCACGTCCAAGGACAACATCTACGGGTTCTACGGCCAGGACACCTGGCACGTGACCAAGAACCTGACCTTGAACTACGGCCTGCGCTGGGACTTCGAAGCGGGAGCTTTCAAGGGCGGCAAGATCAAGCAGCCCAATGGAAAGTGCCTGCAGGGCAACGGCATAATTTCGGCCTGCTCGTCTGACAAGAACAACTTCCAGCCGCGTCTGGGCTTTACCTACGCGCCCTGGGACAAGTGGCTGATCAAGGGTTCGGTCGCCGAAGTTACCCAACTGGCGTTCAACAACGTGGTGCTCGACTCGCTGAACTTTGACGGAACCACGCTGAACACAGTCACCATCGACGACACGACGCCGGCTGGCCAGGCAGTGCTGGCGGCCTTCCCGAACGCTCCCAGCGACGCCCTGCTGGCGCCGTTCGCTCCTCCTCCGAACCCGACCAGTTTTGGCCGCATTCGCCCCATCGCAGATACTCTGCGGAACCCCGAAATGCGGATGGTCAACTTCGGCATCCAGCATGAGTTCAGCAACACGCTGGTGGCGGAAGCTCAGTACATCGGCCAGTTTGGATTCGGCCTGTTCGGCGAGCGTGACACCAACTATCCTGAGATCGTGGCCGATCCGGCGCATCCCGGGTTCTTCTATTTCCGGGACCGCCCGAATCCCGCGTTCACTGCGGTGCGTACGAATGAGAATACCCGCACCTCGCACTACAACGGCATGCTGCTCAGCGTGAACAAGCGCATGTCGCACCATGTCCAGTTCCAGGCCAGCTACACCTGGTCGCACGCTCTGACCTCGGGCGAAGACTTCTTCGGCCTGTCGGAGCCGGGTGATCCGCGTGACATCAAGGCCGAGCTTGGCCCGGCTTTCAACGACATCCGTCACGCCGCCAACTTCGGCGTAACGTTTGACAGCGGTAAGATGTCGGACCGTAACGTGGTCCGCTGGTTTACGAACGACGTGCTTCTGGGCTTCATCGGACAGGTCCAGAGCGGACGTCCGTATCCCGTTTCCACCGCGACCACGCCATTCCTCAATGCCCGCTTCTTCGGCGCTGGCAACGAAACCCAGCAGCGGCCGAACGTGCTGGCGGATGGCACCCTTTCCGCCTTCGGCGTTCCCTCGGCTGACGGCGTCAATGCCAACTTCGGCGAAGGCGGCGTGGCGGCCTGCATCACCGCCGGCTTCCCGGCGGCCCTGTGCAACAGCCTTCAGAACACCTTCATTGCTCCCGGTGATGCCAGCGTTCTCGGCCCGATCGATAGTCTCACGGGCGACATCGTTGACTTCCAGCAGATCAATGGAAACCTGAAGCGCGACGCCGGCATCAGCCTGCCGTTCTACAAGGTAGACGTGCGCCTGACCAAGAGCTTCAAGATCCCGAAGACCGAACATCTCCGCGTGGAACTTGAAGCCGACGCATTCAACCTCTTTAACCACGCGAACTTCCAGGGCAATAACACCAACGATGCCCTGTCAGTCCTCGGCCTGTCACTCACGGCTGCCGGAACCCCGGCGGCTGACTTCTTCACCTGCACCGGCTGCCTGCGGCCCACCGGCGAGTATGTGGGCACCAATGGACAGGTGTTGACCCTGCAGGACATGCAGAAGGGAAGGATCAGCAAAGACCTGCTCAATTCGCCGTTCGCAGGAATCGGCGATCCGGCCCTTGCCGACATACCGCGCCTGTTCCAGTTGTCGTTCCACGTGCGGTTCTAAGTCCGGCAGACTGAAACAACTTGAAGCGGGCCTGCGAAAGCAGGCCCGCTTTTTTGGTCAATACGACAGTTCCGAATAGGCGATGATCCTGACGGGCTGGGCCGAGAACGCCATATCGATCGCGTCACAACTGTAGGAGATGCGGAAGGCATTGGAATCCGAGTCGCTGGTGCGCACGTTGACGGTTGAGCCGGACTGCAACAGCAAAGCGCCGTTGATGAATCCCGTGGCCCCGTTATCGAGGCGGAACTCGCCGGTGGGAGGCTGCACCATGACGATGCCGGTCCAGTGGAAGTTAGCGGCGTCAATGCGCAGGTTATTGGGCACTACGAGCACGCCGAATCCCGTCACGTCGGCCTGGATTTCCAGGGTGTTTGAGGTCGCGACCACCACGGCCGGATCGGTGGGCGAGCCGTAGGTGACGGGGCTGGTAATCGTGGTATTCGAAATGGTGAAATAGTTGGGCTGTCCAACGGATGCGGCGACGAGCGCATTGATCGCGCTGACCTGGTTCTGGACCAGTTGCGCCGGGCCCTGTGTGATGATCGGGTCCGGCTGGTTTCCCGGGGCCCCAATGAAGGGCGCGGTGGGATTCGGCGGCAGGACCACATTGGGTATGCTGGGAGCGAAAGTTGCGCTGACCGCATAAAGTTCCGGGGCGCTCAGGTTCAGGTTGTTGACACAAGCCGGGTTGCCGCCGGCCGCACAGTTGGGATTGGTGTCGTCAAAGCGGGGCGTTGGATCGGTGCCGCGCACCCACCAGAGGGCAGGGGTACAGACCCTGCCGGGCTGGCTGCTGCCGTCAGGGTTGCAGAAATCGTTGGCGCGCTTGGCGATGTTCTGGCGCAGATCCTGCAGAGCCTGTTCCACATTGGTGGAAGACGCGCTGGAGTCGGTAGCCAGCGACGCAACCGACCGGCAACTGCTGCTGGATGCCTGAACAAGGCCGTTGATGTCATGGGGGCGGCCGTCAATTCCCGTGGGCGGAACTTGAACCCCGGTTCCGTTGGAACCGTTGTTGAACGCCGGCGCGGCTCCCGGTGACTCCATGTTGAGAACGCCGAGCGGGCGGATGCCCGAGCGGGCGAGTTCATAGCGGGACATCCGGCGCGCGCCGCGGATGCCGTCGCTGACTGCCAGCGCCGTCAGCATATAGACCTGCCGCATACCGTTGGCGTCGCATTCGGGGCTGGCGCCTCCCGGGGAAAGCCATTCCTGCAGGCCGTCAAAGCAGACTCGTGTGTCAAGAGACGCGCTGGCGCCGGTCTGATCGACAAAATACGGGGCAGCGGTGCGGTTGGTTTTCATGTTGATCCGGACCCACTTGTACTTCAGCGGTCTGGCGGGAGCAATTGCGATCTGGTTGGCCATCTTCCACCCAGGAACGGCGCCGGTCAGGGCCGCGAATCCGCTGGCGGGACATTTCCTTCCCGCGCCAACTCCCGAATCGTAAGCGTGGCAGAATTCGTCATCGAAGTACTTGCCCGGGACGGTCGGATCAATCGTTTCGCCGCCGGAGGGATTTACAACATAAAGCGCGCTACCGGCCTGACCGGGGACGGCGATGGGCAGCAGCGAGCCGAGGCCGCCTGCCGCGGCGTTCGTTAACTTCATGCGGGCGCGTACTTCCTCGAGTCCGGCCCGGGCGGCATAGTACGCGGACACGCTCTCGCGGTAATTGGCCCCGATACTGGTTTCAGTGGAACTGGAGAACATCATCAGGATGCCGATGGCGGAGAGCAGCAGCAGGGAAAACATCGCCAGCAGAAGCGCAGTCCCGTTCTGGCTTTTCTTTTTTGTTCCGATCATGAGAAATCATTGCTCCTTGCAAGTTGCTAGTTCAGCCTGGCGGTGGCTGACATGGAAGTGCGCACGGGCCGTCCGGTGATCATGTCACGCTCGACCGAGAACAGACTGAGGTTGATCTTGACGGTCCTGATCTGGCGGATGGAGGCTTGTCCAGCGGCCGTCGAAATATCCAGGCCAGCGGAAACATCGATCTGGTTCCCGTTCCTGTCAAAAAAAGTGAAGAGATTCTCACCTGACTGGTTGGGGCCGGCGCCCGGAGGCATCACCAGCTCCGTGTCCGTGAAGACGGGCGCTGCCGGCTGGTTCAGAGGAGCGGGCAGCACCGCCGTGGCTTGTTTTCTGGCCGCGCTGCGGCGGATGCACGGGCATTTAAGATCGTTCGGGTCGCTGGCCAGATAGGTAACATCGACGCTGTAGACCGTGCCGTCGGTGTTCACATCGCCTTCCATGAGGATTTCGGTGGGCGAAACCCGCACCAGCCCGGCCGCGACCAGCGGGCTGTTGTAATCGAGCATCCCCGAGCCGCCCGGCGGCGCATACATGGCCGAATTCGGATACCCAGCCATGTGCAGATCGCGGATTGTCTGGTCGAGAAACTCACGCGCCTGTTGCGTCAGGTCGAGCTTGACGGCTTCCGACTGCGCTTTTTTCTGCATCTGGTTGATCTGGCTGAAAATCGCCGCGGTTATGATCGTCAGGATCGCCAGGCTGACCATCATTTCCAGCAACGAGAAGCCTGAGAACGGCCTCCTGCGTCCTGCTCTATTGAGGCGGCGAAAGTCTGAGTGAAAATTCCCGGTCATACGCATCGTTAGTCTCCACGCAGCGTGCGAATGTTCACCGGGAAGGCAAACAGGGTCGCATGGCTCTGGCTGGCGTTCAGTACCTTGGCCCCTACGGTCACTAATTGTGTGCCCGCAACCGGTCCGTTATCGATTCGCCAACGGACTTCATAGGTCACGTTGGCGTTGCTGGAGCAGACCACGTAACGCATCGAGTAGTTCCCGGACGGCGCGGCCTGCGCGAAATCGATCCGGTCATTTGTGGCGTTGAGGGCGGCCCCTCCCACTGCCGTGTTGATGAGGAAAGTGCTGCCGGTGCAATCTGTGATGGAAGACTGCGCCGCGGGCCCAGTCGCATTCTCAGGGATCGAGACAATTCTTTCCATTACACTCTCAGCCAGAGTTGTGGCGGTGGTGTCGAATTTTGAACGGCTGTTGCTGGCGGTGGCAACCGACAGCAGGACGACGCCTCCCAGGAGCCCGACCGTCAGCACGACGGAGGCGATCAGCACTTCAAGGATCGAAAATCCGCGGATTCTCGATTTACGCAAGCGGGAAGTTGGGATTCGCATGTCAGTTCCAGGTCCCTCCGCCGCTCGGACTGTAAAACCAGACTTTGATGCGGCCAGCGGGCGTTACGGAAACCGCTGCATAGAACGTCGTATTGCCCCGGCGAAGCTGTACATATTGAAGCCATCCGACGGCAGCTTGCGCACCGCCGGTCGTCACCATCGTCTCGCATCCAGAATTCAGGGCGGTGCGCTGGCAGGGAAGGCCGCGGGAATTCCAGGCGATACCGGGTGAACTGGCATCGTTCTGGTTGTACATGATGGAGGTTTCGGTCGTGATCGGCGGGAACCCGAGTTTAGCGAAGGTCAAACCAGCAGGGACCCCGGTGTTGCTCAGGGTCATGTATTGGGGGAGCTCAATGGAAGGCTCTGCGTCTTCTTGCAGGCCGTTGCCGTTGAGATCAAGCCAGACGATTTCCGGCGGTGAACCAGCAGGGGTCGCCATGACTTCGTAGTAATCGTTGTCGCGGGCCGCCCTCATGCGGGCTTCCTGGTACAGCCCGGTTAGTTCCTGGGCCGTGTGGCGAAGTTTGATGTCGTCAAGCGTCCGGTTGATGTTGGGGACCGCTATGGCCGTGATGAGCAGGATTACGGCGCAAACCGTGATCAACTCTGTAAGACTGAAGCCCAATTGCAATCGCGTCTTCCGATTCTTCACCGGGTCCTTTAACTCCTTGGAATTGATTTGGTCCTTTTTCGAACATTCTCAAATTGACAGAGTCCACTGGTTAATAAAGATCAAGAATGAGGCGTGGGAAATATAGCCTGCGGCATCCAGGGCAGCGAATACCTGGGACTGGGGCTCTTCGATGT
>OBLQ010000864.1_pt1 | contig 11501 bp, 7 predicted proteins | sample 1519881 | NCBI WGS metagenome assembly OBLQ01 (sample SAMN01911456, study PRJEB22533) | soil metagenome | biome: Soil | place: Malaysia | collected 2012-04-30 | depth DG_metagenome m | reverse complement strand
GGACGCGCGGCGCTCGAAGCTGTTTTCGAAGCTCTCCAAGGAGATCACCGTTGCGGCGAAAATGGGCGCGGCCGATCCCGACTTTAATCCGCGTCTCAGACTCGCCATCCAGGCCGCCAAAGCGCAATCGATGCCGAAGGACAATATTGAGCGCGCAATCAAGAAGGCGACTGGCGGCGACGGCGCCGGCTATGAAGAAACCCGCTATGAAGGATTCGGGCCCGGCGGGGTCGGCGTTATTGTTGAGATTTTGACCGACAACAAGAACCGCGCGGCGAGCGAAGTGCGCTCGGCCTTCGCCAAACACGGCGGCAATCTCGGCGAAACGGGCTCAGTCTCCTTCATGTTCGATCGCGTCGGCGCGATCGAATATCCGGGCGACAAGGCGAGCGAGGATGAAATGTTCGAAGCGGCGATCGAGGCCGGCGCCGACGATGTTCAATCATCTGAGGAGCTGCACGAGATCTATTGCGCGGCCGACAGTCTGAGCGAGGCCGCATCAGCGCTCGAAGCGAAATTCGGCGAAGCAAACTCCGTCAGGCTCGTCTGGAAACCGCAAAATACGATTCCGGTTTCGGGCCAGGCCGCCGAATCGCTGACGAAGATGCTGAGCGCGCTCGACGACTGCGACGACGTTCAGAATGTCTACGCCAATTTCGATATCGCCGCGGACGAGCTCGAGCGATTGGCCGGCTAGGCGCTGGCCGCTTCGGCGAAATCCGCCCGCTTGGTCCAACGGGCTATGACCTTGTCGAGGCGTTCCTGGCTGACTGGCTTTGTGAGATAGTCGTCCATGCCGGACGCCGCGCTCTGTTCGACATCGCTGGTCATGACGTGGGCAGTGAGGCAGACGATCGGCCGCCGCGGCCACCCGCGCATGCGCTCCATATCTCGGATCGCGCGCGTCGCAGCGTGACCATCCATGTCCGGCATCGAAATGTCCATCAAGATGAGATCGAATTCGCCCTTTGAGCCCTCATAGAGCTCGACGGCCTGGCGCCCATTGCCGACGATCTTAAGATCGTACGCGCCTTGGTTCAGCATATGCTGCAGGACCAGCTGGTTGACCTCATTATCTTCGGCGAGGAGCACGCGAACGCGCTCGCCCGTGAGCGCCGCTTCCGTCTCCCCGCTTTCGGGCGCTCCCGCATCCGACGCCGGCTCGCGCGTTTCGCCAAGCGCGGCGGCGATCGTCTGCAGAAAGAGCGTCGAACGCGCGGGCTTGACGAGATACCCTGAAACACCGAGCGTGCGAAAGACGCGCGAGGAGCCGTCCTTGTCGATCGAACTCATGATGATGATCGCCGTTTGCGCGATCAAAGGATCATTGCGGATTTCGCGCGCCAGCATTTCCCCGTCCATGCCCGGCATGAAATAGTCGACGATCGCCAGCTCGTAGGGACTGCCGGCGCGCGCCGCCTCGCGCAACGCCTGAAGCGCATCGCCGCCGCTTGCGACAGCATGGGGCGAAAAGCCCCGCGCCGCGAGAAGCTCCGATACGATCCAGCGGTTAACTTCGATATCGTCGACGACAAGAACGCGCCCGCCTCGCCCTTCGATATCCTTAGCCGCGGACGCGATTTCGTCCTTATGGATGGGCAGCGAAAATTCGATCCAAAATGTCGAACCTTCGCCTGTCGCGGAATTGACGCCGATCTCGCCGCCCATCGCTTCGACGAGCCGCTTCGAAATCGAAAGCCCGAGCCCGGTGCCGCCGAACTGGCGCGTCGTCGAGGCGTCCGCCTGCTGGAAAGCGCCGAATATGCGCGAGACCTTTTCCGGCGGGATGCCGACTCCGGTGTCGGCGACTTCGATTCTCAGTTTCGCGCGGCCTTCCTCGTCGGTCCCGGAAACATTAATGAGAACATATCCAGCTTTTGTGAACTTGACGGCGTTGCCGGCGAGATTGGTGATGATCTGGCGAATGCGGCCGGCGTCGCCGACGAAATTCGACGAAAGCCCGGGCTGGTAGCGAACGATGATTTCGAGCAGTTTGTCATGCGCGCGCGGCGCAATCAGCGCGGCGACATCCTCAACCGCGGCGCGCAGATCGAACGGAGCGAGATCGAGTTCGAGCTTGCCGGCCTCGATTTTCGAGAAGTCGAGAATATCGTTGATGATCGTCAGGAGCGCCGCTCCGGATTTGTGGATCGTATCGGCGTAGAGGCGCTGGCGACTGTCGAGCTTTGTTTGCGTGAGCAGTTCGGCCATGCCGAGGACGCCGTTCATTGGCGTCCTGATTTCATGGCTCATATTCGCGAGGAACATGGACTTCGCTTCCGACGCCCGTTCGGCGGCGATGCGCGCATCTTCAAGTTCGCGAATAAGGCGAGCGCGCTCGGCGGCGGCGCGCTGCATATCCTTCTGAAGGAGATAACCGAAGACGAGCTTGTAGCCGATCGTCGCGACCATCATCGGAACGCCGACCAGCATTGGCCAGAAAGCCGGCGAGCCGAAGCTGTCGATGACGAGCCAGAGGAAGGCCGCGCTATAGGGCGCCGTCACGATCAGCGCGTTGGCGGGCGTCGCCCGGAACTGGGAAAAGGCGAGCATGAAGCCGACAAGAACCAAGAACACGGCCGCCGCTCGCCCAAAGGGATGATCGGCGTTCCAGGCGAGAATCGGCGCCGCCGCCCAAAAGGCGCAAGAAGTCATCGCGGTCAGCGCGTAAAGGCGCTGAATGTGGCGTTCGCCCGCGCGGCTCGAAAGCTTGATCGCTCTTTCCACATATTGGCGGCCGAACCCGGCGGCCATCGTCAACGCATACCAAAGCGCGACAGAGCGTAACGGGACGACGGTCGCGAGAAAGATGGCCCAGAGCGTGATGTGAAAATAGCGAACCGCGCTCGTCGAAGCGACCATGCGCGCGGCGGCGACGCCAGGATCTTCGACCTGCGACAACGCCTCGGCCTTGGCATGCGAGATTTTCGGCGCTTCGATTCTCCCGGCAATCATGCCTGTTTCACCCGCCTCCTGCCCGGGCGCGAGGCTAGGGGGACCTGGTTAATCTTGAATTACGGCAACGGGCACGGAAACAAGACGAGTGGAGACATCGGCCAGACCAAGCGAATTGCAATGACGGCGAAGCGGACATAGCCTCGATCGTGATGCAAGTATCGCGGGAGGGGCGGATACGCGCCCTGAGGCTAGTCGGCGCGGTCGCGGGGGTGTTTGTTCTCGCCGGCCCGCTCTGCGCGGAGACCTATCCGGGCGCGTCTTCATTCAACATTAGGGAATTCCCTGGGATCGGGCTCGCCGCCGCCGGAGAGTCAAAAATTAACGCGGTCCTAACGAACCGGGCGCAGCGCGCTCCAAGAGTTGCGGTCGGCGCCGCGGCGGTATCACATCGGAATAAAAGTCCCGTCCGGCGTTCTTACCGTCGCCGGTGAAAACCACTTTCGACATGACGATCCGGACGGCGTGATCATCGAATCGAGCAACATGGGACCGCGCGACCACTAGGGATTCGATGGTCGGGGCGTAATTCATGATTGCCCCGAATCTATCGCGAAGATCGCGGCTATTTGATCGACCGGCTCACGCCCGCGCGACGAACCGAGGTGTTGAGGCGACGAGATGGTTTGCAACCACCGCTTCACGGTGATTAATTGTTGTGCGACAGATGTAGCCGGAGGGGGCTCATGTTCAAAGTCGTTTTCCGCGCCGGCTTCGCCGGGCTGCTTGTTCTCGTCGCGCCGGCCGAAGCTGCGCCCTATTCTGACGCCTCATCCGTTCGGGTTCAGGATTTCACTGGAACGGTCCGCATTACGACGGGCGGCTCGAAGGTCGAAGTAATCCTGGAACAGGGCGCCAAAACCCATCCCGTCACGCTGAAAGTCGAGAATGGCGCGCTCGTTATCCGCGGCGAAAAACGTTCATGGCGTTTCAATATTGGCCCTGAGGTCAGCGGAATATGGGGCGACAGAAAAAAAGCGTTTGAAAGATATTTGCAGAACTATCCGCATCTTGAAATCACCGCGCCCGCCGGAACGGATTTCACGTTCGAACAAGCGATCGCGCGCATCGACGGCGGCGACCTCAATAGTCATGTTAAGATCGGCGGGCCTTGGGTCGAAGCGACGCTAGGCGATGTGAAGAGCGCCGACGTCGGCATAGGTGGGCCGGGCGACACCACGCTCGGCGATGTCGCCGAAACGGCGCAAGTGGCGATCGGCGGATCCGGCGATTTCCGAGCGGGCGATGTCGGCCGCGCCAAATTCACGATCGGCGGCTCGGGCGACATTACGACCGAGCGGGTCGGCGGCGCTGCGACGATTTCGATCGGCGGGTCGGGCGACGTGATGACCAAAGGAATCGGCGGCGGCCTCAAGGTTTCGATCGGCGGGTCAGGGGACGTTACAATCGATGGGGCCGCCGCCAGCGCTGAACTCGATACGGCGGGTTCGGGCGACATCCGGCTCGCCCGCGTCGACGGACCGCTGAGCGCTTACATAGCCGGTTCCGGCGACATCTCGATCGCCGGCGGACGCGGTGAAAACGTCGAAGTGTCAATCGCCGGCAGCGGTGATTTCGAATTCGACGGGACAGCGGCCAATCTTGACGTGTCTTCGATGGGCTCCGGCTCCGTTTCGATCGCAAGGAATGAGGGCTCCCTGTCGATCTCCGGCCGCGGCGCAAACGTGACAATCGGCGGGAAACGCTTCCGGGCCCGGGATCGCGATTAGCTCCAGCGAACAAATTGGCAATCAACGCCGGTTAACAATGCCGGCGATCTCGGAGCTGACTAATGTTCCATCGTCCTCTACTTGCCATCGCCGCCGCGATCGCCCCTTTCGCCGCAGCGGCTGAAACGCCTGACGACTTTGCGACCTATACGCCGCAAGCGACGGCCGTCCGAATTGACTCATCCGAGGCGCCGATCATCGACGGCGACCTTTCCGATTCCGTCTGGTCGAAGGCGATCCCCATCGACAAATTCTATCAGGTCGACCCGGTTCAAGGCGCCGAGCCCAGCCAATCGACGCGCGCTTACATTCTTTATGACGAGAAGAACCTCTATGTCGCTGTCTATTGTTACGACGATCAGCCCTCCAAGCTGCGCCGCAAACTTCTCGAGCGAGACCCGCCGCTCCAAGACGACGACGGCGTGCGCATTTTTCTTGATACCTTCGACACGCATCGCGACGGTTATTTTTTCGCAACCAATCCCAATGGCGTAAAGAACGACGCGCTGATCGAGAATAACAGCACGTTCCGCGACGAATGGAACACGATCTGGGACGTCAAAGCGAAAGTGGTCGCCGACGGATGGATCGCCGAATTCAGAATTCCTTTTCAGTCGATTTCTTTCGACAAGTCCGCAAAAGATTGGGGTTTTCAAATCGTTCGGATAATTCGCCGCAATAATGAAGAAGTCAGATGGTCTAACATCGATCGAACCCGCAACATCATCGATCTTACGAATCGCGGGAACCTCGTGGGCATTCACGACGTAAAATCGGGAATCGGCCTCGAAGCGCAACTATTCGTCACCGGTTCCGGCTCTTACGACTGGGAGACCGACAGCGTCCATAAAGCCCTCAATCCGAGCGCCAATATCTTCTACAAAGTGACGCCTTCCCTCACTGGATCGCTGACGTTCAACACCGACTTTTCGGACGCGCCTCTTGACTCGCGTCAGGTGAATACAGGGAGGTTTTCGCTCTTCTTCCCTGAAACGCGAACCTTCTTTCTTCAGGACGCCGCCGTTTTTGAATTCGGCGGGCGCGTCTATCAGGGCGACGTGAACGGCATGCCGTTCTTCTCGCGGCGCATCGGCATTGTCGATGGCCAGCCCGTTAAGATCGTCGCAGGCGCCAAACTTTCTGGCCAGCTTGGCCGCACCAGCATCGGCGCAATCGCCGCGCAGATGGACGGCGTCAACGGCGGAAGCGGCGAATTATTGTCCGCGGTTCGGATCTCCGTTCCGGTCTTCACCGAGTCCAAAGCCGGGTTCGTTTTCACACATGGCGACCCCGCCGGCGGCGCCAATAACTCCGTCGCAGGCGCGGATTTTCAGTACAAGAACACGCGAATTCTGCCCGGAACAGTGTACGCCGATTTCGCTTATGTCGAGAGCTTCGACGCCGGCAAGAAGGGAAGAACGGGCGCTGTCGACGCCGCCTATCGCGGCGACCGCTGGAACGGCACAATTCGTTTTCGCGACCTCAGCGCGAATTACAATCCCCGCCTTGGATTCGCAAATCGCACAGGAATTCGACAGTATCATCTCGATGGCTGGCGCGCCTATCATCCGAACGGCGCGCTCTTGCGATATGCAGAAAGCGGCGTTTTTTTGAGCGTTGTGACCGGTCTCGACGACATTACGCTCGACAGCGCATGGGGCGGCTGGCTGTTTGCGCGGGACAATGATGGCGACCGTGTCGAAGGGCAGTTCGAGCAGGACTATCTTAATATCACTGAGCCATTTTCGATCGCAGGCATCGTTCCGGTTTCCATCGGGAAATATAATTTTTCGCAGTATACTGTCGTAGCCCGGATGACGGAGTCTCGCATCTTTGCTGTCGGCTCCAGTATCGTCTGGGGCGGAATCTATGACGGCGATTACCTCGATGTTGGAACGGACATCAGCCTGCGTCCTAATAAGCATTTCAGATTGAAGGTCAGTCACGAATATACGAAGTTTTCTCTTCCAAGCGGGGAGATCGGCATTCATACGTTCACGGCGGGCGCGGTCGTTCCGATATCCGCGGAAATGCGCATCAACGCCGATATTCAATATGACAACATCTCGCAGAACTTCACTTTCCTCGGGCGCTTCAGCTGGGAGCCGCGGCCCGAGGATGAAGTATTCGTGTCGCTCGGCCATGCGGCGTTGATCGATCGAAATGCGATTCCCGGCTCCTTCCGATCGGAAGCAACGAGCTTCGCCTTGCGCCTCGGCCACACCCTCCGTTTCTAGCAGTTCAATTCGCCGCCGAGCGTTGTTTTAGCGCACCTCACTGGATCGCTTTTCAGCCTGCTCCACGCAATAAGTTGCGAAGGCGCTTCGAACAGGCTATCGAGCCGCCGGGCGTCCAATGAGACCGTTCGCACCAGCGCACGCCAGCGCCAAGCGCTGACCGAACGGCGGCCTCAGGCGCTCATGTCAGGCCTCCCGAACGCGAGTTTCCCCTTTGAGCTCGGCCAGCCCCATTTCCTCGCGCGAGGGCGCGACAAATCCGAAATCGGCGCGGCCGATCAATCTCGCCGTCCTCTGCCTCATCGCCATCGCCCTCGGCGTTGTCACCGGATTGGGCGCCGTCTTTTTCCGCGGGCTCATCGGGCTCATCCACAATCTCTTTTTTTACCGGCAATTCTCGGTCGTCTACGACGCCAATGTCTATGCGCCGGCCTCGCCCTGGGGCCCGCTCGTCATCCTTGTCCCGGTTATCGGCGGGCTCGGCGTCACTTTCCTGGTGCGAACATTCGCGCCGGAGGCGCGCGGGCACGGCGTGCCCGAGGTCATGGATGCGATCTTCTACAAGGAAGGAAAGATTCGGCCCGTCGTTGCGGCGGTAAAATCGGCGGCGTCGGCGCTGGCGATCGGCTCCGGCTCCGCGGTCGGGCGGGAAGGGCCGATTATTCAGATCGGCGCCTCGCTTGGCTCAAGCTTCGGACAGATCCTCCGGCTCGAGCCCTGGCAGCGCATTACGCTCGTCGCGGCGGGCGGCGGCGCCGGGATCGCCGCCACTTTCAACACGCCGATCGGCGGCGTCATGTTCGCGATCGAACTCCTGTTGCCGGAAGTGAGCGCGCGCACATTCCTTCCGGTGGCTCTCGCAACCGGCACCGCGACCTTTGTCGGCCGGCTCTTTCTCGGGATCCGGCCGGCCTTCGATCTGCCAACGCTCGAGACATTGCCCGTCGAGCCCGCGGCGATCTATCTTCTCTTGCTTTATGCGCTTCTCGGCGCCGTGATCGGCCTTGCGGCGACCGGCTTCATCCGTACGCTGCACGCGGCGGAAGGGCAGTTCGACCGGATCAAGAATCCTTATCTCCGGCATTCGATCGGCATGCTGGCGGTCGGCGTCATGATGTACGCCTTTCTGCGCCTCTCCGGTCATTATCAGATTGACAGCGTCGGTTATGCGACGATCCAGAATGTGCTCCTCGGGGGGCTCGGCGCCGCGCCGTTCCTGGCGCTTCTCTTCGCCTCGAAGCTTGTCGCAACTTCACTAAGCCTTGGCTCGGGCTCGTCAGGCGGCATCTTCTCCCCTTCGCTTTATATGGGGGCGACCTTGGGCGGGGCGTTCGGCGCCGGCGCAAGTCTTCTCTTCCCATGGATGCATGTCAGCATTCCCGCTTTTGCGATCATCGGCATGGCGGCGATGGTCGGCGGGGGCGCCGGCGCGGCGATGACCGCCGTCACCATGATCTTCGAGATGACGCGCGACTATGACATCGTCATGCCGATGATCATCGCCGTGGCGGTTTCGATCGGCGTTCGCCGCATGCTCTCGCCCGAGAACATCTATACAATCAAGCTCTTGAAACGCCGCCACTTCATCCCGAAGGCGCTCCACGCCAATATGTTCCTCGTCCGGCGCGCCGGGGAGGTGATGGACAAAGATGTCGAAATTCTCCCATCCGACGCGCGATTTAGCGAATTTCTCCGCAAGCCGGAAAACCGCGGGCGCACGCGCCATGTCGTTGTGACGAATGGCGAGCGCATTACTGGCGTCTTGCGCGTCAATACGGCGCTGCGCGCCGGCCTTGAAGAGAGCTTCTCCGACGTCGCCTTCGGCGACATCGCCGGTCAGAATTTCACCGTCGCCCACGCTGACGACATCATGTTCAACGTAATCGACCGAATGTGGAAGCGCGGCGCCACGATGGCTGTCATCGTGAGTTCGAAAGGCATTCCGCGCAAGGCTGATATCATCGGCGTCGTCACCAAGGAACATGTCGCCGATTCAGTCGCCGAAAGCATCAAACCTTACACTGATTCAAGCGCGCCCGCGGCGTAACGCAATTACAGGACGGCGGTTCGGCCGTTCCATTCGCGCTATAGAGACGATTGCGCAGCTTCGCCTTTTCCTTCCCGCCTCGGCCGTCGAAGGAGGAGGATCAAAAGAACGAGCGCGATCACCGGCGAGCCAGCGATGAACAGCGTCACCGCGACGCTTGCAATTCCGGCGAGAATGGCGACGACGGCGCCGAGAGCCGCGATGACCACCGCGAAAGCGGCGGCGAACACGCCGACAATGACCGCGACGACTCCGCCAAAGCCGGCAGCGATCGCGCCCGCCGGCGACTCGCCGAGCCCATGCATATAAGCAAGCGCCGACAAAGCCGCACCGACGAACAAAATAATCAATATCGGCGTCCAAAACCAGAAAAGGCCGCCGCCGCGGCGGTCGTCCGATGACGCATCGAGATGAGACATGCTTCGCCCCTCCATTTCAGCCTCGCCCGCCGCGTGCGGCGGGTTGGTAGATCCGATCCACGCGACGGGCGCGATCCTGCGCTCTTCGCGCCTGTTCGGACAAGACGCTTCGCCGCATCTGCATCTCGCTCCGCCGCGCGCCTTGTGCGGGCGCCTGCGCTTTGCTAGGCGAAGCGTTTCCGAATGGAGACGAAGCGTTGGGGGAAAAAAGCAAAGCGCCGGGCAAGCAGAGCGAAACTTCGCCGCGCGCCTGGCAGCGCATGCTCTCCGGCCGTCGGCTCGATCTTCTTGATCCCTCCCCGCTCGACATCGAGATAGAAGACATTGCGCATGGTCTTGCGCGCGTCGCCCGCTGGAACGGTCAGACGCTCGGGCCCCTGCCCTTCACCGTCGCGCAGCACTCCCTTCTCGTCGAGGAATTCTGTACAAAGATGAAACCGGGTTGGCCGGCAAAATGGCGCCTCGCCGCGCTTCTCCACGACGGCCCCGAATTCGTCATCGGGGACATGATCAGCCCGTTCAAGGCTCAGCTCGGCGGGCAATATAAGGCGCTCGAGAAGCGCCTTCAGCGGGCGATTCATCTCCGGTTTTCCTTGCCGGCGGACTTGCCCGAAGCGGTCGAGAAGACGATCAAGCGCGCCGACCGAGCGAGCGCCTTCTTTGAGGCGACGCAGCTCGCTGGCTTCGACCATGTCGAGGCGCGGCGCTTCTTCGGCGCGCCGCGCGGCCTCCTCCCGCCGACCCTGAAGGCCGCGCCTACTTCCGTCGTAGAGGCGCGCTATCTCGCGCGGTTCACTGCGTTGGCCGACGTCGTAGCGCCGACCGCACCGGGCCAGAAGAAGACCGGCTGATGGGCCTCAACGCTCTGTGATGACGCCCGACTTAAAAACGCCCCGCGAATGGAGTAGACAAGACGAATGTTGATCGTGAGTTCCCTTGAAGGGGCGAAAACCGCATTTACGCGGTATCGTCCAGCGTGTGTCATTTCTCTCCTCAGCGAGGACGAACCGGTCCCGGTCTTCATAGATCTCGACCCCCGAAAGCATTTCAAATTTTATGTAGAGCGGGAATCGAGCGCCGCAACTATAAGCGCGGCGGCCAAAGAACGCGCTCACGATATCATCGCTTTCGTGCGCGACTGGGACCGGGTCGGCGACGTTCTCATTCACTGCAATCGCGGCGTGTCGCGGTCGACGGCGGCGGCCTACGTCATTTTATGCATGACGGCCCCAGGCGTCGACGAGCAGCTTATCGCCGAGGCGCTGCGCCGGGCCGCGCCTTTCGCTGATCCTTGCCCGATACTCATTTCCTACACGGACGATATTCTCGGTCGCGGTGGGCGCATGATCGAGGCGATCGAGGCGCTGCCGCCGCCCCGTCCGGCGATTTCCGCACCGATCGTGACCTTGCCGCTCGCCGCCTAGAGCGCGTTCCCGAAAAGTAGTCCTCCGACAAGCTCAGGATGAGGACCGGTTTTCGGAAGTGAGGCGCGAAGCGCCGAACGCGCGATAAACAAATATCTGGAGCATGTTCTCCGATTCTGATTCTTGAGAACATGCTCTAGTCGCGCGATAAAGCGCGCCCATGGCCGACCAAACCTTTTCAAAGCCTCAGCCGGCGCCCGTGGCGATCGCCCTCAATGCGGTTCTCGCCGCCGTCGAGAACGAGAGCCCGAAAGTGCTCTGCGTCAAAGGCGCGGGCGGCCTGTTGGGCCTTCCCTACGGGCCGTTCAACCCGGCGCTCCACCGCACCTTCGAAATCGGCTTGCGCGACTGGGTCGAAAAACAGGCGCATGTCAGCCTCGGCTATGTCGAGCAGCTCTACACTTTCGGCGATAAAGGCCGCGAGGCGCCGGCGGCCGCGCTCGAAGGCGCGGCGAGCGATCGCATCGTCTCGGTCGGCTATCTTGCGCTCGCGCCAGAGGCCGCCCCGATCGAGACCGAAGAGGCGGGGTGGCGCGACTGGTATGAATTCTTTCCCTGGGAGGATTGGCGCGAAGGCGTGCCGCCGACCCTTGCCGCGACTATTCTGCCGGCGCTCGACAAATGGGCGAAGAAACGCAAAGAGGCGGCGCGCCGCGCGCGCATCGCGCTCGCTTTCGGGCTCGATGACG
>OBLQ010000863.1_pt1 | contig 11508 bp, 5 predicted proteins | sample 1519881 | NCBI WGS metagenome assembly OBLQ01 (sample SAMN01911456, study PRJEB22533) | soil metagenome | biome: Soil | place: Malaysia | collected 2012-04-30 | depth DG_metagenome m | reverse complement strand
GAGTACGTGCCCGCAGCGAACAAGCCGTGGCTGGAGAAGTTTCCGGGATTGTTCGAAGTCCGCGATGGCAAATTGCACACCGCCAAGCTTGGCGGCCCGGGGCTGAGTGCTGTCTGACGCGCCGCCCTTACGCGAACCGATCAGGCCTCGCACAAATGGGCCACGTTCGCATATTATTTCGGCAAGCTTCGTGCGACGATGGACCTGACGCCAGGCAACCGCTTGCCGCCCGCCGGACGAGGAGGATACTGTGGAAAACCCTAAGTTTTTTCACACCGCAATACCTCTAATGTTTTGCGTGCTGTTCGTTGGCGCCGCTCTTCCCGTTCGAGCTTCATGGAAGGCCGGGTTTGCAAAGGTTAACATCACTCCGCACGGCCCGCTTTGGATGGGCGGCTATGCTGCAAGGACACACGCTTCCGAGGGAACGCTTCTCGAATTGCACGCAAAGGCGCTGGCTCTGGAGGACGAGACTGGCCGCCGTGCCGTGCTGGTGACGACCGACCTGCTGGGGCTTCCCGGATCAGTCAGCGAGGTTGTCGCCACCCGTGTCAAGCAGAAGTATGGCTTAAGCCGCGATCAGTTGTTTTTGAACTCCTCGCACACGCATTCCGGCCCGGTGATCGGCATGATGCTGTCGGTTGCCTACGAAGGCGAGAAGGGCATTAACCCTGAACAATGGGAAGCGGTGAAGGCTTACACCGGCCAACTTGAAGGCCAGATGGTCAGAGTGGTGGGAGACGCGCTCCGCAAGCTTCAGCCAGCGACTCTCAGCTTCGGCCACGGAGAAGCTGATTTCGCCATCAACCGCCGTGTGAAAACGACCGCGGGGTATGTTGGAGGAGTCAATAGAGAGGGGCCCGTAGACCATGACGTCCCCATCCTTGTTGTTCGCAATCAACACGGAAAGATTTTCGGCATTGTTTTCGGTTATGCCTGCCACAATACGACCATCGGCTCAAATTTCTATAAGTTCAGCGGCGACTACGCAGGTTTTGCGCAGCAGCGGTTGGAGAAGCGTTATCGCGGCGCGGTCGCTATGTTTATGGAGGGATGCGGAGCAGACGCAAATCCTTACCCGCGCTGGAGCAAAGAGCGAAGCGGAGTGGAGTTTGCCCGTGAGCACGGCGAAGACCTGGCCCAGGAAGTGGAGAAGGCGGCGGACGGTTCTTTGATTGCGGTCGCGGGACCGCTCAAGACAGCGTTTAAGGTTTTCCCCGTCAAGTTCGCCGGTCCACCAACGCGTGCGGACTATGAAAGACAGCTCAAGAGCGATGATATTTACGTTCGCAAGCACGCTGAGGACATGCTGGAGATTATCGACCAGAAGGGCCAAGTGCCTTCGAGTTATCCTTACGCGCTTGAAGTCTGGGAATTCGGAACGAGCCTGACCATCGTCGGCCTGGCCGGCGAAGTTGTGGTGGATTACGATTTGAGGCTCAAGAAAGAACTGGGGGCGGACAAGCTCTGGGTGGCGGGGTACAGCAACGATGTCTTTGCGTACGTTCCCTCATTGCGGGTCCTGAAAGAAGGAGGTTACGAAGGCGGTGGAGCGATGATCTACTATGGGCAGCCTGGTCCGTTTGCTCCCAGCATTGAAGAGACCATCATTGGCGAGGTCCACGAGGTGATTGGAAACCTCCGGGCGCAATATAAAATGGCGAGCAAAAGTCAGTAGCCCCGGTTCAAACAACAATTCTGAAGGGAGCAATTTGGAATTTCAGGGGGAAATATGAAAACCAATTTTACAAGGCGTGATTTCCTGGGAAGCGCAGTCGGCGTCGCGGCGGGACTGGCAACGCCTGGACGGGCCTTTCCAAAGGCGTCTGCAAAGGCATCGGCGGGCGCGGGGCTGGCAGTCCTGGGTGGCAGTCCGGTCCGCACAAAGCCCTTTCCATCGTGGCCCGTGATCGAACAGAACGATGAAAAAGGCTGGATGCAGGTCCTTATGACCGGCAAGTGGAACCGGCTGGACGGCCACTTCGCTCATCAGTTTGAAACAACCTGGGCGCGCCTGCTGGGTGCCAAATACTGCCTTGCCACCGCCAGCGGGACGACGGCGCTGCTGACCTCCGCCAACGCGCTCGGCATCGGTCCCGGCGACGAAGTCATCGTGCCGCCTTACACATTTGTCGCGACAGTGAATATTGTCCTGCTGCAGCACGCCCTGCCGGTTTTTGTCGATACTGACCCCGAAACCTTCCAGATCGACGCACGCAAAGTCGAGGCCGCTATCACCAAACGGACCCGCTGCATTATCCCCGTTCACCTGGGCGGGTCGGCCGCCGACATGGATAACATCCTCGAGGTGGCCAGGCGGCACAAGAAAGTGAGCACGCTGGGCAACCTCGGCTGCTTCAGCTTCCAGGCCTCAAAAAATTTGAATTCCGGCGAAGGAGGGGCAGTCCTCACCAACGATCAGAATCTATACGAATATTGCCTGAGTTTCCATAATCAGGGAAGAGGAAGATACAACTCCGGTTTTGGCTACGTCCGCAACGGAGCGAATTTCCGCATGACGGAATTTCAGGGCGCTCTTCTGCTACAGCAATTGACCCGCCTGGAAACGCAGAGCCGTGTTCGGACCGAAAACGCCGACTACCTGACGAAGCAACTGAAGGAGATTCCCGGGATTTCGCCGGCCCGCATGTACGACGGCTGCACCAGAAACGCCTATCACCTTTACATGTTCCATTACGATAGCGGTCATTTTGCCGGACTACCACGCTCGCGGTTTCTGAAGGCGCTGGAAGCGGAAGGAGTCCCGGCTTCGGGTGGATATACGCCGTTGAACAAGGAGCCGTTCCTGAAAGAAGCTCTCGGCTCTCGCGCCTTCAAGGCCATCTACACCCAGAAGGAACTTGCCGAGTACGAAGAGCGGAACCACTGTCCTGAAAACGACAAGCTCTGTGAGAGGGCGGTCTGGTTTACCCAAACCATGTTCCTGGGCCCCAGGAGCGACATGGACCAGATCGCAGAAGCGATCAGAAAAATTCAGAAGAACGCTGGCGAACTCGTCCGCTCTCATGCTTAGTTTTTGGCGTAGGACATGGGTCGGGCTACGTACCATGGGTCCTAAGGCGGCCGGGCAAGGAGCCTGCCTCTGTCGTGCTGTCGGCACGGGCGTGTGTCCATTATCTCAACGCGCAACCAGGGTGATGGGCCCCAGCAAACCGGAGGGCAGGGGCTGAAGGTTGTCCATGTCCTGCGGGTCAAACCGTTTACCGTAACGGATGTTTATGAGGCGATAATCGGGAAGCGATTTACCCGCCATTGAATTGATCGCAAGGTTTCCGACGACAATTCGGAAAGAGTTTTCTCCTGATTGTAGCCATGCGGAGATTTCCAGTTCGTAGGGTGGGCGCCATACGGACCCGGCGCGATGGCCGTTAACGTAAACGGCAGCGGCTTCCCGCACAGGGCTTTCCATCCAGGCCTGCGTGCCATTCCGACGATGATGCGGCTCAATCGGAACTCCCTTGCCGAAATTCAGGTACACCTTCGCTCCGTTTTTGAGCAGGGATGCTGGAACGGAGACGGTTTTCTCATAAATGCCCTGGCCGGAGAAAAAGCGGAGGCCTTCCAGTTCCGTCCAGGATTGCAGCCGGTCCATCTGGATGGATTTCTCCGTCCCGGTGAAGCTGACCTTCCAACTACGGCTCAAATCGATGAGAGTAGGTGAGGCATCCGGTTTGGACGATGTCGCGGCTGGCGCGCGCGAGGAATTGGAGAACACCAGAACTGCAGATTCGTATGGTTCAAAGTGCAACGGTACCGCAGTACGTCCGTCTCGAGTGCGGCTCCATCGCACGGCGGATTTGGCTGCGGTGAATGGGTCCCAGCGCTCCGGTGAAACTTTCTCTACACGGAAGGTGGCCTCAACATCGTGGGCCTGGTTGTCGGTGTTCGCCAGAAAGTAGAGGTGGCCCTCATCAAGCTTGCGGCGGATGAAACCGATCTCGGGAACTTTGGGGTTCAATTCAACGTCCGGAGTGAGCTTCCGGGCCAGCGCCTCACCTAATACCCCTTCGTGCTCGACAGAGAGACCCGCTGGGTTCTGCCCCTCAAAAAGGTCACGGGAAAGCGCCTGGACTCTAGTGCTGTCACGCCGGCTTTCGAGGAGGCCGGGCGCAAGGTGGGGAGTAGGGCGGGTGGCGATAACGACTCCACCGTGAAGCGCATATTCTCTGATCTTCTGGTAGGTGGCAATCGGAATCCGCTCAACGCCGGGCAGGACCAATGCGGCGTAGGGGATTCCGACAAGGTCGATGGCTTCGTCGTCGACAAAGTCGAAATTGAAGCCCGCGTCCAGGATATGGCCGTATACATTCTTTCCCAACAGGCCGGCAAGCACGCTATTAACCGACGGATTGCCATTGGCCGTGAACTGCGACCACGCGTCGCTGTTGGAAAGATACAATGCAACATCGTTGGCCGGCCTGCCCTGGCGAAGCAGGAAGCACATCCGCTGGAGGTAAAGCGCCAGGTCCGGCATCACGGGCCACCAGGGGTTGTGAGCGTTCAAAGCGCCCGCCGCGTAAAAGCGCCAGCCGGGTTCACCAGCTTCAGGGGGCGAGTAGGGCCACCCGTGGCCGACAATCTGGTTGATTCCCTGGAGGAAGTCGCGATCAGCCTCAGCCTTCAGATCCAGCGGCGTCGCCCTGAACGCCGGGGAGTGAATCCAGGTCCAGGTTTCTGCCGAGGCAACCGGTTTTCCGTACAGGTGGCAGGCGGAGGAGGCCCAGCGCGCCGGGCTGAGGCCTCTCCAGTCGGGGTTCTCGCCTTCCGGAAGGTCCACCAACCGGTTGCTTGACAGGGTCACTGGCGGCTCGCCGTAAGCCTGGCAACGGAGCCTTGTGCCGTTTCGGTCTGCCCAATCCCGGAGCGCCACCAGGTAGTGCTCGTTGGCAAGCTCCGTGAGCGTGCGGCCCCAGTCGCATCGGACAGCCGAGGTTTCGGCGCCGACATCACCTGCCAGCGCCAGAAGGTGTGGCTTGAGATCGTAGCCCCGCCGCCGGCGGAATTCGCCCAGCAGGTTTGGAGTCCAATTGGACCTGTAGACTTCAAGGCTGTCGCTGAACACAGCGTAAGGGCGCTTTCCGCTGAATGCCTGCATCAGCCGCTCGCCTGTTGACCACAAATAGGCATCGACCGCCATAACATCGTAATGGTCGATCACAAACCCTTCAGCCCCCACGGCCGGACGCTTGACCTGCATGCCCGTCCGGCTGGAAATGAAAAATATCACGGCGCCGAATTGTTTTTGGCCCGGAATCTTCACTCTCGTGCCGGTGATATCGTCCAATTCCTGTACGCTCGATTCCGAAAAATGCAACTGATCGTCGTGTACGGCCCACGCTGCTATTAAGGACTCGCCCACTTCAAGGTTTGGAACTGCAGCAGAATCGTCCCCGTCCTGGATCGGCACGCGTACCACCCGCAACATGCCCGCAGCCTGAGTGATCGCGACATTGCTGCCGCCGTAAGGCCAGCCGCTGCCAAGAGTCAGATCCAGCCGCATCCCCATTTCCTGAGCCTTCTCGTTTACAAACCGCAATGCAGAGAGAAAACCGTCCGAAAGATAAGGCAGGTTGAGAACCCCTAGAGCGGGGTCATCAAGCTCCAATGGATAGACCGGCTGTATTTCAAACCCGCCAATGCCGCCTTCCTTCATTGCGAGGACTTCACGTTCCAGTTCCTCGTTGGTCAGCGCAGGGCCAAACCACCACCAGCGCATCATGATGCGCGAGTCGTCGGGGGGCTTGACGAATGATTCCCATAGCGACACACCGACCTCGGGCGCTGATTCACCCAAAGACGACCTGGGTATCCAGGCCAGTGCTGAAAGTCCCAGTGGCGCAAGCGAAGTCCTCCTCACAAATTCTCTTCGTGAATATCGGCGCTTCATTGTCCCCCGACCCTTTCTCGGCTGGCCAAACCCGGATTTGGTAAAGCTGAAGATCCGAGCGTTCGCCTGCAGCCGTCACTTTGGTTAGAAATTCACGCAGCACTGGCCCCGGTCTTCGTACTCAGGAAGGCCATTTCCTTGGGCCACGAGAATACGTCAGCCGCGTCGCCAATTCAAGTTGACAGATTGACGGGCACACTTCGGGAGCCTGAGGCTTGGTAAGCTTTAAAATGAGCCGGCGGCAGACCGGGGCCGAAACTCAACTAAGAACATTGGCGGTATGTAATAGGAGGAAAGCGAAAGTGAGGCGCAGGCCGGTATTTCCCCATCCACTCTTTGCGTGGTTTGAAATTATGCCTGGGACTGCAGTATTGCGCGAAAACCCCTGCAATAGAGCTGAATTATTTCCTGCCCACACCGCTGGTGGGCGGAGCGGCATTCATCGGAATTGCCTCGGTCGTCTCAGGAAGCACGCGCGGCCTATATCCTGTTCGCGTCCGAATGTTATAATTTTTCGGAGTCTTACCTTTGACTTCCACCGTAATTTTTCGCCAACCGTTATTCGGGTTCTCGGCCGGATAGTAACTGATGGTATAAAGGTGAGCCAAGTCCGCGCGGATGGATGAAAATGCCTTTTCCTGGTCCTGCCAATGCCCGGCAAAGTAGGCCTTGCCACCCGTACTCGTGCTGATGCGTTTGAAGACGGCTGTTGATAGCGGGTCGCGTTCGGCTTCCCGGGTACTGATCATGTAGATTGGAATTCCCTCGGACTGGGCAAGTTCCCGGACATCCTCAGGCGAGACCATACTGGCGTCATCGGGCCCGTTTGAGAAAACCACAATCACCCTTCGACCGGAAAACTTGTCGGCGTCCTTCAAGGTCCATAAGAGCGCGTTGTATAGCGCCGCGTCGTCCCCAGCCACAGTGGAACGGACTGCCTCCAGAACCTGCGTAGACTTTTCACTAAGCGGGCTCGCCCGGAAAAAGTCGCGGCTGTAGGAATAGAAGGCCACACGGTCTGCGCGGTCCAGCGACCGGACGAATTGGGCGATGGCATCCCGCGCAAGAGCAAAACCCCGGTACATGTAATTGCTGGTATCAAAAAGGACAAATACGCTGGCACCCGGAGAAGACGGGCTGATCAAGCTGGCCCCGGGGGCGCCGTCAACGACGTACTTTCCGAGTTGAGGCACCTTTCCGCCCGGCCCGGAGTAATGAACGCTTCGCGGAACGGCGTTCTCTTCTCCGAAAGCCGCAATCTTTTCTCGAATTCCGTCCTCATAAACCTCGAAATTTTCGGGGCCGAGGCCAGTGACGTACTTGCCTTTATTGTCTGTTACTGCCACATCCAGTTGCACCATGTTGACGGTGATGTGGACGATCGTTACATCGGTCTCCGGGTTTTGCGCTGGTGCCGCAACGGTTGAGCCGATGAGTGTCCCGATAGAAACCATAGCGAGCAGAAGATATCGTTGTCCCATAGATCACCTTCCGTGAAGATCCCATCCTTAACTTATAAAACCAACCATGCCTGGCCAAACGCCTGCCATCGGCCAAGGCAATCTTTAAAATCCTGCGTTACTTCCCGCGCCAGGCAAAGAAGCCACCTTCCCTTGCTGAAACTCCTCCCCGGTTGCTCGCAATGATCGGAGCAGGGCAGCCCAATCATCCAGATAAGTAGCGGCAATGTTTTCGACCATGCGATAGGTCAACTGCGGAACCAGCAGGTTCAGCATCACCGGAGAATAGCCTTTTTCGTCCGCCAGCCGGGCCCAATACAGATTATTGGACTCCCAGGATTCTGCTAACAGCCGGCTGGAGTAACCCAGGTAGGTTGGAAAGGGCTTCATGTTGACCAGCGAGCGTGCGTCAGTCCCACCGAGGGCAGGATGCGGCACCCCGAAATCTACTGACAACCGTTCCCAGCCGACCTCCTTGGGAAAGCGCTGGACAAGCTGGTCGAGTTCCTTTTCCGCTTCTCCTCCCTCGGGGTCCACCGAAGGAAATTGTTTCCGGAACTCCACGGCCAGAAAGAATGTGTCAGCCGGGGTCAGTTGGGCAAGGGCGGCACTGGAGCGGCCATCACTTAACCCCCGGTCAACCTCCTCAAATCTCAAAGGCAGCATTCGATCGGAAAGGATGCCCATTACGCTTTGGCGCAATTGAGGATTCGTCCCGGCAGCCTTCACCAGATCCTCGCCAAACCGCTGGTAAAGGGTGACTGCATGGAGCTCATTTCTTGTAACGTTCCACCATCGCGGAAGTACGGCGCCGGTCATAAGTGTTGGCACCAGATCCTCCCAGATGAGGGACTGTACATTGTTCGGCACAATGAAGTTCTCCTCCACTTGCGCCAGAACGTAAGGGAGGTTGGAAAGCGAGCCGACCAAATGAGCTCCTCCCCCGGCTGGGAGGCCGCGCCCGAAGAGATTGGGTGTCCTCCAGGAGTGATCTTCCTCCAAACTGTTTGCACCTGAAAAATCGTGGGACCGCACAAAAAGCGCGTTGTTATAAATCATCTGGGCGCCCGGCGGTTCGTAATAGGCGTAGTTCAGACCTACAAGTGTGTCTCTAAGGAATGGAACCAATTCTCCCCGCGCTGCCTGAAGCCTGTCAGCAGACGGCCTCGTCTTTATGATTTTGGGGATGTTCGTCTGCATCTCGCTCTGGAGATGCTGATTCTCGTAAAGGCCCATGGACCACTCGGCTCTTTCACCTCTAGTGAACAGCGGCTTGGGAAGCTGGAACTGACGAAGCTGCGCCGCCAATGGAATTAGAGCGGCGGACGTAGCCATGCCCTTGGCCATTTGCTCCAGGCCGTCTCCTAATTCGAAAAGAGAGTTGAGAGAAACAAGGCGTTGAGCCGCCATCATCATCCGAATCTTGTTAGCCAGCTCCATCTTTACCTGTCTGCCCTCGGGGCCCGTCTGGTCCGGCCCTGCAAGCAAGTCAATGATTTCGCTCTGCGACAAGTTGGGTTTGCCGGCAGCGGCCTGCAAAAGTTCTCGGGTCGAAGTCCGGGCAGCATCATACAGCTGGCCGGATGAGCGGATTCCGGAAAACGGCTTAATGATTGCCTGCCAGGATTTGTCCCAGCTTGGCTCGGGAATTTCGCCTTGCCTGGCCAGAATCTTCCAGAGGCCTATGGTGGCCTGGAAAATGCCGATGCAGTCAGAGCGCAAAGTACGGTCGTGGATCTTATCAATGGTCCCAGTCACATGAACGAAGCGCGTGATCGAAGTGTTGTTTAAGGGAAATTCGGAAAAGGTAAGGTATTGGTCGCCAAGCCTCTTGAAGTTGGTTGCCAGCAGGCGCACGGTATCCGGCGTCAGGCGCGTTCCTGAAGAACGTGCGCGATCGATTCCATTTACCGAGAGATATGCTTGGAGCGGCCCATCGTCCATATTGAGCCGGGAGAAGGCAAACATGGATTCCAGCAACTGTTCTGGGGTGGTCCACCTTGCGGAGCGTCTGGACCACTCCCGAACCAGGCTGGAATGGTCCTGGCGCTGGAGGTCCTCGAGAGCTTGCTTCCAAGCTCCCAGTCCTCCAGGAATCTGCGGCTGCCCATTCGTATCCAGCTTGATTCCTGACGCAAGAAGCAACAGGCCGGCATCCGGTCTGAACACAGGACGTGCCGGGCCGGGAGAGGCGCTATTTCCAATGAGCGCCTTGTAGAAACTTTGAAGATTATGAGGCTGTGTAAAATACGCCTGCTGCGCGGGATCAACCCTCGACAACCCATCAAAATAGGCTGCCATCCAACCCTCATCTTTAGCCAGCAGGTGAGTTACGAACTGGTCAGGAGAGCCCGGGTTAGCTCCCACGATTTGTGACCAGGCTGCTTCGGCCGACTTTCCCCCGGGGACCACGATGTGTCCCGATCGGACCGTGATCTGGCTGCCGTAAAAGTCGAAGGCCGGGGCAAGAGGCAAAAGGCTCTTGAGACCCGGGTATTTCCTGAGATATTCGCGGGTGTTGCGGTCAATCCGTGCCATCGCCCAGTAAAGTCTGGCGACACTGGGGTCGGAGAGGATAGCGTCAAGGAGATCATCTTTCTTATTCGGGTCAAGGGCCTTCCAATCACCCTGGCTGAACAGCACGGGGACCTTGAACGTCCCAAACCCGTACTCAAAAGGTTCGCCCCCGCGCAGGGTTTCCTCCAGGGCCGTGAGTGGGAACCCCGAATCATCGGTGAGAAAGGCTCTTTCAGGATCGCCAGTCGCAAGAAATGTATCCGGGCCACAGGGGCTTGCCAGTTCGTAGCCAAGGGTTTTCAGCAACGGGCCGGCCTGGTCGCAACTGCTGATGCGGATAACCTCTCGGGGGCCAGCAAGCGCCACCAGCTCCCTGGCCTGTTTAACATAGTCCTTTAAGAGCGTAAGGTATTCGGTGGGGTTCGGTTTCCGGCCCCTCCGATTGTATGTATACCCTTCAATCGCCACATTGTGCGCAAGCAGCGGAATGACCTCGTCTTCAGAAACTTGCTGGCTGATGGCGGCCATACGCAGGAAGGAGCGGAGAGGTCCGGGAACGCTGATTGTAGTTAAAGTGGATTGCGCAGTATCCGTCCCGGCATGGGAAGGATGAGAATCGCGGCTCGGAGCGCTGCCATTCATCTCCCACACGGGGAACAGAATAATAGTTATGAACAAGGTCGATCGGAGGAGCAAAGATTTCATCGCTGGGCCCCCTACGAATTCCAAGGCTCCAAAGGCCTTGAAAGATTTCTTTCTGCGAGAAATGAGGATACGTCGTTAGATAGATTGGCTTCAAAGCCGCCAATCTTTGCTGAGAAGCCCCCGCATCCGTTGCGATGCTCCCACAGACCCACATTTCTCCCAGGTCAAGGGAATTATCCGCAATTTCGAATCTGATCTCCCTGGTTGCGACTAGTATAAGCTCAGGTTGCCTCTGAATCAATCTCAATCATCACATCTTTTGGCAACTGGTCAGGCCCGTTTCCTCAGCCCCGAAAGGGGGTGGAGGGTGGCCGGGTCCGCCAACGCCAAACAATGGGTCAACCTGCGGGATATAATTTTGCTGTTCCGCCCCTGCAGCAGTTTTCCGCATGCCGGGCATAAGGCCGCCGTTAGAATCCTGATTGACTCCATCTTGAAATCTACAGGCAGGCCGGCGATGAAAAGGGTCCCCCCCCACCACTCAGCGCCCACCAAAAAACTACTGCCTAAGCTGAGAGCTCTCGCAAAATGGAATTGGTTCCTCTCGGCATTGGGAGATTTACAGTCCACCCGGGATCAATCCACTTGCAGGAGCATTTGCCCGCCAATTTTTCTTCCTCCGTGACCGCCCGCTGTCAGAACCGCATGAATAGAGCTCCCAGCCGGCTTGTTGCCGCGGTGGAATGAGCCCTTTGCCCTTACAACACCGACTGCCTCACGTAGTTTCAGGACGCGACCGTAGCACTTTTCTTATCAGAAGCAAAAAATTAATTTATCCAAAAGTTTTTTATAACACTGAGCATAACTATTGATTGGACACAAAATACCCTCTTTCATTATGGTAGTCACGCTGGTTGGGGCGGAACTCCAAACTACAAGGGAAGGAAACTGGAATGAAACTCTCGCGGCTTACCGTGG
>OBLQ010000862.1_pt1 | contig 11510 bp, 11 predicted proteins | sample 1519881 | NCBI WGS metagenome assembly OBLQ01 (sample SAMN01911456, study PRJEB22533) | soil metagenome | biome: Soil | place: Malaysia | collected 2012-04-30 | depth DG_metagenome m | reverse complement strand
TGTCGGCATGGTGGTGCTGCACAAGATCAAGGGACACAACCTGCTGCCGCGCATCTCGCCGCTCGCCAGGGACTAGGTTTGACTGTAGCCGACCGCTTCAAGGCGCTGGGCGATCCCGTTCGCCTGCGCCTGTTCTACCTGCTGTCGCTGACAGATGAGCTCTGCGTCTGCCACCTCACGGACGCGCTGGGGCTACCCCAGAGCACGGTGTCCCGCCACCTGGCCGTGCTGCGCCATGCGGAGCTCGTCGATACCCGAAGGGATGGCAAATGGATTCACTACCGCCTGGCCGGTGACATGGCCCGGAACCTCGCCGCCGTGGTGCGCGGGCAGGCCGACGACATCCAGCGCGCCGATGCCGGGCGCCTGGCAACCGTGATGAAGGCCTGCGACTGAGCAACGCCCACAACCGGTCATCCGTTCGAATCCCGTTTGGGGCACCAATTCAGACCAGGTTCAGCGAAGGCCGGAACCCGAACGAACGGGGTTAGTCGTCGCCTTCCTCGTCATCGTGATGATGGTAATGGCGATGTCCGCCATCCCCTTCATATTCGTATTCGCCTTCATGGTCCCGGCGATCATCGCGCTGATAATCTCCCCGATAGTCCCTGCGATGGGGATCGGCCAGAACAGCGCCGGTAGCCGCGCCGATGGCACCGCCGACGAGCGCACCCTCCACAGGCTGGTCACTGATGATGGCGCCGGCCGCCGCCCCGACAGCGCCGCCCCTGACGGCGGCATTCGTTTGCTCATCGGTGGCACATGCGGCCAAAGCCAGACACAGGGACAGGATCAACGGCAACCGTTTCATGATATGACCCCCTAACCTCGCCGCAGTATAGCAGCGTTTACCGGGGGATTGCGTGATGCAAAACACCGGGCCTCCCAGGAAGCGCAACAGTCAGGATCACCTCAGCTGTCGCCGCCGAACAGGTCGCGGGTATAGACCTTATGCGCCACATCGGCCAGGTCCTCATCCATGCGGTTGGCGATGATCACGTCGGCCTCATCCTTGAACGCGGCCAGATCGTTGACGACGCGCGAGTGGAAGAAATGCGCATCATCGAGCACCGGCTCATGCACGATAACCTCGATACCCTTGCCCTTGATGCGCTTCATCACGCCCTGCACCGACGAGGCCCGGAAGTTGTCGGAGCCAGACTTCATGACCAGGCGGTAGACGCCGACCACGCCGGGTTTGCGCTTCAGGATGTCCTGGGCGATGAAATCCTTGCGCGTATTGTTCGCATCGACAATGGCACGGATCAGGTTCTGCGGCACCTCAAAGTAGTTGGCCAGAAGCTGCTGGGTGTCCTTGGGCAGGCAGTAGCCGCCATAGCCGAATGACGGGTTGTTGTAGTGGCTGCCGATGCGCGGGTCCAGGCCCACGCCCTCGATGATCTGGCGCGTATCCAGCCCGTGCGCCAGGGCATAGGAATCCAGCTCGTTGAAGTAGGCGACGCGCATGGCCAGATAGGTGTTGGCGAACAGCTTGATCGCCTCGGCCTCGGTGGCGCCGGTGAAGCGCACCGGCACATCCTTCTTGACGGCCCCCTCGACCAGCATCCCTGCGAATTCCCTGGCCTGGTCTGAATCATCCCCGACGATGATGCGGGATGGATGCAGGTTGTCGTACAGTGCCTTGCCCTCGCGCAGGAACTCGGGCGAGAAGATCACCCGGTCGCAGCCGAAGCGCTCGCGCGCCTGGGCGGTGAAGCCGACGGGCACGGTCGACTTGATGACCGCCAGCGCCTGCGCATTGTACCGCATGACATCCCGGATCACCGAGTCCACCGAGCCGGTGTTGAAGTAGTTCGATTCCGGGTCGTAGTCGGTCGGCGTGGCGATGATGACGACATCGGCATCCCGGTAGGCCTGTTGCTTATCCAGCGTCGCCGAAAGCCTGAGCGGCCGGTTCTGCAGGTAGTCCTCGATCTCGGCATCGACGATCGGTGAGTGGCGGCGATTGACCATATCCACCCGCTCCGGCGAGATGTCCAGCACCACAACCTCGTGATGCTGGGCCAGCAGGATGGCGTTGGACAGTCCGACATAGCCGGCGCCGACGACGGTGATCTTCTTGCTCATGCCTGATTCCGCACGGGGAAGTCGGGAAGGCTGCACACCCCGCCTTCCCCGAATCCTGTCTTATACACCGGTCTGCAGGGACTTGTCGTACCAGTGGCTCATGTCGTCGAACATCTCGCCCTTCAGCAGGTAATAGGGCGCCTTGTAGTAGATCATGATGTCGTGGAACGGATCGGTGAGGATCTTGATGAACCATGCGAGGCCATGCCGGACATTGACCTTGAACATGAGCTGGAACGTGCGGAACAGCAGGGCGCCGACGGCCACGGCCAGCCAGTACATGCCGAGATTATGAACAAAGCCCTTGGCCACCTGCTCGGCGCTGAGCAGGCCCCACAGGGAGGGCTCGAGGTACAGCAGGACCGAGCCCCCGAGCCAGATGGACAGCATCGCCACCTTGCGCTTCAGGTTGTAGCCGGGCTTGACGCTTTCCTTGTATTCGTGCGTGGCCTGGTTGACCTCGTCGAAGCCGTGCGACTCGAAGAAGAAGTGCCCGGCCTGACGGGGCAACTGGCCGACCACCCAGCCGAACAGCAGGGCCGCGGCCGGATTGAAGAACAGCCCGACATAGCTGGCGACGAAGCAGATCGAGCTCCACAGGTGAAGCGTCTGATTGATGCGGTTCTGGTGGTAGAAGCGGTGGTCGTCCCAGCGCTGTTTGCGGAGTTCCTGCATGAGTTCCATCGTTGCGTCTCCCGAAGGTGTTTCGACCCACGCTCGCCCCGGCATGTGACACACCGGCGGCAAACGCATGTCACGGGCTGGTCACGATGAGCGCTCCGCCACGGTCAACAGGGCCTCGCCCATCCGGATGTGCATGCCGCTGTGCACATGCCCGCACAAGGCGTAGCGGTGGGTGGCGAACAGGATGATCGTCGAGCCATGCCGGAAATAACCCATCTCCTCGCCCTTGCGAAACTGTGCGTAGCAGGAAAGGCGGTTCGGACCGCGGTAGCGCAGGTTCAGGTCGCGCTCCAGGCAATGGAAACGCATGCTGGCCACGAGGATGGCGGCGACCGGCACCAGTGTGATGTCGTTCTTCCCATCCTCGCCGTGCAGGGGCACCACGGCCCGCTCGTTGCGGCAATAGAGCCGCTCGATGCGCTTCAGGGCCGGCGGATTGACGTTCCAGGTATCGCCGGAGATGTAGTCGATGGCGCGCACCTCGCAGTCCACCGGGGCGTGGAAGCGGTGGTACATGCTCGATTTCAGGCGCAGGGTGACATAGACGCCGTCGCGGTAGTGCTCGCGCAGGCCGGGATCGGGGATCAGATCCTCCAGCCCGTACGGAAAGCCCTTGGCCTGGTATACCGTCGTCCCCTCGATGGTGCCGCAGGTGCCGACGATGGCGTCGCAAGGGCTGATCACGATGTCCGGGCGAGGATCGACCGGTCGTGCGCCCTCCTTCAGCTCACGCACGAAACAGTCGTGCAGGCTGGTGAAGGTGCGGTGCTTCGATTCCTTCAGATCCAGATCGCGCGCAAACAGGCGCCAGACACGGATCGACACGCGCGTCAGCCGCGGGCTCTCGATGCCGCTGTACCAGCCCATCCAGTGCGTCAGCGCCTTGCGCGGCACGCGGTTGGTCACCAGGAAATTCACGCGCTCGCGCCAACTCAGCGCATGCAGCGGCCGCGGCACGCGCCGGCGGATCGGCCAACGCTTGGGCAGGGGCAGACGCTTCGGCAGGCGCGGACGCATCGTCCTACGCATCGGCCAGCCCCAGATCGACCAGGAACTGCTGCATGATCGGTTCCGCCTGATAGTCCTGGCTGCGGCGCATGGCCCGCTCGCGCATGGCCTGCCTCGCCGCATCGTCGGCGAAGAAGCCGGTGATGCGCTCTCCCATCCCGGCCACATCCTCGACCAGGTAGCCGCTGCTCCCATCCTCGATGATGTCCTTCGGTCCCTTGCAGTTGTAGGCGATCACCGGCATGCCGTAGGTGAAGGCCTCGAGCGCGACATTGCCGAAGGTGTCGAAGCGGGACGGGAAGACGAACAGATCCAGCCCGGCATAGAGCTCGCGGATGCGCGGCTTATCGACCCACCCGAGGAACCGCGCATCCGGCAGCTGTTCCTTGAGTTCCCTCTCGGCCGGGCCGGTGCCGGCCACCACCAGCTGCGCATCCGGCAGGCTCTCGCGCACCCGCGCCATGATCTCGGGCAGATCGAAGATGCCCTTCTCCCGGCTCAGGCGCCCGGCCGCGAGCAACACCGGCGTATCGGCGGTGGCATCGGGAAACAGCGTCCGCTTGTCGACCGGCTTGACCCCCGCATCGCGCGGCTGCGTGTGGTGGGCCGTCAGGAACACCTGCTCCTCGTCCAGTTGCATCTCGTGCCCTGTCAGCCACTGGCGATGATCGTTGTTGAGCACGAACACGCCCTTGTACAGCTTGTAGAAGAAGCGCAATGCCCGGCGAATCCTGTCACGCTCATGCTGGTTCAGGTCGGTGTTGTCCTTGATGAAATCCAGCCAGTCCGTATGCATGAAGAAGTAGTTGGGCACGTTGAACATGTGCTTGATCAGCAGGGACATGACGGCCATCGGTCCCTCGGTGGAGCAGACGATGCGATCGTAGCCGCCCTCGTAGAAGATACGCGCAATCTCCATGAAGTCCGGAATGCGCAGTTCCTGTTCACCGAGGTCCGGGAACGAAAGACTGGTCAGCGGCCTGACCACGTGCAGGTGCGGTTCCGGTGCGGCATCGGCGTGGCAAATCAGGAAATCGATGGGCAGGTCCTGGCGCTGGATTTCCACGAGCTTGGCGCTCAGCGAGCTGGAAACGCCATTCTTGTCGCGCAGGGTATCGGTCAGATACAGGGCACGCCGGGGAAAATGGCTGTTGCCGATATGGTCGGCAAAATCGTTCAGGAACCGGCGGTTCTGGTACAACAGCCGCGTACTGCCCATGGCCGTGCCCAGCAGCACCATGCTGACCAGCACCGGAAACGACAGGCTGTCGAGCACCATGCTGACATTGAGTCTGCTCAGGCCCGGCTGAGCGCTCTTGTTCCCGAACACCAGGGTGGTCAGCTGGCTCGGAATCTCGAAGTGCCGCACGATCTCCTCACTGGTGAGCTTGCTGAGCTTGTGCTTTGTGCCTCCCAGCCCGGATTTCTCCAGGCGTGAGATGATCAGCCGGCTCAGGCCGGCGATGAGCTCGGGAACAGCGCGGTTCACTGTGGCCATGAAGGCCTCGGGGGATTGCTGCCGGCTCTCGGCGATCTGCTCGAGATAGTCAATGCAGAAACGGTAGTCCTTCTTGGCGTTCCACTTGACCAGCTTCTTGACCTTCTTGCCGTGCAGGGCCCCGTGGATGGCGTCGTAGAACTTCTGCGTATTCTTGTGCTTCTGCATCTCCAGCAACAGGTTGCTGACCGTGAAGCAGACCACCTTGTCCGAGGTCTCGCCACGGTGGAACAGGATGCGCAACAACCCCGGATCCTTGATATGCGTCGCCACCTGCGCGAAATAGTCGAGCAGGGCGATGTTCAGCCGCTGGTTCTCCCCCACGCTGCCATAAGGGATGATACGGCCGGCCCGGATCGCCTCCAGCGCCAGCGCCGACGGTTTCTCCTTCTGCAATCGCTCGGCCAGATTCGGCACGTGCAGCAGCGAACCGCACTCGCCGGCGAAAATGCCCATATGATCGTCGGAGCCGCCTGTCATCACCTTGGGCCTGTCCGGATCGACGCCGAACTCGGCCGGCTCCAGATCGTGCTTGGCCGCCCAGCTGCGGATCTTTTCGGGCGTGATGCTGCGTATCCAGTTCAGCGTCAACACGCTCTGCCACTGGTCACGCTGGCCGTTCACCAGTTCGAAGCGTTCGAACAGCACGGCCATCTTCTCGAACAGCTCCAGGTCGATGTGGTCGTTGCGCGTGTAGAAATACATCGGGTGCGGCAGTACGACCGGGATGTCCTCGGCAGCGGTGTAGCGCAGGAAATGATAGATATTCTCGCGCTTGCGGTTGAGCTCGGCCTCCTGCTCCGGCGTGAAGCCGTAGGCCAACACATGCACGAACAGCTGGTACTCGGGAAAATGGCAGGTGAACTCCGCACCCACCAGCACGTCGTCCTGGCCCTTGTCGAGCAGCTCCCAGCACGATCGGGCATTGTTGTGGTTGGTCACGGTGATCACATCGCAACCATTGCCCTTGAGGCACTTCACCAGCTTGCCCGTCTTCAGCCAGGTTTCCGGCAGGCCGAGGATGCGCCCCCACAGCTCATCGGGCACGTCGCTGTTGTGGTCGTGGCAGTGCATGTCCAACCGCAGGCAGTTGGCCGGATCGCTCTGCTGCCGCTGTTCGTCGAGATACTGCCTGAGCTCCTTGTGCAGCGATTGGCGGAACTCGCCCATGCCCTGGCTGTGGATGAAATCGATCATGATCCGTCGCTCCCTGTCGGTTCCGCCTGCGGCAGGGGTTCGCGCCAGAAGCCGGCCAGCAGCGGCAGGTGTGCGGTGGCCATCTCCCACAGCATCTGCCGCTTGATCGCCTTGTCGGTCAACCGCGGGCCCTGCCACCACCAGCCTCCGTCATGCATCGCCTGCCCCGCGCGCACGAAGCATCCGACGACCTCTTCGAATTCCCCGTCGCTGAAGTTGTGGCTCATGATCACGCGCCCGCTGCCGACCCAGCTCAGGGCGATGCCCTCGGCACGCAGGTAGTACTGGTACATCCAGTTGTAGCGCGACGGCAGGGTATAGATGATCGTCCAGATCGACACGAGGTGGGCGATGCGCACCGGAACCCCCGCTTCCTCGAGCCTGCGGTTCAGGTGCTCGACGCGTTCGTGCCACTCGGCATCCAGGCCGGCGTACTGCTGCTGGAATTCGGGCGCCTCGATGCAGAAAGGCGTTCATGGATGCCATGACGAACGGGTGCGAGTTGAAGGTGCCGCGGGCGAAGCTGATGTTCAGCGGCCGATCGTCGGCGAAGCGCTTCATCAGGGCGTGAGTGCCGCATAGCACGCCGATGGGCAGGCCGCCGCCCAGGGTCTTGCCATAGGTGACGAGATCGGCCTGCACGCCGAAATACTCCTGCGCCCCGCGGTAGGCCAGGCGGAAGCCGGTGAACACCTCGTCGAAGATCAGCACGATGCCGCGGCGCGCGCAGATCTCGCGGATCCTGTGCAGCCATGCCGTATAGGCCTCGCGGTCGAAGGAGGCCCGCCGGTCGCTGGCGATCAGCGAGCCGTCGCTGGCCGCACCCGCATTGGGATGCAGCGACTGCAGCGGATTGATCAGCACGCAGGCGATGTCGTCCCTGGTTTCCAGCACCTTCAGCGTCGCCGCATGCATGTCGCGCAGCATGTAGACGTCGTCGGCCCGGCGCTCGCCGCCCACGCCCGGCTGCACGCCGTCCCACCAGCCGTGGTAGGCCCCGCACAGCATGACCAGGTGCGTGCGCCCCGTATGGTAGCGGGCCATGCGCACCGCCTGCATCACCGCCTCGGTGCCGGACATGTGGAACGACACCTCATCCAGCCCCGAGATCGCCTTCAGCCGCTCGACGTTGTCGCGGATGACCGGGTGGTAGGGGCCGAGCACCGGCCCGAGCCGGTGCACCATCTCCCAGCCCCGCTCCATGCACTCCTTGTAGAAATCGTAGCCGAACACGTTGACGCCATAGGCGCCGGTCAGGTCGAAGCGCCAGTTGCCGTCCATATCCTTCACGCGCACGCCGGCCGTTTCATCGACCACGCTTCCCAGCTTCAGGTGCCTGCGCACGACGTTGCGGTAGGGAAAGGGCACACGGTAGGCACTGGTGAACCGAACATCCGGAATCGACGACTCCAGCGACTCGCTGAAGGCGATGCTGGCAGGCGCCTGCTGCTGCAGGCGTGCGGCCAGATCCGCGAACGCCTGGCGCCGCTGCCGGCTCACCGCCTCCGGGGCTCCGTCGCTGGCGAAGAAACGCTGCTCGTCATATGCGAAGAACGGCACCAGCCGGGCCATCCTCCTGGACCAGCGGGCATGGCCGTGCAATGAGGGATGCTTGGCACGCGACAGCCTGAGGCGGATCCACAGCCTGCGCAGAAGCCACAGCGAAAGAATGATCCCCAACAGCGTCAGGGCTGTGGACTCATCCGTGCGGGACCATTGCATCATGCGGCCGAACACTAAGCAGGCTTTGTGACACGGGGGTTTCATCCCGGCAGAACAATTTACATATCCGCATGAACGGATATGATCCGCCGCATGCGCAACACGAACAGAAGCATGGGGCTCTTCGCCCGCTACCTCACCGCATGGGTGTTCCTCGCCATCGTCGCCGGCATCGGACTCGGCGAGGCCTTCCCCGCCGTGTTCCATGCGCTCGGCGACCTGCAGGTCGCGCACATCAACCTGCCGGTGGCCGCCCTCGTCTGGGCCATGATCCTGCCGATGCTCTTGAAGATCGACTATTCGGCGCTGCACGAGGTATGGCGGCACCGGCGCGGCATCGGCGTCACGCTCGCCGTCAACTGGCTGGTCAAGCCGTTCTCGATGGCGCTCCTGGGCTTCCTGTTCATCCGCCTGCTGTTCGCCCCGTATCTCGATGCGGCGAAGATCGATGCCTACATCGCCGGCCTGATCCTGCTGGCCGCCGCCCCCTGTACAGCCATGGTGTTCGTCTGGTCCCGCCTGGTCGGCGGCCACCCGCAGTTCACGCTGAGCCAGGTGGCGCTGAACGACGTGATCATGATCTTCGCCTTCGCCCCGATCGTCGGCCTGCTGCTGGGTGTCGCCTCAATCACCGTGCCGTGGGATACGTTGTTCCTGTCCGTGCTGCTGTACATCGTCATCCCGGTGGCTATGGCCTATATGGGCCGGAAGATCCTGCTGGCCAGGGGTGTGCTGGACGACGTGCTGCACATGCTGGACCCGGCATCGATGGCCGCGCTGATCGCCACCGTGGTGCTGCTGTTCGGCTTCCAGGGCCGGGAGATCCTGGCCCAGCCGCTGGTGATCCTGATGCTGGCCATCCCGATCACCGTGCAGGTCTATTTCAACGCCATGCTCGCCTACTGGCTGAACCGCAGGCTCGGCGTCGCGCACAGCGTGGCCGGGCCCTCGGCATTGATCGGCGCCTCGAACTTCTTCGAGCTGGCCGTGGCCACCGCCATCGCCATGTTCGGCTTCGAATCCGGGGCGGCGCTGGCCACCGTCGTCGGCGTGCTCGTGGAGGTGCCGGTGATGCTCTCCGTCGTCGGCATCGTCAACCGCACGCGCGGCTGGTATACCTTCGCGCGGGAGGGAAGCCATGCCTGACAAGATCCGCGTGCTGTTCGTCTGCACCACCAATGCCGCCGCCTCGCAGATGGCCGAGGTCATCCTGACATCGCTGGCATCCGACCGCTTCGAGGCGTTCAGCGCCGGCCTGACCCCGGTGCCGGTGCACCCGATGGCCGCGGAGGTGCTGCGCCATCTCAGCGTCGACATGTCCGGCATGCAGAGCAAGCCCTTCAGCGCCTTCGAAGGGGAAGCCTTCGATTGGATCATCACCATCGGCAATGCGGCAGCCGACTGGCCGAGCATCGACGGCACCCTGCGCCTGCACTGGGACATCGCCGATCCGCTGCTGGTGGGCGGACACGTCGAGGACATCATCGAGGCCTTCATGGTCGCCCGCAACGACCTGTACCGGCACATCCGCAGCTTCATCACCGCCGTGGGCCGCCAGGAAAAGGCGCGTGCTGTTCCTGTGCACCGGCAATTCATGCCGCTCGCAGATGGCCGAGGGCTGGCTGCGCTTTCTCGCCGGCGACCGCTTCGAGGCGATATCCGCCGGCATCGAGGCGCACGGCCAGAACCCGCGCGCCATCGCCGTGATGCGTGAGGCGGGCGTGGACATCAGCGGCCAGTCCTCGAAGGTGGTGACGCCGGAGATGATCGAGGACCTCGATCTGCTGGTAACCGTTTGCGGGCATGCCGACGAGACCTGCCCGGCCGTGCCGGCCAGATGCGACAAGCAACACTGGCCGTTCGACGACCCGGCCAGGGCCACGGGCAGCGAGGATCAGGTCATGGCCGAGTTCCGGCGCGTGCGCGACCAGATCAGGGCGCATATCGAGCGCTTCTTACGCGAAGAGAACTAGGCGATCTCGGACGGGGCGAGCTCACCGCCCAGCATGCGCCGCACCATCATCGTCCACACGGGGCTGAGCATCAGCGTCAGCGCGATCACCGCCAGCACGGTCTGGTAGGCGCTCTGCGGCAGGATGCCCGTCTCCACGCCGAGGGCGGCGAGCAGGAACGAGAACTCGCCGATCTGGCTCAGCAGGCCGCCGGTGACGATGGCCATCTCCCAGGTCTCCCCGAGCCCGCGCAGCACCAGCATGTTGATGCCGGAGTTCAACACGAATACGCCGATCGTCAGCCCCACCAGGTGCAGCATATGCCCGGCCAGGAAATGGGTGTCGACCAAGAGGCCGATCGACAGGAAGAAGATGGCCACGAACACCACGCGCAGCGATTCCAGGTGCTCGCGCACCCAGTCCCCCTGGTCGGAGGAATGCACCACCATGCCGGCCAGGAAGGCGCCAAAGGCCGCCGACAGGCCCATCACCGAGGTGACGGCGGCCGATGCGAAGCACAGCAGCAGCCCGAGCAGTACCTTGCGGTCCAGCGACATGCCGCTCGGCATCGGGATGCGCAGGCGCCGGCTGCGCATCAGCCATACCGCCACCGCCACCAGCGCCGCACCGCCCAGCATCTGGGCCGCGACCCTGACGAACGAAGCCCCGCCCCCGTTGCCCCCCAGCATGCCGAGCAGGATCATGATCGGCACGATGGCCATGTCCTGCATCAACAGCACGCCGAGCGCGTTCTGGCCGAAGGGGGTGCCCAACTCGTTGGCGTCCTTGAGCATGACCATCACCACGGCCGTCGAGCTCATGCTGATGATGAAGCCGAGCAGCAGGCCGAGCTTCCACGACCAGCCGAACAGCTCGGCGGCGATCATGCATACGGCCACGCTGAGCGCCATCTGCGCCGTCGCCCCCAGCACGGCGATGCGCCAGCCGGCGATCAGCCGCGGCAGCGACACCTCCATGCCGATGAAGAACATCAGCATGATCACGCCGAGTTCGCCGATATGCGCCACCACCTGCTCGTCGCGCACGAAGGCGAAGCCGGAGGGGCCGAGGATCAGGCCGGTCAGGATGTAGGCCACCGCCGCCGGCAGCCGGAACAGGCGCAACAGGTAGGCCAGCAGCAGGGCGCAGGTCAGGGCACTGGTGATGACCAGCAGCACGGCATCAAGCTTCACCGAATCCCTCCCCGCAGCATCGCGGCCGCCGCCTCGGCATCCTCGGCCTCGAGCAGGGCGCCGATGACGGCCACCCCGAAGCCTGCAAGCTGCGCGCGGTTGTCCGCCGTGATGCCACCGAGCGCCAGCACCGGCAGGGGGGCCTGCTCCGCCAGCCGGCGGAACCGC
>OBLQ010000861.1_pt1 | contig 11512 bp, 7 predicted proteins | sample 1519881 | NCBI WGS metagenome assembly OBLQ01 (sample SAMN01911456, study PRJEB22533) | soil metagenome | biome: Soil | place: Malaysia | collected 2012-04-30 | depth DG_metagenome m | reverse complement strand
GGAAGTAGAGCCGCAGCACGCGCGCGTCGTCGACATCAGGCGCCTCGTCGCCGATTTCGTAAATGCGCCCGGCTTCCGCCTCGTCCGTCGCCGCGAGGATGGCCTTCGCAACATCGCCGACATAAAGGATCGACGCGCGCGGCTCGGGCCGCGCCGCCGGCTCCGGCGCAAGACCCGACTTCACCAGCCAGAAATAAGGAAGCGTTGCCTGGTCGCCCGGCCCGTAAATCGCCGGAAGCCGAAGTGCGATCCAGGGGTTGCGGCCCGAAGCTTCGGCGATCGCCGTCTCGCTGGCGCGCTTGCTGGCCGCGTAGGCGGAAAGATCGGGCCGTCGCGCCGCCATGGATGAGACATGGACGAACTTCGCGCCCGCTTTCGCGGCGGCGGCCGCCACGTGGCGCGCGCCTTCGACATTGACTTTGAAGAATTCCTCCTCGCGCCGCGCTTTGACGAGGCCGGCGCAATGAATAAGGGCGTCAACGCCGGAAGCGAGCGCGGCAAGCGCATCCTCATCAGCAAGGTCGCCTTGAATGAGGTCGACGTCGCGAGCGTTCTTTAACCGCGCGGGGTTGCGCGCCAAGGCGACGACGCGGTCGCCGCAATTCAGGAGTTCGTCGATGACGGCCGCGCCGACGAAGCCCGTCCCGCCGGTGACGGCGATCGTCCGGCTCACACCCTGGCTTCTGCGAGGGCGCGCGGGGCGTCTTCCTCCGGGAGCGCTTCGTCGAAGGCGCCCTCGAGATATTTCGCTTTCACCTTCGCGCGCGAGAGCTTGCCCGAAGAGGTCATGACCATGGAATGCGGCTTGGCGAGCACGACTTCCGCCGGCGCGCCGGCCGCCGATTGAATGACGCGCGAGACTTCGCGCCTCAACTCCAGAAGCGCTTCTTCAGAAAGGCCGCGCCGTTCAGCGACAACGACGATGCGCTCGCCATGCCCGTCGTCGACAGAAAAGGCGGCGACGCCGCCCTGGCGCACGCCCTCAACCTTCTCGACGGCCCATTCGATGTCCTGCGGCCAGATATTGCGGCCGTTGATGATGATGAGATCCTTGGCGCGGCCGGTGATGACGATCTGCCCGCCGAGGAAATAACCCATATCGCCGGTGTCGAGCCATTCGCCGTCGAACATGGCGCGCGAGGCTTCGGGATCGGAGAAATAGCCAGGAGTGATCGACGGACCTTTAATGAAGATGCGGCCGACCGCACGCTCGCCGAGCAGCGCGCCGTTCTCGTCCCTGACTTCGATCGCATGGTCCGGGAGCGCGCGCCCGCATAAGACGAAGCCGCGCCGGTGTTCGGGCGACGTCACCGCCGAAGCCGGCTGCGCGACGCTCGAGCGCGTGTAATGGCGCATGTCGACATAATCGACCTTCACCGGCTGGTCGAGATCGGTGAAGGAGATCGCCAAGGTCGACTCGGCGAGGCCGTAGCTCGGCAGGAAGGCGCGCGGGTCAAAGCCCGACGGAGCGAACGCTTCCGCAAACATGTTGAGCGCTTCCGGGCGCACCATGTCGCCGCCGATGCCGGCGATGCGGAGCGCCGAAAGATCGATCGCGCCGTCCTCAGCGCGCGCCGCGCGGCGCGCCGATAGTTCGTACCCGAATGAAGGGCTGTAGGTTGCGGTCGTTCTATTCTCCGACATGAGGCGCAGCCAGAGAAGCGGGCGGCGCACAAAATCCGATGTCGCGATAAAATCGACCGTGCGTTGACCATACATGGGAGCAAGGCAGAAGCCGATGAGCCCCATATCGTGATAAAGCGGCAGCCAGCTCGCGGCGCGGTCGTCTGCGTGCAGCTTGAGGCCGTGCGCGGTAATGCCGTGGAGATTCGCCGCGACCGAGGATTGCATGCCGACAACCCCTTTCGGCGCGCTCGTCGAGCCCGAGGAATATTGGATGTAACAGGGCTCGTCCGCTCGGAAAGCCTCCGGCGCGCCGCCATCGGGAAGCCTATGGAGGCTCGCGAAATCAAGAATGTCGACATTCTCGAGGCCCTGTGCGGCCTCTTCGAGGAATCCGACGAGCGCGGTCGGCCCGACCGCCGCCGCGGCCTTCGCGCCGATGATCATCTGGCGAATCTGATTGAGATAGCCCTCCTTGCCGCCGAGATTGACCGGCATCGGCATCGGCGCCGGAGCCATGCCTGAATACTGGCAGGCGAAGAAGGCGATCATGAAGTCAGGGCTTGTCTCGGCGACAATCGCAATCCTCGAGCCGCGCTCGAAGCGGCCGGCGAGCCTGCGCGCGAGCGCGATGGCAGCGCGGCGCAGCGCAGAATAGGGCTGACTGGCGACTACCTCGCCGCGGAGATTGTAGAAATTGAATCCCGTCGCGCCCTCGGCCGCGTAGTCGAGCGCTTCGGTCAGAGTCGCAAAGCCGCTGACCCTGATCGCCAGCGCCTTGTTCGTCGTCGGAGTAGGGATGACGGCCATCAACGCCCCCGCACTTCGCCGGCGACGCCGCCGGCTTCCTGGTTATTCACAGCCTCGCCGCGCGCGCGGCGCCCCATTCTCATCCCGAACCGGTCCCGCGCGCATTCCAAAGTTTCGTTCGCCTACTCCGGACGCACGGCGGCCGCGACGAGCCGCATCCGGCCCTGCCTCGCCCGAGGTCCGCTTCTTCCTTTCGCTCGACGCCCGTTCGTCGCGACCAAAGGCCGCATACCGCAGCCCCCGGCCGCCAGCCCTTGCCGGCGCGCTAATCTTGGGCGGATACAATCCTTTAGGTCAACGGGCAAGTGCGGGACGGGGGGACCAGTTTCAAGATTTGCGCCCCGATGTTTCAGTATTCGCGCCGGAGCGGCGGCAGGCGCGCGGCGGCGGCGCGAGCGGGGCGGAGCCTGGCAGCGGAAATCCTTGTCATCGGATGCGCTCGGCCGTAATTTGCGGCTCGCAAAGCGCCGCCGGCGGGCGGCGCTTAATCTTTTTGGCGCGGCGGTTCTCGCGAGCGGTCCATGAGGCTCTTCATCGGCTATAAGGCCTGGAAAGAGGAGGAATATCTCCTCAATCGGATGAATTTTCGCGATCTCGTCAAGGCCTATGTCACCTATCCGGCGATTCAGGTCTATGCGCTCTCGATCGTCGCTGCGCTCATATTCGGCGCCGTAACGACCGAGGCGCCACTTCGCTTTTTGGCGTCCATCGCCGCCGGCCTGCTGCTCTTTCCGATCGCCTGGTATTTGATCCACCGTTTCGTGCTTCACGGTTCGTGGATGTATAAGTCCCGCCATCTCGCGAAATTGTGGAAGCGCGTCCATTACGATCACCACCGCTATCCGAACGACCTCTCGGTGCTGTTCGGCGGGCTCCACACGACATTGCCGACAATTTTGCTGGTCGCGGGACCAGCCGGCTATTTGATTGACGGTTTTGCCGGGGGCCCAGGCGCCATCGCCGGCACGCTGATCATGACGGCTTTCACCGAATTCATGCACGCCGGCGAGCATCTTGCCTTTGAGCCAAAATCGAAATTCTGGAAAGACATCAAGAAGCGCCATCTCGCCCATCATTTTCACAATGAGAACGGCAATTTTGGCATCGCCGAATTCTTCTGGGACAGATTGTTCGGCACTTTCTACGCCGAAACGAGCGACCGGCCGCGAAGTGCGACCGCCCGCAATCTTGGTTACACGGACGAAACGGCCAAGACCTGGCCTTGGGTGAAAGAGTTGGACGACGCCGAAGCCGGGCGCTCTCGCCTGCGCTCCAGCGCGGCCTGAGGCGCCGCGGCAAGGTCCGAATTCCCGCAAGTTTCTGTTGATTTTGAAGATTGTCTTTGCCAGTTTCCGCCGCGACGCAACGGGGACCGGTTGAAGCGCAGGCGCGCCCAATCCCAGGATGTGATCGCTCTCGGCGGAGCGGTCGGGGCGCCGCGGCCATATCGGCGTTTCTCTCCCTGATCATCATCCAGGTTCGGCCCTGAGGGGCAAGGAAGGAACGACATGAGCTTACCGCTGTGGCTGGTCATTGCGGCCGGCCTTCTCGCCATCGTCTATGGCGCGGTCACCATTCAGCAGGTGATGGCGCTGCCGGCCGGCAATGACCGCATGAAGGAAATCGCCGCCGCCATTCAGGAAGGCGCGCAGGCTTATCTGAAGCGGCAATATACGACGATATTCATCGCCGGCTGCGCGGTCTTCATCGTCCTCGTCGTCGCTTTCAGCTTTGACCTCATTCCGGCGGTCGGCTTTGCGACCGGAGCGCTCCTGTCGGGCGCCGCCGGCTTCATCGGCATGCTGGTTTCCGTGCGCGCCAATGTGAGAACGGCTGAGGCCGCGACCCAAAGCCTCGGCAAAGGTCTCTCAGTCGCGTTCCGGTCAGGCGCGGTGACGGGAATGCTCGTCGCCGGCCTCGCGCTGTTGGGTCTCGCCGGCTATTTCGCGGTGCTGACCGGGCCTCTTCATAACGCGCCGGAAAGCCGCATCGTCGTCACCGGCCTTGTCGCGCTTTCGCTCGGCGCCTCGCTGATCTCGGTCTTCGCCCGTCTCGGCGGCGGCATTTTCACGAAGGGCGCCGATGTCGGCGGCGACCTCGTCGGCAAAGTCGAAGCCGGCATTCCCGAAGACGATCCGAGAAACCCTGCGACGATCGCCGACAATGTCGGCGATAATGTCGGCGATTGCGCCGGCATGGCGGCCGATCTTTTCGAGACCTATGTAGTGACGATCGCCGCGACGATGGTCCTCGGCTCCATCCTTTATGCGCAGGACGCCTGGCAATTCATGCTCTATCCGCTGGCGATCGCGGCCGCGTGCATCGCGACTTCGATCATCGGCACATTTGCGGTGCGCCTCAGGAAAGGTTCGACCAATATTATGGGCGCCCTCTATCAGGGCCTCATCGTCACCGGCGTGCTTTCGCTGATCGCCGTCGCGATCGTGACGCAGCTCGTCTTCGGCCTGTCCTCGACGATCGCCGGGGCGGACTTTTCCGGGCTCAGCCTTTTCATCTGCGGCGTGATCGGCCTTGCGGTGACCGGGCTCATCGTCTGGATCACCGAATATTATACGGGCACGCATTTCCGGCCTGTCCGCTCCGTCGCCAAGGCCTCGGTCTCGGGCCACGGCACTAATGTGATCCAGGGGCTCGCCGTATCGATGGAATCGACCGCGCTTCCCGCGCTCGTCATCATCGCTGGCATTCTCGGCGCCTATAATCTCGCAGGGCTTTACGGCATCGCCACGGCGGTGACGACCATGCTGTCGCTCGCCGGCCTGATCGTAGCGCTCGACGCCTTCGGTCCGGTCACGGACAATGCCGGCGGCATCGCCGAAATGTCGGGTCTTGAAGGCTCCGTCCGTCAGACGACGGACGCGCTCGACGCCGTCGGCAACACGACGAAGGCGGTGACCAAAGGCTATGCGATCGGCTCGGCGGGCCTCGGCGCGCTGGTGCTGTTTGCGGCCTACACGCAGGACATCCACCATTTCAGCGCGCCGGAAAACGCCGCTGACTTTCCGTTCTTCCGCGATGTTCACGTCGATTTCGCGCTGTCCAATCCCTACGTCGTTGTCGGGCTTTTCTTTGGCGGTCTCTTGCCGTTTCTCTTCGGCTCGATGGCGATGCAGTCGGTCGGGCGCGCAGCCGGCGCGATCGTCGAGGAGGTGCGCCGCCAGTTCCGCGAAAAGCCGGGCATTATGGCGGGTACGGAGCGTCCCGATTACGGCCGCGCCGTCAATATGCTGACGGGGGCGGCGATCAAGGAGATGGTGGCGCCGTCCATGCTGCCGATCCTGTCGCCGATCGTCGTCTATTTCGTCATCAATGCGATCGCCGGCAAATCGGCGGCGCTCTCGTCGGTCGGCGCGATGCTGATGGGTGTCATCGTGACGGGGCTCTTCGTCGCCCTCTCCATGACGGCGGGCGGCGGCGCTTGGGACAATGCGAAGAAATTCATCGAGGACGGCAATTACGGCGGCAAGGGTTCGGAAGCGCATAAGGCCGCCGTCACCGGCGATACGGTCGGCGATCCCTACAAGGACACGGCGGGCCCGGCCGTAAACCCGATGATCAAGATCACCAATATCGTCGCGCTTCTGCTTCTCGCGGTGCTCGCCGCGATGAAATAAGGCAGGCGAGGCGTTAGATATCGGGAGGCCCCCGCCTCGCGGCGGGGGCTTCTCGTTTTTCCGGGCCCGCAAATCGTGCGGTTCGGAAAATGCCGAAAGCAGAGGACCCGCCATTTCCGCTGCGTCCGGCCGATTTCCGCGCGGTTCGCATTTTATTGAACCGTACGATTGCGCAAGCGAGAGGCGAAGGCGCGCGAAAAAATTCGCGGCAGCGCGCGACCCCTGATTTCCAATCGGCGTAAAAGAGAAAACAGACTCCATGCGCGCATCTTACGCCCGCCCAAGCGCTGTTCGATAAGTTGTTCGATATCTATGCAACAAATCGCCCTAACCGATTGAAATAGCGATATAATCCGTATACAACCCATTGGCGAATCAGTGATTCAGAGCGGTGGAGTTTTGTGACATTTTATGGTTAATTCTATTTTGTCTGCCGCCATCGGCGCTGTCATCTTTGACTGCGACGGCGTGCTTGTTGATTCTGAATTCATTGCGATCCGGGGCGAGCGCGCGGCGCTCGCCGAGATAGGCCTTGATTATTCGTCCGAAGATTACGTGCGCCGTTTCACCGGCCTGCATGACGCGGCCTTCTTCGAAGCGCTTTCGGCTGATTTCCGCGCCGCCTTCGGCGCCGCCCCGCCGGCTGATTTCGAGGCGCGGGTGATCGCCGGCCGCGGGCGCGAGAGAGATGCGCTTCGGATCGTTTCGGGGGCCGACGCCGCGCTCGCGCGGTCGAGGGCAAAGGTCGGAAAAGTCGCCGTCGCCTCCTCCTCGCGCGCGCAATTCCTAGAATCGAAATTGCGGCGCACCGGGCTCTGGGATTTAGCGGCGCCGCATATCTATTCGGCGGACCTCGTCGCGCGCGGCAAGCCGGCGCCCGATATTTTTCTTTTCGCGGCCGAGCGGATCGGCGCTGATCCCAAGCGTTCGCTTGTCGTCGAAGACAGCATTAACGGCGTTCTCGCGGCGCGCGCCGCCGGCATGAAGGTTTGCGGGTTTCTCGGCGGTGCCCATTGCTTCGACGGCCACGGCGCGCGCCTTCAAGAGGCGGGCGCAGATTTCCTCGCCGCAAGTTTCGAAGCGTTTCTTTCGGCTCTCGACGCTTGACCAGCCCCCGCGCGCCGGGTCATCTCGGGGCCTCATGCTCTTTGGATCCGACAATTGGGCGGGCGCCGCCCCTGAAATCATCGATGCGATGGCGCGGGCCAATGAGGGCCCGGCGCCCGCCTATGGGGGCGACGCGCTCACCGCTCGCATCGAAGAACGCTTTTCGGAAATCTTTGAGCGCGACGTCGCGGTCTTTTTCGTCGCAACGGGCGGGGCGGCGAATGGGCTCGCGCTTTCGGTTCTCGCCCGGCCCTACGGCATGATCCTCTGCCATGAGGAAAGCCATATCCAGATGGATGAATGCGCGGGGCCGGAATTCCTGACCGGCGGGGCGAAGCTTTTGCCGCTCAAAGGCGAGGCGGCGAAGCTCTCGCCGGAAACAATTGCAAAGGCGCTCGCCGGCTTTCCCGCGCGCCCGCCGCACGGCGCCCCGGCGGACGTTCTTTCGCTCACTCAGGCGTCGGAATGCGGCGCCGTCTACAAGCCCGCGGAACTCGCCGCGCTTTGCAAGGCTGCGCATCAGCGCGGGCTGAAAACCCATGTCGACGGAGCGCGCTTTGCGAACGCGCTCGCCTTTCTCGATTGTTCGCCAGCGGACATTACCTGGAAAGCCGGCCTCGATGCGCTTTCCTTCGGCGGCACGAAGAATGGCTGCATTGCGGCTGAAGCGGTGATCTTTTTCGACAAGTCGCTTGCGAGCGATTTCGTTTATCGAAGGAAGCGCGCCGGGCATTTATGGTCGAAGCAACGTTTCATCGCGGCGCAATTCGACGCTTATCTTGATGACGGGTTGTGGCTGCGGCTGGCGCGCCATGCCAATGAACTTGCGCGCCGACTCTCGGATGGGCTTGCTGAAATTAATGGCGTCAAGATCTGGTATCCGACCGAAGCGAATGAGGTCTTCGTCTCCTTCCCCGACGGCGTCGCGGAAAAACTCCATGAAGCGGGCGCGGTCTTTTATCCTTGGGTGACGCCGGGCGATCCGGCCGCGGGGCGCATGCACCGACTCATCTGCTCTTTCGCAACGAAGCGCGAAGAGGTCGATCAGTTTCTCTCGCTCGCGCGCAAGGCGGTCGTGAAATAGGCCTGCTTTACGAAGGATTGTCCGCGGCGCGGCTGACGATCGCCTCCAATAGTTCGGTCATGCCGGGTGAATCATTAAGGCAAGGAATCGTCGCGAATTTCTCGCCGCCCGCCGTGCGGAACTTTTCGCACGCCGCCATCGCGATCTCCTCGAGGGTTTCAAGGCAGTCGGCGACGAAGCCCGGCGTCGTCACAGCGACGCGCTTTACGCCTTCTCGCGCGAGTCCCAACAGCGTTTCTTCCGTCGACGGACCGAGCCATTTTTCAGGCCCGAAGCGCGATTGATAGGCGAGCGGAGCCTCGCTGTCGCTCCAGCCCATCGCGATACGAAAACGCCGGGCCGTCTCTTCGCAATGGCGCTGGTAAGGATCGCCTGCGCGGATAAGGCGCTCGGGGATTCCGTGGAATGAAATGACGACGCGCTCCGGCGTCCAGCCGAGTCCGGCGATCGCGCCGCGCGCGCGCGCGGCGAGCGCATCGATATAGGCAGGATGATCGAAAAAGGCCGGCGCGATGTCGACGTCGAGAAAAGCCGGAAGAGATGGGCGCGCCGCGGCGACGGCGTCCTCGACGCTCGCGGTCGTCGTCACGGAATATTGCGGGTAGAGCGGAATGACGAGAATCTGCCTTGCGCCCTGGCCGGCGAGCGCTTGAAGGCCCGCAGCGACCGAAGGCTCGCCATAGCGCATCGCCCAGGCGACCGGCGCCAAAGTTTTTGCGGCAAGCGCCGCCGCCTGCAGGCGGGTGAAATTACGCAAGGGCGATTCGTTTGTCTCGGCGCGCCAGATCTTCGCGTAATTGCGCGCTGTCTTTGGCGGGCGCGTGTTGAGGATGATTCCGTAGAGAATGGGCAACCAAAAGACCCGCGGATAATCAACGACCCGCCGGTCGCTTAGGAAGTCAGCGAGATAGCGCCTGACCGCGCTCGCCGTCGGCGCGGCGGGCGTGCCGAGATTGACGAGAAGAACGCCGCGGCGTTCGGAGGCTGCGCGATCATCGGCCATGGCGCGCCCGATAGCGCGGCGCGATCGCCTGCGTAAAGGGTGAAAATGATGCAGCGTTCGGCCTATCCTTCGAGACGGCTTCGCTGCTTGCGCATCGAAGTCTCCTCAGGATGAGGACGTTGTTTGTTGCAAGAAAAAGGAAGACCTCATCCCGAGGAGCGCTGCGAAAGCAGCGCGTCTCGAAGGATGGACGGCGCGCGCCTATTCAGCGGCTTTCGTTAGCTCCTCGCCTTCGGGCTCGGCCTTTTCCTCGACCGTTTCAGCGGGCTCGGCGGCGGCGCCGGTCTCCGGGGCGAGGGCGCTTTCGACGGCCTTTTTCGCTTCGCGCGCCTCGCGTTTTTCCTCGGCGCGATGGCGGCGCTGGGCCTCGCGAAGTTCCTTGCGCGAGGGCTCCGGCGGGAGCGCCGCTGCAGCCGTCATTTCAATCGCTTCAAGACCCTCAACGGCGAGCTTTTGAACGGCGACATAGTCCATCTTGCCGGTGCCGAGCACCGGGAGTTCGCCGACCGAGACGAGCTTTTTCGGCACGGCGATTTCCGGCACGCCATGCGAGCGCGCCCAGGCGAGAAGAATATCGCGGTCGGCGCCCTGACGATCCGTAACAAGAATGATCTGTTCGCCCTTCTTCGCGTCGGGCATGGCGACAGCGCCGTGCATATTGTCCGGCCAGACCGCCGAGGCGCAGTTTTCGACGACGGCAAGCGAGACCATTTCGCCGCCGATCTTCGCAAAACGTTTGAGGCGTCCGCGGATCGCGAGATAGCCGTTCTCGTCGATGGCGACGACGTCGCCCGTGTCGTGCCAGCCCTCCTCGAGGGGCTTCAAGACGCCGGGTTCGTCCGGCGAGAGATAGCCCTTCATCACATTGGGTCCCCGGATGAAAAGCCGCCCGCCGCCCTCAAGGCCCTCGACGGGCTCGAGCCGCGCCTCGATCCCGGGAAGAAGCTTACCGACGGTGCCGGCGCGAATATCGCCAGGCTGGTTGGCGGCGACGACGGGCGCCGCCTCGCTGACGCCGTAGCCTTCGAGAACCTCGAAGGAAAAGCGCTTTTCCGCCGCCTGACGCGTCTCATCTTTGACGCGTTCGGCGCCGCAGACGGCGATCCGGAGCGAGCTCATCGCGCCTTCATCGCTCGCGCGCATATATTGAGAAAGGAAGGTGTCGGTCGCGAGCAGCACCGTCGCACCGGTCTCGAAGATTCGTTTCGGGATGATTTTCGTCTGCAAGGGCGATGGGTGGAGAACGACAGGATAGCCGGCGAAGATCGGCCATAGCGTTCCGGCCGTCAGGCCGTAGCAATGGAAGGCGGGCAGCGGATTGAAGAAGATGTCGGTCGGTTCGATTTCGACATGCTGGGAAATCTGCTCGATATTGGCGAGCACGTTGGCGTGGGACAGCACGACGCCCTTCGGATTTCCTTCCGTGCCCGACGTAAAGAGAATGACGCCCGGATCGTCAGGATGGGGCCGCGCAGCAAGAAGCGTCGGCAGGAAGGGGCCGATCAGCGCGCGCGCCTTGTCGAGCGGCTTCACATCCTCGCGGCAGTCCTCAAGATAGATGAAGTCGACAGCGCCGGCGAACTCCTCAACCAGTTTTTCAAGGCCGGCGAGTTCAATGAATTTCTTCGAGGTGACGACCTGCGAAATCTGCGCGGCGCGAGCCGCGGCTTTCAGATTGCGCGCCCCGGAGGTGAAATTGAGCATCGCCGGAACGCGGCCGGCAGCGAGCAGCGAGAGGAAAGCGATCAAAATGCCCGCCCCGGTCGGCAGCATGACGCCGACCGTTTCGCCACGCCGCGTTCGCCGGCCGAGAGGCCCTGCGAGCGCAAAGGACGCGCGCATCAAATCCTTATAAGCGAGCTTCTTGCCGTCGACATCGACGACGGCGAGGCGGTTCGGCCCCTGCCGCCGCGCGCTTTCGATGAAGGCCGGGAAGATCGCCCGCCGCGATCGGCGCTCGACGCGCTTTGCCGCCTCGCCCATGAGATCGCCTCCTCGTCCCCGCCGGTCCCTCCGTCGGAACTCTAATATAAGAGCGAGGCAGGGCGCAAAAAGCTTCGTACGGGCGGGGACCGCAAAACCGGGAAAATCCGAGTGCTCCCCCCTCGCGGCGGGATCAGGCGCCGGCGATCTCGGCGGCGATCGCCCGCGCTGCGGCCGCCGGATCGGTCGCGTCAACGACAGGCCGGCCGATAACGAGATAGTCGGCGCCGGCGCGGATCGCCTCGCTCGGCGTTGCGACCCGGGCCT
>OBLQ010000860.1_pt1 | contig 11516 bp, 14 predicted proteins | sample 1519881 | NCBI WGS metagenome assembly OBLQ01 (sample SAMN01911456, study PRJEB22533) | soil metagenome | biome: Soil | place: Malaysia | collected 2012-04-30 | depth DG_metagenome m | reverse complement strand
AGTGGAACCCAACCCAAAATATTTGGATGAAGTCCGCAGCATCCTCTTCAATTCTCTCCCAAAACACAGTGTCCGAATTTATTTATTCGGTTCCTGGGCACGGGGAAAAGCACAACGGATTTCAGACATCGACGTGGGAATATGGCCCTTGCAAGCTCTTCCTCCCGCCCAATTGAGCCGATTGCGCGAACAATTCGAGGAAAGTCACATTCCCTACCCCGTCGAAATCGTCGATTTATCCACCGTCAGCCCGGAATTTCGCGAGCGCGTTTTGAAAGAAGGAATTTTATGGAACGACTTCGAGAACGCATCACCATCGCCGAAAAAGCTTTAAAAACCTTCGAGGAAATCATGCAAATCGCCTCGCCCGACCTCGTAACTCGCGATGCCGGCATTCAACGATTCGAATACACTTTTGAAGCTGTGTGGAAAACCGCGCAAAGATTTCTCTTGGTTAAAGAGGGTCTCACGGCCGGGTCGCCTAAAAGCACCATACGAGCCAGCTTGCAAGTGGGCTTATTGAATGAAACCGAGTGTGATCTCGCGTTGCGCATGGCCGACGACCGAAATCTCACCGTTCATACCTATGACGAATCGATAGCGGAAACTTTGTATCAACACCTGCAAGATTACTATCCTCTTCTCCAAAATTGGCTGGAAAAAATCAAACACAAGACCGCTCAATAACAGTGCGGATGATTATACAAATTCGAGAGGCGGTATTTCCGAAAGCAATTTCGCCGCCACCGACTCTTCAAACAAGCGCCGTACCGCCTCCCTGCCCCGCTCTCCGTAATCGACGGTCAGATCGTTGACGTACATGCCGACGAAACGGTCGGCGGTTTTAGGATCCATGCCCCGGGCGAAAGTGAGGGCATAATCCAGCGCCGCCTCACGGTGGTCGAGGGAATATTGAATGGCCGTTTTGAGAATTCGGGAGATTTTTCGGCAATTCTCTTCGCCGAGATCCCGGCGCACGACATTGCCTCCCAAAGGCAAAGGCAGACCCCCGGTTTTTTGATGCCACCACTCGCCGAGATCGACGATCTTGTGCAAGCCGCTTTGAGCGTAGGTCAATTGCCCTTCGTGAATGATGAGGCCGAGCTCGACTTTTCCGGAAGCCACCGCCGGAAGAATTTCATTGAAAGGCATGACGACATGACGAACTTGAGGCTCGAAGAGACGCAAAGCGAGAAAAGCCGTGGTCAAGAGTCCCGGGACCGCGACGCTTTTCTCCCGTAAAACTTGAGGGGAAAAAGGCTCGCGGGCAATGACCATCGGCCCATAACGATCTCCCATCGACGACCCCGAAGACAAAAGCGCATAGCGTTTCGCTACTTGGGGGAAAGCATGGAAAGAAATCGCCGAGACTTCATAAGTGCCCCGCATCGCTTCTTGGTTCAAAGTTTCAATATCGGAGAGAACGTGGTCGAATTCGAATTCGCCCGTGTCGATCTTGTCTTTCGCCAGGGCGTAAAACATAAAAGCATCGTCGCTGTCCGGGCTATGAGCCACGCGAATGAGTTGTTTCATTTCCACCACCATTTTTCTTCAAGACGGCTCATCATTTTGCTTAAAATGAGCGTACGCCGTTCCAGATTGATTTCGACGCCGGAAAATTTCAACAAATGGCGCTGCATGTCGGAAATGAAATCGTCGGCGTCGGACTGAACCTGCAAGTACAGCAATTCCCGCACCTTGTCTTGCCAAGAGTCATAAGCCTTGCCCTGCCGGCTGAGCAAGCCTTGCATCAGGCCCTCCCTCACTTCCGACAGATATCCTTCAAAGGAAGGAAAGAAAATCAAAAACAAGGCTTCGCCCAGCTCGACCATGACTTCATCGCGATGCTTGCCGAGTATTTTCATCGGTTCGCAGAGCACGCAATTTTCTCGAATATGCCGCTTGCCGAAATCTTCCATGAGCAAATCGAGGCTGTGGGCAAGAGGGTCCTGCCGCGGCGCCTGCTCGGACGCCGTTCCCGTCCGCAAAACGGATTTTTGGCGAAGTGGAATGATTTGTCCGTAGCTCTTACCCATAAGCATTCGAATTAATGTCCTCCGAAATTCGGCTTAGCCTTTTTATTGACGTAGGCATTCAAGCCTTCACGGAAATCTTGACTCGTCGAAGTCGCCAAAATCGCTTGCCGCTCTTCCTCGAGTTGCTCTTCCAGCGAATGATTGAGCGCGGTGTCGATCAGACGCTTGGCCCGCCCCAAAGCAAGCGTCGGGCCATTGGCGAAATAAATCGCCAGGCTCTTGGCTTCATCCATCAATTTTTCCGCGGCCACCACGCCGCTGATGACGCCCAATTCCAGGGCTTTTCTCGCGCCGATGGTTTTTCCGGTCATGACGAGTTCCGCGCATTTTTGCGGACCCACCAGGCGCGTCAAAAAATAACTGAGGCCGCCGTCGGGGCTCAATCCCATATTAATATGAGAACTGGAAAAAGTCGCCGTCTCGGAAGCCAGGATGAAATCACAGGCCAGAGCGAAACTGAAACCCGAGCCGAAGGCCGGGCCGTTGACCGCCGCGATCACCGGTTTGGGCAGACGCCGAAGCTCGGCAATGACTTGGTGAAGATGGCCGGCGGCCCTGCGAAACAACATAGGGGCCTCGGTCCAACGTTCCTTGACCAGCAGGGGGTCGAAACCCGAGGAAAAACCAAAGCCTTCTCCCGTCAGTACCACCGCACGCACGCCGGGAGCCGCCAATTCGTGCAAGGCATCCAGCAGCTCGAGGCCCATTTCATCGGAGTAGGCATTGTTCGACTCCGGACGATTGAATTTTAAAACCGCGAACTTTTCTTCAAGCTCAAGAATGAGAGTGTTAAAATTTTTTGTTTTCATAAAAAACCACGCCGTTCCCTGCTGAGAGTCTCTATTTGAAAGCCGGAGACGTGTCTATTTCAGACTTTCTAAATCCTAGTAAAACCCGCAAGCCGATATCTTCAAGCTAGCATCACTTGAATTATCCGACAATCACAGATACATTGATCTTTAATGGAAAACTCCTTTTATTTACGGCAAATCGAAGTCGGGCCGATGGAAAATTTCGTTTACCTGATCGGCGATCCGGTCACCCGCCAAGCCGTCATCATAGACCCGGCGTGGCAAGTCGATACCGTGCTGAAACAAGCCGAGCGAGACGAGATGAAAATTGTCGGCGGCCTGGTCAGCCATCACCATTATGACCATACGAACGGCATCGAAGACTTGCTCAACGCGACGGATTGTAAAATTTACGTCAACAAGCATGATGCGGAATTTGTTCCCCTGCCCGCCGGAAACTGCGTGCTGACTGATAACGGCGATGAACTTCAACTAGGCAATTTAAGGCTGAAGTTTATGCATACTCCGGGTCATACTCCCGGCAGCCAATGCTTCCACATACAAAATCACTTAGTCAGCGGCGATACTTTATTCATCAAAGGCTGCGGGCGCTGCGATCTTCCCGGAGGCGATCCCGAGCAAATGTATTACACGCTGACGCAAAAGCTGATGCGCATGGACGACAAAACGGTGCTGCTGCCCGGCCACAATTATGCTGAGGTTCCCCAATCCACACTTGGGGAAGAAAAACGAAACAATCCCTTCCTCAAGACCGCCGCCCTTTCCCTCAAAGATTTCTTAAAGCTGCGAATGAGAAGATGAATTTGACCTTGAGCTTCCGGCATAATATGAAAGAGCTCAAAAGCGAAAAGCTTCAAACAAAACCCTAAGGATTGATTTTATGCCCAACATCGGCGACAAAGCCCCCGATTTTAACCTACTCGACCAAAATTTAGAGCGTGTGGAATTGAAGAAAATGCTGGCCAAAGGAAAAACTCTTTTGGTTTTCTACCCCGGCAACGACACCCCGGTCTGCACCGCCCAGCTTTGCGATTACCGCGACCATTATGCAGGGTTCCAAAAACTCGGCGTGCAAATTTACGGGATCAGCATTGCCCCCACCGAAACCCAAGCCAATTTAAAATTTTCCGAAAAGTATCATTTTCCTTTCCCCTTGCTGAACGACTACGACGGGCGTGTCACAAAATCTTACCAAGTGATGAGTATGCTCGGCATGCCCAAGCGGGCTCTTTTCTTACTGAGCGAAGATGGGACTATTCTCTATAAACACGTGGAAAGCCTGCCGATATTCCGCAAAGCCGGTGAGGAGCTCTTGCAAGAGCTTCAAGAAGCCATCGCCAAGGCCCCGGCGGCGGCTCCGGCTTCGGGCCACCATTAATGCCCTTCGGCTTCTTCGGCGCCCGGATAAGTCGGCTGTTTCTTCACATGAGCAGCCTTGAGATGATTATAGGGCTTAAAGCGAGGATTGGGTTTGAAACCGCGAAATTCCCCGTCGCAGCGATAACAAACCAGCATCGGCGGAAGTAATTTATACAAAAACAAATCGACCAGGGCGACGACGATCAAACTGATTCCATAAGTCCAAAAGCTGAGCACGATGCCGGCGGCGACGATGCCCAAACCCAGGTTTCGGTTGAAACTCTTTTGGGTGAACAATTGCTTGCTGTCGCAAACGAGGCAATGTTCGATCTCCAAGGCTTGCTTGGCTTTCTCATCGACATAAGTCGGAATCGCTCGCCGACAAGCAGGACAAGAAAAGTCTTCCAGAGTTTCCCAGCGGGAAATCAACATCGGAAGATCACAATGTGGGCAATGAAAGCGAATCTGCATTTTGCGTGAAGCGTGAAGCGTGAAGCGTGAAGCGTATTCAATCGTAAACGCTTCACGCTTCACGCTTCACCTATTATATTGGAATGCTCGACAGCAAAAATATATACTTTGAAATCATTTCCCCGATAATCACAAAAACTACGCCGACATAGAGCAAGCCGGTGGCCGATTGATTGGCGCCGAGCTTGGCTGTTTTCCAAATCATGTAGGACAAAACCGCCGGAATCCCCAAGCCCGCCAGCATGCGCTGCCAAAAAAACAGTCCATGCCCCCGCGTGACGTCCATCAATTGCCCCACCGCCGCCGCACCGGAACTCACCTCGCTGGAATAGATCCAAAAAGTCGCAAGCACGACCAAAAGCCGGGCGACCAGCACAACGATAAGCATCTCGGCCATGCGGGCGAGCAGTCGTTTGGGCATCGATTTGACTAAGTACCAATGACCGAAAATCATCGCCAGAACGAAGACCCCCAAAAACATCGCAGCGGTCAAGAAATGCAGCGGCAAGACAAAATTCTTGAGCCCCCCGTAAAGATCGTGGGTACGGTAAACAAAACCCTCGGCGATAAGCGCAGCGGCTCCGGTCAAGGCACTGAGCCGTACCAGGAATTTACCACCGGCCGCTTTTTTTTGCCGCATGCGCAGGTAAAGCAGGAAACAGAGCGCTAAAAAGAGGAAATAAAGCCCCAGCGTCGCTTGCGGCCACCACCCCTGTTCGGCGCGGACGACTTGAAAATTTTGAGGTAATTCAAAGGGATAATAAACGGCAAGAAAGAGGGCGATCGCGGTCAACAAGGCGCTCAAGCCGCTGGCGAGGCGGTAAAATTGAACATCGACCTCCTTCAGAGGCATCAAGGCGAGCAAAATCATGCAGCCCACCGAAAATTGGTAGAGGAACATCACCAAAATAAATGACACATGAAACATGCAAAATGTGGTTACTGAAGGCCTGAGGCAAAAACAAGCGGCTTTTTCTTTTTATTCCGGAATTAAAATTTGTATCGGAATGTCAAGGGCCAACCTTTCAAAATCTTTATCGTCATGAAGCAAGGGAATTCGATGTTTAAAAGCTAGATGCCCGATTAAAAGATCCACTGTTTTCATTGTATTTCCATGTCTCGCCAAGCGAAAACCTAATTCTGCCGCCGCTTCGAAGTCCTCTCTGTCCAGGGGAAGATACTCCAACCAGTCAAAATGCTCTTTGAGCATGCGTTTCTCTTGCTCTGTTCTGGCTCCCCGAAAAATTTCCGTCAGTATGGGACCACAGATCACACCCTTGTCTTCATGTAGTAGTTTTAAGACAGCCTGATGGTGTCGTCGCGAACTTCGATTGAAAAAGTGGATCCAGGCGGAAGAATCAATTAATACCCTAGTCACGCCGCATTCTCTTAAGATCGCTTTGGGTGATGGACAAACGAAGTTTCTCCGGAAGACGGGCAAAGGATTCCATTTTCTTTTGTCTCAATACGGATTCTAAAGAAAGAAGGACCGCCTCGGTATCTGTTTTCGCCCCCAAAGCTTTTTTGACCTGATTGAGTTTGGACTGAGGCAGAATCAATTGTTTTCGACGAAGATCATTCATGTGTATAACACTAGCTATCTTATACACATTCGTCAAGATTTGTTTTTTTTGAATTTTCACTCTGTCAGGGAAAAATTTTTGAGCTGAAAAGGCGGGTAGATTCCCAAACGCCATTGAAACGCTGCGGGGTCAAACTACAAGCTCCGGCACTACTCTGGTCTTGGCTGAAATTACCGGCATCGGCATTAGGATCGAAGCTCTCGGTGAGAATATCTCGTCCGGTGAAAACATCACAATCTCCGGAGTCGCAAGTGCAAGAGAAAGTTTCCTCCTCACAAGCCGGATGGACGAGCGGCACAGGAGGATCGACAGGCTCAAGACCGGAACTGCCGCTGAACTCGGAAAGAATGTTCTGCACGCAGATCCGGTAACTGTGTCCCGGCTGAAGTCCCGTGATGCGGTAGGCTCCACAGTCACCGGTGCAATTGTCGCGGCTTTTGGAAAAAGCCGAGAAACGCGGCGCCTCGGCTCCCGAGACAAAAGCAATGGCGTCGATGTTTTCCAATTCGGGATCAGCATTGCGCGCCACCACTTCCACGCCGCGCAGCTCGGTCTTTCCATCCTCGGCCAAAATCTTCCCCGAAACCGTGCAAGTATCACTCTCCGTATCCTCATAGAGTCGTCGCAGCGAGGCGATATCGTCGCGGTGCAGCGTAGTCAAATCGGCATTCGGATAAATCAAAGGAAACATGGTCGGCAAATCTTCGGCGTGCTCCACCGAACAAAGCCCGGCTCGGCGGCATTCGAGATAAGATTCGGGATTGACTTGGGCATGATCGAGACCGAGCAAGTGGCCTACTTCATGTAAAATCATCATGCGGACCTGTTCGGGACTCAGCTCCAAGGAACAAGGTCCACAGCCGGATTTTTGAAGAATATTTCCCAAGGCGTCGGGAATGCAGGCTCCGCTGAACAAGGCACGGCCCTTGAGCACTTCCGCCGTTTCCGAATTCACTTTTTCAAAACCCGCGAAACCAAACAGCGAAAATTTGGAACATTCTCCAAACATCGCATCGAAAATTTCGCCGTCCTCGTCAAAAACGATCGGATTCAGTTCTTTGTTGGAATTGAAATAGAGGGAAAAATTGGACGCGTTGACGTCACCCCCGCCTCCATCGGCAGCCAGGGGAAGCGCCTCGCCTTCCGAGAAGGAAAACGCCGCGCTATGGAGTTCTCCGGTCCAAATGGAAAAAGCCTCGCGAATCAGTTGCGCTACCGCCGCATGATCGTAAGCTGAAACGCCATTTTTCAGATTCCCCGCGTCAAGCTGGTAGACCAAGGGTTTTCCCCATCGGTAAGGAATTCCCTGCTTCGTAGTTTGATGCGCTCCTCCGGCGAAGACGAAGCTCAGGAAAGTGAAAACACCACAAACTCCGAGCAGCACTCTATAAAAAATAGCCGACCCCATAATCCCACCCTGCAGCGGTGCCGCGAAGCATGACCTTTGGCAACAAAAATTGATGATGATAGGGTTAGAAATTTCTTGTGCGCTAACCCTCTGTGCAGGATTTATCGGCAGGCTTGTACAAATATTGCTAAATTAATTCATTGTTAGGGATTTTCTTAATGGAGTCGCTTCGTTAATCGGCGGCGTGTTGATAGAGGCGAGCCAGCCATCATCGCCATCTCGGCCCATGCTTAACCACGTGAGGCCCAACCAGTCACTGCAGCCGACGGCACTACGCGGCGCGGCTAAGTTCCAGCGTTAGGCGGCATAGTCGGACAACTCAACATCCGTTGACAAGCCTATTTTCTGTAGCTACAGTAAATTATGCAAATCGAGTTCGATCCGTCCAAGGACGCGGCAAACCGGAAAAAGCATGGAGTGTCGCTGTCCATCGCGGGAAAACTCGACTGGGATGCCGCGTTGGTCCGGGTGGATGAACGGTTCAAGTACGATGAGACGCGAATGATCGCTCTCGCCCCGAAAACCAATATCCTGTACTACGTAGCATTTGTTGACCGTGGCGAGTTGCGAAGGATTATCAGCTTACGCCGAGCCACCCGTCGAGAGGTGAAACACTATGTCGAAAACTTCTAAAAAACGACCCGCGATTCTCCCACCTACCGTGGAAGAGGACAAAAGGATCACCGCGGCAGCTCGAAAAGATCCGGACGCGCGGCCACTCACGCCAAAACAACTGAAGGCTATGCTGCCCTTGCGCTCCCTGCGTGGTCGACCCAAATCCGAAAACAAAAAGCTGCTCGTGTCGGTGCGCTACAGTCCCGAGGTTGTTACTTACTTCAAGTCTACGGGAGAAGGGTGGCAATCACTCATGGATCGTGTCCTACGTCGGTACGTGGCACGCCATTCGCGGAGCGCGTGAATTTAAGGTCGACCGGATGTCATACCTATAGACGCCGATTTATCGAGAATGACTGGAAGGAAAAATCCTAGAGCGTTGCGGCATCAAACTGCAACCTCCGCCGCTCTCGGCGCCCGAATCGACGATTTGAGGTTCATCGCCGCCTTTGTCAATGTCATTGGGGTCGATTCCCGTGACAAGATGCTTCCCGGTAAATTGCTCGCAAGTTCCGTTCGAACAAGTGCAACTCACGGTGAGGTCGGGCGGACAAATGAGCGAGACGCCTTGGAAAGGCGGATCGACCGGTTCAATGCTGGAACCTCCGGTGAACTGCGGCAGAATGGGCTGGGCGCAAAGCCGATAAGTCTGGCCGGGAAGCAAACCGGTGATCTTGAAAGCTCCACAATCGCTTTTGCAGTTTCCTTGGCGCTGGCTGAAATTATTCAACTTCGGCGCTTGGGCTCCCGACACGAAGGCAATTGCGTCGAGCGTGGACTGAGCCGAATCCGCATTGCGCGCCACTACTTCGACGCCCCGTGCTTGAGTCAAGCCGTCGCTGGCGAAGACGGTTCCGGAAACGCTGCAATGGTTCAACTCGGGCCGTCCGTAGAGTCTTTCGAAATAGGCCGCATCATCGGCGTGCAAGTCGAGCATGGCGGCACCGTTGACCAAAATCGGGAACATGGTCGGAAGGTCGCCTGCGACCTCCGGCGGACAAGCGCCGTTCCGGACGCAGTCCAGAAAAGATTCGGGATTGACTTGGGCATGGTCCATGCCCAGCAAATGGCCGATTTCGTGAGTAATAATAGTGCGGATTTCACTGTCCGTGAGCACGCGCCGACAGCCGCCGCAACCGGCTTTGACTTCGCTGGGCGCAATACAGGCACCGCTGAATAAGGCCTGACCTCGCTTCACCACCGTTAATGTAGGATCGCCGCTTCCATCCTCGATATCATCGAAGCCCGCAAAGCCGAGAATGGAAAATTTTTGACATTCCCCGAATAAGGCATCGATGATTTCTCCGTCGGCATCGAATAAAATCGGATTGAGGCAAGGCGTGTCGAGATTGTTGTCGTAGCAGGCTTCGGTTCCCACTCCAAAAAAATCGCCGAAATTATTTTTGTCGATGTCGCCTCCGGAACCGGGAAGACTCGGCCCTTGCAGTACTCTCAAGCCTGGATTTTCCCCCAACACCTCAAACCAAGTGTCGAAGGCATCTTCGATGATGGCAAGGGCCGCCTCATGATTGTAAGCGGGGTTTGTATTTTTGAGACCACCGCCGTCGGGGTTGTAGATGACTTCCTCCTCCCAATGAAGCGGGAGACCGTTGATATCGGTCTTGATGGAACCTCCACCATGGGCGGAAACGGCCAAAAAAAGGAAAAAGAAGGTCAAAGATAGTCGGCGCCAATAGCGCATGGTTCGAAAACTCCTCTAAGACAGCATTTCGGATTATCGTTTTTCCCGCAGGAAGGTTGTCTGTTTTGCGAAAATTTTTGCGGGTTGCGAACGCTAATTCGATTTAAGATCCTGAGTTTGAACCGTGTTCGCCACACAATTCACCGTCATTTGATCGTCGTTATCAAGCTGGGCATCGTCAGCCAAGGCGGGAGTACATGGCTCCAGCACAAAGCCGGCTAAATTTCCGCCGCCTTTAAAGTCATGAGTGCCAAGATGGTAAGTGCCGGGTGTTAAGCCGCGAATCTCATAGTCACCGCAAGTTTGTCCCGTATCAGGATTACAATTGCTTTGAGTTTTTCCGCTGGTTCCGCTGAGCCCCGGGACTCCTTGAGTGAAACGCCGAACCTCGGATCCTGAGATGAAAGAAGCCGCGGTCGAAGGATCATTATTTAAACGAGCGACGACTTCTTCGCAGCGAAGCGGCGTTGTGCCATTACTCTGGGTGACTTTTCCTTTGATGGTACAAGTCCCCGGAATCACCTTGCCTCCCGAAACATCCATGGTCGAAGCAGGATAATATTTCGCAAAGGTGACCTTATCGTCGTAATGTAAGGTACTCAAGTTCGCACCCGGCACGAAAAAGCCGATCATGGTGGGAATATCCTCAAGATCGCAAGTTCCGCTTCCGGTCACGCAGTTGATGTAGTTTTGCTTGTTGACGAGAGTGTGATCCAAGCCCAAATAATGTCCCACTTCGTGAGTGACGGTGCCTTGAAGGTCTTGCAAGGAAATACCGCCGGCCGGGCATTGGGAGGAAAAGTTAGGGTTTCCGACACAACTCGGATCGGGAGCGATGACGGGAGAAACGCAAGCTCCGGAGATCACCATTTGAGAGCTCTTGAGTTGCGGCGAGGAAATCGTGAATTGCGGCGGATCGTTGTTTTGCTGCGGTAAAATCGCCGCAAAAGCCAAGAGATTGTAGCGGGCGCATTCTCCTTGAATGGCATCGACGATGCTGCGCTCCGGAACCTCGGAGCTGTCGAAAATCACGGAATTAAGGCAATCGCCGACGCCGCTATAACAAGGTTCCGCCGTGACGCTCGAACCTACGGTGCCGCCAAAAAAAGTTCCCACCCAAAAATCTTCGATGTTGTCGAAGGTCACGTCGGTTCCCAAGGACGGTCCCTCGACGATATTGATGCTGGCATTGGGTACCGAATCCCAAGCCGCAAAGGCGGCACGCACGATATCTACCGCTTGACTATTGGAAATGTCGAGGCTCTTGGTCAATTGGCAACCGCCGCCGCCACCACCGCCCCCGCCACCGTTTCCATCGCTTCCGCCTTTGATCGGGCCGGTTTCAGCCCGCCAAGTCACGTTCCCGGTCCAAAGCACGGGAGTGCCGTTGGGGGTCGTTGAAAAAGCACCTCCGGCAAAAGCAGCGGCCGGAAGCAAACACAGCGTTAAAGCTAAAATGCCACCCTTCATATAATACCTCATCATAATGAGACAGTTTCGTTCTTGGAGGAGCCGAGGACTGTTGGAGCG
>OBLQ010000859.1_pt1 | contig 11527 bp, 18 predicted proteins | sample 1519881 | NCBI WGS metagenome assembly OBLQ01 (sample SAMN01911456, study PRJEB22533) | soil metagenome | biome: Soil | place: Malaysia | collected 2012-04-30 | depth DG_metagenome m | reverse complement strand
CCTCACGATCGCGACCTCGCACGTCGAGTACGAGACGCCGAACCGGCACTACGCGCACGTCGACTGCCCCGGGCACGCCGACTACGTGAAGAACATGATCACCGGCGCCGCGCAGATGGACGGCGCGATCCTGGTGGTGAGCGCGGCGGACGGCCCGATGCCCCAGACGCGCGAGCACATCCTGCTCGCCCGCCAGGTCGGCGTCCCCTACATCGTGGTGTACATCAACAAAACCGACCTCGTCGACGACCCCGAACTGATCGAGCTCGTCGAGATGGAGGTCCGCGAACTGCTGAGCGCCTACGACTTCCCAGGCGACGACACACCGATCATCAAGGGCTCCGCCGTCAAGGTCACCGACATGCTGGAGACCGGGACTATCGATTGGGACGACCCCAACGTCAAGTCGATCGTCGACCTAATGGCGGCCGTCGACTCGTACATTCCTCAGCCGGAGCGTGAGACGGACAAGCCGTTCCTTTGCGCGGTCGAGGACGTGTTCACGATCACGGGTCGCGGCACCGTCGCGACTGGCCGTGTCGAGCGAGGCTCGCTCAACGTCAACACCGAGGTCGAGATCGTCGGTCTGCGCGAGCAGTCCATGAAGACGGTCTGCACCGGTATCGAGATGTTCCGCAAGTTGCTCGACTCCTGCCAGGCGGGCGACAACGTCGGACTGCTCCTGCGTGGCGTAGAGCGCACGGCGATCGAGCGCGGCATGGTCGTCGCGGCGCCCGGCTCGATCAAGCCGCACAAGAACTTCGAGGCCGAGGTCTACGTCCTGTCGAAAGAAGAGGGCGGACGGCACACGCCGTTCACCAGGGGCTATCGCCCACAGTTCTTCTTCCGCACGACGGACGTCACAGGAACCCTCGACCTCCCCGAAGGAGTCCAGATGGTCATGCCGGGTGAGAACACCAAGATGATGGTGGAACTCATCTCGCCGATCGCTATGGAAGAGGGCTCCAAGTTCGCCATCCGTGAAGGCGGCCGCACCGTCGGCGCCGGGACGATCACGAAGGTGAGCGAATAGCGAAGTAGCAGGAAAGGCCTCTGGAACCATCCAGAGGCCTTTTCAACGAGAGGAACATGCAGACACCTACAGTCAGAATCAGGCTCCGGGCCTACGATCACAGGATCCTCGACAGCTCGGTCTCGAAGATCACCGATACGGTGAAGCGGACCGGCGCGAGGCTCGCTGGGCCGATCCCGCTGCCGACGAGGATCCGCAGGTTCTGCGTTATCCGCGGTCCGCACATCGACAAGGAGTCGATGGAGCACTTCGAAATGCGGACGCACAACAGGCTCATCGACATCCATGAGCCGACCAACAAGACCATCGACGCGCTGATGAGGCTCGACCTCCCAAGCGGCGTCGACATTGAAATCAAGACTGTTTAGAAGAACCAGACGAGTGGCTTCGTGGAGGCCGCGCGTGGCGACCCTGGTCAAGGCCAGGGCGACGCCGACGAACGACGCGGAACTGCCTAGGAAGCCGGAGGAACAAGAATGCTGCCAGGAATATTAGGCACCAAGGTCGGTATGACCCACATATTCGCGGAGGACGGGAAGATGGTTCCCGTCACGGTCATTCAGGCCGGGCCCGTGTTTGTAACCCAGATCAAGAGCGACGAGTCGGACGGCTATAGCGCCGTCCAGGTCGGCTACGGCACCAAGAGCGACAAGTCTCTGACCTTCCCCAAGTTCGGCCATCTCAAGAAGGCCGGCGTCAAATCGAACTTGAGGTGGCTCCGAGAGTTTCGCGTGACCGACACGGCGGGCTTCGAACTCGGCCAGGAGATCAAGGCCGATGTCTTCAACGAAGGCGACAACGTCACAGTCGTGGGCGTCACCAAAGGTCGCGGCTTCGCTGGCGCAGTGAAGCGGTACGGCTTCAAGGGCCAGCACATGTCACACGGCTACATGACTCACCGACGCCCGCTGTCCAACGGCCCGACGGGCCCCGCGAGGGTCTTCAAGGGCAAGCGCGGCCCGGGCCACATGGGCACCGTGCAGGTCACCCAAGGCGGCCTCAAAGTCGTCAAGGTCGACTCCGAGCGCGACCTCGTGCTGGTCAGCGGGAGCGTCCCTGGCCCGAACGGCGCGCTCGTTACGATCAACAAGGAGGCCAAGTAGCGATGTCTGAACTCGAAATCAAGAACGCACAGGGCAAGGTCGTCGGAAAGCACAAACTCGCCGACGCCGTCGCCTCCCTCGGTCTGCAACAGGGCCCTCTGCACCGCACGGTCGTCGCGGAGAACGCCAACGCGCGCCAAGGCACGCAGAGCGCCCGCACGCGTAGCGACGCTCGGGGCGGCGGTCGCAAGCCGTACAAGCAGAAGAAGACCGGCAATGCGAGGCAGGGCACTATCCGCGCGCCGCACTATGCGCACGGCGGAGTCGCCTTTGCGCCCAAGCCGCGCGACTACGGCAAGAAGGTCAACAAGAAGGAGCGCAGACTCGCGATCATCAGCGCCTTTTCGGCGCAGGTCGAGGCCGGCAACGTGTTGGTGACGGACAAGATCGCCTTCGCCGAGCCGCGCACCAAACAGGCAGTCGAACTCCTCAAGGCCTACGGACTGGACTCGGCTAAGCGCGTCCTTGTCGTCGTCTCAGATGTCGACCCGATCGTGACCAAGAGTTTTCGTAACATCCCCTCGGTCGAGGTCAGGACCGCCGCGAGCAAAGAAGGCAAGTCCCGCGCATTCTCGGCGCGCGACCTCGCCGTCGCGCACAAGATCCTGATCACCAAGGACGCGCTAGAGCGCAGCGAGGAGGCCTGGACGAAATGAAAAACCCTCACGACATCATCCTTCGCCCACACATCACGGAGAAGACCGTCGATCTGAGCCACGGCGACCCGCACATCCTCGACGAGGACCGGATCCAGCGCTCGTACACCTTCGTCGTCGCGCCCGACGCGAACAAGATCGAGATCAAGAACGCGGTCGAAGAGATCTATAACGCTGGTAAGAGGGAGATTGAGGTGACGGTCGAAAAGGTCCGCACCATCAAACTTCACGGAAAGACCGGACGCAGGCTGCGTGCAGGGACCCCCGGCCGCAAGCCCGACACGAAGAAGGCTGTCGTCACTCTGGCGCCAGGCCAGGTCCTGGAGGACTACGGAGTCTAAGATGGCAACCAGAAAGTACAAACCAACTTCGCCCGGCCGACGACACATGATCGTCTCGGCCTACGACGACGTCACGAAGGGCAAGCAGCCCGAAAAGAAACTGATGAAGTCGAAGCCGAAGTCGGGCGGCCGCAACGCAACGGGGCGCGTCACGTCGCACTGGCGAGGCGGGGGGAACAAGAAGCGCTATCGAGTCATCGACTTCAAGCGCGACAAGCGCGACATGGAGGCCAAGGTTGCGGCGATCGAGTACGACCCGAACCGCACCTGCCGCATCGCCCTGCTGCACTACATCGACGGTGAGAAGAGATATATCATCGCTCCCAAAGGGCTCGTGGTCGGCGCCAGCGTGGTGTCCGGACCGACGGCGGACATCCTGCCTGGCAACAGCCTTCCGCTGAGAAACGTGCCGCTTGGCACGCTCGTGCACAACATCGAAATGCAGAAGGGCCGCGGCGGCCAGATGGTCCGCTCCGCGGGCGCGGCTGCGCAGTTGATGGCGAAAGAAGGCAACTACGCGACGCTCAGGCTCCCTAGCGCGGAGATGCGCATGGTGCACCTCGACTGCTATGCGACCATCGGCGAGGTCGGCAACTCCGACCATGAGAACGAACAACTCGGCAAGGCAGGGAAGAAGCGCGGCAAGGGCCGCAAGCCGCACGTCCGAGGCGTCGTTATGAGCCCGCGCGACCACCCCCACGGCGGTGGCGAGGCCAAGTCGCCTGTAGGCCGCAAGAAGGGCCCTGTCGACAGGTGGGGCAACAAGGCGCGCGGCACCAGGACGCGCAAGAACAAGCGAAGCGACTCCTTTATCGTGCGCAGGAGGCACGAGGCCAAGAAGCGCTAGCGCTTAGGACTTAGAACGACATGGCACGAAGTCTCAAGAAAGGATTCTTCATCGACGAGCACCTTCAAAAGAAGGTCGACGCGCTCAACGATAAGAACGAAAAGAAGCTGATCAAGACGTGGTCGAGAAGGTCGACGGTCACGCCGGACATGATCGGACACACGATCGCCGTCCACGACGGCAGAAAGCACGTTCCGGTCTTCGTCACGGAGAACATGATCGGCCACAAACTCGGCGAGTTCGCACCCACGCGGACCTACCGGGGACACGACGGGAAGATCCCCGAGCGGGGTGCCAAACTCAGGTAGGCGACAGTCCTGGAAAGCCAGCCTCGAAAGGTACACTTTGAGGCCTTGCGCCGACCGGACGACAGCCTCGGAGCGAGAGGACGATGGAAGTCAGAGCAGTAGCCAAATTTGTACGGGTCCAGCCGCGAAAAGTGCGCCAGGTGGCCCGAGAGGTCCGCGGCCAGTCGGCCGTGCGGGCCGCTGACGTCCTACGCTTCCATCCGGGCAAGGGCGCCTTCGTCCTGGCACGGGTCATCAGGAGCGCCGTCGCCAACGCGACGGAGAACCACGGAGCCAACCCCGACAATCTGCGGATCAGCGCGATCGAAGTCAACGAGGGCCCGATGATGAAGAGGATCCGCGCCAAGGCCATGGGCCGCGCAGGCAGGATCCAGAAGAAGATGAGCCACGTGACCGTCGTCGTCGAGGAGACGGAAGGCAAGGCCAAGATCAAGCCCCACGGCACGAAGGCAAAGCCGCGCCCGACCTTCGCACCTGCGAAGTCCAAGGGCAAGAAGAAGCAGGGCGCCAAAGTCGAAGAGGCCCCAGTGAAGACCGAAGAGGCGGCTGTTGAAGAGCAGGTGCAGGAAGAGGAACAGGTGCAAGAACAGGCTGTGACAGAGACGCAAGAAGAAGCGGCGAAGGAAGAACAGACCGAAGCCGCAGACGAGGAGGCCAAGGAGTAGCATGGGTCAGAAAATCCACCCCGTGGGCTTCCGGCTCGGCATCATCCGAGGGCACGACAGCCACTGGATCTGCCCCAAGCGGCAGTATCGCGAACTGCTGGTCTCCGACCACAACATCCGCAAGTACCTGCGGGGCAAGATCGGTAAGGGCCTCGTCTCTCGGGTCGAGATCGAGCGAGCGGCGAACCGCATCAAGGTCACGATCTTCACGTCGCGCCCCGGAGCGGTCATCGGCCGCGGCGGCAAGGGCATCGACGAGATCAGCAACGAACTCAACCACAAGATCCGGCGCGAGGACCCCTCGGCACAGGTCCAGGTGAACGTCGCCGAGGTACGACAGCCGGAACTCGACGCACAACTGGTCGCCGAGAACATCGCCGTCCAACTCGAGCGCCGCATCTCGCACAGGCGCGCGATGAGGCAGGCGATCACCCGCTCGATCCGAATGAACGGCCGTGGGATCAAGATCATGGTCTCGGGACGGCTCAACGGCGCTGAGATCGCGCGGACCGAGGCGGACATGGTCGGCAAGATTCCGCTCCACACGTTGCGCGCGGACATCGATTTCGGCCTGGCCGTCGCGTTCACAATCTACGGCACGGTCGGCGTCAAGGTCTGGATCTACCGCGGCGAGGTCCTGCCGGAGAAGCAGATTCTTGCGGCGATCGAGGCCGAGAACAAGCAGTCGCGCAGGTCGCGCCGCAGGCCCGACGGTGAGGCTGCGCCCGAGGCAGCCGCTCCCGAGCAGAGCGCCGTGCCACAGGACAACGAGACACCACAGGAGGCGACCCCCAATGTTGATGCCCAAGAGGTCTAAGTACAGGAAGCAGCACCGAGGACGAATGAGCGGCAACAGCAAGGGCGGCGACAATATTTCGTTCGGCGACTTCGGCCTGATGGCACTGGAGCCGGCTTGGGTCTCCAACCGCCAGATCGAGGCTGCCCGTATCGCCATGACCAGGCACATCAAGCGCGGCGGTAAGGTCTGGATCAGGGTCTTCCCGGACAAGCCGATCACCAAGAAGCCGCTCGAGCAGCGCATGGGCAAGGGCAAGGCTGCCGTCGAGGGCTGGGTCGCCGTCGTGAAGCCGGGCAAGGTGCTGTTCGAGATGAACGGCGTCGACGTCCAGACGGCGAAGGAAGCCATGCGCTTGGCACAGCACAAGCTTTCCATCAAGACAAAGTTCGTTTCGCGCGAGGATGACGCCTTTTAGGCCATGAGAACAGACATGAAAGCGATCAAAGCAAGCACGCTGAGAGAGAAGTCAGTCCCTGAACTCGAGGAGATGCTCGAGCAGGAGAGGGCTGCGCTCTTCAAGGACCGCCGCGACCTCGTGTTCCGGCAGACCACGGACGTCAGTTCGCTCAAGCAGCGTCGACACAACATCGCACGCATCCTCACGCTGATCAACGAGAAGAAGCGCGGCGGAGAAGGCTCATGAGTACCGTCGCGAACCGGGGTGGCCGTAAAGTCAGGAGGGGCGTCGTCAAGTCCAACAAGATGGACAAGACGTGCGTGGTGAGGCTGGAGCGGAGTTATCAGCACCCCTTGTACGGCAAAACGGTGCGGAAGTCCAAGAGTGTGAAGGCGCACGACACGGTCGGCTGTGACGTCGGGGACACGGTCGACATCATGGAGACACGTCCGATCAGCAAGGACAAGCGCTGGCGCGTCGTTCGGATCGTGGAGAAGGTCAAGTAGCGCAAAGACGGTTTAGACAGGAGCGGAAGAATGGTTCAACAGTTTACGAGGCTGAAAGTCGCCGACAATTCGGGAGCGCGCGAGGTCATGTGCATCCGCGTGCTCAAGGGCTCGCAGCCCCGCTACGCGGGTGTGGGCGACCTCATCGTCGCTTCTGTCAAGTCAGCAACGCCGAACATGCCCATCAAGAAGGGCGAAGTCGTTCGGGCAGTGGTCGTGCGCACAAAGAAGGCAGTGCGAAGGCCGGACGGCTCGACGCTGCGGTTTGACGAGAACGCCTGCGTGGTCATCAACCCGCAGAACATGGAGCCCAGGGGCACGCGCATCTTCGGCCCAGTGGCGCGCGAACTGCGCGACGGTCAGTTCATGAAGATCGTCTCGCTCGCACCGGAGGTCATCTAATGCCGACGAAAGCAGAACTCAAGAGGCTCGCCAACCTGCCCAAGTGCAAGTTCCGCAAGGGCGACAAGGTCGTCATCATCGCGGGAAAGGACAAGGGCCAGGAGGGCTACATCGCCGCAGTCGAGCCGAAGACCAACCGCGCGCTGGTGCTCCAGGACAACCCGGAGAACCCGGACCAGCCGCTGCCGCTCAACACGGTGGTCAAGCACCGCAAAGCGAGGTTCCAAAACGAGAAGTCGGCGCGCCTGAAGATTCCTGCGCCGATCGATATGAGCAACCTCATGGTGCTCGACCCGGAGACCAACGCGCCGACGCGGGTCGGTCGGCGCAAAGAGGACGGGAAGGTCGTCCGCTACGCCAAGAAGACTGGAAAGACGATCATCGACGGACCCGTGATCGAGGAGAAGGAGTAACAGATGGCTAGGAAGGATGGCAAGGAAAAGCCGGTAGCGCCGAAGAAGCTCCCAGCGCCCCGCCTGAAGAAGATCCACCGCGAGAAGGTGGCGCCAGCGATGACCGAGCAGTTCAAGTACTCGTCACAGATGCAAGTGCCGACCCTCACGAAGATCGTCGTCAATATGGGCACGGGATCCGAGGAGAAGGAGATCGACAACTACATCCGCGACATGGCGACGGTCACCGGTCAGAAGCCGATCGTCACGAAGGCGAAGAAGTCGGTCTCGAACTTCAAGGTTCGCGAAGGCATGAAGATCGGCTGCTGCGTGACGCTGCGTGGCGATCGCATGTGGCACTTCTTCGACAGGCTCTGCACAGTCGCCCTCCCGAGGATCCGCGACTTCCAGGGCCTCTCCCGCCGCAGTTTCGACGGTCGCGGCAACTACTCGATCGGCCTGAAGGAGCAGTTGGTCTTTACCGAGATCGACTACGACAGTTTTGACAAGATCCGGGGCATGGACGTAACGATCGTCACCAGCGCGCCGAACGACGAGCAGGGCGCGGCCCTTCTCAAGGGTCTCGGCCTCCCGCTGCGCGACAAGTAGGCGTCACGTGGCGCTGAGCCGCCCCTCGCTCGGCAAGTGGCGCCTGTGGAGCGCGCTGCTGTCCGTTTTCTTCCAGGACGGCGTTGCCTATCGCGCACAGGGCGTCATCTGGATCCTCACCGACGTCACTGTCCTGCTCGTCATGCCGCTCGTCTGGATCTCGGCGTCCAAGGGCGGCCCGATCAACGGGTTCTCGACGGCGGACTTTGTCAACTACTACCTGTGCGTCGTGCTGATCACGCAGTTCGTGCAGAGCCACTTCATGTGGGACGTTGCGTTCGAGATAAGGGAAGGTGTCTTCTCGGCGCAGATCGTCCGCCCTGTCAATTGGTTGGAGTTCATGTTGGTTCGCAACCTCGCGTGGCGGTGCATCCGGCTGGTGCTGTTCCTGCCCTGGTTCCTGGTCTTTGCGTTCGCCTACCGCGGATACCTCGGCGCCGGGGAGTTCCACCTGACCTGGCAGTTCTTCCTCTCCGTCGTGCTGGGGCACAGCGTCAGCGTGATGACCGTCCTGGCGATGTCGCTGATCGCCCTGTTCGTTCAGGAGGCTCAGACGATTTTCGAGATTTACTACCTGCCGATGCTGTTCCTCAGCGGGCAGATGTTCCCGGTCGCGCTCTACCCGGCCTGGGCGCAGAAACTCTCCTCCTGGCTTCCCTTCTACTACACGGTCGGGGCTCCGACGGACATCCTGGTCGGTCGTACGCACGGTGCCCACCTGACGGGCGTCCTTCTGGCCCAGGTCGCCTGGGTGCTTGCTATGGCCGTGGCGTTCCGGCTCATGTGGCGCTTCGGGCTCAGGCACTATACGGGGGTGGGGATGTGAACCCGGATCGCCCGTATTCGTACCTGTTGGGCCCACGCAGGCAGTAACTGGCGTGAACCTGGGGCGTCAGGAAGATGTAAGATCATGTCGAGGGACGCCTTGAGGCTCAACCTGCACGTGTCTGCAAAGAACGCGCACATGGAAGCGGTCAGCGAACGAGACTCCGACGAGACTTTGGTCGCGAAAGCCCGCAACGGCGAGTACCGTGCCTTTGAACTGCTGTTCGAGCGGCACAGGGCGCTCGTCTATCGGTTCGTCTATCAGATGGCGCACCGCAGGGACGACGCAGAGGACATCGTCCAAGAGGTCTTCGTGCGCGCGTACCAGAACCTGCACAGGTATAGGGACGAGGCGAAGTTCACGACGTGGCTCCTCCGGATCGCGACGAACCTCGGAACCGACCGGGCCAGGATGGTACAGAGACGCATGAACCTCGAGCAGAAAGAGGCGGCAGGTGCGTTGTCATGGATGACCGTCGGCGAGACGGACAACCCGATCGACAACCTCGAACATGAAGAACTGAAAGACGTTTTGAGACGCGCCCTCGGAGCATTGCCGGACCACCACCGCAATGTCATCGTGATGCGCGACATCGAAGAGATGGAATACCAGGACATAGCGGCCACGCTTGGATGCACCATTGGCGGTGCCAAATTGCGAGTCCTCAGGGCCCGTCGGGCGCTGAGAGACCGGGTCGCGCCTCTCTTGACGGAGGCGAACCTACAATGAAAAAGAACAGACTGGACCAATTGATCAGCGCGGCGTTCGGAGACGAAGGCATCGAACTCGGTCGTCTGACCGACGAAGAGCAGAGACAGTTCGACGCGCTGCAGTCGGTGAGCGACGGACTCAAGGGCCTGCGTGACGTGCCCGAGTGCCAACTCAGCAACGAGCGGTTGCGCAACGCGATTTTGAACGGTGCTGTCAAACAGCGCTCGTTCCCCGGATGGGGGATCGCCACTGCGACCGTCGTGTGCTCCGCGCTAGCGGTGCTCGTACTGCAGTCGCGCTTCAACCGCGCGCCAGAACAGCAACAGCCCGTCGCTCAGAACACCGAGCAGACCGCGCCCGCCGTCAAGGCCGACGACGCAGGTTCGGCGAAGACTACGGAAACAAAGGTCGCCGTGCAGGGTTCACCGATCGTAGACAACACAGCGCCCGTCAAGCGCGTCGCAACGAGGACCACTCCGCATGCTGATCCCGTAGCCGCCGAGAGCCCCATACCCGAGTACATGGTCTTGGCCGGACGTGATCCGAACGCGGTCGATCTGGCGCCCGTCAGTTTCAGCGGCGACGTCCATATTTCGATTCCTAGCGACGTAGGCACCAAGCCCGTAGAGGCAGACCGAAGCGGCGTAGTCGTCGTGGACGCTGACCAGACGAACAGCAACGGGGCCTACGAGGCCACAGAAGTAACCTCCTATGGTAATGTCGTTTTCGGTGGTTAGCCTTGTCCTGGCGCTTGCGCAGCAGCAAGCAGTCCCGGTCCAGGACTCCGCGGTCTGGAAGACCGTGCGCACCTCCGTCGTGACGATCCAGAACGGTGGAGTCGCGGCGCTCATCGATGACAGTGGCCTGTTCCTGGCGCACGCCAGTTCGGTGCCGGGGAACCAGGTCAAGGCGAAGTTCTTCGATGGGACGCAGGTCACCCTCATCGACGTCGCCACCGACGAGCAGACGCAACTCACGCTCTTGAAGGCGACGGTCTGGCGGCAGGGCACGCACAACGTCGTGCAGGTTGCGTCCACTCCGGCGACCGCCAAACTTGAACTGCTCGCCGTCACCACAGACGGCCCCAAGTCGGGAGAGTTCGTCACCGACGGCCTGACCGGCGTGATGCGCCCGAGCCTACGATACGTGCCGCTCAGCGAGATCAGGCTGGCCTCCAGTGACGACCAGTTGGGCGGAGCAATGGTTTTCAATGCTTCCGGTGAACTGATGGGCGTCCTCGGCGCGACGCTCTCCACCGACAGTGACAAGAAGGGCTCGCGGTCGAACGCACTGAGCGGCGGAGGCAGCGCCGCCGAGGCTCTCAAGTTCGGTCTCGACAAGTTCGGACCACAGGGCCTCACGGTCGCCTACGCGCTCGGCAGGGAAGTCCTGGAGCGGGTCGTCGACGGGTTCAAGAGCCCGACACACAAGGTCGATCACCCGACGATCGGAATCTTCTTCAAGGCGACAGTCGACGGCAAGGGCGTCTACATCGACACAGTCATGGGCGGGTCTCCTGCAGCAAACGCTGGCCTCGAGCCAGGGGACGTGATCTTGGAGGTCGACGGCGAGCCGGTCAACAATCCCGTCGATTTGGCAGTGCTCCTTTTCCGGCACAACGTCGGCGACGTGCTCAGCATCAAGTATATGAGGGGCATCCTTAAAGCGACGACCCAGGTGAAGGTCGAGGGCAGTCAGTCCACGCTCGGCCTATAGTCGCGCACGATCCATCGGAACTGCGGCTCACCGCGCCAATAACTTTCTTCCAATGTGAACGCAAGATCCATGGGACCGTCGTGCCACGCCTCGCTCAGACTGCGACCAAATCCGAACGCCATGGCTTGTCTCCTTGCGCCGTCGCGCGCCTCGATGTCCAGCCTCACGTGATCCGGGTTGGTCGTAGGAGCGAGCCAAGATTCTAGAGCCAAGATT
>OBLQ010000858.1_pt1 | contig 11531 bp, 10 predicted proteins | sample 1519881 | NCBI WGS metagenome assembly OBLQ01 (sample SAMN01911456, study PRJEB22533) | soil metagenome | biome: Soil | place: Malaysia | collected 2012-04-30 | depth DG_metagenome m | reverse complement strand
TGTCCAGGTTGTTGTCGAACAGCACCTGCCGGTTGCCGTAATAGAAATTCAGGTTACGTACGGAAACCTTGGGCTTCTTCGTGGATGAGGCTTCGGGGCTCAACGCTTGCTCCTATCGCGCAGGATGAATCGGGTCAGGATGGTGACGACCAGCACCGAGGCGGTGATCAGGAAGGCCGCGCCCCATGCCTTGGCATGCCAGTCGTCGTAGGGCGACATGGCGTAGTTGAACAGCGTCACCGTCAGGTTGGACATCGGTTCGTTCAGGCTGTCGCTCCAGTACGGGCTGTTCAGGGCCGTGAACAGCAGCGGCGCCGTTTCGCCGGACACGCGCGCCACGGCGAGCAGGACGCCGGTCAGCAGGCCCGTCGTGGCGGCGCGGAAGATCACGCGCACCATCGTGTGCCAGTACGGGGCGCCGAGCGCCAGGGCCGCCTCGCGCATCTCGTTGGGAACCAGGCGCAGCATCTCCTCCGTGGTGCGGGTGACGACCGGCAGCATGATGATGGCCAGCGACACGGCGCCGGCGAGGCCCGAGAAATTGCCCATCGGCTTGACCATGACCAGGTAGACGAACACGCCGATGACGATGGACGGGGCGGACACCAGGATGTCCGACAGGAAGCGCACCGTATGGCCGAGATGCGTATCCCGGCCGAACTCGGCCAGATAGGTGCCGGCGATGATGCCGATCGGTACCGCCATCAGTGCCGCCAGGGCGGTCATGATCAGGGTGCCGACGATGGCGCTGGACAGGCCGCCCTCGTCGGTGCCGGGCGGGGAGGGCAGCTGGGTGAAGAAGTCCCAGTTGATGGCCCCGATGCCCTTGATGGTCACATAGCCGAGGATCCAGATCAGGAAGAACAGGCCGATGGCGGCGGCCATGCCGGACATGACCATGACCGCCCTGTTCATCACCACGCGCCGCTGCATCAGGGTCATGAGCGCTTGCCCCCCGGCTGCCCGCGCTGCAGCCACCACTGGGCCAGGCCGAGGATGATGAAGGTGATCAGGAACAGCACCAGGCCAAGCTCGATCAGGGACGACATGTAGATGTCGCTGTCGGCCTCGGTGAACTCGTTGGCCAGGGTGGAGGCGATCGAATTGCCCAGCGCGAACAGCGACAGCGACAGGTGGTGGGCGTTGCCGATGACGAAGGTCACGGCCATGGTCTCGCCCAGCGCCCGCCCGAGGCCGAGGAAGATGGCGCCGGCGATGCCCTTGCGCCCGTACGGGATCATGATGTTGCGCACCACCTCCCAGGTGGTGCAGCCGACGCCGTAGGCCGCCTCCTTCAGGGTTTGCGGCACCATGCGGAACACCTCACGCGTCACCGAGGCGATGAACGGGATGACCATCAGGGCCAGCACGATGCCGGCGGTCAGGATGCCGATGCCCAGCGGCGGGCCCTTGAACAGCGGCAGGAAGCCCAGGATGCTTTTCAGCCAAGGCTGCACGTAATCGGCCATCAGCGGCGGCAGCACGAACATGCCCCACATGCCGTAGACGATGCTGGGGATGGCGGCCAGCAGCTCGATGGCCACGGCCAGCGGCGTGCGCAGGAAGTCCGGCGCGATCTCGACCAGGAACAGGGCGATGCCGATGCTCAAGGGGATGGCGATCACCAGGGCCACCGCGGTGGACATCAGGGTGCCGACGATGGCCGACAGGGCGCCGAAATTCTCCCGGGGCGGGTTCCAGGCGGTGCTGGTCAGGAAGCCGAAGCCGAACTTGTGGATCGACGGTTGCGACTGCAGCCACAGCACGACGAAGATGGCCGCCAGCAGCACAAGGATGCCGATAGCAAAGCTTTGGGTCAGACCCTTGAATGCGCCATCCATCCAGGTCGGAAAGCTTTTGTTCGATGATGAACGCATGTCCGTGATCAGTGACCTTCCCTCTTCTGCACGGCTGGCAACCGGCGCTTGTCCCTCTGCAAGTCTAACCATGTCGCTCTGTTGCGTCCAAGCTTCCATTTTTTCTGTCTGCAGTGGTTTCAATTCACTTCCTCGCCGACGGGGGTGGTCGGTAGCGGGTTGCGCTTGTGCGGTATGCTTGACCGATCGCTTCGCTTTTCAGGATCACCGCGTCAGGCGGGGCCCCTGAAAAACGGGGCCGGGAAATCCCGGCCCCGCATCGTCAGCTTGCGCTGATGCTTACTTCCAGAGGCGGTTACCGCTGGCGTCAGTGATATCGGCGCGCCAGGAGGCCTCGATCAGGTCCACCACGCTCTGCGGCAGCGGCACGTAGTCGAGCTTCATCGCGGCCTTGCCGCCATGGCGGAAGCCCCAGATCAGGAACTTCAGCACTTCCTTGGTCTGCTTGGCGTTGTCGGCCTTCTTGTGCACCAGGATGAAGCTGGCGCCGGTGATCGGCCAGGAGTTGGCACCCGGCTGGTTGGTCAGCACCATGTAGAAGCCAGGAGCGTGCTTCCAGTCGGCGCCGGCAGCGGCGGCCTGGAAGTTCTTGGCGGTCGGGGCCACGTAGTTGCCATCCTTGTTCTTCATCAGCACGTAGGCCATGTGGTTCTGCAGGGCATAGGCATACTCGACATAGCCGATGGAGTTCGGAACCTTGTTCACGAACGCGGCCACACCCTCGTTGCCCTTGCCGCCCATGCTGTTGGAGCCCGGCCAGTCAACGGCCTTGTCGTTGCCGATCTTGGAGGCCCAGTCAGCGCTGACCTTGGTCAGGTAGTTGGTGAAGATCCAGGTGGTGCCCGAACCGTCGGCACGATGCACGGTGCCGATGTCGGAATCCGGCAGGTTCAGGCCCGGGTTCAGCTTGGCGATGGCCGGATCGTTCCACTTGGTGATCTTGCCGAGGTAGATGTCGGCCAGGGTCTCACCGTCCAGCTTCAGCTGGCCGGCCTTGATGCCCTTGATGTTCACGACCGGCACCACACCGCCGACGATGTCGGGGAACTGTGACAGGCCCTGATCTTCCAGCTGCTTCGCCGTCAGCGGGGCGTCGGAAGCGCCGAAGTCCACGGTCTTGGCCTCAATCTGCTTGATACCGCCACCGGAACCGATGGACTGGTAGTTCAGCTTGACGCCGGTCTTCTTGTTGTAGGTATAGGCCCACTTGGTAAGAATGGGGGTCACGAACGTCGAGCCTGCACCGGTGATCGACACATCCTTCGCCTGGGCAAGGCCAGCGGTCAGCATGAATGCCGTTGCGGTGAGGCTGAGCAACATCTTCTTCATCGAATATCTCCTTTGTATAGACGTCCTTATGGAGGAGGTATCAGACATGCTGCATCCCGCGGAAGTTCAGGCGGCGGTCGAAGATCAAACCCTTCTGCCGCAGCCTCGCCTTCCCACCTTCATAAGATAGCGCGGCCATGGTGGGGTGGGGATATGACATTGTGATGACACGAATGGCATCCGTTTTTCGGGTGTGTCAAGACGGTGCATGCACCTACGAATGGTGGAGCACCAGCGCGATCCAGCCGCCGACCAGACCGGCCGTGGCGAAGCAGACGAGCGCCAGGCCGGAGAAGGTGATGGCGGTCGAGCGCCTGCCGATCCTGAACGCCCGGTAGGCGAACCAGGCGCAGAAGACGCCGATCGGGATCGACAGCATCACAAACGTGAACGTCAGCATGGCGTGGAAATCTAGGCAACGGCCGCATCCATTCCAAGCCCGGCGATGCGGGGGTCTTAAAAAGCGAAAGGGCCCACGGATGCGGGCCCTTGCCGGTGTTTGGTTGCGGGGGCCGGATTTGAACCGACGACCTTCGGGTTATGAGCCCGACGAGCTACCACTGCTCCACCCCGCGTTACGAAGTGCGCCGAACTATAGCGGCGGGGGAGGGGGTGTCAACTTCGGTTGCGCGGCCTATTTCATGGCGTCGGCGAGGGTCTCCAGCGCCTGCATGTCGATCTGGACCAGGCTGCGTCCCTGGATGGGGATGATGATGCCCTCCTTCTTCAGGGTGCTGATGGCGCGGGAGATCGTCTCGCGGCTGGTGGACAGCTGGTCCGCGATCAGCTGGTGGGTCGGCAGGCGCACCTGGGTCGAGGCGCCGCCGCCGATGTCCTCGCCGTGGCGCAGGCAGAAATCCAGGATGTAGTTGTACAGGCGGTGGGGCACGTCCATCGTGCTGATGCGCTCCAGCACCTGGGTGGTGCGCCTGAGGCGCGCCACCAGCTCGCTCAGCAGCTTCAGCGCGATCGACGGCTGGTCGAGCAGCAGGCGCTCGAAGTCCGGCCTGCGGATCTGCGCCAGGCCGGAATCCTCCATGGTGCTGACGGTGGCCGAGCGGGGCTGGCGGTCCAGCAGGGCCATCTCCCCGAAGACGCCGCCTTCCCCGAGCAGGGACAGCACGACCTCCTTGCCCTCCGCGGTGTACGAGGAGATCTTGACCGAGCCCTTGAGGATGATGAACAGCGAATCCCCGACGTCGCCTTCCTGCACCACGATCGATTTGCGGGGCACGTTGCGGGTGGAGACGAGGGCGAGGACGGCATCGGTCTCGCTATCGTTCAGTTCCGAGAACAGGGGAACCTTGCGGATCAGGTTACGCATCGTCGTCATTTTCCCACTCCCCCTTCATTAGGGATACGTGCCACACCGCGACCAGATGCGCGCCCAGGTGGGGCCGCATGATCTCCAGGGCGTGGGATATCCGATCCTCGGTGTCGATGGCCTCGACGAGCAGCGGCAGGTCGCTGGACAGGGACAGGAAGGACGTGGAATGCACGCCGTGCGAACCGATGCCCTCGGTGGCCCGGACCACCGACACCCCGCGCAGGCCGGCCTGCTTGCACAGGGCCAGAATGGATTCCATGGCCGGTTTACCGTCGATCTGGTCCGACTCGGACAGGTAAATCCGGATACACTTACCTGGGAGCATGCATTCCTCCTACCTCGGGGCGACCCGGTGCCGGAAACGGGTCCCTGGCCCGCCCGGATCCGGCGATCCGGGCGATTCCTGGGCCGGTTTCTCCGATGGTGCTGGGGACGGGACTTGAACCCGTAAGCCCATGAAAGGGCGTGAGATTTTAAGTCTCATGTGTATACCAATTCCACCACCCCAGCATCAAATCACCCATATCACCCGTCAACTGTACGGTGCGATGACCGCAGTGTCATTATTGTCTTGTTGGCATCAAAGGGGAAATGCCGGTGCCCCGTCCGTCGTGCGCCCGCCGTCGGCGCCTAGTTCAGCAGCAGCTCCACCGGGCCGGCGGCGTTCGCCTTGGTGTCGATTTGCGGCTGACACTCGAAGATGCGGTCCGGGCTGATGCCTGCGGCCGCGAGCTCCTTGGTGACGGCCGATGAGCGGGCCGTGGCCAGCGACAGCAGGCGCTTGTTTTTCGTCTCGTCGACGGATTGCCCTCCCGGGGCCTCGGCCTCGATCTCCGCGCGGCTGGCCACACCGCAGGCCTGCAGGCGGAACGGCTTCTGCTTCAGCAGCAGGGCGATCTTGCCGATATAGGCCTTGGCCTCGTCGGACAGGGTCGCCGTCCGGGGGGCGAAGGCGATCGGGGTCAGCCTGGGCCTTGAGGCATAGCCGAGCACCCCCGAGGCCAGCGACAGGGCCGGCAGGATGCTGCCGTAGGGCTGCAGCAGCAGCGAGGCGTAGCTCATCGCCCCCGACTTGATGGCCGTGGCCAGCGCCTGGTTGATGGCATCGTCGATGTTGACGTTCGGGTCGTCGAGGCGGCCGGTGACCGGCACGTCCAGCGCGATGTCCCCGCGGTCGTCGCGCAGCATGCTCAGGGCCATGTCCAGGGGCATGCCGATGCTCTGGGAGGCCTTGCCGGGTTGGGCCGTGGCCTTCAGCGTCAGGCTGCGGATCACCAGCCTGTTTTTGGCGTCGACGGCATGGTTGTGGATGCGCAGCCGGCTGTCCAGGTCCATCTGGCCCGTGCCGATGGTGTTGCCGAAGCCCTTGGCCAGGTAGCCGGACAGCATGGGCATGCTCAGGCGTTTGAGCGCGATGGTCAGCTCGGCCGCCGGGTCGGCGCGGTCGAGGGTCATGCCCCCCTTGACGGTGAGCTCGCCCCGGTCCCCGATCTTGAATGCGCCATCCACGGTGCTGGGCTGTTTGCCGCCCAGCGCCAGCGGCGCGAGCTGCAGGGATGCGACCTCCAGCGTGCCCTGGAACGGCGGATAGACGGCGTCATCCGTGAAGGCGATCCTGCTCCCCGGATCGACGGTGAGTTGCCCGATTTGCACATCGACCGGGCCTGCAGGGGGCGGGGATGGCGATGGCGCGGCCGCCGTCGGGGGAGGCCGCAGGCGGTCCAGGACGGCCATGCCGCTCTTGGTGTGTGCCAGGCTCAGGTTCAGGCCGCGGACATCGAGCCGGGCCATCTGGATGTGCCGGGGGGGCGTCAGGCTGGCATCGCTGACGGTGATGCCGCCGATGCGGCCCATGGATTGCGCCTTCGTCGCGGGCAGGGTGATGTCACGCAGTGCCAGGCGGGCGAAGCCGCCCTGCCGGGTGTGCTTCAGGGACAGGCCGTCGAGGGACATGTCGCCGATCGACCCCAGGCTGATCTGCCGGGGTGCATCCGTGGCACGGATGTTCTGCGCGTTCAGCTTGGCGAGATCGAGGCTGCCCGCGGCAAAACGCAGGTCATGGGCCGCGATGTGGTCGATGGCCGCATCCGCGGCCCCGGCCATGGGTGTGTGCAGCTGCACGGCGTCGGCCTCGGCGTCCGCCGCCTCGATGCGGTCCGGTTCCTGCAGCGCCAGCTCGTGGATGCGCGCGCGCCCGATGGCGAGCACGGGCCGGCCCGCGAGCGTGTCCACGCTCAGCCCGCGCAGCCTGAGCGTGGCATGCCTTGCGGCGATGCTTCCCGACCTGGCATCCGGGCCGGGGAGCATGATCTGGCCCTGCAGCAGCAGGCCGGCATCGGCGAGCCGGTAGCCGAGGCCTTCGACCGTGGCCCTGCCGAGCTGCAGCTCCGTGTTCAGCACCTGGGTTCTCGGCCCCGACAGGAAGGCGTGGTGCATGTTCAGCGACTGGATCGGGATATCGGCCTTGAGATCGTGGCCGGAGAGCCGGATGCGGACGTCCTTCAGGCTCGCCCTGTGCAGGATCACATGCCATGGGTGGGGCTGTTCGCCCGCAGCGGCGGGCGCGCCGGCGGGCATGCTCAGTCCCGCGACCTGCCATCGGGCCTTCGCATCCTGCACCAGCCCCAGCGTGGCCCGGTCGAGCGCGATATCCCATATATAGATCCGGTGGCTCCATAGCGGCCACCAGTCGATGTTGATCGCCGCCCGGCCGACGTGCAGGCCGTCGCCCGCCTTCAGATCGTGCACGACGAGGGTGCCCGAGAACGGATTGATGTGAATGCTTCCGATCTCGGCCCCGGCGGCCCCATGGTCGTCCAGCCAGTGGATGGCGATCGTGCGGATCACGGGCGGGGCGGCGAGCTGCAGGGCGCCGGCAAGGCCCAACAGGGCCAGCAGCGCGATGATCGCTCGGTGCTTCAGGATGCGGAGCAGGGTGGCCATGGGGATCTCCGGCAGCGTGCGGCGGGGCGTTACTTTTGTTTATTATACTAGTATCCTGCCAGGGGTGCGACAGCGAGGGGAGGGAGAAACCCCGGCATGGCCCGATTCGGGATATTCAGGATACAGCGCCTGGGACTGGAGGCAGGGGCGGGAATCGAACCCGCGAATAAAGGTTTTGCAGACCTCTGCCTTACCACTTGGCTACCCTGCCGGGGTATGGAACGAAAAAGGGGGCCGAACGGCCCCTGGTCTGGAGCGGGAAACCGGTCTCGAACCGGCGACCTCAACCTTGGCAAGGTTGCGCTCTACCAACTGAGCTATTCCCGCGAAGCGCGCGGCGAATAATGCCAAGCATGGGCATGCTGTCAAGCGCCCGCCGCTGAAGATTGTGCATGCAGGATACAGCAAGTTTTGTCAGGATGGCGCCCTCTCCTGATACGATGATGAGCCCGGATCTGAGGAGGACGGTTTGATCGACAAGTCTGAACGCAAGATTTATATCCTCGACACCAATGTGCTGATCCATGACCCGAGCGCGTTGACCCGTTTCGACGAGCACGACGTCGTGCTGCCCGTCGCGGTGCTCGAGGAGATGGACAAGGTCAAACGCGGGTTCGATGAATTGGCGCGCAACGTGCGCACCGTTTCCCGTCAGCTCGATGAGATCAGCGCCGATTGCGAGGACCTGGACAAGGGATGCCCCCTGCCGGGCGGCGGTTCGCTGTTCTTCGAGCTGAACCACCGGGCCCTGGAGATCCTGCCGGAATCGCTGGCCCGCGGCAGCGGCGACAACCGCATCATCGCCGTGACCATGGCGCTGCAGAAGGAGCACCCGAAGCGCGAGGTCATCCTGGTGTCCAAGGACATCAACCTGCGCATCAAGGCGCGGGCGCTGGGCCTGGTGGCCGAGGACTACCGTTCGGACAAGGTGGTCGATGACCTGGCGGTGCTGTGCAGCGGCCGGATCAGGCTCGATGACGAATCCTGGGCCGGCGGCGGCCAGCTGCAGGTCGACGATGTCGTCGAGGACGGCAGCCATGTCAGCCATTACCGCTTCGACTGGCCGGAGCAGTTGCCCCTGCCGCACGCCAACGATTTCGTGGAGTTCCCGGGCGAGAAGGAGCGGGCGCTGCGCTGCATCGAGGTGGGGCCGGACAGGAAGGTGCACCTGAAGGAGATGCATTCGTATCGCGGCTCCAGGAACGCCGTTTGGGGTGTGCAGGCGCGCAATGCCGAGCAGAACATGGCGATGAACCTGCTGATGGATCCGGGCATGGACATGGTCAGCATCCTCGGCCTCGCCGGTTCCGGCAAGACCCTGCTGGCCCTGGCCAGCGGCCTGAACCAGACCCTCGATCTGGGGATCTACGAGCGCATCGTGGTCACGCGCGCGACCGTGCCGATGGGCCAGGACATCGGCTTCCTTCCCGGCACGGAGAAGGAGAAGATGGAGCCGTGGATGGGGGCGATCAGCGACAACCTGAAGCTGCTGCTCGGCAACGACTTCCACGGGCTTTCGGCCCTGGACCAGTACAAGATCGAGATATCCTCGCTGTCCTTCGCCCGCGGGCGCACCTTCACCAGAACCTGGCTGATCGTCGATGAGGCGCAGAACCTGACGCCGCACCAGATGAAGACGCTGGTCACGCGCATGGGCGAGGGCTCGAAGATCATCATCCTCGGCAACAATGCCCAGATCGATACGCCGTACCTGACGGCGCACACCAATGGCCTGTCGATGGCGGTGATGCGCTTCGCCGGCTGGCCCCATGCCGGCCACATCACGCTGCGCGCCAGCGAGCGCTCCCGCCTGGCCGCCTATGCCGCCGAGGTGATGTAAGGGCTAGTCCTTCCCCGGCCAGGCATCGCTGTCGGTCAAGAAGCGGATGCCCGGTTCATCCGGCCTCTGATAGCGGCTCAGCTGCGATTCGAGCACGGCGAGATCGGCATCGGACACATCGGTGCCCGCCGTGTCGCGCGCCCGTATGCGTTGCCTGAGCACGGCGGGGGGCAGGTCCAGCCACAGCATCCGCAGGGGGATGCCGTGGCTTTCGGCCAGCTGACGGGCCTGGTCCCGGTATGCGCGGGCCAGGAAGGTGGCGTCGAGGATCACGGAGTAGCCGGCGGCGAGCGCCGCATCCGCGCCTTCGATCATCGCCCGGTAGGTCGCCTCGCTCATCGCCGGCGTGTACAGCGATGCGGTGGAGCCGGCGGCGAGGCGCTTGCGCGTGGCATCCGAGCGGATCACCAGGGCGTGCTCGATGCCGCTGCCGATCAGGGCGAGATGGCTTTTGCCGCTGCCCGACAGTCCGCCGACGGCGTACAGGCCGGGCCCGCCCGGGGGTTCGCCGTAGGAGGCCGCCAGCGAGAAATAGTGCCGGGCCTGCCGGATCTGTGCGCCCACCGCCTGTTCTGCCATGCCGCTGTCCCGCGACAGCAGGAAGGCGACCTTGCCGCGCACGCCGGCCCGGTAGAACTGGTACAGCCTGAGCAGCATCAAGCCCCCGTAATCGCCGGTATGCTCGAGGTAACGCGACAGAAGGCGCATGCCCAGCCCGGGACGTGCCCTGGCATCGCAGTCCATGACCAGAAAGGCGACGTCGTTCATGGTGTCGATCAGGCGCAGCTCATCGTTGAATTCGATGCAGTCGAAGATGCGCGGTTCGCCGTGCACCAGGGCGATGTTGCCCAGGTGCATGTCCCCGTGGCAGGCCCGGATCAAGCCGTCCCGCTGCCTTTGCCGGATCCGCGGCGAAAGCTCCCGCAGCATGCGGGATGCGTGCCGCTCCAGCGCCGGCGACGGATCCGGAGGGCCCGCCTGCGTAACCAGGCCCCTGGCCGCCTCCAGGTTCTCCGCGATGTACCGGCCCAGGGTCTGGGCACTGCCGAACGCGGGGGCGCGCACCACCTCGGCCGCGGCATGGAAGCCGGCGATCTGGCGGGCCAGCACATCCATCCATGCCGGATCGAATTGCGGGCGATCGATCTCATGGCTGAACAGGGCATCGGGGTCGAACTGGGCCATCTTCAGGCAGTACTCGACGGCATCGGCGTCATTCCCGCCGCCCAGACGGAATCCCCGCGCCGATCTGCAGACGGGCAGCACATCGAGGTACAGATCCGGTGCCAGCCGGCGGTTCAGCGCCAGCTCCTTCAGGCACATCCGGTGCCTTTTTTCCAGCGACGAGAAGTCGAGGAAGCCGAAATCGACCGGCTTCTTGACCTTGTAGGCATAGCTGCCGGTCAGGACGACCCAGGAGATATGGGTCTGGATCAGGCGGATGTCGGGGGCGGGATGATCGTAGAAGGACGGCTGAAGCATGGCCCGGATGGTCGCCGGCAACTGGGCCGACGCATGCGTATCGCGGGATGCCGAGGAATGCATGCCATGAGGATAGCCGATCAGCTCCGGGAACGAAGGCCCGGAAAGCCGGGCCCTCGGGGCACTGATGCAGCGCAGGCCGGACGGGGGTCCGGCCGCAAGGCCTCAGTGGAGCTTGATGTACAGGCCGCGGTTGATGTCGCCGATGCTGACGATGCCGACGAGCCTGCCCTGGTCGGTCACGGGGATGCGGCGCAGGTTCTTCAGGCCCATGTAGGAGGCGGCCTTCAGCACGGGGTCATCGGGGGAGACGCTCATCGGGTCCGGGGTCATGACGTCGCGGACCTTCATGCGCATGACCTTCTTGTAGTTATCCTCCAGGCTTTCGAAGTCCCGTGCGTTCACGGCATCGTGGATGTATTCGCCGAAGTTCGGATAGAGCGGCAGCATGGTGTCGCGGATGGTGATGATGCCGACCAGGTCGTCGCGATCGTTGGTCACCGGCAGCGAGCCGCAACGGCGCATGATCATCTTCTGGACGGCGGTGCTCAGGATGTCCTCCGGCTTGACGGTCACAAGACCGGTGGTCATGACTTCAGAAACCTTCATGAACTCACCTCCAATGCATCAATGGATTGATTTCAGACTAGCATTCGGCCTGCCCAGGGCGGCGTGCGCCACCGCACGCGTGCGGTGGCGCACGCGTGCGCTATGGTGCCGGAGGCCCCAGTCT
>OBLQ010000857.1_pt1 | contig 11546 bp, 4 predicted proteins | sample 1519881 | NCBI WGS metagenome assembly OBLQ01 (sample SAMN01911456, study PRJEB22533) | soil metagenome | biome: Soil | place: Malaysia | collected 2012-04-30 | depth DG_metagenome m | reverse complement strand
GTGACGAAGCTCGTCGAGTCCCCCGTCGTCTGCACGCGGACCCGCACGAGCCCGTTGTTCTTCCCGGTCCCGATGTAGGCGGGCACTGCTGCGAGATCTGCGACGGTCACGTCGGCCGCACCGACAGCCGTGGGGCCCGCGAACTGCTGCCACGAGCTCGCGTTCCAGTTGTAGACGTAGAGGGTCGTCTGCACCGAGCCGCCGGTGTAGGAAGGCGTCAGGTTGAAGTTGTCGACCGCGAGGCCGTCGTCCGCGCCCGTCCCGGTGGTCACGTCGTAGTCGACCCAGCGGACCCAGTACGTCGCGCCGTTCGGGATGGCGAGCGCGCTGATGGTTCCCGACCTCGAGGACGATTGAGTCCGCGGGCCGGCGCTCCCGCCGCCGCCGGGGCTCGGGAAGTCGAGCGCGTTGGCGTCGATCCAGGTCCCCGTGGTCAGACTCGTGGCGTCGACGCTGTACTGGAAGTCGAGCCTGTCGTTGTTGGTGCTGCCCCCGTTTTGTCCCTTCCTCCAGCGCTCGCCTGTGTACGAGATCGCGAGTGACGTGATCGTGCCGCCGGTCGTGTTGGTGAAGGCGGCACCGAACGTCGAGGCGACCGAGCTCGTCCGCAGGCTGCCGAGCGCGCGCTCGGCGCGCGTCGTCGACGAGCCGGAGCTCGGGCCGTAGCTATACGTGTCGCCGGCCGTCGACGAGCCGTCGTCCGCGGTGTAGGAGCTGTCCGGAGTACCCGAACCCGTCTCGAAGAGGTGCCAGCCCGGTGGCAGCGTCGTCGCGCTTCCGGTCGACGCCAGCGAGTTGAAGTCCTGCGTGTACGTCGTCCCGGTGGACGGCGAGAGGACGTCGTTGCCCTTGTAGGTGACCCTGAGGTTGGAGGAGCCGGCCGGGATGTTGCTGAACTGCCCGTACCAGGAGGTCGTGCGCGAGCTGCCCGAGGTCGTCGAGTTGACCTTGTAGTAGTGGGTGTCGTCGGCGGCGAGATCGGCGTAGGTGCCGCCGTTGAGCGTCCCCGTTTCGATCTTCGTCGAGGTCGGGAACGCGAAGCAGCCGCTCGTGGGGTCGACCCGCAGCAGCGTCGCCATCCCACCGAAGCCCTCGTCGAAGTTCGTGAACTCGTTGAGCGCGTGGCTGTGCCAGGGGAAGTACCACTCGCCGCAGACGTTCTGCGTGGTCGTACCCGCGGGCAGCGTCCCCTTGTAGCCCAGGTAGGGCGAGCCGCTGTACCAGGTCCGGCTGTCCTTGAAGGTCACGTCGCGGTAGTTCGGTGGGGAGATGGGGAACGGGTTCGTCGTCGGGTCCCACGCGTCGTTGAAGGGCACGCTTCCGGTGTCGGTTCCCTGGCTGTCCCACCGGAGGAGGTAGTCCTCCGTGTCGCCCGATCCGATCGTCTCGCCGAAGCGCTCCGTTGCAGCCGACTTGCCGTCGGGATGGACGAGGAGCCGGCCGTCCTGCGCGATCTGCGTCAGATGGTTCCCGTGCGGGTGGAACGGATGGTTGTCGACGCCGGCGTCGAGCATGCGGATCAGCGCGGGTTGGTCGTTCGTCGGGCTGTTCGGCTGGATCCGCACGAGCGATCCGTACGGCTGGCTCGGCAAAAGGCCCGTGCCGTTGTCCTGGAGCGTGTCGGGGAAGCTCCGGCCGTTGACCGTGTAGTAGCGGTTGTGCAGCTTCGTGGCGTCGTATGTGCCACCCATCTCGACCGCGTGGTGGAGGTCGGGGTCGATCTCGGCGAGCAGGAGGAGGTACTCGTGCGACGGGTCGAACTGCGTCGAGACCGTGCCGTACCCTCCGGGCTCGGCGTAGGCGTGGTCGGGATGCCCTGCAGGTCGGATGATCAGGGCGCCGTAGAGGCCCATCTCGACCTGCTTCGCGATCTCGCTGCCGCTCTCGTAGAGGTAGGTGCCGGGCTCGCTCGCCGTGAAGCTGTAGGTGACGTCTCCGCCGCTCGTCGCCTCCGTCGTCAGGAGGCCGGCCGTACCGCCGCTCGCGCTCACCTGCGCGTCCTGGCCCGGGAAGACGATCGACGTCGGCTCCGGCAGAGAGTTCCTCAGGTGGACCTGGATCGTCTCCCCCTGGTTGGCGCACAGAACCGGTCCCGGGTACTGGAAGGTGGGATAGCCGGCGGCGGGTCCGTAGGTCGAGTAGCTCCACATGAAGACCGAGTTGCCGTCCGGTGTCTGGATGGCGCCGGTGTTGGCGGTGAGGTCGAACGTCCGCGTCGACCCCGAGAGGCTGCCGTCGAAGCAGACCATGCCGGTCTTCGACGTCCCGGCCGGCAGGCCGCTCGCGGCACCGGAGACGACGAGCACGCCGCAGGCGAGCACGAGCAGCGCGAACGCCCTCAGAGGCGCGACGCTAGACAAAGGTCTCGCTCACCTTCGTCTGCGGGGGCAGCGGGTTCTGGTAGACCCGCACCTCGGTCATCATCCCGCCGGGTCCCGGCAGGCCGTTGTTCGAGAGCCGGCGCCAGTCGCGGTTCTTGAGGTAGTAGACGTTGTAGTTGCCGCGCCCGTCCGATCCCGAGGGGTTCGCCGCGTCGTACGGCGGGGCGTCGAAGAGCACGTCGCGGGCCTCTCCGGGGCCGATGTAGAGCGTGTTCGTCCAGTACGACGTGTCGACCGCGCCGCGGCGCAGGAGCGAGGCGTCCTGCCCGACGACGTGCATCGGGATGCCCGGCAGCTGCATCGCGTGCTGCTGGTAGCCGAGGCTCGCGAGCCGCAGCAGCACCCGCTCGCCGCCGTTCGCCTGGATGAGCGAGGAGTTCGGCTGCGAGTACCCCGTCGTTCCGTCCGTCGTGTTCGTCGTCGCGATCCGCAGGTCGGGGCGCCCGGCGGCAACCGCGTCCTCGTCGTTCGGGAGGATCGTCTGCGGGTAGCAGCGGCCGTTGAGCGTGAACCACTGCGGGTCGTAGTCGGTCGGGATCGTCTCCTGGATGTCTCGGTCGCCGTCGTGGAAGTTCGACCAGATCTCGTTGAGGAGGATCGCGAAGTGCCGGTGGTAGCCGGTGCTGCCGTCGCCGTCGTTGTAGGCGAACTTGGTGAAGCCGCCGATCGACGTCCCGTCCTGCTTCGGCCGGACGAAGACGATCCCCGTCATGCCCATCTGGACGTGCTCGACGTCCTCGAAGTGGCAGTGGTACATGTACGTGCCCTCGCGGTGCGGCCGGTAGAAGTACGTCACCTGCTTGCCGATCGGCACCGCGATCGAGAGCTCCGGCACCCCGTCGTAGAGCGGCGAGGGGATGTCGAAGCCGTGCCAGTGGAGGGTGTGCGAGTCCGTCAGGTCGGGCCGCTGCAGGAGCCCGAGGTTGGTGACGGTCACCCTCAGGTCGTCGTCCTGGAGGGCGTCGATGTGGGGCGATGAGATCTTGACGTGCCCCTTGTAGGTGGCGATCAGCTCGCTGACGGAGAGCGTGCCGTCGACGGGGACGAAGCCGAAGACGTAGATGGGGTCGCTCTCGCGACCGGGCATGGTCACGTAGCCGTCGGTCGCGGCGAGCGCCAGGTCCGTGGTCGCGGCGTGCGCGCGATCGCCCAGGAGCGGCGACAGGAGACCCCCGCGCACCGCTCCGCCGGCGGCCAGGGCGCCGAGGGCCCCGAAGCCGGTCGCCTTCAGGAAGTCCAGCCGCGTCGACGTGTGCGTCGCAGACATCGTCTCGTCCTCGGGTCCGGTCATCGCCTGGTCTCGGTCGACGCCGAGCACTTGAGCTGCGGCGGGTCGTTCGCGTTGTTCCAGTTGAACTCGACGTTGTTCTGGGGTCCCGGCGGGTCGTAGACGCCCGGGATCGTCAGCAACCGAGGCGTGGCGGTCCCCGGAAGCTCGTCGGCGCCGATGTCCCACGGCGTCCTCGCCCTGGCGTTGAAGCGAAGCTGCGGGCGGAAGTCGCCGTCGAAGTCCGCCGGATACGCCGGGTCGACGAGCTTGACGAGCGAGCCTGACGCGTGCGAGGACCTGCTCGTGCTCAGCTGGGCCCTCTGGACGGACCATCCGGTCGCTCCCGAGTCCCCGGTGACGCGGAAGATCTCGCTGTCGATCTCGACGTAGAACGGGAAGCTCGTCGGGAAGCCGGCCTTGGAGACGACCGAGATCGACGACAGGTTCGAGTTCGAGCCGACGCTCGAGCTCAGCGCCGTCAACGCCTCGGTGCTGCACGGGGCGATCACGGACGCGCCGGTCGGCGTCTGCCGCCCGTTCTGCGTGCTCGGCGGCGGCGAGGAGAGGTCCGAGAGGCCGGCGCCTTGGTCGATCGCCGGCGAGTCGGTCGTGAGGTGGTAGTCGCCGGTCAGCCCGACCGGTGGGTCGGTTCCGGTGATCGAGACCGCCGCCTGCTGCGGGTCGAGCCGCGAGCCGGAGACGGTGAGCTCGTTCACGAACGGCGTGACGAAGAGCGGGTCCTGGCCGACGAGGTTCCCCTGGCTCTCCGGCAGCGCGTGCTGGACGCCGTTCGGCCCGAGGATCTGCCCGTTCGTCAGCAGCGAGTAGCGCGGCGTGAACGTGTCTGCGTCGTTCGTCGTTCCGCGCACCTCGAAGTCGATGAAGCCCTGGTCGACGAGCGCCGCCCCCGGACCGAAGCCGTCGAGCGTCATCGCGTCGTTGTTCCAGAAGATGTTGTCGAAGAGCGCGACGGGGTTGGAGAAGTCGTAGCCGTCGGTGTGCCGCGGGTCGTCCTGCCACAGCAGGTCGTTCGCCTCCGCGGCGAGACCGGCCGCGTGCGGGACGCCGACGGCCGAGTTCTCGGAGGAGCCCGTCGTCTGGTTGTTCGCGATCGTGTTCGAGACGATGCGGACGTTCGAGGCGTCGTCGAGCGTGATCCCGGCGCCCATGTCCGCGGCGACGTTGTTCACGATCATGTTGTTGCGGATCGAGATCGGCTGATCGAGCGAGTCGAGGACGAAGATGCCGCCGCCGTCGTCGCCGACGCTCGTGTTGCTCTGGATCAGGTTCCGGTCGATCGAGACCGCCCCGGAGCCGTCGCCCAGACCGCCGCCGACCGGAAGCTCGGACATGACGGCGATCCCCGCGCCCGAGTCGCCCGACTCGTTGTAGTAGATGCGGTTGTCGTGGATCGAGCCGTTCGGGCTCTTGCCGATGTGGGCCATCCCGCCGCCGTACTCGAGCGGGCTGAAGTTGGAGCAGATCGTGCTGTGCGCGACCTCGTAGTTGTTCGAGCCGTAGAAGATCCCGAGCCCGCCCGAGGTCGTGAGGCCGCCGTTGCCGATCAGCTTGTCGTTCGCGACGCGGACGTCGAAGTTGTGCTGGCCGTGGACGTACGGCTGGCCGATGCCGATGCCGCCGGCGAAGATCCCGCCGTTGCTCTCGAGGACGTTGTTCGTCACCTGCAGGTTGTTGATCTGGGCCTGCAGCTGGATCCCGCCGGCGCCGTCGCCGTGGCCGGTGACGAGGCCCACCCCGTCGATCCGGGCGCCGTTGAAGGCGGCGCTGTCGCCCGTCACAGCTGCGGCGTCGTAGTCGGTGGTCGCCTTCGCGACGAAGGTCACGTCGGCGCCGCGAAGGACGGTGCTCGCGCTGCCGCCTTCGAAGGGCGGCAGGACGTACGGCACGTGTGCAGCGACGGTTGCGTCGTAGCCCGTCGCGTTCTCCTGGAAGAAGCGGCCGTCGATGATCGAGCCCTTGACATTGAAGCGCGGATCCTCGGGGTCACGGCCCTGGAGCTCGTGCGCGCCGATCACGCCGCCCGGCCCCAGGCCCTGGATGCGGAGCTTCTTCCAGACGAGGACGTTCTCGTTGTAGGTGCCTTCCGAGAGCACGAGCAGGCTGCCGGCGGCGGCTCCGTCGATCGCGTCCTGAAGCGCGTGCGGGTTGGCGCCCACGGGCGGCGGCGCGGGGACGTTGACGATCGGCGGGTTGTAGGAGACGGCATCCGCGCCGCTTCCGTTGCTCCCGAGTACGTGCACCGTGATGCCGTTGACCGACGAGACCCTGCCGTTCGCGGCCGAGGTGACGATCTGGAGTTGCTTCGGCCCCGGCCGGAAGGTCGTCGTGTTGATCGCAGGCAGTTGGACGACGATCGTGTCGGGCGTGCTTCCGGCGCCCGGCGTCCAGCTGACGATGCCGCCGTTGCTCCCGCTGAGCGAGCCGCCGCGTGTCAGCGTCGTGACCTCGGACGGGTTGCGGTCGTCGGTCAGCACGACGGTTCCGCCGTTCGCGCCGGTCGGGCCGGCAGACCCGATGAAGTCGGAATAGATCGTGATGCGGCGACTCGACGAGATCGCCGTGCCCGCGATCACGGGCGTGACGACCTGGAGCACGTCCGGGCGCGCCGGGTCCGACGGATCGGGCGTCGTGCCGCCGGCCGGATCCTCGCAGGCGGTGCCGGAGATCGGGTCGATCGGGGTGTCGAGCTGGTCGGTAAGGCCGGGCCAGACCTCGGCGGGCGTCGTTGCGGTCAGGTAGTCCGGGTTGTAGTTGGCGTTCGGATGCGCCTTCGTGCCCGGGTCGTCCACCGTCACGAGGTACATGCCGGGGCACGGGCCCTGCGGGATGGGGCAGTTGAAGGTCTCGGTCGAGGGCAGCAGGATCTCGTACGCGCCGTCCGCACTCGTCGTGAGCGTCTTGATGAGGCGCCAGGTGTTGCCGTCGAAGCAGCGGATGCCGGGCTGGCTCGCGTCGGGGCAGCTCGTGTTCGGCACGGTGTCGACCCGGGCGTAGACGCCGACCGGGATGTTGCCGAGCGGGGTCGGCTCGCCGTACCAGACCGAGCTCTGGTTGCGGTCGAAGTTGATGTCGTCGAAGACCTGGCCGATGATGCGTCCGGGCTCGGCGACGTCCCCGGTGTGCGTGTCGCCCGAGTCCGTCCCGTTCGGGTCGGTCGGGAAGTTGGTCATCAGGTTGAAGTCGGCGTTCGCGTTCTGCTGGTTCTGCAGCACGACGAGACGCTTGTCGCAGAGCGGCGCGTGCGCTCCCGGCTTCCCGTAGTAGGTGCTCCGCGTCGTCAGCGTCGACTGGTCGATCAGGTGGTCGTCGCCGGTGCACAGCGGCGGCGGGATCGCCGGCGTGAACTTGTCGCCGAGGTCGACGTTGACGTCCTCCTCCTTCACCGGCCGGTAGAGGCAGCCCTCGCCGTCACCTGGCACGTCGCCCTTCGCCGTCGACACGTTCGGATCGTTGACGTCGGTGTTGCAGGGCCGCGTGTCGTTCGGGTCCGTCGGCATGACCGCGTGCGTGATGTAGGTCCCCGCGACCAGCGGCACCGGATCAGTCCCGTTCACGCATGTCCCATCGTTGGCGAGGAGGTCGTAGCCGTTCGGGCAGTAGTCGGCGAACGCGTAGCCGCCGTCGAATGCCCCCTCCTTCGTCTGCTCGCCCGTCAGCGGCACCTCGAGGCAGTGCGACCCGATCAACGGGTTGAACTGGTTCGTCACGTCGTTGCCGAAGAAGTCGCGCAGCGGGTTGCAGGTCTGCGTATCGGGCGCTGCCTCCGTGCTCGGCTGCTGCCAGTGGTCTGTGACGTACCTGTTCACCACCACGTCGTCTGCGGTATTGGGCAGACCGTCAGTGCCGAGCGTCTCGAGGTAGACGGTGACGTCCGGGATCGCCGGCTCGTAGTCCTCGTGCGCTTGCTTGTACGCCTCGAACTCGTTCCTGGTCGTCGCGAAGTAGGTGATGCCGACGATCTGGCCCGGCGTGCCGGCGGGATAGTCCCGCTTGCCCCAGTCGACCGTGGCCCGATGCCCTTCCAGGAGGAGCTGGTTCATGAGCAGGCCGCCGCCGAGCGAGTTCGGGACGCACGGATTCGCGGGCGTCGCGGGTGGGTCGACCTGGCAGGACGGCGTCACGGCATCCGTGTGCTCGTCGTGGACGGACGCGCCCGGGAAGGCGGAGAAGCGGGCGAAGCCCTGCTCGTTGACGAACCAGCGGCCGAGCGCGCCGCCCTCGGCGGTCGGGTACTCGTAGTGGCCGGCCGCGTCTGTGAAGGTCGACTCCTTGATCGAGCCGTCGCGCCAGCGCTGGTCCATGTCGGTGTTCGGGATCGGCGCATCGACACCGGCGTCGAACTGGCCGTTGTTGTTCAGGTCCTTGTAGACCGTGCCGTCGAGCCAGCCGAACCACCGCGACACCCCGAGACCCTCGCTGCCGTCGTCGCCGATCTGGTTCACGTTCGCGGTCCCCCCGGCTGCGACCGTGACCGGCGTGAAGCGCATGATGTAGCTCAGTTGCTCGTCCCAGACTGCGAGGTTGTAGTCGCCCGCCGGGACGCCCTGGATGTCGAAGTTGCCGGCACCGTCCCCGCGGCCCACGTAGACGGTCTGGTCGGTCGATGCGTCCGAGAGCGCCACGAAGGGGTTCTCGACCGGGTCGGTGAACGTTCCGGTCGTGTACGGCGTCCACTCGACCCAGTTGCGTGCGGTCCCGGTGATCTCGCCCGTCCCCGGGCTGCTGAACGCCTGCGGTGCACAGACGAAGCCGAACCAGTAAGCCGTGCGGTTGTTGGGGGGCTCCCAGAGCTGCTCGCCCGGGGCGCCTGTGCCGTCCGCGCCCTCCTCCGTAGGGGCGATCAGGTTGAAGCCGCCGTCGATCGTCGTCGTCTGGTACCAGCGGCTGTCGGGGTTGCTGTTGCACGGGGTGTCCGGCGGGTGGACGTCGATGAAGTAGGTCGCCGGACCGAGGTTCGGGATCTCCACGAAGCCCGCGTTGTCGCCGGCGCCCGCCGTCTTGCAGACGCCCCCGCAGAGCGGGTCGTTGTTGTAGTCGACCGTGACGGCGCTTCCCGTCTGCTCCTCGAGCCCGACCTGGAAGCCGTTCAGCCCGCCTTCCTCGGTGTCGGGGGCGCCGTTCGTCCAGGCGTTGTCGTTGAAGACGAAGACGCGGATCTTCCCGAGCGGCAACGGATGGGCGTCGCTCTGCTCGGTCAGCTCGACCGGCACCGTGAGTGTGCCGTCGTCCCCGGCGTCGTCCGGCAGCGTGAAGTAGGCGCCCCACATCTTGTGGTCGAGTGAGCGCACCGAGACGAGGTAGCGCCCCGCCGGCAGTTGCACCGTTGGGTGCCCGTCGCCGCCCTCGGCCACGATCGGGCTGTTGCTCTCGGTGCTGAGGCTGTTCGGATCGGACGGGAGCTTCGTGTTGTCCTCGTTGACGAGGAAGCTGAAGCTCGTGAGGGGCGCCTGGGTCGCGAAGTCCCGCGCGTCGATCGTGACGCTGCACAGGGAGCCGGGGCACGACGTCGCATTCGTCCGGCCCGCAGCCTGCGTGATCGCGAGCACGAAGAGCCCTACGAGCGCGAGGTTGATCGCAACGAGCGTCCGCCCCGTCCGTGCGCTGATCTTCGTCCGCCGTGGTGTCCCGACGCTCTGCCGGCGTGCCTGCACGACTCTCCCTCGTCCGCGTGGTTGGGCCGCGGGATCATCGGGTCCTTCGCTACAGAAGGAAACGTCGCCGCGCGAGAATTCGCGCAACTCTCATCACGGCGTCATGCGTCGTTCACCCGTGTGGGTGCACCGCTTCGAAGGACATCTCGGCCTCGGCGGCCGCAGCCGTCCGCATCCCGCCCGAGTTCGCAGCACCGTCTTGAGGCCGGCGGGTGAATCGGTGTCCCGCGGTTGGATGAACGCGCGTTCATCCAATCGTAGAGCGATGAACCATTGTCAAGAGGGCTCGTTCGGTCTATAAGGTCAGCGAACAGGGCTCCAAGGGGGAGAGACCGAACTGGGGAGAGGGAGGTGACGCCCGCAACCGGGCGCTGCCCGCCGGGTCGCCGGTGAGCGTTCAACTGCGGCAGGCTCACGAATCACGGCGCGTGCAGGACGCGGCGCGAGTCCTTGTCGTCGAGGACGACGAGGCGTTCGCCGACGTAGTCCGGCGGACGCTCGAGCTGAACGGACACTCGACGACCGTCGTCGCGCGAGGCGACGAGGCCATGCGACACCTGCGCGAGACCGGCGTCGATCTCGTCCTCCTCGATCTCCTGCTGCCGGACATCGACGGGATCACCCTGCTCGAACGGGTCCTGTCCTTTCGCCCGGAGCAGCGCGTGATGGTGCTGTCGGCGCTCTCGAACGTCGATGCGAAGGTGCGCTGCTTCGAGAGCGGGGCTGCTGACTACCTCGCGAAGCCGTTCGCACTCGACGAGCTCCTCGCCCGGGTAGGGGCGCAGTTGCGGCGCCGCGACCACGGGACGGCCGGGCGTTACCTCGAGTCCGGTCGCCTGAGGCTGGACACGCAGCGGCGCGTCGCAGCTCTGGGCGACAGTCTGGTGGCGCTGTCCACCCGTGAATACCAGCTGCTCGAGCATCTGCTGCTCCATACCGGAGACGTCTGCACGCGCAGCGATCTGCTGCGGGACGTCTGGGGTCTCGGCTTCGACCCCAGGACGAACATCGTCGACGTCTACATCCGCCGCCTACGAAACAAGCTTCCCGGCTGTCGAATCGAGACCATCAGGAATGTCGGCTACTCACTTCTGGATTCGTAGACACCAGATCGAGCTGGTCTGGGGCCTGTTCTGCCTCGCGAATCTCGCCGCCATGGCGAAGCTTGCCGGCACCGACGGCGGCACGATCCCGTTTCACTTCATCTGGGTCAGCCTGACGCTCCTGTACGGGTTCAGGGTCTGGAGCCTCGTGCGGACGGCGCTCGTGCTCGTCACCGTGATGGCGTCCACCGCCGCCATGATCGTGCTCGAGGTGATCCTCGGTCCGACCCGGCCCGACGAGCTCGCCGAGGTTCCCCTGATGGCTGCGATGTTCGCCGTGATGGCCTGGCACTCGCGACGGCGGAGGGCCGCGGAGGGCCTCCTGGTCGAGCATGCGGAGCGAGAGCGCGAGTTCATGCGCGACTCGTCGCACCACCTGAAGATGCCGATCGCGATCGCGCGCGGGCGCATGGAGCTGATCCGCCTGGGGGGCTTGACGAGCGACCAGGAAAGCGACGCCGACCTCGTCCTCGAGGAGCTGGACCGGATGGCGCGCATCGTGGACGGCCTTCTTCGCTTCAACGCCACGCAGGCTCTTCAGGTCAGGCGTCGCCTGGTCGACCTTGCACGGCTCGTGCGGAAAGTCGTGGAGCGCTGGTCCGACACTGTGGATCGCCGGTGGATCGTGCACGGGAACCCTTCGATCGCGATCGAGGCCGACGAAGCTCAATTGCTGTGCGCCCTCGACGCGTTGATCGAGAACGCAGTCGACGCGACCGGGGTCGGCGACACGATCTCGTTGGGCGCTTCGGTGCAGCACGGCAGGGCGGTGGTGCACGTGACGGACACGGGTGTCGGGATCCCGCCCGAGGCCCTCCCTCACGTGTTCGAGCGATTCTGGACCCGCTCACGGGGCGGCGGCCGTGCTCACACCGGTCTCGGGCTCGCGATCGTCGAGGCGACGGTCCGAGCCCACGGCGGGACGCTCGACGTGCGCAGCGGATACGGCACTACGGTCTTCACGCTTCAGCTCGGGCCGGTGTCGGAACTCGACGCCGACGGCCTGCCTCTAGAGCCGGCTCGGAGCAGGACGGTCTCGACCGCGCAAGTCGGATAGCTCGTGAACGGAGAGCTCGAGCCGCTGTCGCCGGAGCTCGCTCTCGTGACTCCCGAGCTCGCA
>OBLQ010000856.1_pt1 | contig 11553 bp, 10 predicted proteins | sample 1519881 | NCBI WGS metagenome assembly OBLQ01 (sample SAMN01911456, study PRJEB22533) | soil metagenome | biome: Soil | place: Malaysia | collected 2012-04-30 | depth DG_metagenome m | reverse complement strand
AGCGCGAGCGCGGCGGAGTGGAAGGTTGATGCGCGCACGCCGGCGACGCCGAGCGCGGCGAGCCGTGCTCGGAGCTCGCCCGCGGCCTTGTCGGTGAACGTGACGGCGACGAGCTGCGACGCGGGAAACGCCCCGCTCGCCACCTGCCAGGCGATCCGGCGCGTGATCGTCGTCGTCTTTCCCGTGCCCGCGCCGGCGAGGATGCAGACGGGACCGTGCGTCGCCTCCGCAGCCGCCCGCTGCTCGGGGTTCAGCCCGGCGAGAACGCCCTTCGCATCCACCCGGCGCAACCTAGCGGTGACACCGGTCGGCCTTCGTGACGAGACGTTCGCAGCTTCCTCGCCGTTGCACCCGTCGCCGTTCCATGGAGAATGCCCGCGTGGAGGCCTTCACTCGCCTCGCTCCCAGAGCGGCGCACGCGCTCAAGTTCGCCGGTCTCGTCGTGGCGGCGCTCGCCGTCGTCGCCTTGGCGGCGGTGGCCGCCATCGTCCTCTGGCTGCGGACCTACACCCCGCTCGACACGGCAGGAGGCGGCTTCGCCCCGGGCCCCGGTGTCGGAGCAGTGATCGAGCCGGCAGTGGGCTCCGCCGGCAAGACGGTGTTCTTCCCCGCCTACCGCAAGAACCAGCCGTTCGTCGCGTCGTTCACCCTCCACAACTCCGGCCACTTCACGGTCACCGTGGAGGGGCTCTCAGCCGCCGATCCCGAGTCCCCTCCGTGGATCGGACCGCAGAGCCTGCTGACGACGGACTCGGTCTCGACGACCGCACCGGTGTCGCACGTCCGTCGGTTCGAGCCCCTGTCGCTCTCGCCGGGCGACACCGCCGTCCTCGTGGTGAGCTTCCAGCTGTCCTGCCCGAAGCGGCAGGGTCGCGAGCCCTCCGTCTTCTCCGACTCGGTTCGGCTTCGTTACCGGTATCTCCGCTGGTTCGAGCGGACGCAGACGGTGACCCTGCCCTTCGCCGTCACGCTGCGCTGCGTCGGCGGCCCGCTCGCCACTCCCTAGTGTCGTGGGGGAACCCATGGTTCCCCCACGGGCCCCCTCCTTCTTCGCTCGCCGGCGAGAAGCGCGCGTAGCGCTCCGGGGAGAGCGCGGTCTCCCCTGCGCGCGCGGGAGGTGGGCTACTCCCAGAACGACGCGGGGCGAAGGAGAGCGCTGCGTCGGCGGTGGCGCTGACGCGTCCCCGCCGACGTGGATTCGCCTCCCGCTAACGTCGCTGACGCATCGGGTTAGCCTCCGGCTTTGAACGCCCGAGACGAGCGGCGAGTGTCAGATCTCGCCGCGCTGCGGCTGTTCTCGGCGGGCATCCACCGACGGAACCTCCGACGCAGTCCTCGGTTCTCCCACACCGGGGACGGGCAGCTCGACGCGCTTCGGCGAGCGGACGATCGAGCCGAGCTTCGCGACCACCTCGAGCGTGTCGCCCTCGCCGGCGAGCTCCTCGAGCTCCGTGATCTCCCGCTCGAGCCACTCCGAATCCACCGGGGGACGGCTGAGGCGCATGATCTTCGGATGGGTCGTCTCGCCGACGGCCTCGTGCTCGCCCCACAGCTCCTCGTGGATCTTCTCGCCTGGACGCGAGCCCACGTACTGGATGCGGACGTCGTCCGGCCCGTCGTCCGGCTGCCCGGGAAGGCGAGGCTGCTTCCCGGAAAGACGGACCATGTTCACCGCGAGGTCGACGATCCGCACCGGCTCGCCCATGTCGAGCACGAACACCTGCCCGCGGCCGCCGATCGCTCCCGCCTGGACGATGAGCGAGACCGCCTCCGGAATGGTCATGAAGTAGCGAGTCATCTCCGGGTGGGTGACCGTCACCGGGCCGCCACGCTCGATCTGCCTGCGGAAGATGGGGATGACGCTGCCCGACGAGTTGAGGACGTTGCCGAAGCGCACGGCGACGAAGCGCGTCGCCACGTCGCGCCGGTGCCCGAGCGACTCGACGATCCACTCGCAGAGCGCCTTCGACTGCCCCATCACCGTCTTCGGGTTCACCGCTTTGTCGGTGGAGACGAGGACGAAGCGCTCGACGTCGAACTCGGCGGCGAGCTCCGCGACCGTCCGCGTGGCGACGACGTTGTTGCGCACCGACTCGAGCGGATGGGTCTCCATCAGCGGCACGTGCTTGTACGCGGCGGCATGGAAGACGACGGTCGGCTGGTACTTCTCGAAGACCTCCCGGCGCAGCGCGTTGCGGTCCTTCACGTCGATCAGCTTCGGCACCGCCGGCGTGAAGTCGCGCATGTCGACGAGCTCGCGCTCGATCTCGAACAGCGCCGTCTCTGCGTTGTCGACGAGGATCAGCCGGGTCGGGCCGACGCTGGCGATCTGGCGGCACAGCTCCGAGCCGATCGACCCACCCGCGCCGGTGACGAGGACCGTGTGCCCCTGGAGGTACGACGCGACCTGCGCGAAGTCCACTTCCACCTGCTCGCGGCCGAGGACGTCCTCGACCTGCACCGGCCGGATCTGGCCCGCGAGGCCGGCGTCGCCGGTGATCAGCTCGTAGAGGCCGGGGAGCGTCTTCACCGGCACCTTCAGCGACTGCGCCGCCTCGACGATCCTGCGGCGAACCTCGCCGGAGACGGACGGCATCGCGATCAGCAGCTCGTCCGGCTTGCGCTCGCGCAGGACGTGCGGCAGCTCGGCGAGCGTCCCGAGCACGCGCACTCCCATGATGCGCGTGTTCCGCTTGCGCGGGTCGTCGTCGACGAAGCCGATCGGCGTGTAGCGGAGCATCCGCGAGCGCTGCATCTCCTGCACGATCAGCCGGCCCGCGTCGCCCGCTCCGACGACCACGACCTCACGTCCGCGCGCCACGACGCTCAGCCCGGGCCGCTCGATCACCGTCCGCGCGAGCAGCCGCGAGCCAGCGACGAGCGCCAGGGTGAGCAGGAGATCCATCACCGCGATCGAGCGCGGGAGGCGGACGTTGTGCACGGGAGAGGCGAGGTAGACGGTGACGTCGGCGATCAGCGAGGCGGCGAGGACGCCGCGCGCCGCGGCCCACATGTCGCGGACGGAGACGTACCGCCACCAGCGGTTGTAGAAGCCGAAGGCGACGAAGACGACGAGCTTGATCGCGACGACGAGCAGGATCGTGCGGTGCAGCAGCGTCGTGTAGTAGACCGGGAGCCCCTGGTCGAATCGCAGCTCGAAGGCGAGGAACCACGAGACCGCGACGATCCCCGCGTCCACCAGCACCTGCCAGAGCCGGTGGCGGAAGATCAGCGTCATCTCGCTGTGGCGACGCCGACCGCGGAGCGCACCGTCTCCACCACGCGCTCCTGCGCCTCGAGCGGGATGCCCGGCCAGAGCGGCAGCGAGAAGTTGTCCGACGCCACCTCCTCGGTCACCGGCAGCGATCCCGGCTCGTAGCCGAGGAAGTGAAGTGCCGGCTGGAGGTGCAGCGGCGTCGTGTAGTAGACGGCCGAGTCGATTCCCGCCTCGCCGAGCGCCGCCCGGATGCGGTCGCGCTCGGGCGAGCGACAGACGAAGAGGTGGTAGATGTGGCCCGGCTCGTCCTCCGGGACGCCGACGAGCTCGCCGAGACCGAGCTCGACGTAGCGGGCTGCGGCCTCTCGTCGTGCGCGGTTCCAGTCCGCGAGCCGCGGCAGCAGAATGCGCAGCATCCCGGCCTGCACCTCGTCGAGACGTGAGTTGTAGCCGACGAAGTCGAAGTCCTTCTTGTCGCGGGAGCCGTGGAAGGAGAGCATCTGGATCCGCTCGGCGAGCTCCTCGTCGTTCGTGGCGACGAGGCCGCCGTCGCCCATGCAGAAGAGGTTCTTGGTCGGGAAGAAGCTGTACGTCGAGACCGCTCCGAGCCGCGCGACGCCGGGGGCGCCGAACGCCTGCGCCGCGTCCTCGACGACCGGGACGCCGAGCTCGAGCAGCGGCTCAATCGGCAGAGGCCGCCCGAACAGGTGGACCGGCATGATCGCCCGCGTGTCCGAGGTGACCTTCGCGGCCACGTCCTCGAGGTCGAGATTCAGCGTGACCGGGTCGATCTCCGCAAAGACCGGCGTGGCCCCGCGACGCGCGATCGACTCCGCCGTCGCGTAGAAGGTGAAGGCCGGGCAGATCACCTCGTCGCCGGGCCCGATCTCGAGCGCGTCGAGCGCGAGCACGAGCGCGTCGGTCCCGTTCGCGACCCCGATCGTCCGCTTGACCCCGAGGTGCGCGGCCGCCTCGTCCTGGAAGGCCCAGTAGTGGGGGCCGCGGATGAACTGGCCGCTGTCGAGGATCTCGCGGAAGCGGGCCTCGAGCTCGGGGATCAGCGGAGCGTATTCAGCGTGGACGTCAACCAGCGGGATCTTGTGCACGCCGCCTCACTCTAGCTGCGTTCAGCCACCGGTAAACGAGAACCGCCGCCAGGACGACGACCGCCGCCACGACGACGTACTCGGCGTAGCGGAAGTCCCGGTTGAAGCGCTCGTAGCTCGAGCCGAGCCCGTAGCCGGCTCCGGCGATCGCGAACGCCCACGCGGCGGAGCCGACCAGCGTCAAGGCGGTGTACGGCGCGAGCGGCATCTCGAACACGCCCGCGGGAATCGACACGAACGAGCGCACGATCGGCGTCACACGCCCGAGCAGCACTCCGAGGTTCCCCCAGCGACCGAACCACGCCTCCGCGCGATCGAGCCGCTCCGGGGTGATGTGAAGCCAGCGCCCGCGGCGTTCGAGCAGAGGGCGCCCGCCGTAGAGGCCCACCGCCCAACCGACGATCGCACCGGCTAGATAGCCGAGCGTGCCGGAGAGCGCCAGGGCCACGTACGCGTCCGCCCCGAAGCCGAGGTGCGAGCCGAAGACCGAGACGCTGTGGGCGGAGGCGAAGACCCCGGCGGCGACCGCGCCCGCGTAGAGCATCACGATCTCGCTCGCGGCCGGGAAGACGGCGTCGATCGCCATCAGGCCGAAAACGGCATAGACGCCATGGGAGGCGACCTGCGACGTGAAGCTCGAGGAGATGCTCGCGAGCACCGGCTGCCCAGTCTACGAGCCGGCCGCACCGAGCGGCAGCGTGAACGGTGCGAGAAGCGACACTGTGCCGACCGCGCTAGTCGCCTCGACGTGGATCTGGTAGCCGCCGTTCGGCGCCGCCTTGCCGTTCGACCGACGCCCGTCCCAGGAGACCGTCTGCGGGCCAGATTCGAGGTCCCCGCGCAGCAACGTGGCCACGACGATTCCGTTTCGCCGCTCCACGGTCGCCACGACCGAGGCGGCACGCGTGAGCTGGAACGTCGCCGTCGCCGCCCGAGTCCCGGCAGGCCCGGCGACGGCCAGGGAACCGAGCGTGTCGTCGAGCGTGAAGGTGCGCTGCGCCGTCGACGCGCGGCCGAGATCGTCCGTCGCCGTCACCTCGAAGCGCCAGCTCCCCTCGGCGGCGGGTGAGCCGTCGACGTTTCTGCCGTCCCACGTGAGGGTGTGCGCGCCCGGCTGCTCGTCGTCGGAGACGAGGGACAGCGTCGCGCCGTCCGGCCCCGTCAGCGTCGCCGTCACGTGCGAGGGGCGGACGAGCTTGTAGGCGAACACCTGCGTGTCTTCGATGCCGTCTCCGTTGGGCGAGAGAGCTCGGACCGACGGGGGCGCGGCGTAGACACCCGCATACGAGAGCACGAGCGCGTCCGCGAGCGGCACCTGCGAGGCCGTCGACGGACGGGTCAGGAGCGCGCCGTCGAATGCCATGCCCGCCGAGCTTCCAGAGCCGAGACCGATCGCAGTGACCGCGCCGAGGCGCGCGAGCGCGACTGCGAGCTCGTAGCTCGTCATCCCGACGCTGTACGACGGGCCGCCCCCCTCGACGGTGACCAGGAGGATCCTGCCGTCGGAGAGCTGGCCGACGGCGCTGCGGGCGTTGCGGTTGTTGAGCACGGCGGCTCCGAAGGACTCCCGCGCGTTGAAGACGGGCTTGCCGCCGGACACGAGCAGAGGCCCGCCGCCGATCGCCGACACGAGACCGCTCCAGTCGGGGGTGAGCGTCAGTCGCACCTCGACCTCGCTCCCGCTCGGCGCCTCGGCGGTCAGATGGGTCGCCTGCGCGTTGCGGGCGACGAGCACCGCGCCGCCGGACGGGATCGAGGTGCCGCCTGCACCCGTCACCTGCGCGACGGTCGCGCGGAGCGGCTGGCCAGCCCGCGTCGCCGGGAACGAGGGGAAGACCGCTTCGACGACACCGCTCTCCACAGCACTTCGGGCTCGGGATGGAGATGCGCGGGGGGTCCCCGTTTCTCGACGACACCGTTCTCCACGGGGGTCGTCGCGCCCCACGCGGGCGTGTAGAGCGTCGTGTGCCCCTTGACCGGCGCCGCGTTGAGATCGAGGGGACGACGCTGGCCGGAGCCCTGCCAGGTCCCCTTGAAGGCGACCTGCGCGACCGAGAGCATGCCGTCGCCGGCGATGCCGAGGCTCGAGCGCGCGGCAGCGGGCGCGGCGTCGAGCACGCCGCCCCGCACGAGGATCCCGCTCGGCGCCCCGGTCTTCGTCGAGAAGTAGTCCCCGTTGACGCCGACCACGGTCGAGCCCGCCGAGAGCCGCGACTCGATGCCGGTGAGCGTCTCCCGGCCGACCACCGTGTCGTTGGACAGGACGGGCGCGAGCGTGTACAGGGATCCGTCCGGGCGCGGCGCCGTGACGATGTTCAGCACGACCGGGCCGCGCGGCGTGAAGTCGACCTCCCGGATGTAGCCGACGCCCGGCATGAGCAACGACGTCTCGGTCTCCTGGCTCGTCGAGCGCCGGATCGTGGCCGACGTTCCCGCCACCGCGGACGAGACGAGCAGCCCGGCGAGCGCCGCGCCGATGAGCAGCTTCCGGAGCACGACTCTGGAGCAGGGTAGCGACGGGTTCGGCAGGCGAACGAAGATGGCGACGTGAGGAGGAGACGGCTTGCCCTGATCCGCGAGACGCTCGGCCGCGAGCCGCACGAGCTCGTGTGGGTGGACGACGGCTACGACTTCGAGGTCGCCCTCGCCGATCGCGAGTGGGTCTTCCGCTTCCCGAGACGCGCCGCGGTCCGGGAGGTGCTCGAGGTCGAGATCGCGCTGCTCCCTGCGCTCGCGGCGGAGCTGCCCGTGGCTGTCCCGCGCTTCGAGTTCGTCCTCCGCGAGCCCAAGCTCGCCGTCGCCTACCGGCTCATCGACGGAGAGCCGATTCGCGACGAGGATCCGGCGGGCGTCGCCGCGTTCCTCTCCGCACTGCACGCCTTCGACCCGGTCGGGCTGCCGGTCGACCGGCCGGACTGGCGCTCGCGGTACGAGCGGCAGTGCGACCGCTTCCGGCGGACGGTCGTACCTCTGCTCGATCGGGGCGAACGCCGGCGAGCGGACCGGCTGTTCGCCGAGACGGAGGCGCTGGTCGGCGTCGCCCCCGTACTCCTGCACGCCGACCTCGGCCCCGGACACCTGCTGTGCCGCGAGGGCCGGCTCGTCGGCGTGATCGACTGGGGCGACGCCGTCATCGGGGACGCGGCGCTCGACTTCGCCTGGCTTCTCGACGCGCACCCGCGTGGCCGCCAGATCCTCACCGCGTATTCGGGCAGCGCCGACGACGACTTCGTCGCGCGGGCGCTCTTCTACCACCGCCTCGCACCGTGGTACGAGGCGGACTACGGCCTTCTCGTCGGCCGGCGCGCGTCAGTCGAGGCCGGCCTGGCCGGCATCCGGGCCCGCCTCCCGTGAGGCTCGGGACACGTCCACATGCCCGTGCACCAGCACCGGTCCTGGTGCCCGGCACGGGCACGAGAGCGTCACGAGAACGTGACGGCTCGAGCGCCTAGGCCCAGACCTTGACCTCGCGGTACAGCGTGTCCCGCTGCACCGGGGTCTTGCCGAAGCTCCTGATCAGATGGACGAGCTCCTCGGCGCTCGTGCGGTGCGTCGTGCCCGCAGCCGAGACGACGTTCTCCTCGATCATCACGGAGCCGAGATCGTCGGCGCCGAAGCCGAGCGCGACCTGACCGATCTTCTTGCCCTGCGTCACCCACGAGGAGCCGATGTGCGGCACGTTGTCGAGGTAGATGCGCGACACGGCCTGCGTGAGGAGGTAGTCGAACGATGTCGGCCGCCGCTCGGGGGGTACGAGCCCGACGAGACGGTTGCCGTCGTCCTGGAACGTCCACGAGAAGAAGGCGCGGAAGCCGCCCGTCTCGTCCTGGAGCTCGCGGATGCGGCGCATGTGCTCGACCCGCTCCTCGAGCGTCTCGACGTGCCCGTACATCATCGTCGCGGTCGTCGAGATGCCGAGCCGGTGCGCCTCCCGCATCACGCTCAGCCACTCTCTCGTCTTCGTTTTCTTCGGCGCGATGATCCTCCGCACCCGGTCGACGAGGATTTCTGCCCCGCCGCCCGGGATCGAGTCGAGACCGGCGTCTCGCAGCCGGGTCAGCGTCTCGGCGATCGTCAGCCTCGAGCGCCGGGCGGCGTGCTGGATCTCCGACGGCGAGAGCGCGTGCAGGTGGATCGGGTAGCGCGCCTTGATCGAGGAGAACAGATCCTCGTAGTACTCGACACCTAGGTCGGGGTGGTGACCGCCCTGCATCAGGAGGCCCGTCCCGCCGAGCGCGAGGGTCTCCTCGATCTTCTTGAAGATCAGCGGCTTCGGAAGCAGGTACCCCTCGCGCACGTCGCCCGGGCGCCGGTAGAAGGCGCAGAAGTCGCAGTCGGTGACGCAGACGTTCGTGTAGTTGAGGTTGCGGTCGACGATGAACGTGACCCGATCCGGGTCGTGCATCCGGTTGCGCACCTCGTTCGCAGCCCGTCCGACGGCGACGAGGTCGCGCGAGCGCAGGAGCTCGGCCGCCTCGGCGTCGGCGATCCGCTCCCCTGAGACCGCCTTCTCGAGGATCTCGGCCACCGCAGAGGCCGGCGCAACGGCGGTCACGCGACCGCCGCCCCGGTCGTCGTCTGGACGAAGCGCAGCTCCGGCACGCTCTCGAGCAGGCCGCCGTCGCGGGCGAGCTCGAGGAAGGTGTAGAGGCCGGCGCGCTCGCGAGGGCCGAAGCGGTAGCGGAGCTTCTCGAAGTAGCGGGCGAGGAACCCGGGCGGATAGCCGTAACGCTCGGACGCCTCGTAGGCGAGCCGCTCGGGCTCGGCGCGTGCGGCCCGGAGCGACGCGACGAGCGCGTCCTCCAGCTCTGCGAGCCCGTCGGAGAGCGGCTCAGGGCACGCCCACACCGCGAACACCATCGGCAGGCCCGTCCGCTCGAGCCAGAGCCGCCCGAGGTCGTAATGCGGAGTCGGGTCCTCGAATGCAGAACGCAGCGCGGCGTCGCCGATCAGCAGCTTGGCCTCGGCCTCTCCTGAGTCGTAGGCGCCGAGCGGCGCCTGGGCCGCGTCCGGCAGCAGCACCTTCGTGAGGGCGACCGAGGTCGCCGACTCGGGTGTCACGGCGACGACCTGGATCTGCTCGAGCGGCGCCCGCGTCACGAGCTGGATCGAGTCCACCGCGCCCTCGGAGGCGACGCACAGCCGCGGCAGCAGACGAAGCCGATCGGCGTTCCGGGCGTACTCGATCGAGGAGATCGGGGCCGTGTCGAGCTCGCCGGCGAGAACCATGGCGTTCAGCTCGGTCGGGACACCCTGGATCTCCTCCACGTCCGCGTCCACCCGGTAGAAGACCGGCGCCATGTTCGCGTAGGAGATGCGGCCGAGCCTGACTACCATCGGCGCAGCTCGTTGTAGAGCGTGTCGCGCTGAACCGGGATCCGGCCCGCCTCCTGGATCGCGCGCACCAGCTCCGACACCTTCTGCTCGGTGCCGCTCGACGCGCCCGCAGCCTGGAAGATCTGCTCGCGCACGACCGTGCCCTGCACGTCGTTCGCGCCGAAGTGCAGCGCGACCTGCGCCATCGGCAGCCCCATCATGATCCAGTACGCCTTGACGTTCGGGACGTTGTCGAGCAGGAGTCGCGAGACCGCGATCATCTTCAGGTCGTCGGCGCCGGTCGTGAACCGGAAGCCGCGCCGCTCGAAGACGGTGTTCTCCGGATGGAACGCGAGCGGGATGAACGCGAGGAAGCCGCCTGTCCGGTCCTGCTGGTCGCGCAGCCGGAGAAGGTGGTCGACCCGCTCCTCGTAGGTCTCGACGTGGCCGTAGAGCAGCGTGCAGTGGGTGGGGATGCCCAGCCGGTGCGCGGTGTCGTGCACGTGGAACCACTCGTCCGGGTGCTCCTTGCCGGGCGCAACCAGGTCGCGCACGCGGTCGGCGAAGATCTCGGCGCCGCCGCCCGGGAGCGAGCCCAGGCCGGCGTCCTGGAGTACCCGCAGGACCTCCTCGTGCGAGCAGCCTTCCAGCTTCGACATGTGGTGGATCTCGGAGGCCGTGTAGAACTTCAGGTGGACGTCCGGCAGCGCCGACCGCAGCTTGCGCAGGACGTCCGCGTAGAACTCGAGGTCGACGTGCGGGTTCTCGCCGTTGACGCAGTGGATCTCGGTGAACTTCGAGGTCGCGTACTGCGTGACCGCGTCCTCCACGAGCTCGTCCGCGGTGTGCGTGTACGCGCCTTCCTGCCGCTGCGTCTTCGCGAACGCGCAGAACTTGCACTTCACCCGGCACACGTTCGTCTGGTTCAGATACAGGTTCTGGACGAAGTACACCTCGTCGCCGATCCCGCGGCGGTGCCGCGCCAGATCGGCCAGCTCGCCGAGCGCCAGCACGTCGTCCGTCTCCATCAGCGCCAGCCCGTCCTCGAAGTCGAGGCGCTCGCCGGCCGCCACCTTCTCACGGATCGGTGCAAGCGTGTCGAGAGCGTCGAGGACCGCCATCAGTGCTCCGTCCGGTAATGGTCTCGCGTCTCTGGCGAGTGCACGGGGCCGCCAGGCAAGGACGCAGGGGGCGGGAATATGACCACATGTTCGCGCGACTGAGGACGCTGCATGGCGGTTCCATGTGCCGCCGGAGATGCCCTGACTATTGCCGGACGGAACACCCGCCTACCTTTCGCGGTTGACGACGGCGTGCGTCAACTCCTCCAGCTCGCTGCGGTACAGCTCGCCGTTGAGGCACGCCCTGGCCCGCCTAGCGTAGTCGAGCGCCACCTCGCGGGCGCGCTCGAGCGCTCCCGTCGCCGCGACGCGCAGAAGCGTCCCGCCGTTCGACAGCGCGAGCGGGTCGCCGGCCAGCGCCCGCCGTACGACACCGTCCCTCTGCGCGGCGAGCAGGAGCGGAAGCGTCGGCGTCCCGTCCCGGAGATCGGTGCCCGCGATCTTGCCCGTCTCGATCGTGGCGCCGGAGCAGTCGAGCACGTCGTCGGCGATCTGGAAGGCGACGCCGAGCGCGAGCCCGTACTCGCCGGAGCCACCGCCCAGGCGGCAGGCAGCCTCGAAGAGCTTCCCGGTCTTGAGGGCGCAGCGTTCGAGATAGGCGTCCACCGTCGTCGCCGGGTCATGCGTCTGCGTGCGCTGGAGGGCCTCGCCGCGGGCCAGGCAGAGCGTCGCGTGCGCGAGGATCGCGACCGCCCTCGAATCCCCGGTGGCGCTCAGCTCCGCGAACGCGCGCGCGAAGAGATAGTCGCCCGTCGCCCGCGCGGCCTCCGCGCCGTACACCGACCAGGCTGCG
>OBLQ010000855.1_pt1 | contig 11558 bp, 13 predicted proteins | sample 1519881 | NCBI WGS metagenome assembly OBLQ01 (sample SAMN01911456, study PRJEB22533) | soil metagenome | biome: Soil | place: Malaysia | collected 2012-04-30 | depth DG_metagenome m | reverse complement strand
GATGAGGGGTTTGAGGCGCGGCGCTTCCTCCGCCGTAATTGACGGCATGTTGAGCGCGTTCGAAACGGCGCCGCGCATCAGGAAATCCGACATCTGCTCGGCGATCTGCAAGGCGACGTTTTCCTGCGCCTCGCGCGTCGAGGCGCCGAGATGGGGCGTTGCGACAACGCGGTCATGGCCAAAGAGCGGGTGCGATTTCGCCGGCTCTTCAATAAAAACGTCGAGCGCGGCGCCGGCGATGTGGCCGTCGTCGAGCGCGTCCTTCAAGGCTTCTTCGTCGACGAGCCCGCCGCGCGCGCAGTTGACGATCATTGCGCCCTTTTTCGTTTTGGCGAGGTTTTCGCGGGAGAGGACGTTGCGAGTCTGATCCGTCAGAGGCGTATGGAGCGAGATAATATCGGCCCGCCGCAAAAGTTCATCGAGCTCGACCTTTTCGACGCCGAGTTCGACCGCGCGATTTTCGGTGAGATAGGGATCATAGGCGATGACATGCATTTTAAGCCCAATCGCGCGCTCTGCGACGATCGAGCCGATATTGCCGCAGCCGATGATTCCGAGCGTCTTGCCGTAAAGCTCGACGCCCATAAAGCGCGACTTCTCCCATTTGCCGGCGTGAGTCGATTGGTTCGCCTGCGGAATTTGCCGGGCAAGAGCAAACATCATGGCGACCGCATGTTCGGCGGTCGTGATCGCATTGCCATAGGGCGTATTCATGACGACGACGCCCGCCGCCGTTGCCGTCGGAATGTCTACATTGTCGACGCCGATGCCGGCGCGGCCGATGACTTTGAGCTTCTTGCCGGCCTTGATGAGATCGGGCGTCGCCTTCGTCGCCGAGCGCACGGCGAGCCCGTCATAGCGGCCGATGACCGACAAGAGCTCTTCCGGATTCTTGCCGAGATCGGGGCGGTAATCGACATCGAGCCCCCGATCCTTGAAGATCGACACGGCGAGCTCGCTCAAGGCGTCGGAAATAAGAACTCTTGGCATGAGCTCGCTTCCCTAAAGAATTGCGGCTTTAGCTTCGCCGAAAGCCCAGTCTAGCCACGGGGTCAGCGTCTCGATATCGGCGCGGTCGACGGTCGCGCCGCACCAGATGCGTAGCCCCGGCGGCGCGTCACGATGACCGCCGACGTCAAAAGCGGCGCCCTCCGCCTCCAGCGCTCCTTCCATCTTCTTCACGAAGGCGCGCTGGCCTGCCTCGTCGAGCGCCGCGACATGGCGGTCAACGATCTTCAGACAAACGGATGTGTTCGACCGGGCCGTCGCGTCGGCGCACAGGAAATCGACCCAGCTCGCGTCATGGACCCACTCTTCGAGCGCGGCGAGATTGGCGTCGGCGCGCGCGCAAAGGCCCTCGAGCCCGCCCTGCGCGACGCCCCATTTCAAGGCGTCAATATAGTCTTCAACGCAAAGCATCGAAGGCGTGTTGATCGTCGAGCCTTCGAAAATATCAGCATTGAGCTTACCGCCCTTTGTCAGGCGGAAGATTTTTGGCAATGGCCATCGCGGCGCATGGCCCTCCAGTCGCGCGACGGCCCGCGGACTCAAAACCAGGACGCCATGCGCCGCCTCCCCGCCAAGCGCCTTCTGCCAGGAGAAGGTGACAGCATCGAGCTTTTTCCAGTCGAGCCGTTGCGCGAAAGCGGCCGAGGTTGCATCGCAAATGACGACGCCATCCCGATTCGCGGCGATAAAATCCGCATTCGGAACGCGCACGCCTGATGTTGTGCCGTTCCAAGTGAAAATCAGATCGTTCGCAGGGTCGACCCAAGAGAGATCAGGCAGTTCGCCATAGGGCGCCTTCATCACGCGCGCGTCGAGTTTCAACTGTTTGATGACGTCCGTCACCCAGCCTTCGCCGAAGCTCTCCCAGGCGAGGAGATCGACCTGCCGCGGCCCCAGAAGCGACCACATCGCCATTTCCATGGCGCCAGTGTCGGAGGCCGGTACGATGCCGATCTTGTAATCGTCCGGAACTTCGAGCAGCGCGCGCGTGCGGTCGATCGCTTCCTTAAGGCGCGCTTTGCCGATCTTCGAACGATGCGAGCGCCCGAGCGTCGGCTGATCGAGATTTTCGGGAATCCACCCGGGGCGTTTGGCGCAGGGGCCGGATGAAAAAAACGGACGCGCCGGGCGCGTCGCCGGTTGATTCGTCATTGTCTCATCCCATCCTTTGCAAGATGGGTCGCCTCTCATTGGGAAGAGGCAGCCCGCGCCACTCTCATCGGAATTTGCGCATGCCGTCAACGAAATTATTGCGGCGCAACAAATGCGATGTCTTGGAGGAAAATGCTGATGCTCGTCGCGGCTTCGTTGGATTGAACCGGTTCGGCCTCAATCCAGCGCGACGAAGCGCTGTCACGCCGACCGCTCCGAAACAGAACCATTAGAAATCATCGCCGCGCGCATTAGAAAACTGCGCTTGACCCCGCTTTGCGCCGCGCCTAGCGCCTCGGCGATTACCGCTTCGATTCGCTGGTGCAAGGTTGACGGTTGTTTCTCGGAAATGGCGACTCAAGAGCTCGGCGAGCGCCCGTCCGCTCGACTGGGCGCTGCTCGCCGCGCTCGTCGCAGTTTCTGGTTCCGCCTTCGTGATGATCCGCGCGGCGGTGGCGACCGTTCCGCCGCCGGTCGTCGCCTGCGCGCGATTATGGATCGGCGCCGTCGTGATGGTTCTCGTCATGCTGGCGGCGGGTCGGAAATTCCCGCCGCTTTTCATGAGGTCGGCGAGGGGATTGGCGCTGCACCCTTCCTGGGCGCCGATTCTCGGCGTCAGTCTTATCGGCTACACGATCCCGTACTTCATCTTTCCCTGGGCGCAGCAATATATCGAGAGCGGTCTTGCCGGCGTCTACATGGCGTTCATGCCGATATGGACGATCTTTCTCGCCCATCTATTCGCCGGCGAAAGGCTGACCGCGGGAAAGCTCGCCGGATTCGCGCTCGGATTTGTCGGGGTCCTCGTTCTTCTGGGGCCTGACGTTCTCGGCGGCGCGGCGCATTCAAGCGTCATTGCGCAAGCGAGCCTTCTTGTCGCGACCTTTTGCTACGCCGTTTCCGCAATCATAGCGCGCCGCACCCGTGCGATCCGCCCCCGCGTCTTTACGGCCGGGGCCATTCTCGGCGCGGCAATATTCGCAACACCCGCTCTCTTCTTCGTCGACCTCCATGCCGGCAAATGGAGCATTTCCAGCGTGGCGAGCCTCATCGCGCTCGCCGTCGGCCCGACGGGCCTTGCCGGGCTCATTCTTATCGTGATCATCAAGCGCGCCGGCGCCGGCTTTATGGCCCTCGCCAATTATCTCGTCCCGGTCTGGGCGATTTTCCTCGGCGCGCTGTTGTTCGGCGAGCGCCTTGAGTCGCGTGTTTTCCTCGCGCTCGCCATTATCTTGACGGGCGTTGCGATCAGCCAGCGCCGGGCGAAGACTGCAGCGGCCGTCGCACCTGCACCGGCCGGCGCCGAATAGCGCTAGAGGCGAATCCGCCCCTCAGAGACGCGAACCGCAGCGCCGCCGATGCGAACGCGTCCGGCCGCACCCTGTTGCGCCCCGAACGCGACCTCGATGCGGCTCGGCCGACCCATCTCGAATCCCTGTTCAACGAGCCAGCTATGCGCCCCGTCCGATAAAGCGCCCGCCGCGGCGATCTGCCCCGGCAGCGCGCAAGCAGCCGAGCCTGTCGCCGGATCCTCAGGAACGCTGGCGCCGGGCGCGAACATTCGGGCGTGATAGTCGGCCTGCGGCTCGTCCCCGCCCTCGGCATAAAGAAAAACGCCGACGATTTTGCCGAGATTGAGTGCGGTAAAAGCGGCGCTATCGAGCTTGGCGCGCCGGACCACATCGAGCGGCGCCTTCGCATAAAGATAATCCACGCCGGCGCCGAAAATGCGCGGGCGATGCGCCTCGCGATCGAGCGATCCGGCGGGGAGGGTCAGCGCTTTCTCGATCTTGTCCGCTGCGGGCGCCGCGCCATGTTCTTCGGGCGCGTTCGGATTTTCGAATGTGGCGTGCGGCGCTGGCCCGTCCATATCGAGCGTCACCGGAAAGAGTCCGGCTGTAAGTTCAAGGGCGAGCGCGCCGGTTAGCTTGCGCGACTGCGCGATGGCGAGGGCCGTGCCGACGGTCGGATGGCCGGCGAAAGGAAGCTCGTAGCCCGGCGCGAATATCCTGACGCGCGCGGCATGCGCCGGATCGTCGGGCGGGAGAACAAAGGTCGTTTCCGACAGGTTGAACTCGCGCGCAATGCGCTGCATGTCCTCTTCGCCGAGCCCGCGCGCATCCATCAGGACGGCGAGCGGATTGCCCGCGAAGCGTCGCTCGGTGAAGACATCCCACACTTCGAATTCGTACGCTTTCATTGCCGCCTCCTTTCGGTATCCGCGCTTTATTTCGCGAGGCGGCGCCGGGTGCAAATGAGAAATTCTGGGGCGTTGATCAGCGGAAAGAGTCTAGCGCCTGATCACAGCGCCATGATTGAGCGGCCCAGCGCCGCGCCCGAAGCCCGGCCCCGAGCGGATCGCCGCCTGCACGTATTCGATGGCGCGGCCGACCGCCTCTTCGAGGGTCATCTCTTGCGCGAGCCCGGTCGCGACGGCCGAAGCGAGCGTGCAGCCGGTGCCATGGGTCGAGATCGTATCGATGCGCGGATGGCTGAATCGTCTCATGTCATCGCCTGCAACTAGGATATCGATCATATCGTCGCCCGTCATGTGGCCCCCTTTCATCAGCACCGCCTTTACGCCTTTGCTGAGAAGCGCGCGACCGGCGGATTCGAGATCTTCGGTCACTCCGATCGTAAGGCCGGTGAGCGCCGCCGCCTCATCAGCGTTCGGCGTCATGAGGGCGATAAGCGGCGCGAGGTCGTTCAAGATCGCGTCCGCAACGCCTTCGCCCGCCAGCGCATCCCCGCTCGTCGCCGCAAGAACAGGATCGAGCACGACCGGGATTTGAGGCGCCGTCCGCAAGACAGCGGCGATTTCGCGCGCCGCCATGACTTCGCCGATCATGCCGATCTTGATCACATCGGCGCCGATGTCGTCGAGCGCGGCTTCGATTTGCTCGCGGATGAGCGACGGCGACACCGGGTGGATCGCTTTGACCCCAATCGTATCCTGCACAGTGATCGCCGTGATCGCGGCGGCGGCGTAGCCGCCAAGCGCGGTCACCGTCTTGATGTCGGCCTGTACGCCGGCGCCGCCCGACGGGTCCGAGCCTGCAATGATGAGCACGCGTCCTTTCATCGCCCCATTATCTCCAAATGCGCGCCCGAATTCGAGATCAAAGAGCCCGCGGAGAGAGGGAGGATTCCATGGGCAAGTTGATCTGGGTCGGCGTTTTCTGTTGCATCGGCGCGCTGGCGCTCAATCTGTTCCCGGCGCTCACCTTTGAGGCCGGCATGGACCGCGGCGGCGCCTGGGGCTTTTTCGCCTTTGGGCTGTTCTTGATCCTTGTGTCGCTCGCAATGGCGCGGCGATTAGGCCGCTAAGCCGCCTTCTCGACCGCCTTGCAGATATCGGCGACGACCGATTTGACGAGCTTTTCGTCCGCGCCCTCGCCCATGACGCGGATCAGAGGTTCGGTCCCTGATTTGCGCACCAGAACCCGCCCTGACTTGCCGAGCCGGCCTTCCCCCGCCTTGATCGCCGCAATGACGCCGGCGTCGGCGAGCGCATCGCCGCCCTTGATGCGCACATTCTTCAAGATTTGCGGGAAGGGTTCGTAATTGCGGCAGGCCTCGCCCGCCCTGCGGCCTTCTTCGGCGATGACCGCGAGCACCTGCAGCGCGGTGACAAGACCGTCGCCGGTCGTTGCATAATCGCTCAAAATGACGTGTCCGGAGGATTCGCCGCCGACATTCATGCCTTTCTGACGCATCGCCTCGACGACATAGCGATCGCCCACCGCGCTTCGTTCGAGACTGAGCCCAAGACCGTTTAGAAATTGCTCAAGACCGAGATTCGACATGACCGTCCCGACGACGCCCTTGCCCTGGAGCCTGCCCTTATCGCGCCACGATCTCGCGATCAGCCCCAAGATCTGGTCGCCATCGACGATTTCACCGTCTTCATCTGCGATAATCACGCGGTCGGCGTCCCCGTCGAGCGCAACGCCGATATCGGCTCGATATTCGCGGACCGCCGCCTGCATCGCCTTCGTCGATGTAGAACCTACGCCGCGGTTGACGTTGAAGCCGTCCGGCGAAACGCCGATCGGTTTGACGTCAGCGCCGAGCTCCCAAAGAACGGTCGGCGCGACCTTGTATCCGGCGCCGTTGGCGCAATCGATGACGACGCGCAGTCCTTCGAGCGACAGGTTGCGCGGAAACGTCGCCTTGGCGAATTCGATATAGCGCGCGCCCGCGTCGTCGATCCGTTTGACGCGACCAAGATCGGGCGAATCGGCGAGGCCTTCCGTCGGTTTCTCCTCCATCAATCGCTCGATTTCTAACTCCGTCGCATCCGACAGCTTAAAGCCGTCCGGCCCGAAGAATTTGACGCCATTATCCTCATACGGATTATGCGAGGCGGAGATCATGACGCCGAGATCGGCGCGTAGGGAGCGCGTTAGCATCGCCATGGCGGGCGTCGGCAGGGGACCGAGAAGAAAAACGTCCATGCCGGAGGCGGCGAATCCGGCGGTGAGCGCCGGCTCGATCATGTAGCCGGAAAGTCGGGTGTCCTTGCCGATGACGACGCGGTGACGATGCGCGCCGTTTTTGAAAACGCGGCCCGCCGCCATGCCGAGCCTCAAGAGGCGCTCTGGCGTCATCGCGCCAGCGTTCGCAAGACCCCTGACGCCGTCCGTTCCGAAGATTTTTCGCTGGGCCGGCTGGATTGGCCCCTCGTCATCGCCGCGCATCAATTGCGCCTCCGCCGGGATGGTTTCGAGACCGGTAAGTCTAGCATAGCGGCCTCCAGAATGCCTTAACGAATGATCTGGGCCTTTTCTATGGCTGTGGCGACGGCGAGCGCCTGACGGGTCGCCGCGACGTCATGGACACGGAAAATCGACGCTCCACTCGCATAGGCGGCGAGGACCGCGGCGAGCGCGCCGCCGAGCCGCGCGGCGGGCGGCCCCTCGCGGTCGAGGCGGGCGATAAACGCCTTGCGGGACGCCCCGATAAGGATTGGAGCGCCGAGCGCTTTGAACCGTTCCAGACCGGCGATGAGCGCAAGATTATGACTCAGCGCCTTCCCGAAGCCGATGCCGGGATCGACGATCAGCCGCGTCTTGGCGATGCCCGCCTGAACCGCAGCCTCGATGCGGCGCGCAAGATAGGCGTAAACCTCTTCGACGACGTCGTCATAGCGCGGGTCGACCTGCATCGTCTTCGGTTCGCCCCGGGCGTGCATCAAGATGATATCGCAGCCGAGCGCCGCAGCGGTTTCTAGGCTCTCCGGCGCGAAGGTCAGCGCCGAAACGTCGTTCCAGATCGACGCGCCGGCGGCGATTGCGGCGCGCGCCACTTCCGGCTTGCGGGTGTCGATCGAGATCGGAATATCGGTTGCGGCGGCAAGACCCTCAATGACCGGCAGGACGCGACGCAGTTCCTCCGCTACCGGAACATCGTCGGCGCCGGGCCGCGTCGACTCCCCGCCAACGTCGAGAATGTCGGCCCCCTGTTCGACGAGGCGAAGCCCATGCGCGACAGCCTCCTCGGCGCAGGCGAACGCCCCGCCGTCCGAAAAGCTGTCGGGCGTCGCATTGACCACGCCCATGATCTTCGCCGGGCGAGCCCGTCGCGCTTCGCTCATGGCCCGGCTGATGCGCCGCCAGGCCTTGAGCCGCAAGGGCTCGGGCTTGACAGAGCTATATGTATGTACCATGGTACCATCATGAGCCCGACGATTGAACGTGTCCAGAGCGGGGTGCGCCTTGAAAAGCGCCTCCTGAAGGTGCTGAAAGCGCTCGCCGAATATTGCGACATGTCGCTCGGCGACCTCCTTGAAGGCGTCGTGCTGCACGCGTTCGAGGGAAAGGCGCCGTTTTCCGCAGCGACAATCGAGAAAATCAGTCAGCTGAAAGAAATCTATAGCCTCGACCTCAGCGCCGAAGACAGCCACAAGCTACGGGAGGAGAACGGTGATTGACGCCGCCGCCGCACGCAGCGCGCTGACGACGGGCGCCGCCGAAGACTTCACGCATGAAGACCATGTGAAGGCGGCCTTCCGGTTGTTGAAACGAACGCCATTTCTGGAGGCCGCGCAAATCTACGCTGCGGGCCTGCGCGCCATCGCCGCCGAGGCCGGACGGCCGGAAAAATTCAATATGACCGTGACGCTTGGCTATCTGAGCGCCATCGCCGAACATGTGGCGAATGATCCGGATACGGATTTTGAAGCCTTTATCGCCGATAATAGCGTGCTGCTCAACAAGGCGCTGCTCTTGCGCTGGTACGACCCAAAACGGCTCTGGTCCGAACAGGCGCGAGAAATATTTCTAATGCCGGGGACGGCGGCATGAGCCCGGCGACGGCGATAATGTTGTACCGCTGGGTCTATGCGGCGTCGATTTTCGCTCTCAGCCTTGAGACCTTTCTCGGCAACCCGAGCGTTCATATCAAGGCGCTAGCCGGCGCTGAAATGGCCGCTGCCATTCTCTTTGTCATTCGTCCGACGCGCATGGCCGGTCTTCTCGGCCTTCTCGGCGTCTATGCCGTTGCGGCGGCGTACCACCTCATGGCCGGCAAGATTCCCTATCCGCTGGCGATATACGCCGGCGCTGCGGCGCTCGTCTGGTTTCTGGAGCGCGCCCTCAGCAAGGCTCAGAACACGGATTCGCCGAATTCGGCCGCCGACGATCGCTAAGGGCAGGACGAAGCTGTTCGCGAGCCGGCGCAAGTTGAATAATCAAGCGCCGTAATCCTCGGGGGATTACCGCCATAGTCCACGGTGATCTTGACGCGATAGGCGGTTCTTGAGGGGCCCCCGGCATAGGTGAGAACGCCGCCATAGACGGCGTGCGTCTCGCCGTCCGCCGCCGAAGTTGAAACGAGCGTCAAATCGGATAGTTCGGAAGAAAATTGCGGCGCGCCGGCGGCGTCGAGATAGCCTTTGAATTTCGCCACGAACGTATCCCACCCGGCGGACGTGAAATCGCTTTTTGCATCGCTAAAGCTGGCGGCGTCGCCTTGTTGAAAATCGAAGGCCCGTTTGACGATCGCCTGCGCGTCCGGCGTGGGCTTTGCGTTCTGCGCGCCGCAAGCGGCCGGGAACAGCGCGGCGCAACCGCAGGCGAAGGCGACCAATCGAGCAGTTTGCATCATCGTTTGCTCCTTGCGAGCTTGATTTGCGGCCGCCAAAACTAGCGGCAGAGTTGAAGGCGCCGGCATCGGCAATGGATTCCGCCGCCGCATTGACGACTATCATGATTCAAAAATCGGATGCGGTCATTTCGTCAGGGGCGCCAAAAATCGCATCAGGTTCAAACTCGGGTCGCTATATAGGAGAGCGAAACAATGCCGTTCGGCTTCGCCTTGCAGTGCGAGAGCTGCAATCCGTACGGGCGCGCCCCGCCCGGCAATAGCGGCGCGCCTTGGCCGAGCAGGACCGGCATGACTTCAACTTCAACGGTATCCGCGAGGCCGGCATCAAGAAGCGACCGGAACAACGCGCCGCCGCCGAACAGCCAAATGTCTTTTCCGGATTCGGATTTCAGGGCGGCGACAGCCGCAACCGCATCGGGAGTGATCGTAAACTTAGGGAAATCCGCCGAGCGCAATGTCCGTGAGCAAACGATCGTTTGCATGCCCGGCAGTCGCGCGCCCGGCCCGCTTTCAGCAAGCTCAAAGGTAAGCCGGCCCATCAGCGCGGTGTCGAACTCTTTATACAACTCCATGAAGTCGACGGCCGGGTCCGGCATGATCCAGTCATATTCGCCATTCGGCCCCGCGATGAACCCGTCAAGGCTGGCCGCCACCCTATATCTCACTCGTCGCATGCTCTTCGTTCCGCGATTCGACGCAGCTCGCTCAACCCGCCATCGGCTTTGGCTCCCAAAGCTCAATCTTGAGTCCCTCAGGATCCATGATATGCGCAAAACGCCCCATGGATTGGTCAGAAACGATCTTTAAAGGCTCGACGCCCTCGGCCTTGCAGCGCGAAAGCAGCGCGTCGAGATCGTCAACGACAAGATTGATCATCATGCCTTTTGTCGACGGCAAGAAATAATCGGAATCGGCGTCGAAGAGCGACCAGACCGTCGCCGCGCCCGGCTTTGCGACCATCGCGTCCGGCGTGAAAACCGCGCCGCCCCAATCCGCAATCTCGAGCCCAAGAACTCGGGCGTACCAATCGCGGAGCGCCGCCTGATCCTTCGCCTTCAGGAATACGCCGCCGACGCCGAGCACTTTCGCCATCTTGCGTCTCCCCCTAGAGCGCATTCCGAAAAGTGGTCCTTCGACAAGCTCAGGATGAGGACCGGTTTTCGGAAAAATGCGCGACAATACAAAAATTTAGACCACGCCCTGCGACTCGCATTTTCGGGAACGTGGCCGAGCAAACGCCGTGATGCGGCGATTCTTTTAAGCCCCCTGCGGGCTCGGCTTCAAGCCGCCGCCGGCGCTCTTGGCTTCGCCCGAGGTCGGCACGGAAGCCGGCGGCGGGGGAAGCGCGCTGTCGGTCGGCTCTTCGCGCACGATCGGTTCGCCTTTGAGGAGCTTGTTGATCTCCTCGCCGGTCAGCGTTTCATATTCGAGAAGCGCGCGCGCCAGCCGCTCCCAATCCTCGTTGCGCTCGGTCAAGATCTGACGGGCTTTTTCATAGCCTTCGGTGACGAAGCGCTTGATCTCGTCTTCGATCATCTTCGCGGTGTCGCCCGAAATCGCCTTGTTGCGGGCGATCGACTGGCCGAGGAAAACTTCGCCCTCTTCTTCGGCATAGGCGATCGGCCCCAATTTTTCGGAAAGGCCGTATTTCGTCACCATAGCGCGCGCGAGCCGCGTTACATATTCGATGTCGGACGAAGCGCCGGAGGTCACCTTTTCCTTGCCGAATTTCATTTCTTCGGCGACGCGCCCGCCCATCGCGCCGGCGAGGCGCGCTTTCATCTGCTCGAGCGAGAAGGAATAACGGTCGCGTTCGGGGAGATATTGGACGAGGCCGAGCGCGCGCCCGCGCGGAATGATCGTCGCTTTATGCACGGGATCGGAGCCCGGCATCGATAGCGCAACGACCGCGTGACCCGCCTCGTGATAGGCGGTCAGCATCTTCTCGTCCTCGGTCATCACCATGGAGCGGCGCTCAGCGCCCATCATCACCTTGTCCTTGGCGTCGTCGAACTCCTTGGCGGTGACGAAGCGCTTGCCGCGCCGCGCCGCAAGAAGCGCCGCCTCATTGACGAGATTGGCGAGATCGGCGCCCGAAAAGCCCGGCGTGCCGCGCGCAATGGTCCTTAGATTGACGTCCGGCGCGAGCGGCACCTTCTTCGCGTGCACGTTCAAGATCTTCTCGCGGCCGACAACATCCGGGTTCGGAACGACGACCTGGCGGTCGAAGCGGCCGGGGCGCAAGAGCGCCGGGTCGAGCACGTCGGGTCGGTTGGTCGCGGCGATGAGGA
>OBLQ010000854.1_pt1 | contig 11570 bp, 10 predicted proteins | sample 1519881 | NCBI WGS metagenome assembly OBLQ01 (sample SAMN01911456, study PRJEB22533) | soil metagenome | biome: Soil | place: Malaysia | collected 2012-04-30 | depth DG_metagenome m | reverse complement strand
TGGGTCAAATCAATCGAGTTGAATGTCCGCTTTTGGCCGGAAGCAGTCGTCTGGGAGGATGAATTAGCAGGAGAGTTCAGCTCTCGCTATCGGGCGCTGTTTCCTGTTCGGCCTGCTCTGCGGCGTGCTCGGCCTCGACGCGCTCCTTCTTGGCATGGATGCGCGCCTTCTTCTCGCCGACGGCATACGGATCACGCGGTGCGCGCGGCAGTGCGCGGTAGATCTCCACGCGGTCGCCGTCGCCGAGTTCCTGGTCGTTCTTCACCAGCTTGGCGAAGACGCCGAGCTTGTTGACCGCGAGATCGATCTCCGGGTGCTTGTCGCGGATCTGGCTCAGCTCCACGGCCTGCTCGGCCGTCGTCCCCTCCGGCACCTCGAGCTCGATAATGGTCTGCTCGTACGGCAGCGCATACACGACGGCGATATGCATCTCAGCGCCTCCCGAGCGCAACGGCCCGCTTCTCGAAGGTGTGCACCATGGTCTTGCAGGCGGTGGAAAAGATCGGGCTCGCCACCAGATCCAGCATCATGTGGCGGAACTCGAACTCGATCGAGAAGTGCACCCGGCAGCGATCATTGCCGAGATCCTCGAAGGTCCAGACACTCTCGAGGAACTTGAACGGACCCTCCAGCAGCCGGATCTCCACCAGCTTGTGCTCCACGAAGCGGTCGAGGGTGCGGAAACTCTGGTGCACGCCCGCGAAATCGGCCACGAGTTCGGCAGTCAGCTCCCCCTCGCCGCGAGTCAGGATGCGCGAGCTGGCGACCCAGGGCAGGTAGGTTTCATACGCCTCGATATCCATCACCACGGCGTACATCTGCGCCGCACTGCAGGCGAGTTCGCGCGTCTCCTCGAAGCTGTGCATCAGTCCTTGTCGCCCTTGTAGGGATTCTTGCTGGCGGTGAAGGTGAACCGGACCGGCACGCCGGGCAGCCGGAAGGTCTTGCGGAAGTTCTGCTCGAGATAGCGGATGTAGCTGTCCTTCACCTGCTTCGGGCGGTTGCAGAACACCTTGATGGTCGGCGGGCAGTTGCCGATCTGCAGCGCGTATTTCAGCTTCACCACGGCGCCATCGCTGCTCGGCGCGTGCTGTGCCTGCTGTGCCGACTCCAGCCAGCGGTTCAGCTCGCCGGTGCCGACCTCGAACTGGTTGCGCTGTGCCGCCCTCACCGCCTGGTCGAGCAGCTCCCTGACACCCTTGCGGTGCTTCGCGGCGATCCGGAACAGCGGGATGTCGGACATGCCGCGCATGCGGAAATCGAGCCGGTCGGCGTAGCGTTTCCAGTCGTCGTCGGAGAGCAGATCGAGCTTGTTGACGGCAACCAGCAGCGCGCAGCCCTCGTCCATCGCCAGCTGCATCAGCCGCATATCCTGCTCGGCCACCCCTTCCGAACCGTCGAGCACCAGCACCGCCGCCTCGGCACGCTTGAAGGCCTGCACCGCCTTGACGCGCGCCACGAACTCGATGACGTCGCTAATGCGGCCGTGCTTGCGCTGGCCGGCGGTATCGACCAGTCGCACCACGCCGCCCTTGTACGGCAGGTCGGAATCGATGGCGTCGCGGGTGGTGCCCGCGATGGGGCTGACCACCATACGGTCGCGGCCCAGCCAGGCATTGATCAGGGTGGACTTGCCGACGTTCGGGCGTCCGACGACGACGATCCTGGCGAGCGGAGCCACCGCTTCCTCGGCCACCTCGGGCAGTACCGGAATGGCGGCGGCAAGCGCCGCCCTGAAGTCGCTGACTCCCTGGCCGTGCATCGCCGAGACCGGCAGCGGATCACCGAGCCCCAGCGCGAAGAAATCCATCGCCACACCCGGATTCTCGGCCTTGTTGACCACCAGCAGCACCGGCCGCTCGGTACGACGCAGCTTGTCGGCGATATTGCGGTCGACGTTGGTCAGCCCCGACTGGCCGTCGACGGCGAACAGCACCAGGTCGGCCACGTCGAGTGCGGCCTCCACCTGCGCATCGATCGCCGGCTGCATGTCGTGGTGGGCGGTTTCGCCGATGCCGCCGGTATCGACCAGCACGATCGTCTTGTCGTCGATCCGGCACTCGCTCTCCAGCCGGTCGACGGTGACGCCCGGGCGGTCGCCGACGATCGCCTTGCGGCTGCCGACCAAGCGATTGAATAGCGTGGATTTGCCGACGTTCGGGCGTCCGACGATGGCGATAACGGGTAGCCGGCTGGCTGTCATGGATTCGGTCTCCGGCCTAGCGGAGCAGGAACAGGGTGCCCCTGTCGTTGCGTACCAGCACGCCTGCGGCGGTCGCCACCGGCGAGCGGGAGATGCTGCCCGGCAGCGCGATATTGGCCTGGATGCTGCCGTCGAGCCCCAGACGCGTGACATGGCCATCGGCATCGGCCACCCAGATGGCGTCGGCAAGCACCAGCGGCCCGGCCAGTTCGCCGTCCGAGAGCTGCTGCTTCCACATGCTCTGGCTTGATGCCGGATCGAGCGCCAGCACGGCGCCATGGCTGTCGGCTGCATAGAGCAGGTTGTCGTGCAGTACCGGCGTATTGCGCAGCGACAGGTTGCGGTCGCGGATGCGGCTGCCGTCGAGCGACGACAGGAAGACCAGTTCGCCCTGGTAGATGCCGACCGCCAGCAGGTCGTCGGTGCGGCCGGCCAGCTTCGCCGGGATCAGCACCGGATCGGCCACCGGCACGCGCAGTTCGCTGAGCACCGGGGCGTCGTTCTCGAGAATCAGCTGCTGCCGCCACAGCAGGTCGCCCGTATCGCGTTTCAGCGCCAGCGCATCGCCGTTGTTCAGCACGGCATAGATGCGGTCGCCGGCCACGATCGGCGACGAGCCGGCACGCATCGCCAGCCCGCTGCGCACGCCGGTGTAGAGCCACTGCCGTCCGCCGTCGTCGGCAAAGGCGTAGATGCTGTTGTCGGCCGTCTGCACGAAGAACTGGTTGCCATCGACAACCGGCCGGCCGAGCGCCACCGAGGAGAGCTGCTGCTGCCAGACAATCGTGCCCTTGCGGATATCGAGGCCGTAGAGATTGCCCTCGACATCGACCAGCACGACATTGCCGTTCGGAAGCTCGGCGGCACCGCCGTCGACGGCGTTCTTCAGAGCGATACGACGCAGTTCGCTGCCGGTCGCGGAATAGATGCGGACGCGCTTGTCCTGGCCGCCGATGACGATCAGGCCGTCATGGGTGACGAGCGGGATGCTGAAGCCGGCAGGTGCGGCCGGGTGGCGCTGGTCGACATCCGCCTCCCAGACGACGCTGATACCGCCCCGTTCCGTCCACTGGAAGGCCGGTTTGACCGGCTCGTCAGAACGATGCAACAGGCTGCAGCCGCCGAGCAGCAGCAAGGCTGCCGCCGGAGCGATGAACTTGCGGAGCTGGCGAAACGGCATCAGGAGGCGCTGTCGGCGAGCATGCGCTCGATCTTCTGCTTCAGGTCGGCATCGTAGGATTGGGCATCCAGCGCTTTCTGCAGATGATCCTTGCGGGCGGCGGCATCGCTGCTGCTCTTCGCCAGCAGGTACTGGCGCAGCTGCTCATAGGCCGGGCCGACGGGATCGGCCAGCACGGCGGCAGCCTTGGCCGCATCCTTGTTCTCCAGATAAAGCTCGGCGAGATCGAGGCGTGCCTGCCACTTCCAGGCATCCATCGCCTTCGAGCTGGTGATGATCGCCTGCAGGTGCTTCTCGGCATTCGCCGTATCCAGCCGTGCCAGCAGCATCTGGGCCATCGCGGCATAGCTCGTGCCGCGGTAGTCGCGCGCCACGTCGGAGAGCAGCGTCTGCTGCTTGCTCTTGTCCTGCTCGAGAACGGCGCTTTCGTACATCGACGCCGCCGAGGCACGCTCCGTCTTCACATGTTCCAGCCACATGGAGCCGGCGATCAGGCCACCCACGACGGCGACGGCGACCATGGTCAGCATCTTCTGGTTGGTCTGGACCCAGTCGATCACCTTGGCCGAACGCATGTCGCGCTTCAGCTCCTCGATGCCGGCTTGCAGCTTGCTCTCTTCCAGGCTCTCTTCCAGAGCCTCGGCGTTCTTCTTCGCGTCTGTCTTCTGATTCATCGTCACCCTCGATTCAACCGCGGCCCTTCAAACCGGCCGGCTCGCGCAGCCTAGAAATCACCCGCATAGTGTCAATGTTCGCCGGCTGCTTCCGCCACCGGTGCCTGGGCCGCCCGGCTGCGCTCGAACATGATCGACAGCACGCTCTTCACCAGTGCCGCCATCGGGATGGCGATCACCACGCCCAAGAGCCCCCACATGGCACCGAAGGCCAGGATGGCGACGATGATGGCGATCGGATGCAGGTTGACCATCTCCGAGAAGAGCCACGGCACCAGCAGGTTCGCATCCAGCGCCTGCACGATACCATAGGCCAGCAGCGCATACAGCGTCATATCCGACCAACCCCACTGGAAGAAGGAGAGCAGGACCACCGGGATGGTGACGACCGCCGCACCGACGAAGGGGATCCACACCGAGATGCCGGTCAGTACGGCGAGCAACAGGGCGTATTCGTGGCCCATCCACCAGTAGGCCAGCCACATCGCCAGACCGACCGCCACCGTCTCCCAGAACTTGCCGCGGATGTAGTTGCCGATCTGCAGATCGAGCTCCTTCCAGACGCGGTCGAGCAGCGAATGCTCGGCCGGCAGGAACTGCTGCCCCCAGCCGATGATCTGCTCCTTGTCCTTGAGCAGGAAGAAGACCAGCACCGGCACCAGCACGGCGTAGACCATCAGCGTGATCAGGCCCGGAATCGAGGCGATGGAGAATTTCAGCAGCGCGCCGCCCCACTCCTGCAGCTTGCCGCCGAAATTGGCGATAGCGTTCTGCAGGTATTCGGAGTTCATCCACTCGGCGTAATTATCCTGCAGCTGCCCGAGCATGGTGCGGATCGCCTGCACATATTCCGGTGCATGAGAGACCAGCCGGCCGACCTGGTCGGAGAGCAGCGGCAGCACCGACACCAGCAGCAGCAGCAGAATCAGCAGCGCACCGCTGCCGGTGATCACGATGGCCAGCAGGCGCGGCAGCTTGCAGCGCTGCAACAGCTCGACGACGCCGTCCAGCACGTAGGCCAGCGCGATGGCAGCAAGCACCGGCGCCAGCATGTTGCCGACCAGCAGGATGAGCAGGAAAATACCGAGCAGCGAGGCCAGCAGCACGACGAGCTGCGTATCGGCCGTGATCGACCTGAGCCAGCTCAGGATGACTTGCATGACGCTCCGTTGTCTTTCGGGCCGAGTGCGACCAGCCAGGCCGCGGCGAGGGTCGACAGCAGGTGCAGCACGGCACTGATGCCGTGCCACATGCCAAACTCGGCACGCTGCGGGTTATCCTTCGGCAGCAGGTCGATCGGACCCATAGCCGCCTTCAGGGCCGCCATTTTCGGCGCCAGCGCGAATTCGTTGACGGCGACCAGCAGCACGAGTGCCAGCAGCAGGCCCCAACGCAGTTTGTTTTGGGAAGGCCCCTGGCCATCCATGCGTAGCCAGAACATCGCCGCGGCCACGGCGAGGAACAGGATGCCGAGGTTGGCGCTGTGGAAGATATGTCCGGCCAGCATGCCGGCCAGTTGCTGGCTGCCGGCATACTTGAACAGCAGCGGAGCCACGAGATAGCCGGAAACCACCAAGAGCCCCAGCATCAAAGCCAGGCACAGCCGCAGCGTGCCGGCGCGCAGGCAGGAAGCGCTCACCACCGGCTATGGCCTCCGGCCGGGAAATGCACGTCAGGCATAGCGGAGCGACTGGATCTCGTATTCGCGCACGCCGCCCGGTGCATGCACGGTGGCGGTATCGCCCTCCGTCTTGCCGATCAGCGCGCGCGCGATCGGCGAGGTGATGGAGATCTTGCCATGCTCGAGATCGGCCTCGTCCACACCCACGATCTGGTAAGTCACCTCGGTGCCCTTGTCGAGATCGATCAGCTCGACGGTGGCGCCGAAGACGATCTTCTCGGAGTTGATGGTGGCCGGGTCGATGATATGGGCGCGGGCGATCTTGTCCTCGACATCCTTGATGCGCGCCTCGTTGAGCCCCTGCTCCTCCTTGGCGGCGTGGTACTCGGCATTCTCGGAGAGATCGCCGTGCGCGCGCGCCTCTTCGATGGCGGCGATGATCTTGTGGCGCTTCTCGCCCTTCAGGAACTCCAGTTCCTTCTGCAGCTGGGCTGCGCCGACCTTGGTCATGGGCACGCGTTCCATCTTATTTCCCCTCGCCATGATAATACTGAATGCTGTGCACCTCGGTGACGTCCGCCGACTGATCGATCGCCTGCGCCGCCGCGAGACCTCCCTCGATGGTGGTGAAATAGGCGATGCCGCGGTCGAGCGCCGCCTGGCGGATCGACTTCGAATCCTTGATCGCCTGCGCCCCCTCGGTGGTGTTGACGATCAGCACCACTTCGCCGTTCAGGAGGCGATCGACGATGTGCGGCCGCTGCCCGTCGATCACCTTGTAAACCAGCGTCGACGGCACACCGGCCTCGGTCAGCAGCTTGTGGGTGCCGGTGGTGCTGAGCACCTCGAAACCGTGGCCGGCCAGACGCTTGCCGAGCTCGACGACACGCGGTTTGTCGGCCTCGCGCACCGAAACGAATACCCGGCCGTGCTTCGGCAGTTTCACGCCGGCACCGAGCTGGGCCTTGGAAAAGGCGGTCGGGAAATCCTTGGCGATACCCATCACCTCGCCGGTCGACTTCATCTCCGGGCTCAACAGCGGATCGACACCGCGGAACTTCACGAACGGGAATACCGCTTCCTTCACCGAGCGGTAGGCCGTCGGCTGCGGGATCTCGCTGATGCCGAGCTGGTCGAGCGACTGGCCGGACATGATGCGCGCGGCGATCTTGGCCAGTGGCTTGCCGGTCGCCTTCGAGACGAACGGCACGGTGCGGGAAGCACGCGGGTTCACCTCCAGCACGTAGAGCGTGTCGCCCTGCACGGCGAACTGGATGTTCATCAGGCCTTTCACATTCAGCGCCATGCCGAGTGCCTCGGTCTGGCGACGCACCTCGGCGATGATCTTCTCCGGAATCGAGTGCGGCGGCAGGCAGCAGGCGGAATCGCCCGAATGCACGCCGGCTTCCTCGATATGCTCCATGATGCCGCCGATCACCACGCGTGTGCCGTCGGCCAGCGCATCGACGTCGAGCTCGATGGCGTTGTTCAGAAAGCGGTCGAGCAGCACCGGATGGTCGTGGCTGACACTCACCGCCTCGTTCATGTAGCGCAGCAGGCCGGCCTCATCGTGCACGATCTGCATGGCGCGGCCGCCCAGCACGTAGGAAGGGCGCACCACCACCGGGTAGCCGATCTTCGTGGCGGCAGCGACGGCCTCGTCAACCGAGCGCGCCGTACCGTTCTCCGGCTGTTTCAGGCCGAGCTTGTGCAACAGCTGCTGGAAACGCTCGCGATCCTCGGCGAGATCGATCATGTCCGGGCTGGTGCCAATGATCGGCACGCCCGCCTTCTCCAGATGCTCGGCCAGCTTCAGCGGCGTCTGGCCGCCGAACTGTACGATGACGCCGAACGGCTTCTCGACATCGACGATGGCCATCACGTCCTCGAAGGTCAGCGGCTCGAAATAGAGGCGGTCGGAGGTGTCGTAGTCTGTGGAGACGGTCTCCGGGTTGCAGTTGACCATGATGGTCTCGAAACCGTCCTCGGAGAGCGCGAAGGCGGCATGCACGCAGCAGTAGTCGAACTCGATGCCCTGGCCGATACGGTTCGGACCGCCGCCCAGCACCATGATCTTCTTCTTGTCGGACGGGCGCGCCTCGCACTCCTCCTCGTAGGTGGAGTAGAGATACGGCGTATGTGCCTCGAACTCGGCGGCACAGGTATCCACACGCTTGAACACGGGGGCGATGCCGGCAGCCATGCGCTTCTCACGTACCTCCGCCTCCTTCACGTTCAGCAGCTGGGCGAGCCGGGCATCGGCCAGTCCCTCGCGCTTGGCGGCATACCACTCCGCTTTCGTCAGCGACTTGATATCGCGGCCGCGCAGCGATTCCTCGTGGGCGATCACCGCGGCGATCTCGCGCACGAACCACGGGTCGATACGGGTCACCTCGATCACCCGCGCTTCACTCCAGCCAGCCCTGAGTGCCTCGCCGATCCACCACAGGCGGTCGGCACCCGGCACGGCCAGCTTCTCCTGCAAAAAGACATCGGCCTCGACATCGGCCGGAACCGTCTTGTCGAAGCCGTGCGTGCCGGTCTCCAGCCCGCGCATCGCCTTGCCGAGCGATTCGGTGAAGGTGCGGCCGATGGCCATCACCTCACCCACCGACTTCATCTGGGTCGTCAGGCGGGTATCGGCACCCGGGAACTTCTCGAAGGCGAAGCGCGGCAGCTTGGTCACGACATAATCGATGGTCGGCTCGAAGGCGGCGTATGTCTCACCCGTGATGTCGTTGCGGATCTCGTCGAGCGTGTAGCCGATAGCAAGCTTCGCGGCGATCTTGGCGATCGGGAAACCGGTCGCCTTGGAGGCGAGTGCCGAGGAGCGTGAGACGCGCGGGTTCATCTCGATGACGATCAGGCGGCCATCCTTCGGATTGACGGCGAACTGTACGTTGGAGCCGCCGGTCTCCACACCGATCTCGCGCAGGCAGGCGACGGAGGCGTCGCGCATCACCTGGTACTCCTTGTCGGTCAGCGTCTGGGCAGGCGCCACGGTGATCGAGTCGCCGGTATGCACGCCCATCGGATCGAGGTTCTCGATCGAGCAGATGATGACACAGTTGTCGTTGCGGTCGCGCATCACCTCCATCTCGAATTCCTTCCAGCCGATGATCGACTCCTCGACGAGAATCTCGTTGGTGGGGCTCGCATCGATGCCGCTTTGCGCGATCTGCTCGAATTCGTCGATGTTGTAGGCGATACCGCCGCCGGTGCCGCCGAGCGTGAACGACGGGCGGATGATGATCGGGAAACCGATCTGGTCGGCCAGCACCTTCGCCTCCTCGAGGTTGTAGGCGAAGCCGCCGCGGGCGCACTCCAGCCCGATCGACTCCATCGCCTCCTTGAAGCGCTCGCGATCCTCGGCCTTGTCGATGGCGTCCGGCTGCGCGCCGATCAGCTGCACGCCGAACTTCTCCAGGATGCCGTGCTTGTACAGCGCCAGCGCCGTGTTCAGCGCCGTCTGGCCGCCCATGGTCGGCAGGATGGCGTCGGGACGTTCCTTCTCGATGATCTTCGCCACCACTTCCCAGGTGACCGGCTCGATGTAGGTGGCATCGGCGAATTCGGGATCGGTCATGATCGTCGCCGGATTCGAGTTGACCAGGATCACCCGGTAACCCTCCTCCTTCAGCGCCTTGCAGGCCTGTACGCCGGAGTAATCGAACTCGCAGGCCTGACCGATCACGATCGGCCCGGCACCCAGAATCAATACGGATTGAATATCATTACGGCGTGGCATCGAAGGGCAAACTCCCGCTTACATTGGTTCCAATGGCGACTGACACAGAAAACGGGCAGGCAAGCCGCCAACCCGTCGACCCCGAACCCTAGCGCAGCAGCCGGGCTGGCGAAAGTGCCCCTGCCCCGCCGGACGAATTCCATGGAACACAACAAAGCTTCAATGTGGGAACGGCCGCAACGGCCGTCGGGAATCAGGCCGTCGGGAATCAGGCCTCGGGCGTCGCCAGCAGCGCCGCCAGCCAGGCGTGCTGGTATTTGCGCGCCTGCGACTGCTGCAGCCGTTCGCGGATCTTCGGCGCCATCTCCGCAAAGGTGGCCTCGCCGGCCGAGTGGATCTTCTCGCACCAGAGCAGGTGCCCCCCTCGCCCACCAGGCTCTTCTGCCAGGAGACCGGGCGGCCGGAAGCGGAACTCACGTAATCGGAGAGCGCCTGAAAACGGGTGAGATCGACGCCGGCGTCGATGCCGTAGAGGCGCTTCAGCCCCATCGCCACCTCTTCGAGGGCGGCGTTGCCGGCGCGCTCGCCGAGGCTGTTCACGGTGGTGTTCACGTGCGTAGCGCCGCCCAGCACGGCGGCCATCGAGTTGGCGGTAGCCAGCCCGAAATCATCGTGGGCGTGCATCTCGAGATCGAGATCGGTGGCAGCGCGCAGCGCCTTGAAGCGCTCGACGACGCCGAACGGCTCCATGATGCCGACGGTATCGGCGAAGCGGAAACGGGAGGCGCCGGCAGCCTGGGCTGCCTCAACGACCTGCAGCAGGAAATCACTGTCTGCGCGCGAAGCATCCTCGCCGCCGACACAGACCTCGAAGCCCATGTCGAGGGCGGCCGGCACCATGTTGCGGATATTCTGCAAAACCCAGTCGCGGTCGCGGCCAAGCTTGCGGGCGATCTGCTGATCGGAAACGGGAATGGAGAGATCGACCATCTGCACATCAAGGCCCCGGCAGCTGGCCAGATCCTTCGGATTCATGCGGCACCAGACGAGCAAGTTTGCATTAAGGCCCAGCTGGGCGACCTGGCGGATGCCTTCGCGTTCCTCGGGCCCCATCACCGGGATACCGACTTCGAGCTCCGGCACACCCAGCGCATCCAGCCCGCGGGCGATGGCGAGTTTCTCCTCGAGGCTGAAGGCGACACCGGCCGACTGCTCACCATCGCGCAGCGTGGTGTCGTCGATAACGATCTGGCGAGCCTGTGCCTGATTCGAAACGGTTCCCATGCCGGTTCGGGTGCAACCGGCGTGCCACAAATCGGCCCTTATGTTTTCAATGAGTTAGAAAACGATTGTCGCATCCCCTGAGCGACACATCCCGCTCTTTGTCGCCTTTGCGACAATGGCTATATGCAACAGACTTAGTCTATAGTCGTTTTGCATAAATGGAGAGGAAATGACGCAAGACTCAAGGCCTGACCCCAAAACATACATAACGGAGAAATTAAGACCCGTAATATTAGATTTGGGTCGATAAAGGATAGCGTCCTACAGTAAATGTCCGCCCTCGTGCTACCTACCCCCCGATTTGTTGGTATGTTCGACATCATCGGCTTTAAGGCTCTTCGAGAAAAGAAAGGGACTGCGGGACTGTATACGCAGTTCAAGAGAGGGATCATTCCCGCCATCCAACATTCAGCTGCCGGCAAAAGCAAAGAGCTAGTGATCGACGGGACTCCGACACTTGTTCCAGACTTCTCAAACTGCGTTATTAGCTACCGCGTAATTTCGGATAGCGTCATATTTTTTACGCCGGATGATTCATTCGATTCGTTCGCAAGTATTGTTCACTCTGCGCATATGCTTATTCAGTTTGGCTTTTCCGGTGGCAAAGCACCCTATCGCGGAGCTATTGGCTGGGGGGACCTCATTGATGACCAAGACATCCTCATCGGCAGTGCAATCGAAGATGCATATAATGGAGAAAACTCTCAAGCATGGGCTGGTGCGATGCTGACAAAGAATTGTCGATCCTTCGTAGAACGAAATGAGTATATCCAGCTTTACGCGGCTACTCACTCCCAAGCTTTAGAGCTAACAAAGGATCAAAACAAAAGGCGCAACATTGCTGAAAATGCAAAACGCTTAGTCTTATATCGAGTACCAATTCAGCAAAACCCAAAGGATGGTTGCGCAACGTACGACAC